>OKSB01001435.1_pt1 | contig 23601 bp, 25 predicted proteins | sample 1601171 | NCBI WGS metagenome assembly OKSB01 (sample SAMEA3541496, study PRJEB24748) | human gut metagenome | biome: human gut; feature: human-associated habitat; material: faeces | place: China | collected 2012 | reverse complement strand
CTCCATCAAAATGTCTGACCGAATTATTCGAGAACTGATGGGACTTGGATAAGAACCCTCCATCCGTAGTTGGATGGAGGGTTCTGCATCTTATGATTTATTATGCGCCGTGGCGAAATTCAGCGTTGTTTTTCGTCAGCAGGTACAGACAATACTGGTTCATGCTGATACCCTCGCGTTTGGAGTTTTCCGCAAGTGCGCGGTGCAGCGACTTCGGAAGCCGCAGCTTGAACTGCCCGGAATACTCCTCGTTAGACGCGGGCTCCGGAATTTCATAACCATCTTCCAGTGCGGCGGCCAGCCATTCGCGTTTGCAGTCCAGCGCGTTTTTCAGCGCCGCTTCCGCCGTCTCGCCGCTGGTTAGGCAGCCGCGCAGCTCCGGATACGAGGCTACAAAACCGCCTTCGTCCGTGTCCGGAACAAGCTCCAGACGATACGGAAGATTCATATAATACTCAATCGTCTTCACGATTTGACACCTCGCTTTCTACAACTTCTTTTACCATCATAACGTAGACTTTCTTGATCGGTTCGTGCATAGGGATCGTAATTGGCGCGCAGCCGGGTTTGCGAAACGTGCAATGACTGCTGCCGCCGTTTGGCTGGCGCATTTCATAGCCGTAGCTCTCCAACACCTTACGCAGCTCATCAAAACGAAGATCGCGCGACAAGCCGCAGATCCTTGCCAATAGTTTATCCCATTTTGACACGGAACATCACCTCTGCCTCTCTGTTCAGTCTCATTATAACATGGTGTCATATATGGTGTCAAATGATTTTTGCATAGGTTTTATACTACCTGCCTGCAATCTTCCGCGCCAGCGACACAATCCAAGAAATCAGCCCCAGGACAATGAGTGCATACCAGATCCCATTCGCCAGTGCATAGCGGCTGTAATACCAGCCGGAGAACAGCGTCGGCACGATCAGCGCATACAAAAGCGGCAGGCCAAGGTGCAGAAGCGATGCGGCGTGAAACAGTACAGACAGGAGCAAACAGCCTGCCCCAAACACAATCATCAACATGGCACGACCTCCTTTGAAAGTTTGTGCCATGTTAGCTTGGAACAAAGAAAAAATCAAGCCCCATTCCAGAAAAAACTGAAAAACAGGAGGGATTCATCATCGAAGTGAAAATCAACAAAGAGATCCAGCGGTATCAGGAGAGCATTCTGTTCGGCTTATCGCTGCGGCAGATGGTGTTTGCGCTGCTCGCCATCGGCGTGGCGGTTGGCGCATATTTTGGCTTGAAACCGCTCATCGGTGCGGCGGAGGTCGGCTGGGTGTGCATGCTGGCGGCTTTTCCGTTTGCCATGTGCGGCTTTTTTACTTACAACGGCATGCCCGCGGAACGGTTTCTGCTGGCGGTCATTCGGTCAGAGATCCTCTGCCCGCGCGCACTTTCGTATCATCCACAGAATCTGTACGCGGAGCTTTTATCGGACAACAGTACAATGCGGGAGGTGCTGACACTTGATTAAAACCCTCAACAACACCATCAAGCAGGACAGAGCAGCTTATAAAATCCCGCGCAGCGTACAGGACGTCATTCCCATCCAGCGGATCTTCGCGGATGGGATTTTTCAGTTCGGCACGAAATATTCCAGAACGCTGCGCTTCTCAGACATCAACTATGCCATCGCTTCCAAAGAGGACAAAACGGCGATGTTCCTCGGTTACAGCGAACTGCTGAACGCATTGGACAGCGGCTCGACCACCAAGCTCACGATCTGCAACAAGCAGGTCAACCGGCAGGCTTTTGAAGATACCGTCCTGCTTCCGCAGCGCGGCGACAGCCTCGACGGATTCGTGAACGAGTTCAACGGGATGCTGGAAGGCAAAATCTCCGGCAGCTCCGCCAGCGTGGAGCAGGAGCGGTTTCTCACGGTTTCCGTTCACAAAAAGAATGTGGACGAAGCGCGCACATTTTTCTCCCGTGTGACGGGCGAGGTATCCTCCAAACTCTCGCGGCTCAATTCGTCCTCCAACGAGCTGGACGCTGCCGAGCGGTTGGATGTCCTGCGCGGATTCTTCCGACCAGAGGAATCATCCTTGCCCTTTGATTTGCAAACGGCCATGAAGCGCGGGCACAATCTCAAGGACACGATCTGCCCGGACAGCTTGGAGTTTCATCGTGACTACTTCAAAATGGGAAGTCATTATGGTCGCGTCCTGTTTCTCAAGGACTATGCCAGCTACATCAAAGACAGCATGATTCTGGAGTTGACCGACCTCAACCGGCGCATGATGCTCTCCATCGATATGATCCCCGTGCCGACCGACGAAGCGGTGCGCGAGGTGGAGAACAAGCTGCTCGGCGTGGAAACGAACGTCACCAACTGGCAGCGGCGGCAGAACAGCAACCAAAATTTCTCTGCCGTTGTGCCGTATGACTTGGAGCAGCAGCGCAAGGAAACCCGCGAGATGCTGGATGATCTTACGACCCGCGACCAGCGAATGCTGTTCGCCGTGGTCACGCTCGTGCATCTGGCAGACAGCAAGGAAGAACTGGACAGCGACACGGAAACGCTTCAATCCATTGCGCGCAAGCACCTGTGTCAGCTCGCAAAGCTGAGCTTTCAGCAGCAGGACGGCTTGATCACCGCGCTGCCGCTCGGCCTGCGGCGCATTGACGCGCTGCGGACACTCACGACAGAAGCCCTCGCCGTGCTCATGCCGTTCAAGGCGCAGGAAATTCGGCACCGACACGGCATCTACTACGGGCAGAACGCCATTTCCAAGAATCTCATCCTTGCCGACCGCAAGGAGCTTTTGAATGGTAACGGCTTTATCCTCGGCGTCTCCGGTTCCGGTAAATCCTTTGCAGCCAAGCGAGAGATCACGGAGATCGCACTGTCCACAAACGATGACATTATCATCATTGACCCCGAAGCGGAATACCGCCCGCTGGTCGAAGGCTTGGGCGGCGAGGTCATTGAAATCTCCGCGACCTCGCCCAATCATATCAACGCCCTCGATATGGAGTCCGGCTACAACGACGGCGACAATCCCGTCGTGCTGAAATCCGAATTTTTGCTGTCGCTTTGTGAGCAGCTCGTGGGCGCGGGCAAACTGTCTGCCAAGGAGAAATCCATCATTGACAGGTGTACCGCACAGGTCTACCGGGAGTTCATCCGAAACAGTTATCTCGGCGCAGCCCCGACGCTGTAGGACTTCCACGCCGTGCTCCTGGAGCAGCCGGAACCGGAAGCACGCGACGTTGCGCTATCTCTGGAACTGTTCACGGAGGGAAGTTTGAACACGTTTGCCAAGTACACGAATGTAGACACCAACTCCAGAATCCTCTGTTATGACATTCGCGACCTCGGCAAGCAGCTCCTGCCGGTCGGTATGCTGGTCGTATTGGATAGCGTGTTCAACCGCATCATCCGCAACCGCAAGCTCGGCAAAAATACATGGCTCTACATCGACGAAATTTACCTGCTGTTTCAGCACGAGTACAGCGCCAATTTCCTGTTCACGTTCTGGAAGCGGATGCGCAAATACGGTGCCTGCGGCACGGGGCTGACGCAGAACGTGGATGACTTGTTACAGTCCCACACGGCGAGAACCATGCTTGCAAACAGCGAATTCCTGCTCATGCTTAATCAGGCGAGTACGGACCGAATCGAGCTGGCGCGGCTGCTCAATATTTCGGATAACCAACTTTCGTACATTTCTGGTGTGGATTTTGGACACGGGCTTCTCAAGTGCGGCAGCACCATCGTGCCTTTCGTGGATCATTTTCCGAAAAACGGCAGGCTGTACCAGCTTATGACGACGAAGATGTCTGAACGGGTGGAGCAGGCGTCGTAATGCGGGAGGTCAAGGAAAAATCGCCGCTGAAAGCGCGAGTTGGCGAAACCCTCAAATCCGCGCCGCAGGCAGCATTCCGCCGCGGCGCGGACGCTTCCTTTCAGCAGCTTCGGCAGGAGCTGCGCGAGGCGGCGCAGGATGGGCAGTCGGAAGATCGCTATGAGAGCGGCAAGATCACGGATACCGCCGATCGTGCCGTGCAGGAAGCCCGCCATCTGGCAGAAAAGGCAGCCCACAGGCTGCCGAAAACAAAATCCGAACCGCAGCGGGAAGCCAGGACAGAATCTGTTCCACAACATGAGCAGCCTCGGCACCCCCTGCAGCCTACTGCGGTACCGAGGGAATATCCACCGCAAAGCCAGTCACAGGGAAATCAGTCTGTGCGCGAATCGGCTTCTCCAATCAGGGAGAAGCCGGTTTCTCCAGTAAACGTCCAACAGCCCAAAACGCGAGAATATACGCCAGATGCGAAAGCATCAGTGTCCCCGTCTCAGCATTCAACTCCGCGTATTCATGAAAACGTAAAGGCTGTTCCTGCGGAAACGATGCCGTCGACAACGGAGCATTCTGTGCGTAAATCGGTTTCTCCGATTAAGGAGAAACCGGTTCCTCCTGCAAACGCTCCACAACCAAAAATACGGGAACATGCACCGGATGCTGACGTGCCTGTGCATCGGCCCCAGCATCCAGATTCGCGGATTCATGAAGGATCGCAGCCTGTTCACCAACCGCAGACAAATCGTTCTGTGCGTGAGTTGGAAACATTAGTAAGGAAAAAGCCTGCTGGGAAAGCAAAACCAGCAGAGCAACGGCCGCTTGTACAAGCATCTTCCAGCGCGGAACCGACTGCACCTGCGACGGCTTCAACGGTACCACCAGCGGCGCGGACTCTGCCAAGAGAAAAGCCGCCTGTTTCTTCTCTGCGAGAAATTCCTGCTGCACTAAAAACGGATGCCACACAGTTCGCGCTTCCTGAAATCAAGACGAAAGAGTACATCCGAAAGAAACGGAAAAAACAACATCTTCTCAAGGAAGAAGCGAGCGGTATTGAAGATATGCTCACAGATTCCGAAACATTTTCGCCGGTCATCCGTACACGGGAAACTGTTCGTGAACAGCAAAAACTCCACGTTTCCCATAGTGCGGAGCAGGAGCAGCCAGCTCTGCAGCAGATCCGAACGCGGCAGCCGCAGACAGCTTCCATGCCCGCCGATATAGAACCCACGAAGCCGGAAGTTCCACAGCCACCGCTTCCGGACATCAAGAGCAAGCAAAAGTACATTGCAGCGCAGCAACCGACACAGGTAACGCCCGTGCAGGCAAACCCACAGCAGGCAGCACAGAAAATGATTCGAGGCAGTGCAAAATTATGTCAACCAGCATTGACGAATGAAACAGTTCCTGTGCCAGCGAGCAGGAATGTCGCTCCTGCAAAACCTGTGCGTGTTCAGAAGCAGGTGCGTCCGGCTGTTGTGAGAAAGCAAAAGATCAAAACGGCCCAGAAAGCGAAAATCAAGGATGCTACACCTGCCGCAAAAGCGCTGCCAAGCAAAGCGTCGACAGCTCCTCCAAAGCAGGCCGCAACTGTCATCCGCAAAGGGCAGGTGCTTCGGGATACAGCAATCAAAGCGGCGAAAGCTGCAAAGGAAGCCGGAAAGAAGGTTCTGCGAGCAATCGTGGCAGCGGCAGAAAAGTTGGTCGCAGCTATCGGCGCAGGCGGTGCGGCGGCAGTTTCCGTTGTCGTGGTGATCCTGCTCGTGGGGATGCTGTTTGCTTCGCCGCTCGGAATCCTGTTCGCCGGTGAGGATACCGGTACGGAAATTAAAATCCCGGACGCGGTTGCAACGCTGAACGGCGAGTTCACCGATGAAATCTACTGTATCATGGAGGATCATCCATACGACGAGCTGGATCTGCAGGAGGGCATGGAAGCGGCCATGCTGCAGAACTGGCGGAATGTGCTGGCTGTGTACGCGGTCAAGGTCTCGACCGACGAAGAACATGGGCTGGACGTTATGACGATGGATGAGGAAAAGCTCCAGCTCCTGCGGGAAATTTTTTTCGATGCCAACAAGCTCGAATACGAATTGACAACCAGAACCGTAGACGGCGAGCGGATCACAACGCTGCATATTTCTGTGCAGATCAAGGACGCCATGCAGATGGCAGATGAATACAGCTTCACTGCCCAGCAGCGGGAGATGCTCGAAGAACTCCTGAAGCCGGACTATGACGACATTTTCCTGTCCCTGATCGGCAATTATCAGCCGGACAGTACGCCCATCGGCCCTGTCGACATTTCGGACATCCAAGGCACGCTGCCGGATGATCTTGATCCGCTGCGCGAATCCATTGTCCTGACGGCGTATCAGCTGCTCGGAAAGGTGACGTATTTCTGGGGCGGCAAAAGCCTCGTCCTCGGCTGGGACAGCCGATGGGGAACGCCGACGACGGTCACTGCACCGGGCAGCGGCTCGACCGGCAAGGTGCTGCCGTTCGGACTGGATTGCTCCGGCTTTGTGGACTGGACATTCTATAACGCCACGAGCGGTGCATACCTGCCCGGACGCGGTGGTGGCGCAGCTTCGCAGCATGGCTACTGCACCAACATTGCATGGTCAGACGCGCTGCCCGGCGATCTCGTCTTTTACGCGGATGACAGCCACGTCGGGATCGTCTGCGGCTACGACAGCGTGGGCAATGTCCTCGTCATTCACTGCTCCGGCGGGCAGAATGGCGTGGTCGTGACCGGGCGCGAGGGCTTTGCCGTCGCAGCCAGACCGGATTTGTTTACGGATTAGTCCAATTTGCTTCGTTTGTGCGGCGTTCTTTGTTGGCTCTGGTGAATAGCTTTCTTTCTCGTTTCCTGCGATACTTGGCGTACCACGACGAAAGGAGAACACGATGGAAACAAGAAAAAACCTATGCGCCATGCTGCCGGTCGCATTCCACACCAGAGTCCGGCAGGAGCAGGAAAAAGCCGGGATGACCCTCGGTGAGTATGTGGAAGCCATGATCACGGAATATTACGACTGGAAGGATGGAAAAATCATGACCGGAGAAATGAGAACCTTAGCCGCGCAGATCCCCGCAGAGCTCTTTGACCGACTTGACCGCTACCTCAAGGAGCGCGGCATCAAGAAGAAGGACTTCTTAGTTGACATCATCACCCGCGCACTGGAAGAAGACGAAGCCGCCGAACCGGTTACAGAAGCATCGCCCCAGGACGAGCTGGAGAAACAGCCAGAAGCGGACGAAACCTGATCCTATCCCAAGCCCCCGCAGGTCAAGCCTGCGGGGGTAAACCTTTGTCACAAGCCGTCAGCCGACACGCGCCTGCGTGTCGGCTTTTCTGCGTCTCGGTAGGGATGCTGCACCCTGAAACCATAAAGCCGCGCGTTGGTGCGCGTGTGACGAAGTACGAAAACAGATGTACAGGAGGCAAGAAAACGCAGATGCTATCTGAGCACCAAAACAAAAACGCAAATTTTCTCCGAATCCTGATGACACTCCGCGCCCTGCGTCAGAGCGGAGACATTACGGAAAAAGAATACCGCAAAGCAAAGAAGTATTATCAGAACCTGACCGGCGCAGACATTGTCCTTACGGATTAAACTGTAATTTGCGCGGTTTCCACAAGAATTCCCGCCGCCGTTTCAGCGTTTGGTAGAATTCGGGGCCGTTTGAAAGATACCAGTAGACTTGAACCTTTTCGCGGATATACTTGTCGTTGACAAACGGCATGGGAGGTGAGAAAAATGCCAGTTGCAAAACTGATTGCGCCAACGACGAAGCAGGAGATTCCCAAGCTGCGCGTGGCGGCATATTGCCGCGTGTCCTCAAACTCCGCAGATCAGCGAAATTCCTTTGCAACGCAGGAACATGTTTATACGAAATACATTGCAGAGAAGCAGGAATGGGAGCTGGTCGACATTTTTGCCGACGAGGGTCTCAGTGGCATGAAAGCGGATAACCGTCCGGAATTTCAGCGGATGATCCGCATGTGCGAGCTGCACCAGATCGATCTCATTCTTACAAAATCAGTCTCACGATTTGCCCGCAACGTGAAAGAGGCGCTGAATTATACACGCAAGCTGAAGCTGCTCGGCATCGGGGTGCAGTTCGAAGAAGATGGAATCAACACACTGGCGATGGCCGACGAGATGCTGCTCAATACGTTTGCAGCCATTGCACAGGAAGAATCCAAATCCATCTCGCAGAATCAACGGTTATCCATTGCCAAACGGATGGAAAAAGGTGAATATGTTGCAAGTAAAGCACCGTATGGATACCGCCTAGTTAATAAAAAACTCAAAATATTTAAGCCAGAGGCAGAAGTGGTATGTTGGATTTTTCAGGCATACCTGAATGGACTATCCATAAAAACAATCGCAGACACACTGACGGCACAGGGGGTTCTCACTAGAAGCGGTCAAGAACAGTGGAAAGCAAATACAATTACATATGTTCTTACGAATGAGAAGTACATTGGTGATACGTTGTTTCAAAAATATTATGGAGAAATGACGGTTCCATTTAAAAAACATCGTAATTATGGAGAAATGGATCAGTACTACGCAAAAGATACACATGAACCGATTGTTGAGAAAACCATTTTCTATGCAGTTCAATCTTTACTGAAAAACAGACAAGCTACGTTCAAACAAGAAAAAAGTAAGAATAGGTACCCACTTACAAGCTGCATTCGGTGTTCCGAGTGCGGCTCTTTCTATCACCGGAAGGTGCGAAGTGGCGTAATCAAGTGGGTCTGTTCAAAACACGCGGCAGATACCACTGCCTGCAATTCCAACTATTACAGCGAGGAACGCATTTACGACGGTATCATCACCATGATCAACAAGCTGCGTTTCTGTGAAGAAGATATCCTCGGACAGACGATTCAGAAGCTGGAATTTGCCGCCGCAGCCTATAAGCGGAACAACAGAGCAGCCAGTCAGCTCAGTCAGAGCATCGCTGAACTGAACGCAAAGCTGCTCGCGCTGGAACGGCTGCGATCAAAGGGATACCTCGCCGCAGATATTTACCATACGCAGGCGCGGGAGATCCGTCAGCAGCTCGGTAAGCTGAAAATAGAGCGCTACAGCAGCTTTGAATCGCGGATCACAACGATGTTGGAGGATGTGCGGAAGCTGAAATCGCTGATCGATGAGCTGGAACAGCCGCTGGAGACGTTCGACGAAAAGCTGTTCCATGATATCGTCACAGATATCTGCATCAATAACCGCGACGAAATGACAGTCACCCTGCTTGGCGACCTCAAATTTACAGAACAGATTTAAGAGGGACAGGTATGAAAAAGATTCGATATTTACCGTTTGGCTACACGATCCGTAACGGACACACCGTGATTGAACAGCAGGAAGCTGACATTGTCCGCAATATTTTCAAAGCGTACATTCAAGGCGCATCGCTCAAGGAAATCGCGGAAGATTTGACAGCAAAGAAGATCCCATACACAGAGCGGACCTGTGTATGGGATAAGGCGCGGATTTCACGGATACTGGAGAATGCGAAGTACACCGGCGATGAAGAATTCGAGACAATCATCGACGAAAACATCTACGAAGAAGCCGTCGCGGTCAAAAGCGCACGGCGCTGGAATCAGGCAGTCGAGGAAAGCGAGGGCATCCGGCAGATCCGCGACCGCATCCGCTGCGGCCAATGCGGTGCGCCGATGCTCCGGCATATCAATTCCAAACGCGAGATCCGGGAAAGCTGGACATGCAGCAATGCAGACTGCGGCATTCGGGTGCGGATCAGCGACGGCGAGCTGCTCCGGAAAATCACGCTCCTTATGAACCGCGTCATCGCAAATGCCGATCTCATGCTTCCTCATCCGAAAGTGAAGTCCAGGGATTCCGCTGTGGTGCTGAATTTGCAGCAGCAGATCTCCGATGAAATGGAGCAGGAGCGTCCCAGTGAGGAACGGATCGCTACGTTGCTCTGCGAAATTGCAGGTCAGCTTTACAAAGAAACAAACGCCAAAACGCAGATCGCCGCACAGATTGCCAGAAAGCGTGCCTCTCTGATGAAGCTGCAGGATACGTTCAACGCCGCATTTTTTTTCGAACTGATCGACGCCGTCTCCCTTCATGTGGGAGGCGGCGTCGTTCTGCATACAAAAACAGAAACCGATATCTGCGAAAGCGAGGATAAACCGAATGGAAGTCCAGAGAATTCCGAAACGGACAGTTTCCGTAATTGAACCCCAAAAGTCCATCCTCGTGGACAAGGAGAAGTACCATCAAAAGCGGGTGGCGGCCTACTGCCGCGTCTCCACAGATTCCGAAGAACAGCTTACATCCTATCAGAACCAGATGCGCGTTTACACGGAAATGATCGCTGCCAACAAGGAATGGGAGTTTGCCGGCCTTTATGCCGATGAGGGCATTTCCGGCACAAGGGCGGACAAACGCCCGGAGTTCCAGCGCATGATCCGCGACTGCCAGAACGGGAAAATCGACTATATCATCACGAAATCCGTATCCCGATTCGCCAGAAACACGGTGGAGTGTCTGGAATATGTACGATCCTTAAAAGCGCAGGGCATTGGCATCTTCTTTGAAGAACAGAATATCGACACGCTGAAAAACGAGAGTGAATTGTACCTTGTCATTTATGCGGGTTTCGCGCAGTCTGAATCCGAGAGCATCAGCAAGCATATCACATGGACGTATCGCAAGAAGTTTGAAGAAGGAAAAGTGAGCTTTCAATACAAAAATTTCCTCGGCTACCGAAAAGGCGAAGATAAGCAGCCGGAGATCGTGCCGGAAGAAGCAGCCATCGTGGAGCGGATCTACGAGATGTTCCTCGCCGGTCAGCCGGTCAAGATGATCGCGCAAACGCTGCAAGCGGAGAAAATTGAGATTCCCGGAAAGAATCTCAGCTTCAGCAAGAACATGATCATGAATATCCTGCGGAACGAAAAATACTGTGGTGACTGCATCCTCCAGAAAACCGTTACGGTCGACTGCATCTCCAAAACGCGAAAAGCGAATCAGGGCGAAGCACCCATGTACATTGTCGAGAACAATCATCCAGCGATTATCAGCCGTGAGGTCTTCAACCGCGTACAGGAAGAATTGATCCGGAGGCAGGCACTCCGGGCAAAGTCAGATAAGACATCCATCACCGCAACCGGAAAATACTCCAAATACGCACTGACCGAGGTGCTGCAATGTGCGGAATGCGGTAGCCGATATCGCCGCGTCACATGGACCGCACACGGAAGAAAGAAAATCGTCTGGCGGTGCATCAGTCGTCTGGATTATGGAACGAAACACTGTAAGGACTCCATTACCGTGGAAGAAGCCGCCCTGCATGGGGCCGTTGTCCGAGCGCTGAGGCGCTTTCATGCGGAGGACGAGTCCACATACCTGACGCTTATGAAAGCGACCATTGGAGAAGCCATCGGCATAAATGGCGGTTCGGAGGAAATCGACCTGCTGACCCGCCGCATCGACGCGCTGAACAAACGCATGCTGGATCTTGTCAACGAAACCGTCGCAGCCGGAAAGGATGTGGAAAGCAGCGAGGATGAATTCAAAGGCATCTCCGATCAGATCGAGCAGCTTAACCGCCGCATTGCCGCAATTCAAGAGAGCATCCACAAAGACGGCTCCCGCCAAGCGCGGCTGGAGGAAATTCAGAGCATCATTGCCGAGCGCAATGCGAATGAAACGCAGTACGATGACAGCATCGTGCGCCAGATGATCGAGTGCATCAAGGTGCACCGCAACGGCAGGCTGACAATCATTTTCGGCGGCGGGTATGAGATCGAGGAAACCTTATAGAGAACCTATGCCCAAGACACACAAACACAAGGAGGCTGCGCATGTTTCTGTGAGAGTTTCCCATCGGAGGTTGGTATCAAAATGTGATACCAATCTCCGCAAGAACGACGTGCGTGATAATTAGAAACTGGCAGACATCTTCATTGCCAAAATTATCTATCTGGAGCAAGCTCAAAACCATCTTTGGTAGCGGCTATCATGTGGGGAGATGCTTTGAGCGCAGAAGGTCGAAGGCTTATCCGTCTTTCACTTTTCTGTTTAAGTCAAATGCCGGATAAAAGATAACAAAGTCGATTTGATAAGGCTCTGGAAAACAGTGATGAGATGACACCATTAAAAATAGAAAGAAAGGAAAGCCTAAAAGCCTTAGAAGATGTTCAGAAAGGCCAATTTCTCAATAAAAGTTAATCCATGATGTGATGTGCAGTTTTTCATGTTTGAACGCCCTGTGAGTGTAGAAAATCGTTTTGTCTCAAGGCTTGCCAAAATGCCAATAAAAACAAATTTAATGCTATTTTTTGAATGCAATTATTGAAAATGCACAAATTCAAAGATATAATAATTACATGTCTTGTGATTTGAATGTCTCAAAATTATAGGCGGTGAAATGGATATGTATATTTTACAGATTTCCGATTTGCATATTTCAAAAGAATCAGACCATGTGAGACTCAAAAATAAAATTCTCCGACTTGTAGATGCAGTTAAAGGAAAAGTCCCAAAGGATAGCCAACTTGTTTGCTGTGTATTAGGTGATATCGTTGATTGCGGGTTTTCAGATGGCTACGCTTTAGCAACCGAATTGCTCCGTACCTTGCAGGCCGGGTTATACGAGTTTTTTGGAGTGGAAAATGTTGCTTTAGAGATTGTTCCTGGAAATCACGATATACACGACGCAACGCTCGATTATTTTAATCAGTTTGCTACAAAAATTTTAGGAAAGAGCGTCAGTTACACAAATCAGAGTCCTGTTTTCGTTTCCCAACATTATGGATATACGTTTATTTCAATTAGCTCAGTACTTGATGGAGAGTGGGAATATGGACAAGTTGATTTTGAAAAATTAACAAGGGTTAAGATCGAACCGGACTCGATTTTTTTGATACACCACGCTCTAGTCAGTGGAGATAATGGAGATAGTGCTGTAATTAGAAATGGGTATAAAATGCAGGGGATACTAGAGGAATGTGATGCTGTGGCATTATTACATGGTCACACCCACGGGTGCAAACGATATTCTGTTGGGCACAACTGCCAAGTCATTGGTGTTGGTCCTATGTTCAAAGAAGAAACAGATATTTCTAATCAGTGTAATATTGTTGACATTAAAGGAGGGAAAGTAGTATCAATCGTTACACTTATTTATCAAGGTGACCGAGATATCTGGATTGCTGATCTGACGTATAAACAAGCTCCTGACAATAACTATTATGGAACATCTGCAAAGTTAGTGTACGATAGAGTGCTAAAAAATGCTACAGAAAATACCCTTTTGCCAAATTTAAGAATTCAAATTCAACAGGATTATGCGGCTTTTTGTGAGGAAATGAGGACATATTTTAAGGACTATCTCGATGACGCAGAATTGTGGCAGCGCAAGTCACCTTCACAGAAATTGTCATATACGCATGGCCAACTAATGGACTATAAAGGAGAAATGTGGGAAAAATTTATTTCAGAGACACTCATCAAAAACCCAACAAGTAAACGAGCCATACTTCCTTTAATTGAAAAACCGATGACTTATGCCGGGGGCGACGATAAGCTTGTTTCCTTCGACTTGGTTCAGTTCGGGTTTACAAATGATGAATGGAGTGACTTGCAGATAACTGTTTACTTTCGTGCATTGGAGGTTTGCAAATTTCTTCCGATTAATTTGTGTGAACTTTATTTAATGGCGGAAAAAATTAGAGAAAGGATAAAATCCATACAGAAAATAACGATTTGTTTATTTGCGTTTCGTGCCGAAGCAAACCCACAATATGGATGCTATAAGAAAGCTGATATCGAATTATATGATAAAGATGAATTATGCGAACTGTTTAAAGAGGCTGATTTCTATAAACTTAGATACCTATTACTTCAGAAAGCTAAGTTGGTGGCGAGCGTAGTCGAAGTTGCTTGGTTTAATAATTTGAAACAAGCTATCCAGCAAGAGTATGTTAAATACAACAGAGAGACCGTTTTACAACAGATAGAAAGTGTTGAGATAGCACTTTTTGCATATAAAGAAGCTCGATTGAAGTGCTCTACATATTCGGAAACACGCACAGAGGAGAAAAAATTCGTTACTGCACTTGAGCAATTAGGAGATATGATTGTGGAGGAATAGCGATGAGTAAACACTTTTATGAATTGCAATTTGAAATAGAAACACGATGTTTGCTTGATTGCATTCATTGCTCATCGTTGGAAATGAGATTAAACGGAAAACGCGGCTATTCAGCTGACGATTTGCACAGATTTATTTCATGTTTTGCAGATAACGCACATGTATATTTTACCGGGGGTGAGCCGCTATTATTTGAGGGTTTGCTGAAACTATGTAAGTCCCTTTCTGATGATTATGGGAAATTAAGCGTCGGATTGTATACAACAGGAATCTGTAGTCCGGCTGGAATTTCCGCACAGCTTGCAGATCAAATGGCTCATGCGGGAATTAAGGATTGTTATTTTTCCCTATACAGCAACATCGCCAAAGAGCACGATGCGTGGACTAGGCTGTCCGGATCGTTCGAGAATACAATTTCGTCAATTAAGCAGCTTACTTGTGTCGGAATTGTACCAAAGATACATCTGGTCCTTAATAGATATAATTTGCATAAAATTGAAAATATTATTGAATTCTGTCAAGAAATTGGCGTGAAAGAAGTGCGCATCCTTAGACTAGCACCAGTTGGTAACGCAAAAAAGTATTGGAGTAATATTGGTATTTCAATAGAGGAACAAAATGAGGTTGTAGAAAATCTGATTAATCATAAAAGGGATTTTTCAACTAAGTTGAGTTTTTCAGGCTACCCCAATTTGCACCCGTGCCGCTCTTTCCCTGATGCGATTGGCTGTCAAGCAGGAACGCACCTCCTGTATGTTGATATTAATGGAGACGTCTTTCCGTGTGCTTGTACAAAAAGTGATATTTTGAGATTTCAAATTGGACATATTACAGAGATTAATAAAATTAAGGAATACGTCAAAAATAGAGAACATGTTTTATGCAATGAAACGTGTCTCAACGAAGGTGCATGCCACACAGTTAGCTTGAGAGAGTAGATTCGGCAGCAAAAGGACCGGAGGAACAAAATATGCCTTATGATTTAACAGAGCCGCTAGTAATTGGCATTAGTTCGAGAGCACTGTTTAACCTCGAAACGGAAAATAAAATATATGAGCAAGACGGATTAGCTGCTTATGAGGAATATCAAGTTGAACACGAAGCGGATATCTTACAAAAAGGATCAGCCTTCCAACTAGTGAAAGCATTTTTGAGTCTGAATGAGTTGCAAGACAAACGATTGGTTGAAGTAATTGTAATGTCGCGAAATAGTCCGAATACAAGTCTGCGCATTTTTAATTCCATTCAGGATTATGAACTTGATATTACGAGAGCTGCATTAACAGGGGGTGCTGCTATTGCGCCGTATTTGAAAGCCTTCAAAACCGATCTTTTTCTCTCAGCATTTGAGCCAGACGTGAAACAAGCAATCAATAACGATACCGCTGCAGGAATGATCCTAACTGGGGCATCTCACTTCGACCCAAAGGCAAAGATCAATCAAATAAGAATTGCGTTTGACGGAGATGCTGTGCTGTTTGCTTCAGAAGCAGAGCGAGTATTTCAGCAAGAGGGAATGGCTGCATTTATGGAAAATGAACGAGTCAAAGCAGATATTCCACTGCAAAAAGGTCCGTTCGCAAACTTTCTTTTAACACTCGCGCATATTCAGGAATTATTTAAGGATAAAGGCGGTTCCCCAATTCGGACAGCATTGGTGACTTCGCGAAATGCTCCGGCACATGAAAGAGCGATCAAAACACTAAGAAAATGGAATGTACATATTGATGAGGCTTTTTTTCTTGGGGGAGTTAGTAAACGCGATGTCCTTGCTGCTTTTGGTGCACATATCTTCTTTGATGACCAGCGAGTTCATACAGACCCGGCATCCGAGGTTGTCCCCTCGGCTGTAGTTCCATATCGTGAAGGTGATGACCCACATCAATAAGAGAGTCACTAAAATGCAATCAGAGGTTTGCTGTCTAACATATTATGACGTCAGTGGTGAAAGTAAAGGTATTTCCTATATGGAAGGCATAAATCAGAAAGAGATTGTGCTTAGCTTAGGCAATGTGAAAATAGCACGAATTTTGTGGTTTTCAGTTAACCGTAAGGGAAATAATATGAGTTTTTGTTGCAAAGCAGAGCAATGCGTGCTATAATTAAACTAACAAAAGGAAAGTATCTATTTTGGTTCAGCTCAAAGTTTTGAAATTGATTTATTATGGCTTGCAGGAAACGCGAAAACCCTTGAGATTTCAAGAGATTTTAGGTCGGGGGATCTAAAAGGGTGCTGCTTGCCAAAATGTTCGGAATTTTCTGGCTTTTGCAGAAGATTCCGAACTTTTTTGTATCTTTCAAAATCAGACGCTCTCAACAGTCGCAATTCTGCCACCATTCGGTTCGCATCCCACACAAAGCCGTCTGAAATCATCAAAGGAAACACGAAATTCAACCTCCAAACGGTAATCCCGGTACACATAGACGGCCTTGATAAGCTGCGACACAATCATCTTCTTTGCTTCAAAGGTGCAGTTGTCGTAAAGGTCAGCCCAGCTTTCCAGCTTTTCAAATTCGGCCTGTTCCTGCGCGGCACTTTCCAGTTGACGTTCCATGTCGGCTTTTTGTGCGTCTACCTCCTGCGAAAGTTCTGCGATTTCTTCTTTGCATTTTGCAACAAGGCTGTTCAGAAGGTCAACATTCAAGCGGCTTTTGCCACGAATGACATTGATCGTTTCGGCTTCATAGTCGGAAAGTTCCTTTTGCGTTTCCTCCAGCCGCATAGCAGACATTTTGTAGCGGCTTCTGGCAAACGCTGTGGCCTTTTCGTGCTGATCGGCTATCAGACTATCCTTGGCGGAAACGCGGATTCTGGAGAGCTGGTAGCGCACCAGAGCGTCCACAATTTCATCCAGCTTGATAACGCCGTAGCCGGATTGACCGTCGCAGAGGTCTGGGTGCCGGGCCTTAAAATGGCATTGATAACGGCTTTTGACCTGATTGCGCACCGTTCCATCTTTGCGGATATACTTCTTGCCGGAGGTCGTCAGCGTCAGCCGGTTTTTGCAATGTCCGCAGAAGATGTTCCCTACCAACAGAGAACTGCCGCGCAGATTCAGCGGCGTATCCGCATGGTGCGTTGTGCGTTTTTCCATTAACTCCTGCGCTCGTTGAAAGGTCGCTTCGTCCACGATCTGAAGCTCGGGAATGATTTCCGATTCCGCGTTTCCATTTGAAATCACACCCGTGTATAGCTTGTTCTTTATCATGCGGACGATCGTTGTATTCGGAATCATGGAACCGTCTGCGCGGCGAATCCCATTTTCCAAAAGGTAGTGGGAAATCCGTTGAGCGCCGCAGCCTTCGTTGACGTATTTGTAAAAGATGAAACGCACGATTTCTGCGGCGTCCTCGTCGATTACAAAATCGTTGACCTCTTGATTCTTCTTGTTGATCCGTCCCTGCTTCTGGAGCTTGTAGCCAAATGGTACAATGCCGCCGGTGAAGCAGCCGTCCTTTGTAAGCTGCTCCATGCGGGTTTTCACGCGCACGGAGGTCTTGATGCTCTCGCCGGATGCCTGCCAGTAGCGGATATAGTTAAGCAGCTTGTCAACATGATTGTCGAACCGCTGCTGCCCCTCTACGGCGCTCCAAACTTCAACACCATTACGGACAAACCACTCTACGACAAAGGGCGTTTCGTCATCTCTGCGGCCGAGACGGTCAAACATATAGACAAGCAAAATATCGAAACTCCCGGCAACGGCCTCCTGCTGCAATTCCTGCATGGCGTCGCGCTCTTTTGCAGATTTCTTGAAACCGGATACGCCTTTTTCGTAAAACTCATTTTGTAAAACCCAGTCAGGGTGTGACGCGATGAACTCCCGGCAGAATTGCCGCTGCATGGGAATATCATCTTTTTCAACCTGACCGATTGTTGATACGCGATATAAGCAATTTACTCGTTTCTTTTGTTCCATAACATACACTCCATTCTGAGAAAACGTGTGTATGTCCTTGTTCGCTATTTGATTTTCAAGGTACATCTTATAATATAATTATAGCATATTTTGGATATTTTATCAAGTTTTGTAGCTGTTATTATAAAATCCATAGGAGAAAACCGAACGTTTCAGCGCTTCTGTAATATGCGGATCATCTTGCTCTGCATACTTTACAGAGATTGCGGCACCGCAAAGAGATAAGATTTCTTCCTGCTTTTTGGGCTTGGATTCTTCGAGCTGTTTGTCCATAGAAGAACCTCCAGAATAAATGTTGTTTTTCTCATAGGTCAGGCAGACGGCAGCGGGCAAGGCTGCTCCATAGGCTGTTACCTCCCTCCATGCTGATGGCGGGGCGTTCCATTCTGTGACGTATGGCTAACGCAAGTATCATTGTTCTTTGTATGCGGTCGTCGCACGATTCAGCCATGAATCGCTCTCCATGCAGGTGTTTCTCGCTCCGCGCCAGAATCGGTATCACCTCCCATTCCGCGCATCCCCGCGCACCCATAGGCTCGCACATACAAAACGTATCTGTTGACCCTATTCAGTTGTCAGCGGGATCGTCAGCCCGCAAAAGCGTATTGAACATAATGCGCTTTTCCAGAATGGCAATCGGGTACATTGCTGCGGACGGCTGTCCCGCAGACTGGACAGACCTGCCCGTCTTACGCAAACGCCATGCCGCATAACCACATAGGTTTCAGATTGCGAACGAATTACGTCTCACCGTGGGACGTAATTCGACAGATTAGGACTCAAATAATGTTCAACACGGTTACCCCTGCCGGTCTGCCCATAGCTTTGCTGAGATCAATGAAATCAGCTCCTTTGCAGTGGGTGGTTCCTCAATCCAGTATGCACGCAGCTCTCGCCTGCGACCGTTTTGCCAAATGTCTTTGGCTGCGCGGTTCAGCGCCCGCGAGACAGCTTCGTTAGTGCGCTTTCCTGTCCGCTTGCGGACTTCATTGCAGATGAAGTGCATCTTCGGCATATTTGGTTGATGATCGATCGCAACGTCAATCGCATGACATAAAATGCAGTAACATTCTTTTCCACGTGCCTCGACGATGGAGTATATAGCGTTCTGAATATCTTTCATGTTATACATTCCTTTCCCGTTCGAGCTGATATAAGCATAATACATTTTTACATACTTTTCAGGATTTTTGACAAACTTTGACCTACTTAGACAAACTTTGACGGATTCAAGGTCGAAAGGCAAGAATGCGCAGCAGGTGTTCAGTCTATGGTCTACGATTATTATGCGGCATGAAAAATAGAGGGAATCCATTACCCGGACATGGGTAACGGATTCCCTCTTGTTTGCCTGTGTCCCATTCATATTGAATGTACATTTGTATGGCGGCACGGTTTGATTGCGTCAAGTGATTACATTTTACTGCACCCGATATCCGGCCAAAATCAGGCTGACAATCATCTGCCAGAAATCGTGTTCCTCTGCACTGTAATATCGGCTGTTTGGAATTTTGTGAAAAGACACGATGCGGTTTTCTTCATCCAGCCATGCCTCAAAAAATATCCGTTCCTCGTTGAACATACTCATTCTGGTGCAGAAATTGTAATACTCGTCAAAAGACCGTCTTCCTGTGTATAGGAAAGGACATAGGGGATCAGCACAAACTGCTGCTTTTCCCGACTTTGCTTGGATTCTTCTTTTCCAATCCTTGTGACCATTCCATCCAGCTGCTGTTCTAGATACCATTCCCATAGCTGATCAACGCTGTCGCCAACACGGATGCCTCGTTTTGTTTCGTGGGAATCATCCAGCAGCGTAACAGAAAACACGTTGTTCATTCCCTCAAATACGCGCAGTTCCAAGCTGCCGTCCGACCACACTTCTACCGGCATCCCATTCCAATCCTCTGTCTGGATCTTTGCAAACCGCTCCGGGATTTCGTCTTGGTTCAAATAGACCCACTTTTTCAGTGTTCCGTCGTCGCTTTTGATCGGCTGCGACGCAAGATATTGTTCCGTATCGAGAATCAGTTCGGTATCCGATACATGAAATGCAAAAAACTGTTCCAGCCATGAAAGCGGGATATATAAAACTCCGTCCTGCTCCTGCGCTTTCTGCGGAAGCGTCATGTAGCTGACGCCATCCCGATCATACACCTGCAGCGTCTGCATATTGACGCTGCACAGGTGCGGCAGATCTTTTCCGTAATCCGCTTCGATATGATACTGGCAAGCCATACTCAGCACATCATTCTGAATGTCCCATGCAATACCAATTAAATCGAATGCTTCTTGTAAAGGAAAGAAAACTTCCGACCGCAATGTGTCAACCGTTACAGTTTCCACAGAAGGAACGATGACCAGGTTCTGCATAGACACTTTCTGCCCGCACACCGTCACATTTGACCCGTCATTGAGATCAACAGCAAAGGTGAAATCCTGCGGAAGCATTTGGATGTTTTTGCATAATATATCCCATTCCGAAGGCTGCAAAACCGTTGATAGAGAATCGTTTTCCTTATCATCATCTTCTATCTGGATTGCTTCGCTCTTTGCTATTAGTTTTTGCTCTTCATTTCCGAGCCTATCCATTGGTTTTTCACTTGCAGTTTCACAGGCAGAAAGGCTCATCAAAACTCCGAAAAGAAGTAGTATCCACCTATTTGCTTTTTTCCCGTGTGGTTTCATCCTTTAATTATTTCTATATGCAACAACAGCCGACCCATATGTTGTGGTGCTGTTGAGATTATATCCTGCATTTGTCACGCTATTTGTATAATTAGGCGCTACGCGCATTTGGCTCTTGTAGTTTCCGTCAAGGTTAAGTGCGAAATCGCATCCCAAATCTTCCATCATTTTCGCACAGTCACGCAGCGTAATACTACTCTCAACCACGACAAGATAATACGTCTTATCGCTGCAGTGTCCCAATATAGTTCTAATTGCTTTTTCTCCACTTCCTGAATAAAGGCTAAGGCTCGTATTAAAATGGCAATTTGTGTCTTCGTAGTTTGTACGATTTACAATCAAAATATTAGAGTCTTCTGAATTAACGTCATTCTCAAAAACAGACATTCCATTATAAACAAGCGCAGCCGTTCCACTAATCATACTAACGCAATGCGCCATAGCGACAGACAGTTTTTGCGCACTTGTAAACCACCTAATGATTACGCTATCATCATCTTTTATGCAGAATGTAGGGAAATCTCTAAACCCATAACCATAAGAACCGGTTGTGCATTCCTCTCCTTGCTTATAAAGTTTCTCATCAGCATAAAACCAGCCAAAGAAGCCAGCATTCCCACCCATTACATTTCCGTTGGTCTTTGCAATTGTGAGTGATTTATCGATCCCATTTGCGTTCATATTTTTAAGAAGCTGAAGATTTTCATTCACGTAAACCGCAGGCGCAACTTTCTCTGTTGCGCTGTCCGTCTTAAAGATATGTACAGTATAGCTGTCTCTTCCGATTGTATACGTCGTTCGGTTATAATGGTTGACAATCGAATTTCCAAATGTTCCATATGCCATAATAGTTGCTCCTTCCTGTTTTGTCCATACATTTTCTTGAGTTCTTCGTACCAATGCCTTGTGTTGATTGAGGAAATGTATTAAATCCGCCTGCTTAGTTATACAACCAAGTTGTCCTAGTCGTAAACCACATAGACATTGCATGTAGGCAACAGGCAGTTGCTTTTTCTATATTTTTGCTTCACCCTTTAATCTTTCGCCCATTTTTGATATAATTCTCTCGCTGCGACTCCTTCCAGCGGAAGGAGGTGAACGCCTTGTCGTACTTAACCGCCTTTGCTCGGTCAATTATAGTTTGTCAGATTTCGCTGATTTTGTCAACGGATGATCCTGTCGCTTGGCGGCGTTCCCGTATTGGATTATATAATTTATATATTATACGTACATTATATAAATTATATAATATTTCCCGTTATTTCTTCAAAACAGATCACTATGCGTTCCTGTTCTGGTTAAGCATAGAACAAGCTCATCATTCTTGATCTCATAAATCAGGAGCCAGTCTGGGGTTATATGGCACTCTCGGCATCCGATATAGTCCCCGGACAGGTTATGATCCCGATAGATTTCTGGCAGCGGCTTCTGTTCAGCCAAAATAGTGATTACTTCCTCCAGCAGCCGCACATCATAGCCTCTCCGAACAATCCGCTTGTAGTCCTTCTTGAAGGCCGTCTGATACCTAATTGTCAGCATTCAGATCCTCCATCAGGTCTTTTACGGAGGAAAAAGATCTGCTCATACCAATCCCATTCTCTGCATCCTCGATTGCTTTCCTTGTTACAGCATTCGGCACTTCGCCGCCAATCTCAAAAGGAATGCGATATTCACGCACCGCCTTCTTCGCAAAAATATTAATTGCGGCCGTCATCGTCATTCCCATATCTGCGCAAAATGCCTCAAACTGCATTTTTAAGTCGCTGTCCATCCGGATATTGATGTTTGTGCTTGCCATTATCGCAGCTCCTTTCTGTTCTTAACATTTTTATTGTATTCTATTTTATTTACATTGTCAATACGTCTGTTCCATTGCCTCCAACTCGGTCATAGACTTCACGACACCATGCCCGGCACGAACCTGAGTAAGACCGCGATCCAGCTTCCGCAGATACACGGAGTTTCTTTCAGCCTTCTCCATTTCACCGTACCATTCCTCGCTGATGATTACCACGTTCTTATCTTTCTTCCGCGTGTCAATTACAGTTTCGTCAATCATATTGTCTCACTCCTTGCATTATTTCTTGTACTTTTCATTGTGCCACTTATTATGAAGACGCTGCACAGTCTCATTTCCATTTTTTGGGCAAATATGCCCCGCAAAAGCAATCAATAATTGATATAAAGTATATAAATTAAATAATATATATACTTTATATCATATAAATCCGCTATTTCTTTTTGGCTCAGTACTTGTTATACTATTTCCGTGCAAAGAAGAAGGATTGCGCTCCATGAGGATGTAATAGGAGGGAATCTGCATTTATGATTACACTCAAAGAAATTGACTTGGCTGCACCGCTAACAACGCCACAAATAGAAATGCTAACGGCTCTCGCAGCCTCTCCATCGACCGCAGATGTAGACTGTCCGGAATTAACGGCAGCACAACAAAAAAGTTTCTATCGGCTCATCCGCAAAACTGATTCCCGCTTCATCTCTGGTGACACAGATACACCGAAAAAGTAGCGTCCTTTGCTAAAACAATCACCAAGCAACCTTGCCATAAATCTATATATCGTAAATATCTTATATAACGTATATACTTTACGCAAAGTATATACGTTATTTTGTTTCCCACCACTTTCGAATCGTCTTCGGGTCCAGCCCTGTTTCTTTATGGCAATCAGCTTTTCGCCCGTCCGGATGCTGTTCGCGCCACGCCAGGACTTTTTCCTGCGCCGTTCCGCTTCCGCACGGCCGACCTTCCGCAGCCTTCATTGGGATTCCAATCGCCTTCATATCTTCCTTACGCCTTCGCGCCAAATAGAGATGCTTTTCCTGCGTCAACCCGTTTCTTCTATTCCGCTCTATATGAACGTCCGTCAGAGCCTCTATATCGGAAATCGTAAAGTTGTAATATTCTCGGTCATATGCCTCCAGTGCGCTCTTGATATCATCCTCAGTCAGCGCATTTTCGTGCTGCACCATCTGAAGATCTTCAAACGCTGTCTGCATATCCTTCCGAAGC
>OKSB01001434.1_pt1 | contig 23605 bp, 15 predicted proteins | sample 1601171 | NCBI WGS metagenome assembly OKSB01 (sample SAMEA3541496, study PRJEB24748) | human gut metagenome | biome: human gut; feature: human-associated habitat; material: faeces | place: China | collected 2012 | reverse complement strand
AGTATTGCGTAATACGATGCGTGCACCCGACGTGAGCAGAAGAGAAAAGCGCAAATGGAATAGCACATTTATGCGGAGCAAAGAATTCCGAGAGGCACTTAATACAAGGAAATGCTTTGTACATCCATTTTATCTTTCTGCCTATCGTTCTGGCAACTTTATAAGTGTTTTACTGGTAGACTTTCTATGTAAAGCAAAAAATGCGCTTATGTTCAGGAGAAAGTAGCATATGATCAATCTTTACTATCACGGGGGCAGCGAAAATCACGGCTGTGAGGCTATTGTCCGCTCAACTTCAAAATTGCTGAGCACAAAGCTATTCCTTTGGAGTACTGCACCCAATACTGATTGTACTTATGGTCTGGATAATGTGGTAAGCATTCAGGAAGACGGCTCCGTGCCGCTTGCAGGTTTGAAATCATTGACGTTCAAAATGCACCACAAGCTTACCGGGAGTGATATTTTTTACACAAAGTTTTCGCATAGAAACTTCTTTTCTGCTGTGCAATGCGGAGATGTTTATCTATCTATTGGCGGAGACAACTACTGCTATGCCGGTAAAGACATTCTGGGGCACTACAATCAAATCATCCATGAGAAGGGTGGAAAAACGGTTTTCTGGGGTTGCTCTTTTGAGCCGTCCGAAATGGATGCTGCCACCGCAAAGGATATTGCACAGTACGATCTCATAACCGCAAGAGAAAGCATCAGCTATGAAACGCTGAAAGCCGTGAATCCAAACACGATTCTCGTGGCTGATCCTGCATTTGTGCTGGACAGTGTGGAGCTGCCGTTGCCTGAAGGCTGGAAAGAAGGCAACACAATCGGTATTAACGCGAGTCCTCTTATCATGCAATGTGCAAAAGACGGAAGCGTTGCCTATGAAGCATATCGATGTTTAATTAAGCACATTTTGAATACTACAGATGCCGCGGTTGCATTGATCCCTCATGTTGTCATTGCGAATAATGATGACCGGATTCCGCTTCGCAATTTGTATGAGGAATTTGCACCCTCTGGTCGTGTGCTGCTCATAGAAGATCATAACTGCTGCGAATTGAAAGGCTATATCTCCCGTTGCAGAATGTTTATCGGTGCCCGTACCCACGCAACAATTGCGGCCTATTCCACTTGCGTACCAACTTTGGTACTTGGCTATTCTGTGAAATCGAAAGGGATCGCGTGGGATGTTTTCGGCACGGAGGAGCACTATGTTTTGCCTGTGCAAGAGATGCGGAACCCGGCCGAGTTGGCGGATGGTTTTGACTGGTTGCTGGCCAATGAGGATAGCATTCGCTCACACTTGAAGTGTGTGATGCCAGAGTACATTCAGCGAGCGTACACTGCGGCAGAAGCTGTTTCAAGACTCAAATAAACGGGAGAATTTTACTATCATGAGCAAACCGAACCAGCTTCGCGTTGGTGTCATTATGACTTACATAAACCTTGCCCTTGGAAGCCTGATTCCGATGTTTTATACACCGGTCATACTGCGACTCCTCGGGCAAAGCGAGTACGGCCTTTTGGGACTGGCTCAATCCATCACAGGATATTTATCCCTGTTGAGCTTCGGATTGGGCAGTACGATAATTCGGTATCTTTCCATATATAGAGCAGACAATGACAAAGATGGTGAAGAGCGCGTGATGGGACTCTTCATCGCCATATATAGCTGCGTCAGTGTGCTTGTGCTGATTGGCGGATGGATATTATCCTGTTATGTCGAACCTATTTTTCATAAAGGCTTGACAGGCGCAGAGCTGGATAAGATCAAGATTCTTATCCGCATTATGTCGTTCAATATGGCAATATCATTTCCTATCAGTGTATTCGGAAGCGTTATTGTTGCGCATGAGCGTTATATTTACCGGCAAGCAATCAACATTTTTTCTACGGTAGCAGCCCCGGTTGCAAATCTCGTCGCTCTTTATCTTGGCTATGCATCCGTTGGAATGACGCTGGCAGGAACTCTGATGCAGGTAGTAATGCTGCCCCTATATGCGGTCTACTGCGTAAAGCAGCTTGGACTGCATCCAAAGTTCAGAAAAATGCCCGGTCGGCTGATTACCGAAATTTTGGGGTTTTCCCTGTATGTTTTCCTTGGCTCTATCGTAGATATGTTGTTCTGGGCAACAGATAAGGTGATACTGGGCATGGAAGCAAGTACGGCAGCTATTGCCGTATATAACATTGGTGTAACGTTCAATTCAATGTTTACGAACCTTTCTACGGCGGTCAGCGGGGTCTTGCAGCCGAAGGTTACCATCATGGTGAAGCAGAATGCCCCCAAGTCAGAGCTTTCTGCAGTGTTTATCCGTGTTGGCCGGTTGCAATATGCGCTGATTTCCTTAGCGCTTTCAGGCTTCGTTGTCTTCGGCCAAGCTTTTTTGCGCAAATGGGCGGGTAATAATTATTCTGATAGTTATTGGATTGCACTGGTTACACTGATTCCCCTGACTATTCCGCTGATTCAGAATACCGGAATCAGCATTGTTATGGCTCAGAACAAGCATAAGTTCAGAAGCCTAACCTATCTTGCCATTGCTATTGTCAACGTAATTTCTACATATCTTCTAGTTCCGTACCTTGGCGGGTTCGGTGCTGCACTCTGTTCAGGTGTGTCTTATATTATCGGCCAAGGGATTATTATGAATATCTATTACTATCGCGTGACGGGAATTGACATTCTGTTGTTCTGGAAAAATATTTTCGAAATGTCTGCTGTTCCGGTGGCGATGCTTGTGGTCGGGCTGGCAGTTGCACGGTATATTGACTTTGGTAGAAGTTGGGGCGTGCTTTTTGCTGGAATTATTGTATATACACTGCTGTTTTCGGTCGGATCATATTTCGTTACATTTAACGCATATGAAAAAGATGTTGTGAGTGGAGCACTCAAAAAAGTTCTGCGACGTGCGAGGTGAGAAAACATTGATTCAAGAAAAGGAATCCTGCACTGGCTGTGGCATGTGTGCGGCGATCTGCCCATCCTCTGCAATTCAGATGCAGGCCGACTCGCACGGCTTTCTGCATCCGGTAGTCGATGCAGGGAAATGCACAGATTGTGGCCTTTGCGCTCGAAAATGCTCCGTTTCCACGCCGCCGCAGGCCTCGGCGCATACGGAGGTTCTAACCGGCTACGCCAAGGACGGAACGCTCCTGCCCCGATCCTCGTCCGGCGCGATCTTTCCCATATTGGCAGCGGAGATCATCCGCAGAGGCGGCCTTGTGTTCGGCGCGGCCTTTGACGGACAGTTCCATGTGATACATACTGCCGCTGAGAGCGTGGAGGAGCTTTCTGCGCTTTGCAGCTCCAAGTATGTCCAAGGCCGCATTCCGAGCGACTGCTATGCGCAGGTCAAGGCGGCGCTGGCCGCCGGTCGCTGGGTCTATTTCAGCGGAATGCCGTGCCAGGTCGCAGCGCTGAAAAGCTACCTTGGTCGGGACTATGAGACTCTGATCACGCAGGACACAGCCTGTCACAGTGTCCCCTCGCCTCTGGTGTGGGGCGAATATAAAGCAGAGTTGGAGAAGCAGTATGGCGGCAAGCTGACCGCGTTCTCCTTCCGCAACAAGGCAAATGGCTGGGAAGCGTACCATATTCGCGCCGCGTTTGATAACGGTAGAGAGTTCGCCCAGCCCGCTGCCGAAAGCCCCTATCAGCGCGGTTTTATCAAGGGACTGTACTCCCGCAGCTCCTGCTTTGTATGCAAGTTCAAAGGGATCGAACGTTGCAGCGACATCACGCTTGCGGACTATTGGGGCGTCAAGGGAATTCAGCCGGACGCCTACAATCCGCAGGGCACATCCCTCGTTTTGATTCACAGTGAAAAGGGACGCAGCCTGCTGGAAGGCTGCAAGGATCAGCTGCAACTCCAGCCCGCAGCCAAAGGCGCGTTTGCCTTTAACCCAGCGGTGCTTGCACCCATTCAAAAGCCCGCCCGCTATGATGAATTTTGGGAGGGCTACGGTCAAACGTCCTTTGCCGATTTGGTATCTGCCTGCTGCGAACCGACGAAAGAAGAACTGGCGCAGGAACGCCGGAGCAAGAGCCTTCTGGCCCGCGTCATGCGCCGCCTAAAACGATAACACACGATGCTTCGACAAATCTACGCAATGAACCCATGGACGGTGTGCATTTTGCTGCTGTCCCTGCTCCTTCTCTGGCCCGTGCTCTGCCAGCGGGTCGGAGAGCGGAGACGAGTGCTTCTCAACACCGCGCTCGCCTGCGCGGCTGCGTTCATCATCCTCTACGCCACCATCCTGACCCGCACGCCCGGTGATTACGAGCTCATCCTCACCCCTTTTGCCACCTTCACCGCCGCACTCCAGCAACCAGAACTCTACCGCGCGATGCTGATGAACGTCTTCCTCTTCTTCCCGCTGGGGCTGACGCTGTCCAATGCCCTGCCGCAGAAGTGGCACCGCTGGGGCAGAATCATCCTCACGACGTTTGTCGGCTGCATTCTCAGCGCGGGGATCGAGTACACACAGTACCGCTACGCTCTCGGCATGGCAGAGGTGGACGACGTGATCTGCAACACGCTGGGCGCGTTCATCGGCTCTACATCGCTGCTCATCGCTCGCGCCATCGAAAAATCCAGAGAAAGGGTTCGGCACACGAACATGACCCTGACCACCACCGAAACACAATTCCTGCATATCGCCAAAGCTGCTATCTCTGGCGGAGATCTGCCCGCCGAAAAGGTGGACTGGCCTGCCATCTTTACGCTGGCCAATCAGCAGAAGCTGCTGCCGATCCTCTTTGAGGCTGCCCGCGCAACGCCTGCCGCCGGGGAAAACGCTGCGCTGTTCGCTGTGACCAAGCAACAGGTCATTGGGCAGGTGTTGAACCAAACCGTGCGCTCGGCGGAGTTTGCCGACCTCTATCGCAAACTGCGTTCGGCGGGGCTTCATCCCATTGTGGTCAAAGGGCAGCTTTGCAGCCGACTGTATCCGCTGAAGGATCACCGCATCAGCGCGGACGACGACCTCTACATTTCCGACGCGGAGTTTATGGCCTGCCATGAGCAGCTTCTTGCAAACGGTCTGACCACCGACACGCCTGTGGACGAGCTGGCAACGGCGGACGAGGTGTCCTACACAAAAAACGGCAGCCCGCTTTACATCGCACTTATTCGATTCTTCTGAGGACGCCCACGACGAGCTGAACCACTTTTTTACCGACCTCAAGCCCATCGAGGTAGATGGCTTCTCGACCATGCCGCCCCACGAGCATCTGCTGTACCTGCTTCTGCACGCCTACAAGCACTTTGTCCGCAGCGGCATCGGGCTGCGGCAGTTCTGCGACATCGGCCTGTGGGCGTGGGAGTATCACGATGAAATCGACTGGCAGCGCCTGCACGAGCAGTGTGAGAGCGTCCACGCGGCGACCTTTGCTGCGGCGGCGTTCCGTATTGCCAGAGACTATCTCGGCATCGAATTTGACCTGCCCGCGCCGTGGAGCGACGCGGTTGACGCGGAGCCGCTGCTGCACGACAGCCTCTGCGGCGGCGTGTACGGCTCCAACGACCTAACGCGCCTCCATTCCTCCACCGTCACGCTGAACGCCGTGAAGGCTAGCCGGACGGGGGAGAAGAGCAGCGTCCTGCGGACGGTGTTCCCCAAGCGCGAGTATCTGGAGCGTCGCTATCCGTACCTCAAAAAGCGCCCGTACCTGCTGCCGGTCGCATGGGTGCAGCGCATTGCGCACTATGCCAGCGAGAAGCAGTCCGGCACGGACAACAGCGCCTCCGGCTCCATCAAGCTGGGAAAAGAGCGGATCGAGCTGATGAAGCGGTATGGAATTATGGACTGATAAAAAGACATTGCGGGGCGCTGCAGCGCTCCGCAAACAATTCTATCCTTGCAGTTTTGAAAGGAATTTGGACAGGAAACTGTTGTCACACAGCTTGTATTTTTTCACACCTAATGATAAAATAGTTCTAAACGATCCGGATCGCATTTTGCTGCAGCCGGCAAGGAGGGAGTCCTGTGAAAAAGAGCAATACAGATACCTGCTGCCTGACTTTACCGTTAAAACTGGAAAAGTGGCAGGAGGACCGTCTTGCCAAGCGCTTTGAGATCGCGCGGCAGCTCTATAACACGCTGGTCCATGCAGAGCTGAAACGGCTTGCGCAGGTAAAGCAGACTGCCGAATATCGGGAGAATGAACGGAAAATACGGGCATTGGACAGGAATAACCCTGCGGATCGGGCCAAACTGCAGGAGTTATACAAAGAGCAGCGGAAAAGTTTGAAAACGGCCGGGTTTACGGATTATTCCTTCACTACAGATATGGGAAAATATTACAAGCACTTCCGTGATAACATCGGCTCCAGTGTCGCCGTTCATGGGATCGCGCCGCAGGTCTGGGCGGCCTTTGATAAGGTTCTGTTCAAAAAGGGCGGCAAGAAGGTACATTACAAAAAGCCCGGTGAGGTAAATTCTGTGCAGGGCTACTCCAGAACGGGAAAAAGCGGCGGCACGGAGATCATGTTCCGCGGGCCCTACATCGAGTGGAAGGGCCTGAAGCTGCCGCTGAAGCTATCGCCGGACAATGCTTACGAGACCGATATGCTGCAGCGCAGAGTAAAGCTTGTCCGATTGGTCCGCCGGCCCGGAAAGCGCAGAGACCGCTGGTATGCCCAGCTCGTTCTGGAGGGGAAGCCTGCGATCAAGGCCGATCCCGTTACCGGAAAAGCGGTTCACCCTATCGGCAGCGGCCCCGTCGGGCTGGACATCGGGCCGCAAACGCTGGCGTATTCCGCCGCTTGGGTGGCCGGACTCGTCGAACTGGCAGATCGGGTACAGAACATCGAGCAGGAAAAGCGCTGCCTGCAACGAAAAATGGACCGGAGCAGAAGGGCAACCAACCCGGATAACTATGCCGAGGACGGCACGATCCGGCGCGGTGTCAAGTTAACACATAATAAGTCCAAGCGATATCGGAGGAGCCAACAGGAACTGAAATATCTGCAGCACCGTCAGGTTGAAATACGAAAGCTCCAGCACATTCAACTGGCGAACCATTTGCTGTCCTTGGGTGATCATTTCTATGTGGAAAAAATGGAATGGTCTTCCCTGACGCACCGGGCAAAGAAGACCGTGATATCTGAAAAGACCGGAAAGCCCCGAAGCAAAAAGCGGTTTGGAAAGTCCATTGCCAACAAGGCACCCGCCATGCTGATCGAAATATTGCGGCAAAAATGCAAGTCTCTCGGGCTGCCGAATGTTGTAGAGATCAACCCGGCAGACATCAAAGCAAGCCAATATAATCATTTGACCGGTGAATATGTTAAAAAGTCTCTTTCCCGGCGTTGGAACGAAATGCAGGACGGTGAGCATCTCCAACGTGATCTCTATTCCGCCTTCCTGCTGCAGCATTATGACTCTATGTCAAAAGCTCTTGATCTCGATTCCCTTGCGCGGAACTATCCCGCCTTTGTGCAGTACCATCATCGGGAAATCGAGCGCCTGCACGCTCTCCCCAAAACACCCTCCAGTATGGGCATCCGCAGAAGCATTGCCTGACGCGAAGGCCAGGAAGACATAAAATGCCGGTGCCGTTCGCACCGGAGAAAACCGGTCGATTGTCCGTCCGGGGCTACCGTTAATGGCAGCGGAGGCTGCTTTGGTAGCAGAAGAGCTCGGGAAAATAGTCAGCGCGCAGCAGATCTTCGTGCTGCGAAAAGCTATCTACCGACTTACAGCGCATTCCACAAATCCGCACGCGGTGCTTTATGCACATTTGCCGTTGCGATCTGCAAGCGGTGCGCTGAGACAAAGCCCTCGACATAGCCAGAGGCATGGCCGGAATCAAGTTGCGATCTGCAAGCGGTGCGCTGAGACAAAGAAACGCTCCGAAGCCGTTGAGCAGGCTGCCCAGGTTGCGATCTGCAAGCGGTGCGCTGAGACAAAGCACGACGTACAGCCACTCCCCGGTGTGGTACCCGTTGCGATCTGCACGCGGTGCACTGAGACAAAGACCGTGCCGTTTGTGTTCACAAGCATATCGTTAGTTGCGATCCGCACAAATTGCGCTGAGACGAAGAAGCAAGCCGTTAAATACATCAGTATTGAGATGCTGATCTCCGATGCCAGGGAGGCCTATTATGAGGCCCAAAACAGCACAATCTTTCCACCCTCACGAAAGGACCCAGACGACCACGACCGGATACATTTACATTCTCACGAATCCCTCCTTCCCGCAATATGGGAAGCTCGGCTATGCGACGGATGTAAAGCAGCGGCCCGCGGAGCTGAACCGCAGCACGGCGGTCCCCTTTGCGTTCCGGGTGTACGCCACCTACGAGGTGGATTCCGCCCTCTCGGACAAGAAGCTCCACTCCATTCTGGGCAAGCTGAACCCCCGATCTGCGTTCTGCCGAAGAAGGAGTAAAGCCGCATCAGACATTCTGTCATCCCTGCAAACGTCAAATTATTCTACACAAGAGGTCCCCCATGCTGCCCGTAAACGAATCCGACTGGAAGCTGTTCCGCAAAAGGCTGCCGGAGTGGCAGGAGCGCTGCATGGAGCAGCTGGCCGAATCCTACGCGGCCCTGCTGGCCGGGCCCGGCAAGGCATCCGACAAGTTCTGGGAGCTGGAGAAGAGGCTTCGCAAGGACAAGAAGCGCGTCGGTGTCGTGGCCGATGTCAGCCGCTCCGAAATGTACTATAACCTGCTCTATCTGCTGGATGACAAGACCATCACGCTCGAGGACCTCGCAGGCTTCAGCCCCGACCTGCGGGAGCGGCTGGCCATGATCGCGCGAGATCACTTTGTGTGAAGGCGTTTCCTTCCTAACACGCCTGCCGCATATAGACCCAATGCTCGAAGTAGAAGCTAAAAACTGTCCTTTAAATTACGGCGGGAAAACTGCGTAGGCTGTTGCGCATATTCGGCTCATCAGTCAGGCAGCGGAACGCATTATTACTCGTAACGCAGATTATTTTTGTAGAAAGACACAGCTGGCGCTCTGGATGAGCAGTCTGTTGCACAAAAGGCCGAACTGTGTAAGGCTTTAGAACCGCTCCTATGAAGCAATCAATAGAAAACCCATTTATGCAGGGGTGAACAGGGCCATGAAAAAATCATATATAAAGTGGTTCATAATCGGATTGTGCGCAATAATCGTCTTTGTCGTTGGCGTTCCCATCATTATCAATGAGTCCTATAAGGCCAACAGCGGGTATGTAACTTTGTGGACTGCTGCCGATGTGCTTTCTTATTATGGCGCAATTATCGCTTCCCTTGGTGCCGCAATCGGTGTATTTGCTTCTCTAAGGTACTCACACAAACAATATCGCGAGGACAAACGAAGAGATGTACTGCCATACTTCGCGATCAATATTCTCGGCAACAATCGGATAGATCCCTTTCTTTCAGCCCTATTTAGTGATGATGGCAAGCTTGAAGAAGAACAGGAAAATCGGACAAGGGACGATCTGACTTACAGAGAATTCATATTCAATGAGTGCTTTTTCGTTTTTGAAAATGGGACAATAAAATACACCAGAAAGCTCTCAGAAGAACAAGAAGATGCACGCAAAATGGGTATAACAATTCGTGGTAACGGTGGAACCGAAATATGGAAAAACAATATAATATACATACCTATTAAGGCTGTAAATGTTGGAAATGGCTGCGCAATTAATACAACAATTACCATTCAAGCGATTGGTAACAAGAATATCACTGTAACCTCCATCCCAATTTCGATACCTGTTAAAGAAGAAATGTATGCAGGGTTGCTGTTTTACGGTGATGAGAAACTTCTTGGAGAATATTCCTATATTATGCGATATTATGACATACATGGTAACCAGTATGAACACCAAAAGCCTATAAAAATGGAGCGCCGTGGTAAAGAATATAATGTTAAAGTCTCAGAGAATACATCCCACGCGCTAATCGCAAGGGAAAACACACCACAAATGCTTGACTGATTTCACTCTTTCCCCAGCGTAGGATTGCATCCGGACTTTATCTAGAAGCTAAATACCGATTTTAGCAAAATCTTCCACAAGATATTCATAAAATCGCAAAACCGGGACCGACTCTTTTGAGCCGGCCCCGGTCGCATTTTTCCCGTCAGATTCAGTTCATTTCCTGGAACAGGTAGCAGTAGGAATAGTTCCAGCGGGTCAGATAGAACGAGCCGTTAGAGTAGCGCAGGTAGGCATTGCCGAAGCCGAGACGGTTATACCAGTACGAGACGCTCGTGCCGGACGTGCTGATGCGCAGAGAGGAATTGCCGAACTTATAGAGGTAATACGTCGTCGTGCCGCTCTGGAAGCTGAAACAGCCGTTGGAGTAATCCCAGAGCATGCTCTCGGTCACGTCGGAGGTGATCCGGCCGTTTTCGATGGTGACGGCCTGCGCACCGATCGTCGTGCCGTCGTGCGTCATGGCATAGTAGCCGCCGCTGGCATAGACCGTGAGAACGTAGCGGCCGCCGGACGTGAGCCTGCTCACGGAGTCATAGGTCGCGGTCTTCACCGGCTCGGTGTAGCTGTCGCCGCAGGCGGAGCAGGTGTAGACGTAATTGCCGTTTTCCTCCGTGCGGACATAGCTGTGGCCCGTTGCCGGGATCGCCTCGGTGTAGCTTTCGCCGCAGGCGCAGGCATAAGTGCGGACGCCGGGCGTCGTGCACGTTGCCGCCGTGGTGACGGTGGCCGTGTAGGAATGGGCGTGGACCGTGACGGCATAGCGCACGCCGCCGATGACGGTGCGGGTCGCGCCCTCGGCCACGCCGGTGATCGTCACGTCATAGCCCGCAGGGACCGCGCGATAGAGCTGCCACCGCTCGTTCGCGTTCGCATTGCCGGGATAGGCGCCCGCAAACGTTGTGCTGTAGCGGTCGAGATAGGTATCGCTGAAGCGGATGGAGAAGGCGCTGCCGAGATCCGTGATCGTGAGGACCTGCGGCGCAGTGGTCAGCGTCACGCTTGCAGAGCGGGTGCTCTCCGTGAGATTCAGGTAACGGCCGTCCGCGCTCTGCACGGTGTAGCCGCCGGAGACCGCCGTGACGGTCCACAGGGCGTTCGACAGGTCGCCCGCCGTGCTGTAGGCCGCGCAGGTCAGGCCGCTCACAGTGCCCGCACCATCCCAGGAGCTGTAGTACGTTGAGGCCGTCGCCGTCAGCATCCGGTCACCGCTCACGAGGAGGAACGTCCCCTCGGCAAGCTCCGTCACCTGCTGATAGCCGCCGGAGAGCGCCTCGATCGTCGTCGCAGCGACGGCGGGATCGGCGGACTCCGTCACAGCGGCGTCCTCGGTGTGGAACGTGTAGGTCTCGCCCGGCTGGAGCTTGACCTCGACCGTTGGCAGGATGGCCTCGGTGTAGGTATCGCCGCAGCGCGTGCAGGTGTAGATGCGGTCATTGCCGTTCTCGGTGCACTCGTAGGAGTGGCCCAGCGCGCTGACGACATGGCCCGTGCGGCGGTCGCCGCAGTTCCTGCAGGTATAGGTCGTATAGCCGTCTTCGGTACAGGTCGGAGCCGTCACGACGGCTTCGTAGTCATGTCCGAGCGCGGCCACCTCGTCTGCCGTGTAGGTATCGCCGCAGGTCGCGCAGGTGTAGGTCGTGTAGCCCTTCTCCGTGCAGGTCGGAGCCGTCACAACGGCCTTGTAATCATGGCCGAGCGCAGCAACCTCGTCTGCCGTGTAATGCTCTCCGCAGCGCTTGCAGGTATAGGTCGTGTAGCCCTTCTCCGTGCAGGTCGGGGACGTCACAACGGCCTTGTAATCATGGCCGAGCGCAGGCGTCGTTTCGGTATAGGTGTCGCCGCAGACGGTGCAGGTATGGACGGTCTTGCCGCCCTCGGTGCAGGTCGCTTCGCTGCCGGAGACGGTGTAGGTATGGCCCGTGGCCGGGAGGGTCTCGGTGTAGCTGTTGCCGCAGCGCGTGCAGGTGTGCGTCACGGAGCCGTTTTCCGTGCAGGTCGCAGGAACGGTGGTCTCCGCATAATCATGGCCGAGCGCAGCCACTTCGTTCGCCGTGTAATGGTCGCCGCAGGCGGTGCAGGTGTAGGTCGTATAGCCCTTCTCCGTGCACGTCGGGGCCGTTACGGCGGCCGTGTAGCTGTGGCCGGTGGCCGGAGTCGTTTCGGTATAGGTGTCGCCGCAGGTCTCGCAGCGGTAGGTCGTCACGCCGTCCTCGGTGCAGGTCGCGGCGGTCCGGCTGACCTCCTGATAGCTGTGGACATGGTCGGCCTCGACCTCGATGACATAGCGGGTGCCGCCGATGACGTAGTACGTCGTACCGGCAGCCACGCCGGTGAAGCGGACCTCCGTCATGGGAGCCGTGCCGGTCTGGACCGTGCCGGAAGCGGCGGCGCGGGTAAACGTCGCGCCGTCATAGCTGCCCCAGGCGATCTCGGACAGCTGCCACCAGTAGTTGCGTGCCGTCGTGAGGGCGACCTGGATGTAGCGGAAGCTCTCGACGGAGGACGGGACGGCATACGTCTTCGTCACAGCCGTGCTGCGGCTGCTCGTGAACGTGCCGATCGTCGTCCAGGTACGGCCGTCGGCCGAAAGCTGGACGTTGGCATTCGTGCAGTAGTCGCCGTGCGCCGGAGCACTGATCTGCACGGCGTCAAAGCGGACCTCCGCGCCGAGGTCGACACGGGCATACATGCCGGACGTCTGGCTGCTGGTGGACCAGTAGTAGGTGGAGGTGTCGCCGTCGATAAGTTTGGAGGCGACGCAGTTGTAGCCGCCGTCCGTATAGCCAGGGACGGAGGCCGAGGCGCTGGCGGAGTAGGACACCTTCGTGCCCGTGCCCTGCACCACGGTCAGCTCGCCGCGCGCGATGGTGGCATCGCCCGTGTGGGTGAAGGTCTGCTCGCCCTCGAGCGTGTAGGCCTCGGTCGTCTTGCCGGTCTTGACGGAAACGTATTCGCGCGGCAGAAGCTCAGAATGCTGCTCGCCGCAGCGCGTGCAGGTGTAGATCGTGTCGCCCGCGTCGTCCGCCGCGGCATAGTTGTGGCCGAGGGCGGGAACGGTCTCGGTGTAGCTGTCGCCGCAGTCAGCGCAGGTATAGGTCACGCTGCCCGCCTCCGTGCAGGTCGCAGCCGTCGAGGCAGTCTGACGGTAGTCGTGGCTCTGCGCGGGAGGATCGGTGTTGATGGAGCCGTCGGCGTTGAAGCCGCCGGGCACGACGGACGTGTCCATGCCGCTTGTGTAGGCGCCGTCCATGGCGAGGCCCATGGCGCGCAGCGGCAGGCGGATCTTCTTGGCTTCCTGCGTCTGCGTCTCTGCGCCGGGATAGTCGCTCCACATGCAGAACATGCCGCCGATCACGGAGGAAGCACTCAGGCTCGTGCCGCACACCTTATAATTGCTCCAGTTGGCGGCATAGGTATAACCATTGTCGAAGCTGTCGTTCTTGCCGAGGACATAGTAGAAGTCGCCTGTCGTGTTGATAATACGGAAGCCATCCGAGGCAAGGTTGGCCGCCGTTCGGGGCGTGTAGCCGCTCCAGCCGCCGGACCAGTAGCACACAACGATGTCTCGGTCGAAGGTGTAGGTCGTGGAGCCGACTGCTGCACTCATTTTATTTGCGAACTCGATGCCGTCATTAAAGGCGATGGGCGTCATGCCCGCCTGCTTGACCATCGCGGCAAGCTCGTTGACGTATTTGATGAAGTAGCCGTATTTTCCGCTGCTCTGCAGGCTGCCGAAGCCCATGGAGCCGCTCGTATAGCGGTCGTTGGCGTATTCATCCGCGCCGAAGTTGAAATAGCGGCAGCCCTTGCCCGCAAAGTAATCGACATACTTCTGCAGGAAGGCCTGCGAGAACCGGACGGCCGTGTCGTTCGTCACGTCGATGGTGCGGCTCGAGCCGTTGTAGCTGCAGTTCGTCCCCGTCAGAGAGGACGCGGCATACAGCACCGAGTCCATGTGGCCCGGGCTGTTCAGCAGCGGAATGATCTCGATGCCGGCTTTCTTGGCCGTGGCAAAGAACTCGTCCATCTCACTTTCCGTCCACTCGCCCGAAGATGCCGTCGTATAGGCGTTGTTGCCCGCGCGGATGGCAGAGGCGACCGCGTTGCTGGAATACGTTTTGCCGCCCACGGTGAGCGACATGTCGTCCAGCAGGAAGCGCATACCGTCATTGCCCACCGCGAGCATGACGTGCGTATAGCCGTCCGCCTTGGCCTCATAGAGGAAGGCCTTGACCCAATCTGCCGAAAAATATTTTCGGCCGCTGTCCAGCATGGCGATCTTCAGATAATCGCTGCCGGAAGCGAACGCCACCGTCGGCAGCATGCACAGCAGCATGCAGACCGTCAGCAGCAGCGCTAACAGTTTCTTTCCCGCTTTCAATGGTTTCTCCTCCTGTATCATGTCTCTGTTCGGCGATGCCGAATCCTGATTTGATCATACACGAGACATTCCCATTTGTCAACAGGCAGTTCTTTTAGCATAATTTCAAGTTAACTAACTTCAATCTGACGTATGATAGACTACATTCCTGATTATCTCATTTCTGGCTGCGTGATTTTATTCACGCCAGCACATCTCGTTACGATACGGAATGTGACGTAAAATTCCGGCGATTTGTTTCGTCCAATGAAGTTGGCGGCGGGTTTTCTGACGAATTTTTTCCACCCCTCTGCAGAGGAATTTTTGAAAATTTTGTTGACATTTTTGCGCGATCCGTCATAATGGAAGCAGAAGCATACCGTTCTCACCGCCGTGCTCCCCTGCTGTGGTGCACCAGTGCCCTCTTCGTTTGAATGCCCCTGTACAGGGCGCTCGATGAGCGCCATTGGCAGACGCAATTGGCGCGTGGCGTTTTGATGATGGTCTGTACCTATCGGCAGTGCCTTCCCGAAATTGCCGCGTCGGCCTACGGCCTCCTCGCAATGACAAACCTGAGGGCCGTGCGCCATAAAATCAATACCGCAAATATTGCCGACCTGCATGGCGCTCAGGGAAAGCCGCAGCGGGCCTGCTTTCGGCGTTTTCCATTTCATGTCAAAGGGAGGCCACTCCGCATGAGCAGCGATATCATCCCCGCCGCGTTATCCGGATTTATCATCAAAGCAGGCTTTTCTAAAAAAGGGCGGCTATATACCCGCGAGCATCACGATATCATGCAGTGCATTCTGTTTGAACGGCCGTCAAGTCTCATATACCCGACTTATTTCATTATGCCACTCTACATACCCTGCAGCACGCGATATCTTACCTATGGTCGGCGTATCTCCGAGATCACCAACGGCCGAAACTCCAAACAGATAGACGTCGACCGTTTGATCAGCGCTCTGCAGAAAGAGGTGCTTCCTTTCTTTGAACGGATCGCTACGCCGCAGCTTCTCATGGAGTATCTGCTGACCGCTCGGGACGTACAGCGCTATTTCTTCTGTCCGCCAGTGAGGATCGCCATGCTGAAAGCATACACCGCACTGTATCTTCACGATCGCAGTCTTTTTTCCCGCATGGCGGCAGAAACCGGGCAGTTGATTCCGGCAGACCGTTGCTCTTCCGAGGCAGTTGCGCGCCGGATGCACGCGGAGCTGGAAGTACTGAAGGCGCAGGCCAGATTGTCGGATGCCGAACTTGCCGCTTTCTTTGCGCCGATCATAGAAACCACCCGGCGCGTTGTACGCACCGGGCACTGAGCCACGCCGCAGCCCGGCAGTACATCTCTATGATAGAAGGAGTCCATTATGTCCCGTCAGATATCGTTCTTCCACGCAGAGCCGGATGCCGTCCGATTCCTTCAGGAAATCGACCGACGGGGCGGCACATTCTGGATCGGAAATGCCGCCGTTCCGCCGCTTTCCATGATAGAAGCTGTGCAGGACAAAATGTCCACGCACTTGTGCAAGTTCCGTATCGTCCCGGCCGGGCTTGCAGCCGCATGCAGCGCTTCCATGCCGGAGGCAGCAATAATTGAATTCTGCAATTGCTGCAGGGGGAATGCCATGTCGCGGACATACGAGGTCGGCCGCCTGTACCTTGTTCCCGCCTGCAGCGGCGCATATGTTCCGGAGAGCGCGGCACTATACGAGGCGCTCCGCAGATATCTCAAGGCGGCCTATCACTATGAGCCAAAAGCGGGAGCCTACTTTTCTCCCGCCTTTTGGGAAAAACTCCGTACCAATTATTATCATGCTGCCCGCGCAGGAAGGCCCGTCTTTCTCGGGTGCGTCGGAGACCCGGTAGAAGTCAAATGGGGCAATAGGCCATGAAGAAAAAGAAAAGAAGATCGATTTCCCTTTCCGCCCGTGCTGCGATCGCACTTATCTTGCTGAGCCTGTTCACCCTGTCGGGTTGGCGTGATGTTGCGATCTATTTTGGAGCAAAATCCGGAAACACGGAAACTGTAACAGCAGAATGTATTGCAGTGCAAAGCAGCCGGACGGACGAACTGCGGCAGCATACGCCCTATCGCATGCTTTATGTCCTTACACTGCAGGATGAAACAAAGGTCGCAGTCTCTTCGGACGAAGCTAAGTCGCCGTTTTCGTCACTGGAAGACAGCCGACAGCATTTTGTCATCGGAAAGCCGATCACATGCACCTACGTCCGAAGACCGGCGTTTTCCAACGGAGAATTTGCCCTTCTTTCCGTAACCTGCGGAGAGGAAGAACTCTATCCGGAATCGGCCGGTATTGCGCCCTTCAAGGACCGTACCGGGATATGTTTGATGTTCGATTTTATTCTTTGGGGAGCCGCATTGCCGCTCCTTATCGTCCCGCCGCTTCGCGCCGCCATACGGAAGCGAAAAAGCAGGCTCAAAAAGGAACAGCGAAAGCAGGCACGAAGAGAGAAGCTGCGTTCCGGGAATGGACAATAGGCCCTTTGCAGCGGCAGGCGCAGGTTTTTTGCAGTACAAATTCGGTGGCTTAGGCCATCAGATTTGTCATTGCAAGGCCCCAAAAGGGACGCGGTGATCTCGCAACATCCGGTTGAATCGTGGGAAACTATCGACGAAATCGTAACTGCCTGCACGAGATTGCACCCCAAGGGCACTTCCTCGCGCTTCGCGCTCAGGGCGCCACGTCGCTTCGCTCCTCGCAATGACAAATCGGAGGCGATCACCATTTTAACGGTGGCCGGTACGGACTGGAAGTGCGCAGCCGGGCCCGGCTGTCCGCTCCCCTACGGCGGCCTTGTAAAACTTTCCGCTTTCCGGTTTCAAGTTTCCACTTGCCGCTCCCCTGCGTTTTACTTTTTATGCTTTGCAAACAGGAACGCACCGATGAGGGCGGACAGGGGCACGGCGAGGATAACGCCGACGGAGCTGGCGATGGCCTGCACCATCTCCACGGAGAAGAACGTGCCGCTCATGAGCTGGGAGAACGACGGCTCGAGCGAAGAGAGATAGATCATCAGCACGAGCGAACTGCCGACGAGGGCAAGGATGAGCGTATTGGTCATCGTGCCGACCATATCGCGGCCGATGTTCATGCCGGAGCGCAGGAGCTGGCGGCGCGTGAGCGCCGGGTTGACGGCCACGAGCTCATTCATGGCGGAGCTGATGCTCATGGCTACGTCATTCACCGCGCCGAGGGCCGCGATGACAATGCCGCCGACGAGCAGATCGCCGAGCTGGAGCGAGTGCATGGGATCCTGCCCCTGCTTGATCTGCAGCAGGGCCTCGATGGTCGGCTCGGCGGAATACATCTTATAGCCGTTCACGCGCAGCAGGGCGCAGGCCAGCTCGCCGAACAGGGCCGCGAAAGCAACGCCGGAGATCGTGCCGAGGATGGCGCAGAGCGTCTTACGATTCACACCGCCGAGGATAACGAACTCCACGACCGTCACATAGGCGCACATGCCGAGAATGGTCGGCAGCGTCGGCCAGCCGCCGAGGAGCAGCGGGATGAGGATGGAGAAAATGCACACGACCGTCAGGCCGAGGCCGAGCAGCGACTTTGCGCCGACCCTCCGGCCGACGAGCACCGTGACAACAAGGAAGGCCAGCACCACGAGGGCCAGCGGCACGGTGCGGTCGTAGTCCTGCAGCGTCATGCTGCTGATCTCCCCGTCCTCCTCCGTAACGGCGACGGTCACGGCGTCGCCCGCCTTCAGGATCGTGCCATAGAGATAGCTCAGCTGATTCGGCAGCTCATAGACCTGCCCGCGGTATTTGCCGGAGCGCAGCTCCGCGCGGACGGTCTGCTTGCCGACGGGGATGTCCTCATAGTCCTGCTGGCCCTGCCAGGCATTCTCCGTGACCTCGACGACGCGGCCGCGGACATAGTGCGTGGCCTGCTGCACCGTCGACATCGGCACGGAGGGGGTCTGCTGCGCAAGACCATGGAACACAAGGAACACGACGGCCGCCACCAGCAGCACCCACAGGCTGCGCCGCAGGCCGGGCGCGCAGGAGCGCAGCGCCAGCACGGTCAATGCCGCGCCGCCGCAGGCCGTGAGCACAAGGGCGGCGGCGGCCGTCAGCCCGGCCTCGCCGCGGACGAGCCGGACGGCGAGCACGATGCAGGCAGCAAGGAAAAACAGTGCGCCCAGAACGGCAGAGGCCAGACGCGGCAGGGTGAGCTTCTTCATGGGGCAACCTCCGAAAATGTTTATTAACGATTCTATTATACCGTCCGGCCCATGGGCTGTCAACCCTGCGGGCTGTATGAGACGCAGGGCCAAAAAGCGGAATAACGCGGCATATCTTTGGCAATTCTGCCGAAAAAAGTAAAATCTCCGTATGAGCATCCTGTTTTCTATGGCAATCGCAGAGAAAGTATGGTATCATAAACTCATCATACTGCCCTCTGCATATGCAGGGGGGACAGAAAAGGAGGATAATCTAATGAGGAAACACCTCAGTCGGGTCATGGCGGCGCTCCTTGTGCTGGCAATGGCCCTGACGATGCTGCCCGCCGTATCGGCTGCGAAGGAACGCTTCACGGCCACGCCCATCGACGGCATCCCGGAGAGCGGGCAGTCGTTCGTCATCTACAGCGCGCCCGCAGGCGGCGTGTTCTCGCCGGAGGCCTCCGGCGGCGCAGTCGGCGTTTCGGCTGCTTTCGGCTCCGAGGAGTCTGCAAACCTGACCGTGCAGACGGGCGCAGGTGCCTATCAGGCCGTGAAGAACGCGGACGGCACCTACTACCTGACGTGCGGCGGCCAGTATCTGACCGTGGACAGCGCCGAAAAGCTCACGTTCGAGAACGAGCCGCAGTCCGGCTCCTCCAAGAGCTCGAAGTGGAAGATCGCCGACGCAGGCAAGGACTACGACGGCTTCTCCATCGCCAGCGCCGAGGTCAAGTACAACAACTACGAGATCTTCCTGGAGTTCTATACCTCCTTCAAGGCCTGGACGTACAACCCGAACAAGAACGACTGGAGCATTTACGTCTTCCGCTTCTTCTCCGTGGACGGCACGGCGGACCCGGACAACGACGGCTACATCGGCACGCGCCCCGAGGCCGGCGAGCTGCCGAAGGACGGCCAGACCGTCGTGATCTACAACGACAACGCGGGCGCCGTCATGGGCCCGCAGACGGATGACACCACCGCCCCCTCACTGACGGGCGTCGAAGCCACGCCGAAGGGCAGCGGCATCGAGGTCGGCAACGGCGGCCTCATCTTCACCGTTCACACCGACGGCACCTACTACACGTTCGAAAATCAGGGCAAGTTCCTGCGCACGTCCGAGAACCAGTCCGACGGCTCGAACGCAGAGTGCCTGTACTTCGACACCGTCGAGAGCGACTACACCAAGTGGACGCTCGAGAAGAAGTCGGAGGGCTACATCATCTATAACAAGACGGCAAAGTACAATAACAACAAGGTGTGCATCGAGTACTTCAGCAACGGCTTCAGCGGCTGGACCTACAACGGCAGCCTCGAGCTGTTTGCCATGAAGTTCTACCCCGTGCAGGACGAGCTGAACATCGGCTATGTCCTGAACCCGAAGGTCTCCTTCAAGGCGGCCGACGCCTATCAGGGCCTGGACTACACGTTCTCCGTCACACTGGACGACCTGTCCGACATCACGGAGATGACCGTGCAGTATCAGACGACCGGCGCAGCCGTCACCCTGACGGCCGCCTCCGTCGAGGGCAAGGTCTACACCTACACCGTCCCGATGGCCGCCCTGTCCGGCCAGACGAGCCTGAAGCTCACGGCCAGCGCGAAGAACAGCTTCGGCATGACCTATTCCGGCGAGACGACCGTGCAGGTCCTCGATGAGCCGGTGCTGACGAATGTCATGCCCGCAGCCAACGAGGCCACCGGCGCGAACAAGCGCCCGGAGATCGGCGCAGTCGCCGCCAACCTCGGCGAAAGCCCGACGTTCTCCATGAAGCTCAACGGCGAGAGCGTCACGCCCGTTCTGAAGGACGGCAGGCTCACCTACACCCCGGCGAAGGATCTGGCAGACGGCAAGTACGTCGTCGAGCTGAGCGTGACCCGCAAGGACGGCAAGAAGGCCGAAAAGATCTGGTCGTTCTTTGTCGGCGAATCCGGCCTCAGCCTGTATTTCGGCCAGATGCACTCCCACACCGCGGAGTATTCCGACGGTGCTGGCACGCTCGAGGATGCCTATGAGCATGCCATGCAGGCCAAGGACGTCGACTTCCTGATCGTCACGGACCATTCGAACTACTTCGATACCAAGAGCTCCGCCACGAAGACGAGCTATTATGATCTGTCCTCCCTGGAAAAGACGGCGGACGGCACCATGACGAAGTGGGAAGAGGCCAAGAAGACGGCCGAGAAATACAACGCCATGTCCACGGACTTCATCGCCGCCTACGGCTACGAGATGACGTGGTCCGGCGGCCCCGGCCACACGAACACCTTCAACACCTACGGCACGGTCTCCCGCAATAACGGCGAGCTCAATGAGAAGAGCAACAGCTATGCGGGCATGCACCTGTATAACGACCTGATGGTCAACGCGAACAAGGGCCTCGATGTCAACGGCGAAGCCGTCGCGGCTGGCGTGAAGACGAAGTGGCTCGAAAATGCTCCGGTCGTCTCCCAGTTCAACCATCCGGGCACGACGTTCGGCACGTTCGATGACTTCGCGGGCTATACCCCGTCGCGCGACGTCGTTCTGAACCTCGTCGAGGTCGGCAACGGCGAAGGCGCAGTCGGCGGCAGCTCCTATTGGCCGAGCTACTCCGAGTATGACAAGGCCCTGTCAAAGGGCTGGCATGTCGCGCCGACGAACAACCAGGATAACCACAAGGGCAAGTGGGGCGACTCCAACACCTGCCGCGACGTCATCGTGACCGACGACTTCACGGAGGCCGGCCTCTACGCCGCCATGGCTGAGCGCCGCGTCTACTCCACCGAGGACCAGAACCTCGCGATCTACTACTATCTGAACGACACCCTCATGGGCGGCATCATCCCGCTCGAGGACGGTCAGAAGCTCGACACCGTCCGCGTCAAGGCGAGCATCGCCGACCCCGACGGCGAGGAGCTGGGCAAGGTCGAGGTCATCGGCGCGAACGGCATCACCGTCAAGACGTTCGAGATCTCCGGCTCGACCTATGAGCTCGACGCCGAGCTGCCGAACACCGAGCCTTACTACTACCTGAAGGTCACGCAGGCCGACGGCGACATCGCCGTGACCGCTCCTGTGTGGGTCGGCGAGGCCACACCCATCACGGCGGACCTGAAGAACAGCACCGCCCTGAGCACGGTCGGCACCTCTGAGACCATCACCTCCACCATCACGAACGCGGCCACCGCGAACTACCAGATCAGCAAGGTCGAGCTGACCGTCACGGCGGGCGGCACGACGACGACCGTCGAGACCCAGACCCCGGCCAAGACGCTGGCTCCGGACCAGAAGGAGACGTTCTCCTTCACGTTCAAGCCCACCGCCGCCGGTGCGCAGACCCTGCGCGTGCTCTACACCGGCACCTACGAGGGCGAGGAGTTCCAGTGCGCCGCAACGCTGGAGCTCAAGGTCTATGACGCAGCCGACCTCATCAACGTCGGCGTCGACCACGGCCACGACAACTACTACCTCTCCGGCGACTATGCCGGAAGCGCCGGCAACTTCATCAGCTTCTGCGCAGACAACGGCGTGAAGTGCAGCTACATCGAGGCCGGTCAGTTCACCTATGACAACCTGAAGAACTATACCCTCCTCGTTCTGACGGTCCCGTACCGCCGCAACACGGCCAAGGCCACGATGTACACCGAGGCCGAAATCGCCGCGCTGAAGCAGTACACGGACAACGGCGGCAAGGTCATCCTCTGCTCCAAGTCCGACCGCGACAACAAGTATGACAACTGCGCCGAGAACTCCAACGCCCTGCTCACCGCCATCGGCGCGCACTCCCGCATTGTCAACGGCATCATCGTCGACAATGACCTGAAGGCGAACGAGGCCTACCGTCTCTACCTCTCCTCCAAGGAGAACTTCAACACCGGGCATCCGTTCACCGCGGGCGCCTACACGTCCTCGAACGCCTTCGGCACCACTCCCGCGACGGACAACCAGACCGGCTTCCAGCTCTACAACGGCGGCCCGGTCGAGGTCCTCGACGAGAGCAAGGTACAGGTCCTCGTGCGCGGCTACCAGAGCACCTGGGGCACGCACTACGACGGCTACTTTGACGGCAGCTCCTTCGTGCCGGAGTACGACGAGTCCGTCGACGGCCGCGTGACCGTCAAGAAGGGCGACGTCAATGTCATGACCTACGAGGATCTGCCTGGCGGCGGCTGGGTCATCACCTCCGGCGTGACGTTCTTCAGCAACTACGACATCAAGAGCGATCAGGATTATGCCAACCGCTTCATCCTGCGCAACATCCTCAACTCCCTGAAGCCCGCCGAGACCGTCACGAAGATCGCGGATGTTCACAAGGCTGCGGAGAAGGAAGAATTCACGGTCGAGGGCACCGTCACGGCCAATGCCTCCGGCTATGACAAGAACACCGCGTTCTTCGACTGCATCTATGTGCAGGACGACACGCGCGGCATCAACGTCTTCCCGGTCGCGGGCAACTATGCCGAGGGCATGAAGGTCCGCGTTCACGGCGGCGTGACCTACTACTGCGGCGAGATCGAGCTGAACCTCAGCAGCGATTACAACGGCAGCATCGAGATCATCTCCGACGATATCACCCCGCTCGAGCCGCAGCTCGTCACGGCGAAGGCCGCGATGGCGGACGAGAACATCGGCAACCTGATGCGCGTCGAGGGCAAGATCACCGAGATCCACAAGACGGCAGGCGTCGTTGACAAGATCTATGTGCAGGATGAGACCGGCACGGCCCTCCTGTTCATCAACGGCTACATCACGAGCACGGACACGAGCCTCGACAAACTCACGGTCGGCATGACCGTCAGCGGCATCGGCATCGGCTCCCGCGACGTCGATGAAGAAAGCGCCGACAGCGCCATCCTCGCCCGCCTGCGTGTGCGCGACCGCGCGGACATCCACGAGATCTCTGCACCGCACACCCACACCTGGGGCCCGTGGGAGACCACAGAGCCTGCGGGCTGCTTCCACGAGGGCAAGCAGACGCGCACCTGCTCCGGCTGCGGCGCAACGGAGACCCGCACGATCCCGGCCAATTCCGACAACTGCCCGTCCAAGGCCTTCACCGACCGTCCGGACCGGGGCTGGTACCACGAGAGCGTGGACTATGTCCTCGAGACCG
>OKSB01001432.1_pt1 | contig 23631 bp, 30 predicted proteins | sample 1601171 | NCBI WGS metagenome assembly OKSB01 (sample SAMEA3541496, study PRJEB24748) | human gut metagenome | biome: human gut; feature: human-associated habitat; material: faeces | place: China | collected 2012 | reverse complement strand
ATTCCTCAACTGTGGCGCATATTTCAGCGTCCACAGCGTCTATCCCCGTCTTATCTAATACAGCATACCTAAGTCCCATTAGGCAGGCTGTATTGATCGATTTACGTATATTATTCATGCTTACGTCCAGCATATTTTTATCTCCTTGTATCATGTGATCTAGTGATTCCTTTCTAGCTTTACTCGCTAATTTCATATCCACGGCCCCCCCTCATATCTTTCACAATTAATCGGCTCGCTCTGGATTGGTGAGTCATCAGCCGTCCTTTTGCTGTCTTTTTTCCACATCTCAGCTGCCGCTACGGATACTCCACAGATCCGATATTTTCGACAGTCTTTACGATTACAAAAGGTGTAATTTAGATAGTGCATTTAATCACCTCACGTAATACTTTCATTAGTCATAATTCCAAAAATATTAGTCAGATTGTCATCTTCGGGAAGTGGCTGCCCTGATAGCCACCATTCATAAAATTCATCGGCAGTTTTAAACTTGTAATCTTTTCCCGTGGACTTCTGTTTGTCAATAATTGCTTGACAACCCTTTTTCCACATCTTTTCTATCGCCGGATATTGATCTAATTCCCAGCGACGCTGTTTAACACTGACAAGGGGGCATCCTACACAGCCAATCCGCTTCCAGCCTTTGATCATATAACTTGCAGTACGGCACATTACATTTTTTAATATATTCCCACACATCACCCGTACTCCAATCAATAATAGGATGCAAAAATTGAGTCTTTTTATGTTTATTGCACGGCTCAAGCATATTCCGTTTTGATCTTTTTACACTTTCCGCTCGCCGCACACCGGTAACTTTTATACTTCTTCCGTTACCGCCTTTTTCTTTATATACCGCACAGCAAAACCTTGCGATACGGGTAGGCATGATACCTTTATTACCGCAAAGTTGCCACATAGGCATTTCCGGCTTTTCAAAAATCACGTCACGCTTGTGGTATTGGTATATAAATTGTACTAATTCAGTGGGATCAACCGTCGTAACATTGTAATGGGCATCATATTTTACACCCGCCCTTTGCACTAAATCCAATATCACGCAACTGTCTTTGCCGCCGGAAAAAGCTACATAATAACCGTCGTCCGGCTCATGCAATTTGATCCTTGTAATTGCTTGAGCCACTTTATCTATTCTCCCAAATAGTGTGTTTTCAATTAACATTTTGTCACCATCCTTAATTACGTCACTTTATAGTATTTTATATCATCCACTATTATTCACCGTCCTTTGGCAAAGGGGCTATGGGTGCCCAGTAATCAGGCGTATACTCTAATTCATCTCCTCCATTAGAATATCGCCAACAATCTGTATAATAAGCAATATCATAGGCAATAGCGTTGCGGTTATAACCTTGAAAAATTTTAGCAACAATTACAGATTTATTATATTCTGGCAATTTCTCTTTTACGCTGATCCATTTCATTCTTCATCTCTCCCAACTGTTTTAAAAGCGGCAATAATTCATTCGTGTGGTCTTTTAACGGTTCTTTGGTTAAATTATATTGCTCTATACTTTGCCAGCCCTTACCGCCGATAATGGGCCGAATCACGTAGCCATACGTTTTGTCTGGCACTAACTCACACCCCATCCCTCGTAAAATGCATAATGTATCGGCCAGCTCGCGGGATTTAAATGCAGCTTGCATAAACAGCCATACCCATTGCTGATGATCTGCTGGATGATATTTTTTGAAATCGTCCGTATATTCTTCGACCGGCCAGTTTTCCGGTTTCCTGGCATTTTCCACATGTTGCACGATGTTTTCCACCAGGCCCTTGATATCCGGATCCCGCTGCAAGATCTGGGCATGAGGTGTTTCCATGGCCTCCAGGACTTCACGGAACGCCGACCGGGCCCGGGCAATCATTTCATTCCGTCCCATAGGCGCCTCCTAATCGTCGTCCAGCGGCTCGATCTGGACGTAGATGCCGGACTGCGGGGCGTAGAACTTTTGGATACATTCCGAAGCGACCTGGGCGTCATCCCGCCAGAATCCCAGCGACGTCAGGACGTCCTTGAGCATCTTGACCAGGTTATCCGTATCGGGCTTGGTCGCCTTCCAGGCCCCTTCCGGGTGCAGTTTCGTCGGCGGGTACATCCATTTTGTTGTCAAAGCTACGGGCCCCATAATCGGCTGGTCCGGGCGGAACTTCGTAAAACTGGCCATGAACAGGGCCCGCGTTTCCTTGACCGCCGGCGGCTCGTACGTATGGGGCTTGCCATCACGCCCGACGACGAGCTTCTTCATCTGATGCGTCGCCGACGGAATCCGCTGCATAGGCACGAAGAAATGAATCATGTTATTATCTGTCATCGCGATTTCTCCTTCCGCTTAATCCGAAATATTTCCATCATAATAGTCCAAATTTATGAAATCTTCCCCGTTGCCAATATCATGGCCATCCCTAGTAAAGGGGCGGTCATGACGTATCCACAGTTCACGTTGTGCTTCCAGTGCCTGTTTCGTTAGCCTGCCGTTCTTGAAACGTTTTTTAGCCAGCGCTCTTAATTCATCTTCATTCATTTCCAACAATTTCATTTTTTCTACTCCTTTCGTCGCCGCATGGTCCTGTAAGGGGAAATAGTACGTTAAAAGAAAATGGTGGCTTTCAGCACCATTTTTTTAGTACTATTTTCCCCAGGACCCACACGGATTTTATGCAGAAGGAAATCTCTTATATATATAACGGATTTCCTTCACGATTTCCGGATTTTTATGCGAAAATTCGTACCATTTTCCGTTTAATTATTCGATACTATACATAATAAGGAAATTGTGAAAACTGTACGGATTTCACTGTTGTTTTTTTTCAACAATACTATTTTTTACTTCAAAGTCAGGTATTTCTTTTATGTAAGCCCTGATAGTTCTTTCAGTCTTGTCCATATATTCTGCCAAATCACTAATTGTAACTTGACCATTAATCAGACAAGCATTATAGGCGCTTTCAAGCTGAGCTTTCTGCGCTTCTTTTCTTTTCGTTTGCATTTCCCGTCCCTTCTGTCGCGGGTATTTGTCGCAATCTGGCGTGAGCTTTTCCAGCTCACCGCTGTCGTCGACGCGATGGATGGGATACTCGAACCACACGTTCAGGGGCTTAAAGGGCTCGAACTCTCGGAGCGTCCCTTCGATGCGCCAGGCCGTACCCCGCAGGCCGACCTGGTCCGACGTGTTCAGCTGGATCAGGTCCAGCAGGGCGTCGGCATCGCGGGAGAAGACGCCGGAACCGCTGGCCCGGTCCATGGACCGCTTGCTCCCCTGGGCGCCCTTGCTGTGATGATGGCAGTAGATGACGGCGCAGTTCAGCTCGGTGCAGACCTTGTCGAACTGATTGCAGAAGTGGGCCATCTGGTCGGCGGAGTTTTCGTCACCAGTGATGATCTTATAAATCGGGTCGATGATGATGGCCGTGTAGTTCTTCTTGGATGCCCGGCGGATGAGCTTCGGCGCCAGCTTGTCCATAGGGATGGATTTGCCGCGCAGTTCCCAAATGTCGATGTTGGCAATGTTGTTGGCCGGCCATCCCAGGGCGTCATATACGTCCTTGAAGCGGTGAAGACAGCTCGGCCGATCCAGTTCCAGGTTGACGTACAGGACGCGTCCCTGGGAACAGTACCAGTTGAGCCACTTCCGTCCTTCGGCGATAGCAATGGCCATCTCGATGAGGGCGAAGGACTTGCCGGCTTTCGATGGCCCTGCCAGCATCATCTTGTGCCCTTTCCGCAGCACGCCCTCAATAAGTGACGGCGATAGCGGCGGCAGGTCGTTCCATACGTCTTTCAGGCTTTCCGGCTCCGGAAGGTCGTCGTTGACGGCCTCGATCCACTCGCGCCATTCCACGAAATTTTCCTTACCCAGGTTGGTGTCGATGAGATACTGTTTCTTGCCATCACGGATAACGCCGGGCATCCGGGACAATCGGGACGGGTTGCGGTTCTGCGTGTCGATGGCCAGGCCATTCTTGCGGCAGATGGCATAGAGATAGTCAACGCGCTTCCGATATTCTTCATAGTTGCCGGCATCGATGTGGACGATGGCATGAACGCTTTTCCCGCCGCTGTAGACCAGGCAGGCAACTGGCAATTCCAGCTGTCGGATGATTTCGTTCTGCTTCTCCAGCTCCATCGAGTCAGATTCGACCAGAGCGAAGCGGAAGTCCGTCACGTTTTCATTGCGGACGCCTTTGCCGTCCAGTGGATTGAACCGGATCCAGGCGCCGACCTTGGGGTTGTAGTCTCCCAGGACGGCCCCCAGGTCCCCGTCACAGACTGTCAGCTCTTCGATGAGTTCCCCGGCAGTACGGCCATAGTTCCCTTTATTCGGCAGGAACTTTCCGTCTTTTTCCCAGGAACTCGTTACATAGCCGACGTAATCGGTACTATCAAACAGTGTCGAAAGATACTTAATGAGGTCTTTGACCGGGTCCCAGTTGTCGCCGGGAGCTTCTAGTTCCCGGCCTTCGACCCAGTTCTTGTCGACGACGACCTGGTCGTCCCATTCGGGGATCAGGTCATCCCAGTCATAGGCGATGTCGGGGCCGGCCGATGAGGTCCAGCCGCCCCGCTTCGCCATGTCGACAATCGTAGCGCCGGTGACTAAAGACGTAGTGTTATTGTTAAAAGTGTTCCACTTCCGGACACATTCGCCGGCATGATACCGGCCAGCGTCTCGAAGGCTCCAGGTATCCCAGTCGGCGACGCTGTAGCCTTCGAGTTTTAACGCCATGCCTACATTTACCCACTCCTGATAGGTGCAGAACGACGGGTCAATATAGTCCAGGAGGGGTATGAGATTGATGTTTTCCAATATGCCCGCCCTCCTTTATTCTGGCTGGTACGTCGCCGGGATGATACCGGCCGGCATCCGCCAGCCAGCAGCGGCAATACGGCCAATGAGCTTAGACGCCGCTGCAAAGGACCAGGTGCCGACATGCCGGAAGCCGCGGGCCTCCAACAGCCGGATTTGCCGAGCCGTCGCAAGTCCCAGCTCCTTACGCTTGATGAGCCGGTCCAGCAACAGCTTAGCCTTGCCGGCATTTTCGATTTCATCGGGGAAGATGCCGAACTTTTCCAGGGCCTTGAGCTGCTTGTCCGACGCCGGCATCATTTCCCAACCAAAAGAAGGCACGTAATCTGCCAGGTCTTGTGCCTGGATGGACATTTCAAACTGCAGGGGATCTACGAGTTTTCGCTTGCGCTTCTTCATGGCTGCCAGCTTTTCCGCCAGGGCGGCTTCGCGGTCGGCGACGACGTCTTCTGCCGCTTTTTTTTCCAGGACTTCCAGGTCTGCCGGCTCGCCGGACTCGTTGAGCTTTTCGGTCATCTTCTTGGTCACATCTTCCGTTTCGGCGATGAGGCAGGCCGGGCGGCACAGTTCGTGCTTTTCCGTATTCCACAAGAAGTCGAGGAGCAGCACGTCTTTCTTACCTGGGAAGAGCCGCGTGCCGCGTCCGACCATCTGACTGTACAGGCTGTGGCTCTTCGTGGCCCGCAGGACGATGACGCAGTCTACAGATGGGCAGTCCCAGCCTTCGGTGAGTAGCATGGAGTTGCAGAGGACGTTATATTTGCCGGCATCAAAGTCGGCCAGGACCTGCGCCCGGTCTTCGCTGTTGCCATTGACTTCGGCGGCCCGGAAGCCGGCTGCATTCAGGATGTCACAAAATTTCTGGCTTGTCGCAACGAGCGGCAGGAAGACGACGGTCTTGCGGTCCTTGCAGTAGGTCTGCATTTCCCTGGCAATCTGACCAAGATACGGGTCCAGTGCCGTCCCCAGTTCACCGGCTTTGTAGTCGCCGGCCGAAAAGCCGACACCAGAAATATCGATCTGTAGCGGGATCGTCTGGGCCACGATACGGCAGAGGTAGCCTTCTTTGATGGCCTGGACTAAGCTGTATTCGTAGGCCAGGCTATCGTAGTAGCTCCCCAGATTACGCATATCGGCCCTGTCCGGCGTGGCCGTGACGCCTAAGACCTTGGCATCGCCAAAGTACTGTAAGACGCGCTGATAGCTGTCTGAGACGCTGTGATGGGCTTCGTCGATAATGATCGTGTCGAAGTAGTCCGCCGCGAATTGATGCAGCCGCTTTTCCCGTGTCAGCGTCTGGACACTGCCGACGACGATGCGCCGCCAGGACCCGATGCAGGTCTGCTCGGCCTTTTCCACGGCACTTTTCAACCCTGTCGCTTTCTCGATCTTATTGCTGGCCTGCTCCAGGAGCTCGCCGCGATGGGCCATAATAAGGACCCGTTCGCCGACCCCGACCCGGTCCTCAGCGATTTTGGCAAAGACAATAGTCTTGCCACAATTATGGGTGATTGTAAAATCATCTAATAAATAACGGTTGTCTCCATCAACAGTAAAGCCGATGTATGCGCCTGTCCCAATGGGCTCCACAGTGAATCCGGTAACAAGAACATTTTTCTTTTGTTTTCGTGGAGTAGCCATTTTCCGCTGAACTTTCATAGGGATTTTATCGCAGTTCCCACTAATACTGACCCGGTAGTATGTTCCTACAAAATCATTACATCCCTTTTTACAGGGTGTAACATAGGCCGCGAGCCCAACCGATCTACACATAAAGGCTAAATCATTAGAAAGGCGTTCGGATTTAGAAATAAAATCATAGCCGTTACATGTAAGGTGGCCATCGCTATCTAACAATCCAGCAATGACGTTAAGACGTACAGCTATAGGGCCCGTTTTATATATATCAGGCACTTGTTTTGTAGCAGAAGTTTCCCCTCTCAAGCCTAAATCTTTCAAAGAACGAATAAAGGCGGAGCGAGTGTATGCTTTTTTACTGGCAAAAATATAGGTTGTCGCTTTCCCGGCAGGTTCTGTACGAATCCGCAAATCCAATAATTCTGCTTGTTGGTGAATGACATTTACTACTTCAGTATCCATGGTTGTGATACTGACAGAGGATCCATTCAAACTGCCATCTCCTAATAATATTCCCAAGAAATAAGGATCAATAGGATAATCGGCTTGATGAGAATGATAGAAAGTAATGGCATCTGCTCGAATCATTTTGTGGATATGTTTTTTCCACTTGCTCCAGGTAAGCCATTCTTTTACAGAAACATCAATAATTTCACCACCATGTTTTTCACTTGGATATACAGGATGATTCGATTCTTTGGTTCGTTTTAACGTCAGCATATGATTTTCATCTACGACGAAAGGTTTGCCTTTTACCGGGCAAATTTTATACAAATATCCTTCTCCGCGGATGATTTGAAGGATATGCCGGGGAGTACCATCGCTCCCCAATAGGCAATCTTTCAGCTGGACATCTTCCACCTTTTTAATGCTTCCATCCGCTAACAATACTGTTTCTCCGATGGCATGGCATCCTGTGGGAAGGACCAGGAGTGTTTTGGTATGGCCGCTGTCCCATTCATGCAGGACGGCCTGTTCGGCCTCCTGCTGATAGGGACGCAGCGTGACGCTGCTGCTCATTTAGAACGCCCCCTGTGTGTAAGTGGGACGCTGTGCCGACTGACTCTGCGGCTGTGAAGCCTTGGGAGCTGCCGTCTTGTCGTAGAAGCGTTTCACGTCGTTGTAATCTTTCCCGTTGTACTTGCGGACACTGACCTGCATACGGCCTGTCGCTCCGATGAGCTGATTCCAAGCAATTTTGAAGTGGCCATCACCACGCTGCATCATGCCGACAGCGCAGGCGAAGTTAGTCAGCTGCCATTCGCTTTTCGAGTGCAGGAAGATATTCTGGCGGATGCGTCCTTTCGTGCCGTCGGGCGTCTGCACTTCATATGTCAGCTTGGCCATCGGGCAGGGCGGCATCTTGTCGCTGCCGTCGAAGTGGCCCCGCTCAAAATCAACGATCGTAAAATCATAATCACCAGGAGGGACGATTTGAAACGAGTTTTCCACTTCGGTAAATTCATCATCCCAACTAAATGTGCGTTCTTCTGTCATTGTCATTACCTCCTAATCAAAACATTAAAACGGAACTTTCTTTAACTGATTGATGACTTGCAGCATCTGCGGAAAAGCCGCTACCAGGCATCCCATGACGAAGTCTTCCGGATAATCTGCAATCGGCATGTCTGCCGGGAAATAGCCTTTATACGCTACGGCCTGCTGAATGTCCTGGGGCGTAACGTTATTGGCTGCCATGAGGTCCGCCAGGGCTTTGGGAATGGCTTCGGGCGCCTGGACGTCGGGCTGTTTGGCTTCTGCCTGGACAGGCGGCTTCGGCGATTCTTTGGGCGGGGCAGGTGCTTCCGGAATCGGGTCCGGTTCAGCAGGTTCCGGCTGCGGCGGTACTGCAGGCGAAACGGGCGGCTGCGGTGGCGCTGTATTCATAACCGGGATGCAGTGCGCGATTCCCTGATAGTCAAAAGGCAGTTCTTCGGCCAGGCCGTGCCGGTTTTTGGCATCCCAGCACGGGTTGTGTGCCGTGTACATGACCCGCTTGCCGCCGCTGACTTTCTTCTTGTTGTCCTTCGTCGTGATGACGATTTCCTTGTAATTCACAAAGAGAACCATGTCCGCCCATTCTTTGACCAGGGCGGCACACTGGTTGCCGGCTTTTTGTCCCAATTTAAGCTCATACCGGTCGTATGCTCCCGTTTCTTCGGGGAGCTCGAACTTGCGGATGATGCTATGAGCCGTCAGGACGACATTCATGCCGGCGTCGATCAGATCCGATAGGCTGTCTAAGAGTCGGCCGAATTCTTCCTTGACGTAAGTGTAGCCCTTACCATATCCAAAATCTTCAATGCCTACTTTCTCATTGGACTGGCAGATAGCTGCTTCACAGAGCCGTTCAGCCCAGTCCGCTGTATCAATGACCAGGGTATGGTAGCCTATTGTATCCCCCTTGAGGTCCTTGATATACTGCTTGAGCATCTGCCAGGACGTCGGCCTGGGCAGGCGGTCTACTTCGAGGTGCGACGTGCTGCCTTCCGTGTCGATAAACAGGGGTTTGGGGAACTGCGCAGCAAACGTTGATTTACCGATACCTTCCGGCCCGTAGATGACGACTTTCTGGGGCTTTATAATTTTCCCTGAGATAATCTTCATGATTTACTCCTTTCTAAAACGTGCCAGGTGTCCACTTCGGCGTTTCTGCTTTTGGTGCCGGCTGGGGGGCTTCCTTGGGGTGGTCTTCTTTGATGTATCCATCTTCGATGATGATACTGCAGGTGTCGTCGGTCCCGACGCGGGTAGCAATGACCTGTAGCCCTTCCCCTTCCAGCCATCGGCCGAAGGCGGCCAGGGTTTCCGGGTCCATCTGTTCCAACTTATCCATGAGGACAAAGCCGCAGTCCGGGTTGAGCTTGCGGACGATGGCCGTAGCGACCTGCAGTTGTTCTGCGCCGCTCATGCAGTCCCACTTCTGTCCGTTATACGTCAGCTCACCATCCTGGACCGACAGCCCTGGCAGGGGCATGTCTGCCGAATCCAGCAGTTTCATCCGCTGTTCTTTCACTGATTTAATCTGCTGGGTCAGGTCGCCGTACTGGCCGGCCAGCTCATCGGCTTCGGCCTGGACACGGTTCTTTTCGGCATTGGCCCGGACCTTGGTGTTGATGGCGTCAATATTGGCGATGTCCTGTTCCATTTCGGCCGTACTTTCATCCTGCCAGTTCACTGAAGCCGTTTCAGCACTGTTGATGTCAGCCGTGACGGCGGTACGTTCATTAATAAGCGCCTTCTTCTTGGCTTCCAGTTTATTCAGTTCCACGTCGATGCAGGTCTGCTGATCTCTTAAACTTTCCAGCATATCCCGTTTGCGCTGGTTGTCGGCATTCTTGGTCAGGATGGCCTGCTGTCGCTTGATGAGTTTCGATGCGCTGACCGGTTCTGCCGGCGCATCGGGATACCAGGCCAGTTCTTCCGCGTGCTTCTTCTTGCGGTCAGCAATTCGGCCGACTTCCAGGCGCTGATTGTACAGCGACTTTTCCTGACGATCTAAAACGGCCAGCTGGTCGCCGACGCCGATGATCTGCAAGAGCGTTTCGGCCTTTTCATCGTTCCGGGCATCCATGAATTTCGGCAGGTTCAGGGCAAGTTTTTCGATGAAGCTATCTAAGAGCTGCTGGCCGGCTTTCTGTCCCGACGGGTCGATGACATGAAGGGCCGACGATTTCCCCTTGCGTTCCACCACCAGACCGTTGCTGAGTTCGATGTGGATAGACGGCGGAGCGGCGCTGCCAATACGCTGCGATTCGGACGGCTTGAGATTGTTGCCGCCCAGTGCCCAGGCAATGGCATCCAATACAGAAGTCTTGCCCTGGCCATTCCGGCCGCCGATGACGGTCAACCCGCTTTCCGTCGGCGTCAGCGTAACGGCTTTGACGCGCTTCACATTTTCAATTTCTAACTGTCTGATTTTTATTGACATATATCTCATCCTTTCTCATATCTAACTGTTAAAAATAATGTCAGTTCTTCAAATGCATGGATAATTTTTTCTTTATTCTGATTTTGCAGTTCCATAAGGTACCTCTATCTGGTATAATGAACTTGAGTGTTTTTGGTATGTGGCTGTTGTCGGCGGTTGCCGGCAGCAGCCAATTTTTTTTAGTAGCGGATGACCAGCCGCTGACCTGGTTTCAGTGTCGGATCCGGACCCAAGCCGTTGTTGATTTGGATTTCATAAATCACTTCGCGGATGTCTTGTCCGCTCCGATCCGCAACGGGGCCGGCAATCTGCCACAAGGTTTCCCCATCATCCACGACATGGATGATGGCCGTATCAGCGGCGACCGTTTCGGCCTGGGACCACGGGGTCGTGCTGCCGATGTACAGCCCGACCCCGAAGGCGGCCATGATGGCTATCGCACTCCGGACGGCCCGGAAGCGCGGCTTACGCGTTTGCCTGGTCAGTCCATGTTCGTAAATTTCCATCGTTTTCATGTTTTCCACCTCCTTCCACGAAGCCAATTAACTGAGTTTTTGTACACCGGACTGTGCGCCCATGCCTGAACCCAATTTCATTGATAATCTTGTAGGCTTGATTCATGCCAATCCGCAAAAATTCGGCCACATCCTTTGCCGTTAAAATTGGGGGTAATTCCTTGTAGTCTTGATTCATGATTTCCTCCTTCCTGCCCCCATCTGGTATAATTGCCATGAAGGGAGGTGATTACTATGACTGATTTGAAATTAGATTCGTTATCGCAATGTGTGCTTTATCTTTTCAAAGAAAGACGCTATCTATCTCTACAACAGATTGCGTTCCTCGCAAACGCTCCAATGGAGGTATTTCCTCAAGCTATATTAGAACTATGGCATGGTGGATATATCCATTCTGATGATGACGCAAACATGGATACGATAAAAACAGACCAGGTTTTTACCATCACGCCCAAAGGGTATCTTTTTTTCGAGGAAAAAGAAAAGCAACAACGAGAATTACATGAAACTAGAATATGGAAACTAATCCCAGTCGTTATTTCATCCGTTTCTTTACTGATTGCATTCGCCTCTTTGTATATCAGCTATTTAACATATCTCGGTTCTGAGCCATGCCTCTGCATGGCTCTTTTCTTTTTGTGTCCATGTTGTTCGCCTCCTTTATGTACATTTTGTACATTTTCATGGTAAAAAAATAGTGTCAACAGTTTCCCCTAAAGCCTTGGAAATTCGTAGCGCCAATTTAAAGGACGGGGTTCGCTGATTAGCTTCAATAAACGCTATATAGCGCTGTGATACCCCAGTTTTATATGCCAGTTCCGTCTGGCTCAATCCTTTTTTCTGCCGATATTCTTTAATTCTGTTCCCCATCATATCACCTCCTTCGTCTTTCTATGTACAAATTGTACAGTACATTTTGTAGATTGTCAAGTCCTATTTTGCTATAATATGAACATACAGTACAGTAATAATATAAGGCGGTGATTGTATGAACGGGAAACGATTAAAAATGTTACGTGAAGAAAAAGGATTGACGCAAAAAGACCTAGCTGAAAAGCTTTCGTTGACTCCGAAAGCCATTTCCTTTTATGAATTAGGCTCTCGTGAGCCATCAGGGGATGCTTTAATACATATGGCACATATACTGGGAACGACTACAGATTATTTATTAGGCAATTCGACTACAAAAGAAGCAGATCAAAAAGTAGGCCGTGGCGTCCGCATCCCGGTCCTGGGGCGCGTCGTGGCAGGCATCCCCATAGAGGCCGTGGAGGAGATATTAGACTATGAAGAAATCACCCCGGAGCTTGCCGCAACAGGCGAATTTTTTGCACTGCAAGTCAAGGGGGATTCAATGTTACCAAAATTAGAGGAAGGTGATGTGGTCATTGTAAAAAAGCAGGGAGATGTGGAAACAGGAGACATTGCAATTGTCCTGGTCAACGGAGACGAAGCCACCATTAAGCAGGTTAAAAAAGTTAACGGCGGCATCATGCTTTACGGCTTCAATCCGGATGTATATGAACCCCACTTCTACTCCAACCAGCAAATAGAAGAGCTGCCTGTCCGGATCTTAGGAAAAGTCATTGAAAGCCGTCGGTCTTGGTAAGTTAAAAGGAGGTAATGTAAATGAACGGCACACTTATTTTAGGTGTCGTTGAAATTCTAATTATCATTTGGTACATATTAGCGAAGAAAAATCCACAAAAATACGCTCCATTTTTAAAAGCTCCTTATGGTAAAAAACGAGGACTTATATTTTTAGTGGCTTTTATAATTTGTGGCTTTATTGGAATGGCCATAAATCCCCAGCCAGCCACGCCAGCCTCCCAGCAAACTCAGCAAACACAACAATCAACAGAAAAGGCATCAAAGCCCAAAGAACAAACTAGCAGTAAAGAATTTGATGCTTATAAAAAATTTGTTTCAATCCCCATGGGTAGCGATTACGATACGGTAAAAAACACATTAGGAGTGAATGGCCAATTAAAGCATGAAAATGAAATAGCTGGCATTAAGAGCCAGGCATATGAATTTAAAATCGGGTCGGCCATTGCTATGATGACTTTCCAAAAAGGCCGCCTTACCAGCAAAACAATGGATAGTCTCTCCTTCTACAAACAAAAAGGAGAAAAAATTACCATGGCCGAATTCAATCAGATTCAAATCGGCATGTCTTATGAACAAGTCAAAGAAATCTTCAAACATGATGGGTTGCTAAAGTCTGAAACAAATATCATGGGCACTGGATCACGACTAATCTCCTGGATTAATTCGGATGGTTCAAATGCTATTATTACTTTCGGACCAAACGGAGTCGACTCTAAAACACAAACTAATTTAAAATAATAGCAACATATGCAATATTCAATTTTGTGAATAAATTTATTAAAAAAGTAGTTGGCCATGTCAAAATATTGCATATTTAAATTAAATAGTGAATTCTCGTAATAAAAGAAACATATCCCGGTTATCGTGTTCCAGCACGGCCCGGGATATGTTAATAAAGAAAGGAGGTAAATCATGCACGTTTACAAAAAGCCATCTGGACTATGGGCCTACAAAATTGACATCGGTAAAAACCCACGAACGGGGAAACGGCAGCAGAAAGAAAAAGGTGGTTTCAAGCGGGCAAAGGATGCCAGGATAGCTGGGGAGGAAGCACTGCAGCAGTATCGGACTAAAGGATTCGCACGTCCGGAAGCTGTGACGTTTGGTGATTTTGCAAAAGAGTGGCTAAAGGCATACGCGATTACTGCTAAAGTATCCTCTGTTCGGATTCGAAAGCACCAGCTTGGCCATCTGAACCGGTACTTTGAAAAAATCCCCGTTCAAGAAATTCATAAGAAGCAATATCAGGACGCCTTATTGTCTCTCACCAAAATGCTGGCTCCGAATACAATTTCAGGAATCCATGCTACGGCTAAAATGATTTTCAAGCGGGCCATAGAATACGAGCTTATTTATTCAGATCCGACGGAATTCGCTACGGTTCCCCGGCCGAAGCGGAAGATCGTAGATCCAGACGAAAACGTGCCTGCCTATCTGGAAAAATCTCAGCTTCTCGATTTCCTGCAGACAGCGAAGGAAAAAGGAATCACGCCCGATTATCCTTTATTTATGCTGCTGGCTTATACGGGCTTGCGGATTGGAGAGGCCCTGGCTCTCACCTGGGAAGATATAGACTTCAAGAAGAATGCGGTCAAAGTATCCAAGACGCTTTACAATCCGACGAATAACGCTGAAAAATATGAGCTTCTCCCTCCGAAAACAGAAACATCGGTCCGAGTGGTCACCATGCCGGCACACCTGGAAAAGGTACTGGCTGAATTCAAGTTCCAAGTCTCTAGGCTCCGGATTGAATATAAAGAGCTGTGGCACTATCCCAAGGGCAGTAAATTGGGATTTGTTTTTACGGCTCCTGCCCACCCTGGCCATCCTCTTACCCAGAGACTCGTACAAACTCGCATAGACCGTATTCAGCGTTTGATGGATAACCCGGTGAGCCTTCACATACACCCCCATATTTTCCGTCATACCCATGCGTCACTGCTGGCAGAGGCCGGGATAGACCTGGTACAAATCATGAAGCGATTAGGCCATGCCGACGATACGATTACGCGGCAGATATATCTGCACATCACAAAAACATTGGCCACAGAGACGGCAGAAAAGTTTGATAAACTGCTAAATAAGGCATAAAAAAACAGCCCCTTGCGATTGATTTCGCAAGAGGCTTATTTTTTGGTTCTCGTTTTGTTCTCTGAGTGCGATTTTCAAGGCCTTATAAACGCCTTGGTTATCGTATTTACAGCACTTTTTAATTTTTATTTACATCATGCCAGGCATGCCGCCCATGCCAGCCGGCGGTACCGGAGCTGCCGGAGTCTGTTCCGGTTTGTCAGCTACGAGGGTTTCCGTTGTCAGAACGAGGGCTGCAATGGAAGCAGCGTTCTGCAGAGCTGTACGGGTTACTTTAGCCGGGTCAACGATACCGGCTTTAACCATGTCTACGTATTCTTCTTTGAGGGCATTGAAGCCTACGCCGTCATCAGCAGCTTTTACTTTAGCTACGATAACCGAGCCTTCGAGACCTGCGTTCGTTGCAATCTGACGAACCGGTTCTTCAACGGCGCGTTTTACGAGGTTAATACCTGTCTGTACGTCGCCTTCTTCCTGGAATTCATCCAGAGCCGGAAGGATATCGATGAAGGTTGTGCCGCCGCCGGCTACGATACCTTCTTCAACAGCAGCGCGTGTTGCGTTCAGGGCATCTTCCAGGCGAAGCTTCTTATCTTTCAGTTCTACTTCTGTAGCAGCACCGACTTCGATGACAGCTACGCCGCCGGACATTTTAGCCAGACGTTCCTGGAGTTTTTCTTTATCGAAATCAGACGTCGTTTCAGCAATCTGTGCTTTGATCTGAGCAACGCGTTCTTTGATAGCAGCCGAATCGCCGTGGCCTTCTACGATAGTCGTTTCGTCTTTGGTTACGCGAACCTGACGGGCCGAACCGAGGTCAGCCATAGTGATGCTGTCGAGTTTACGGCCTACATCTTCGGAGATTACGTTTGCACCTGTGAGTACAGCAATATCCTGGAGCATAGCTTTACGGCGGTCACCAAAGCCAGGTGCTTTAACTGCTACAGCTTTAAAGGTACCACGCAGTTTGTTGACTACGAGTGTTGCCAGGGCTTCGCCTTCTACATCTTCAGCAATGATCAGCAGTTCTTTACCAGCCTGAACGACTTTTTCCAGAACCGGCAGCATTTCCTGAATGGAAGCAATCTTGCGGTCCGTAATGAGGATGTACGGTTCAGACATGACGGCTTCCATCTTTTCGCCGTCTGTAGCCATGTACGGGGAAATATAGCCACGATCGAACTGCATGCCTTCTACAACGGAAAGCTGCGTGCCCATGGTTTTCGATTCTTCAACAGTAATAACGCCATCTTTGCCAACTTTTTCCATGGCTTCAGCAATGAGGCGGCCTACTTCTTCGTCACCGGCAGAAATGGAAGCTACCTGGGCGATAGAAGCTTTATCCGATACGGCAATGGAACGTTTTTTGATTTCATCAACCAATTTTGCAACAGCCTTTTCAATGCCGCGTTTGAGGATCATCGGGTTAGCACCGGCTGCTACGTTGCGCATGCCTTCCTGGATCATAGCCTGAGCCAAGAGGGTAGCTGTCGTCGTGCCGTCGCCGGCAACGTCGTTGGTCTTCGTAGCTACTTCTTTTACGAGCTGGGCACCCATGTTTTCAAAGGGATCTTCCAATTCGATGTCACGGGCAATGGTTACACCATCGTTGGTGATCGTCGGAGCGCCGAATTTTTTGTCGAGAACGACGTTACGGCCTTTAGGTCCTAATGTAACTTTAACTGCGTTTGCTAATGCATCAACGCCTTTGCCGAGGGCACGGCGTGCATCTTCATTGAACAAAATCTGTTTTGCCATTGTACACACTCTCCTATATGAATAAGATTAGAATTCTGTTTCGTCCATTATGTATGAGCGTAAAATTAGAGAATAGCGAGGATATCCCGTTCGCTGACGATCAGGAGCTTTTCACCTTCGTATTTTACTTCTGTTCCTGCATATTTGGAGAAAATAACTTTATCGCCTGCTTTTACGTCTAAGGCGACGCGGCTTCCGTCTTCCTGAAGTTTGCCCGGGCCTGCAGCAACGATTTCACCTTCGCAAGGTTTTTCTTTTGCCGTATCCGGCAAGAAAATACCGCTGGCAGTTTTTTCTTCCTGTTCTAATACACGAATGACTACTCGGTCTCCTAACGGTTTTAACATTTTATATTCCTCCCTTAGTGTTACATGTCTTTGAATTTATTAGCACTCACTATGTCTGAGTGCTAACTACAATATATATATTACTCACCAAAGGTAAAAAAGTCAATACTTTTTTCAAAAAAAAGACAGACCCTTGGAACAGCCTTTACCAAAGGGATAATTTGGCCGATTAGGCGATAAAAAATAACCGGCAGGATACCTGCCGGTTCGGGTCTGCTTATTTGTTTTTTCCCTTCATGGCACTCGTAATAACGGCTTCAGCCACACGTTTCAGGGAGATTCGTTTCTTCATGCTATATTGCTGCAAGCGGCGGTATGCCTCTTCTTCCGGAATATGATATAACTCCATGAGAAGGCCCTTAGCCCGTTCGACGACCTTGCGCGTTTCTATTTCTTCATTCATCTGGTCAAGTTGCTTATTCATTTCCTGTTGCCGTTTGAACTGGGCAATAGCTACTTCAATAGCCGGAAAGAGATTCGTCGGTGATACGGGCTTGACCAAATAGCCCAGTACACCTGAATCGGTAGCTTTGTCAATAATGTCCTTCTGGCTGTATGCTGTCAGGAGCAGTACCGGCGCCAGTTGTTCGTGAGCAATCATGCGGGCCGCGTGGATACCGTCTAAACGAGGCATCTTAATGTCTAAAATGACAATATCCGGATTTTCCCGTCGTACTAACGCCAATGCTTCTACACCATCTGCGGCTTCCCCTACGACCTGATGGCCTGCATCTTCCAGCATTTCTGCCAGATCCATACGAATAATCGATTCATCGTCACCAATGACGACACGGTATGCCATATCAATTTCCCCCTTTAGTTAGCGGAAAACAAATTGTCACTTCCGTCCCTTCCGGATTGTTAGGAGCAAAGACCACCGTTCCCTGCAGATCCTTTTCTACTAACGTATGGACAATTTGTAATCCCAAATGTTTTCTCCCCTCTTTTTCCTGCTGCACGGCCATGCCGCAGCCGTCATCACGGACTACGATCAGGGCCTGTTCGCCCTGACGGGACAAGGTCACCTGTAAATGGCCTTCACTGCGGCCGGCAAAGCCGTGCAGGACGGCATTGGTGATCAATTCATTTAAGACGAGAGCTAAGGATGTAGCTGCAGCAGAAGGCAGCATCATCTTTTCGCCGTGAAAGGACGGCACAATGCGGCTTTCACTACCGGACAGGCTGTGCAGGACGAGAAACAGGAGACGTTCGGCAATTTCTGATACATCGATGATTTCTTCGTCATGGCGGGATAGCGTTTCATGGACGAGGGAAATACTGACGATGCGGTTCAGGCTTTCATTGAGGGCATCTTTGGCTTCCTGGCTCTGGACACGCCGCATTTGCATGCGCAGCAGGCCGGCAATGGTCTGCAGATTGTTTTTTACGCGATGGTGAATTTCCTTGATAACCGAGGTCTTCACCATGAGCTCTTCTTCTTTTTGCCGCAGCTCGGTCCGCTCCGTAATAATGGCGATAATCCTATCGATATGGCCACGGCGCAGGATAGGAATGATGCGCCGCGTAAAGATATTCTGGCCGTGCCGCACATCCCCTACAGAGCCTTGGCGCGTTTCAATGGCATGCTTGACGCCGGACAGATTGATTTCACTATTATAAATGGTTTCCCCTGTCAACTCCCGGACGGTGCCACGCAAACGCATAATACTTTCGGCCATTTCGTCGGCATAGAGAATGACGCCGTTGCCATTGACGAGAATAATGCCGTCTTGCAGGGATAAGTTCTTGTATAATTGATCGGAATGCTCCGTAAGTGGCACCTGCAGGGCTAGAAAAGCCGTTTCCGTAAGCAGATCCCGTCCTTTTTCTACATTACCCACAAAGGATACGACACCGATCGTAAGGCCGCCGTTATCGACAAAAGGATAACACTGGATTGGCTCTGTACGGCCATAATACGTTTCTTTCGCACCACGCAAGGGATTGCCGGTCTGAAAGACACGCCACACCAGGGGTTCATCATAGACCGTCACCTGGGCTCCTGCCGTTGTCTTTTGCGGTTCGCCCTGGCGGCGCCGGGAAAAAGGCTGGCGGTGTGCCGCTAAAATCATCGTATCGTCTTGTTTTCCCGGAACGTAGACAAAGACTTCCCGATGGGATAGGTCGCTGGAAAATTGCAGCAGCTCTTCACTATTTTGCAGAATCCGTATTTGCACATCGGACAGGGCGCTCCCGGTCTGACAAATCGTTTCTATCGTAGCCATGAGCTCCACCTCACTGCTTGGTCATAATAGACAGGGCCGGCTTGGCATTGAGTGTCAGGTCAGCAAAGATTCCGGCCTGAGCCATATAATAGGCGCGGCAGCCTATCATGGCGCCATTGTCTGTGCAGAGAATCTTGCTTGGCTTGTAAAGGCTATAGCCCCGTTTGGCACAAGCTGCTGCCATGGCGGCACCGAGACCGCTATTGGCGGCCACCCCGCCGGCAAGGGCAATTTTTTTCATACCCGTGCACTGGGCTGCGTCCATAGTCTTTTCCACCAGCGTTTCGACAACTGTCTTTTGGAAGCTCGCAGCAACATCCTTCGGGTCATACGTTTCATGGCGCTGTTCCTGCGTATGCAGATAGTTGAGCACCGCCGATTTCAGGCCGCTAAAGCTGAATTCGAAGTTGTGTTTTTCGTGCAGGGCTTTAGGAAACACAATGGCATCGGCGTTCCCTTCCTTGGCCAGGGCGTCGATCTGGGGACCGCCCGGATAGGGATAGCCCATGACGCGGGCAATTTTATCGAAGGCTTCACCGGCTGCATCGTCTCGGGTCTGGCCCAGGAGCTCAAAGGAGTTGTAACCATTGATTTTGACCAGCTGCGTATGGCCGCCGGAAACGACAAGGGTCAAAAAGGGCGGTTCTAACCCGGGATTGCTCAGGAAATTGGCAAAAATATGGCCTTCCATATGATTGACGCCGACGAGAGGTTTATCCAGAGCAAAGCTCAGTGCTTTGGCTGCTGCTACACCGACGAGGAGGGCGCCGACGAGACCCGGTCCATAGGTGACGCCAATATGGTCAATCGCCTGCAGGCTGACCTTGGCTTCATCCAGGGCTTCTTTGATAACCGGCATAACATATTCGATATGCTGGCGCGACGCGATTTCCGGTACGACACCACCAAATTTTCGATGTATCGGTACCTGTGTAGAAATGATATTCGAAAGGATGTGACGGCCGTCTTCAATGACAGCAGCAGACGTTTCATCACAGCTCGTTTCCAATGCTAATGTATACATGTATCATTCTCCTATTATTTGACGACCCAGTGGTACTTTTCTTTTTTACAGTCCATGACATAGGCATCTTCTTCCGGGTCAGAGTAATATTTCTTCCGTATAGATAAAACCTCATAGCCTAATTTCCGGTATAGCGACAGAGCCGGCAGGTTGGAAAAGCGCACCTCCAAAAAGATATCGGTACAGCCTTCTTCATAGGCAGCTTCCATCATAACGCGCACTAATAATTCGCCATAGCCCTGGCGGCGCACTTCTTTGCGTAAGGCAATATTGGTAACCTGCCCTTCATCGACGACCCGCCATAGACCTGCGTAGCCTTCAATCCGCCCATCTGGACGAACCAGGACATAGTAGCGGGTTACCTCCGTATTGGCCAGTTCCCGGTCTATCGTTTCCCGTCGCCAGGGAACGGAGAAGGATTCCGTTTCGACCTCATAAATGCCCTGGGCATCTTCCGGTGTAGCCGGCCGTACGATCATAGACATAAGGCCCTGCCATGTCTCTTTTCCCAGAGAACCTCTGCTTCACTGCGCCGTTTATAGGCCGGTGTAAGGGTCATGCAGTCGTCGACGTCCTGACGGCTGTAGCGCTCGTCTGCTGCCAGGGCCAGACTGCCGGCCCGCGGGATGACCATCGTCGGCGGGGCCAGGCGGAACTGCGGCGACGCAGCTTCAATTTGTGTGCGCCCTAAGAGGCTGCCGTCGCCACAAAAGACAACGGCTTTGCCAAGCGTTGCCAGCTGTGCCAGCACCTCTGTCAGCGGGGCAACCTGGACCGGTTCCAGTTCCTGCAGGTGCATGCCCTGCCATTCATAAAGGGACATATAGACGTTTCCCTTTTGGGCATCGATGAGGACACACACAGGATCTTTGGCACCTATAAAATTCCAGGCCAAGGCCGTCGGCGTTTCAATGCCAATAAGCGGTACATTCCAGCCGAAGGACAGCCCCTTAGCGGAAGCCATCCCAATACGCAGGCCCGTAAAAGAGCCAGGGCCGATGGAGACGGCAACGGCATCGATAGCCGTTTTAGGAACAGACGCTTTTTCCAGCATATCTGCAATATGTGGCATAAGCTGTTCCGAGTGAGTCAGGCGTGCCTGTATCGTTAATTCAGCCCGCAGGGTCTGTTCATGCAAGAGTGCCACACTCGATACGAGACTCGACGTTTCAATGGCTAGTAACATAATTTTCTACCTCTTTTTCTACAGAAGCCCAGCGGCTTCCCTGGAAATCAAAATGAAACACTCTGTCTGTAACGCTGACTTTATCGATGCGGATAATCGCAGCATCAGCAGGCAAGCGGTCAGGAAACTTCTCTGACCACTCGATGACCGTAACGCCACCAGGCAGGTAATCATCAAAGCCCAGGTTATCCAGTTCAGCCTCTTCTTCGAGACGATAAAAATCAAAATGCTGTAAAGGCAGGGCGTGTTCATAGTAATTGAGGATCGTAAAGGTCGGACTGACAACCGTATCCGTAATTCCCATGCCCTTGGCAATGCCTTGGACAAAATGTGTTTTTCCGGCACCTAAATCGCCTTGCAGGGCAAAAACATCACCGGCCTTTAAAACAGGGCCCAAGGCTTCACCCAGTGCAATTGTTTCTGCTTCCCCATGTGTGGTTACGTCCATAATCATCCTCCTTAAAAATGTGTCCAGCCTGCTGCCGGTAACAGTTCCCGTTTCCCGCCCTGACAAAGAACAACCTCAGCAGGGCCGGCTTCTACCGTACCAATAGTGGTCACAGCCGGGAACTCTGCCTGGAGCTGTGCGAAATCGGCAGACGACATGGTAAATACCAATTCATAATCTTCGCCGCCGGTAAAGACAAACTTGCCGGCCTGCGTTCCTGAAGCAGCAGCCCAGCGCTGTAATTCTTCACTAATCGGGAGGTCCTCGTATTGCAGGACTAAACGGACGCCACTGGCTTTAGCTATTTCGTTTGCTTCACTGGCCAATCCGTCACTAATATCATTCAAACTGTGGCAATGGTGTTTTACCAAAAGCCGCCCTAGGGCAATTTGCGGTTCCGGAAAGCGATGCGCTTTTTTGAGTTCGTCGTAGCCGTCAGCACCATGTAGCATAACATCCAGACCGGCACCGGAGTTGCCAATCGTATGTGATACAGCCACCACGTCTCCCGCCTGGGCACCACTACGGAGCAACGCTTTTCCTGCTTCGATTTCGCCAAAGGCAGCCACCGTGATGACGGCCCCTTCTTGGGACGTAACCGTATCGCCGCCTAAAATATTAACCTTATAGGTACGGCAAATATCTTTAATTCCTTTATATAAAGCAATGACGTCGTCTACATCCATGTCAGGGCGGAACGCCGTAGACAAGACGATATGTGTCGGTATACCGCCCATGGCGGCAATATCACTTAAGTTAGAGGCTACGGCCTTATAGCCTACGTCATACCACTCACCGGTCCGGCCAATAATGAAATGACTGTTTTCTACCATCGTGTCGATGACGGCAATCTGTTCCATTCCCTGTGTCGTCTTATATAGAGCTCCGTCATCGCCGATCCCAATGACGACGGGATCCGGATTAAATAATGTATTATCTTTTATTTCATCAATGAAACCGAATTCACCTATCTCTGAAATTTTCATACGCGTCTCCTATAGAAATATACAGTTAGACCACTTAACTATATTATTTTAATCAAAATCCCTATAAAAGTAAATGACGGCCAGCCTTATCCTGTCACCAGTCTGACAAAAAGTCTTTTGTGTATAACAAAAAACCTGCAACAAAATGCTGCAGGTTTTTCAAGTGGTGAACCATTTGAGCTATTGTGCGAACTCTTGTACTATCTATGTGAGTAGTGAGTACTTCGCGGTTTCCGTCTTGCGGTGCGCCTGATAGCAACATACAAAAAGGTCGGAGCATATGCCCCGGCCTTTTTAATAATTTGTAATTAACAGCTCTGTATCTTGCCGCTGATTTTTTACCTGGAAAACGCGCCGCACCGTTACCGGCTGTATGTTATAGCCACTATATAAGTCATAGACTGCCGGCACGTTGCTATTGCTTACCATGACATAGGCACCGATGGCATCCAGACGGCGGAATACCTGTGCTAAAAGGGCATGGTCGTCATAGTTAAATTTATGAGCGGTGTATTCGTTAAATTTAAGAGATTCCGTTACTGGTAAATACGGCGGATCCATATAGACGAAATCGCCGGCTGATACATCCGCAAGGAAAGTATCAAAATTCGTGTTTTTGATTTGTACGTCACTTGCTTTCATGTATTGAGATAATGCCTGTATTCGTTCCGCGGTAACTGAGAAATCGCGCGTGGTGTAGTTATACGAAGAGTTAAACAGGCCGCGTTTATTTGTCCGATACATACGATGATGGCAGTAAAAATTTAGATAAATTAAAAGCGCCGCCTCTTCTACGTCGTTTTCGTCTGCCGTCATCTTGTCGTTATATCGCGCACGCAGTGCATTGTATTTTTCTTTCGTGCATCCACCGGCCGCTAATGCCTGTAATGCCGTGATAAGCGCTTCCGGGCAATCTTTAATACATCTGTATGTGTTCATTAGTTGTGTATTGCGGTCGTTGATATGTGCCGCGTTAGGCTGTAGTGCACGTGGTATGCTAAAGTTGGACATGGAGGGGGTAGAAATTGGATACTAAAT
>OKSB01001424.1_pt1 | contig 23743 bp, 17 predicted proteins | sample 1601171 | NCBI WGS metagenome assembly OKSB01 (sample SAMEA3541496, study PRJEB24748) | human gut metagenome | biome: human gut; feature: human-associated habitat; material: faeces | place: China | collected 2012 | reverse complement strand
GGATGCAGGGATCGACGGTGATGCCGTCGAAGTCCGGACGGATGCCCAGCATGTACTGGGTGGCCGCGAAATAAGCCCAGCCGGAGGAGCCGGTCATGAAGGGATGGCGCGCACGGCCGTAAGCAGTGTGGTCCTTGCCCACCACGAACTGGCAGTAGGAGTAAGGCTCGGACTGGCGAACCTCGATGATATCATTCTGCAGTGCCGGACACAGGGCGTTGTAGAACTTCATTGCCCGGCTGCCGCGGCCCAGAATGGCCTCGGCGCACCACGCCCAGGGGTTGGGATGGCTGAACACGGCGCCGTTTTCTTTCAAGCCCGGATACACCCGGGTGACGAAGCCGATGCTGTCGTCGGGGGTGGTGAAGCAGGGGGCGTTGAGCATCAGACCGTAGGGGGTGTACAGGTACTCGTCCACGCTGTCCATGGCGGAGATGCCATGCTCGTGATCGGCGACCCCGGAAAGCACGGCCCAGGTGTTGCTCTCCATGTGTACCCGGCCCTCGGTGTCCGCCTGGGTGCCGATCTTGCGGTTTCCGGCGGTGATGCCGCGGATGTACCACTTGCCGTCCCAGAGCACGGACTCGCTGACTTTTTTGACGTGCTCCGCGACCTTTGCATATTCGGCTGCGTCCTTCGTTTCCCCCAGCTGCTCAGCCAGAGCAATAAAGTTCCGGAGCGCCCAGTGGTGCAGGAAGCTGACCATGGCGCTTTCGCCGCCGCCAAGATTCAGGCAGTCGTTCCAGTCGGCGCGCAGACCCTTGCAGATGCCGTTGATACCCACCTGCCGGGCGGAGAAGTCCAGAATGCGCTTCATATGCTCGTAGACTGTGCCCTCGCCGCCGTCGGCGTAGGTTACCACCTGATGGGCAAAGGCCATGTCACCGGTCTCCCGGATGTACTGCACGATGGCGGTCACCAGCCACAGGGCGTCGTCGGCGCAGGCGTCCTTCAGACCGTGGACGATCTGGCTCTTATCGGGGGTAGGAACCACCGTGGGGGACTTGAAGGACTGGGGCTTTTCCTCCGGCTCGAACCAGCGGGGCTCGAACAGGTGCAGGCCGTAGCCCTCCTTCGTCAACGCACGCAGCAGCTCGATGATGCGGCCGCGGCACTTGTCGGGGTTGGAATGGGGGATCGTCATGGCGTCCTGCGCGGTGTCCCGGTAGCCAAGACCGGTTCTGCCGCCCACCTCAATGAAGGAGGTGAACCGGGAGAACATGACGTTGATCTCGCTCTGATACAGGTTCCAGATGTTCAGCTCGGTGTTCATGCCCTCGTTGGGGGTGGACACCTGCAGGCAGCTGAGCTTGTTGTCCCAGAATTTCAGCAGACGGGCAAAGTCCTCGTCGGCTCTGGCCTGGGTGTACTTCTGACGCATTTTCTTACCGGCTTCGATGCCGCCCTCGCCCAGGAGAAACAGGAGGCGGGTTTCCTCGCCGGGCTGAAGGGTGAGCACCTTCTGCAGGACGCCGCAATGATTGCCGCCCTTTTCAAAAGAGCCGCCGCACACACCGGTCTCCACCACCAATGGATCGCGTGCGGTGCGGTAGCCGCCGATAAAGCTGTCGCGCAGGCTGTCAAAGCCGTTCGGGGTAAAATCGGAAGTAAAGAACTGGTAGCCGTCCTCTTCGTAGTAGAGGTCGTTCTCGATGACGCCGTCTTCGTACCGGCTGCCGGTGGCGTACAGACTCATCTGGAAGTTCTTGTTGTCCATGTCCACCTGATGGAAGCTGAACTCCAGATAGGAGAATACGGAAAGGTGCCGCACCTTATCGGAGTCGTTGCGCAGCTTCACGTCCCAGATCTCCACGGGGTCGTCCATGGCGACAAAGAGCTTCTGCTCGGCGTCGATGCCTGCGTAATCGGAGTGATACTTGATGTAGCTCAGGCCGTGACGGCAGGAGAAATGCTCCTTGGGCTTGCCCACAGGCTGCCAGGAGATGCTCCAGTAGTCGCCGGTGTCCTGATCCCGCAGGTACACGTAATGTCCGGGGCCGTCCATGGGAACGCCGTTGGGACGGAACCGGGTGATGCGATGGTATTCAGGAGATTTGTACAGCAGGTATCCGCCCGCCGTGTGGTTGAATACGCCATACATATCCTTGAGGCCGATATAGTTGGTCCAGGAAACGGGGACATCTACCCGATCGATGACATATTCCCGATGCTCATTGTCAAAGTACCCATAACGCATAAGGTTACCTCCGCCTGATTTGGGCAATGTATTGATTTTTCACAATGAGTATATCAGAAAAACGACGGCTTGAAAAGGTCTGGAAATGCACCTTCTTGCCTGTCGTTGCACTTTATTTTCCAAAGTGGGCAATTCCAGACTTTGACATAAGCGCGGCGCGGCTTTATAATGGCAAGAGAACGAAATAAAGGAGCGTGCATACCATGAAATATGATGTCATCGCCTACTGCTGGAACGATGCCCTGGCGGGCTTTACGCAGGAGGATGCCCAGCGTCTGACCCACGTGAATCTGGCCTTCGGACTTCTCAAGGACGGGCTGCTGGATCTGCATCTGCTGAAATATCTCCACCTGCTGCCCAGGCTGCGGGAATGGAATCCGGAAATGAAGATCGTCCTGTCCGTGGGCGGATGGGGCGCGGACGGCTTCTCCGACATGGCCATGACGGAGGAAGGCCGCCGGAATTTTGCCAAGTCCTGTCTGGACGCGGTTGAAAAATACAATCTGGACGGCATCGACATTGACTGGGAATACCCCTGCAACGATGCGGCGGGCATCGGCGCGGACCCCCGGGACAAGGAGAATTTCACCGCCTTGCTGGCAACCCTGCGGGAGTATCTTGGAAGAGACCGCATTGTATCCATCGCCGTGGGCGCAAGCCAGCGGTGCATTGCGGATACCCAGATGGACAAGGTCGCCGAGATCGTGGACTACGTGCAGCTGATGACCTACGACATGGTGGACGGCACCCGCGCCGGACATCACGCGGCTCTCGGTGCGACAAAGGGCGACAAGTCCGGCCTGAACACCCGGGACACTGTGGAAGCCTACCGTCGGGCGGGCGTTCCCTACGAAAAGATCATCATTGGCGCGGCCTTCTACGGGCGGCACTTTGAGGTCACGTCCTTTGAAAATCACGGTCTTCTGCAGCCCTCCGGCGGCGGACTGCCCGGTCCGGCCTATGGGGAGATCACCCCGGAATATCTCCGGGAGAACAATTTCCAGATTTATTGGGATGCTGATGCGGAGGCAAATTATCTGTGGAACGGCAAGACTCTCGTCAGCTACGAGTCTCCCAAGGCGGTGCGTCTGAAGTGCAAGTATGTCAAGGAGAAGAAGCTTCTCGGCATCATGTACTGGGAACATGGGAACGACCCAACCCGGGAACTGCTGGGTGCCATCGCGGACGAGATTCAATGAGATAAGAAATTGCGGGCGACCCCGTCAGGAGTCGCCCGCTGCTGTGTTATTTTTCCAGAATCAGCGTGCCGGTCTCCGCGTCCAGCGATGCCTTGATGTGTTCGGCGGCCTCGGCGGGGGTGAGCTTTAGCTGCTCGCCGGTCTTCATGTTCTTGACGCTGCACTTGCCTTCGGCGATCTCGTCCTCGCCCAGCAGGACGGCGAAGGGAACCTTCAGCTTGTCGGCGTAGGCCATTTTCTGCTTGAACTTCTTTTGCTCACAGTACAGCTGTACCCGCAGTCCCGAAGAACGCAACGTCTCCGCCAGCGCGATGGCCGGGGCAATGTCTCCCATGGGCAGCACCAGCGCGTCCGCAGGGGCGCTGGGCAGCTCGGGGTTCAGAAGTCCCTGCTCGTCCAGAACGTAGAACAGCCGGGTCAGGCCGATGGAAATGCCCACGCCGGGCAGCTGCTTTTCGATATAGTAGCCCGCCAGATTGTCGTACCGGCCGCCGGAGCAGACGGAACCCAGCTCCGGGTGATCCAGCAGAAGGGTCTCGTAGACGGTGCCGGTGTAATAGTCCAGCCCCCGGGCGATGGTCAGGTCAACGACGAAGTTTTCTTCCGGCATTCCGAAAGCCGCCAGATTGGAAGCGACCACCTTCAATTCGCCGAGACCGGTATCAAAGGTCTCGTTCCGTCCCGCGTAATTTTCCAGCGCGGCAAGAACCTCCGCGTTCGTCCCCTTGATGGAGATGAAGGCGAGAATGTCGTCCGCCTGCTGCTCCGTCAGGCCACAGTCCTCCAGAAGAATGACCTTCACCTTGTCAACGCCGATCTTGTCCAGCTTGTCCACGGTGCGCATGATGTCGCCGGACCTTTCCGTCAGACCCATCATGGCGTAGAAGCCGTTGAGAACCTTCCGGTTGTTGACATGAATCTGGAACCGGGTCAGGCCGAAGCCCTTGAATACCTTATAAATGATGGCGGGGATTTCCGCCTCGTTGAGAATGTCCAGCTTGCCGTCGCCGATGATATCAATGTCCGCCTGATAGAATTCCCGGAACCGGCCGCGCTGCGCCCGCTCGCCCCGGTAGACCTTGCTGATCTGGTAGCGGCGGAAGGGGAAAGCCAGCTCATTATAGTGCAGGGCGACGTATTTTGCCAGCGGAACCGTCAGGTCGAAGCGCAGAGCAAGGTCGCTGTCGCCCTTGGTAAAGCGATAAATTTGCTTTTCCGTCTCTCCGCCGCCCTTGGCAAGCAGGATCTGGGCATCCTCGATTACAGGGGTGTCCAGCGGTGCGAAGCCGTAGGAGGCGTAGGTCTTGCGCAGAACCTCCGCCATGCGGTCAAATTTCAGCTGCTTTTCCGGCAGCAGCTCCATAAAGCCGGACAGTGTCCGGGGCTTGATGATCTCCATAGTTATCCTCTCCATATCGGGTCGCGGGACGCAGGACAGAGGGGTACTCGACAATCCAGAGTACCCCGTATCTCCCGCCCGTGTGTATTATCAGTAACGGGTCTTGTTGTGCAGCATTTCCCGCCAATCCAGATCGCCCCGCTGCAGGCCCATGATGAGCATTTCCGCCGAGGCCAGATTGGTGGCGATGGGAACATTGTGCCGGTCGCAGTGCCGGATGGTTTCGATCATCTGAGCATCGTCCCAGGGGTCGGTGGTGTTGGGGTCGGTGAACAGCAGCACCAGATCAATTTCGTTGTAGGCAATGCGGGCGTTGATCTGCTGATGACCGCCCTGCTTGTGGGAAAGCAGCAGGGTAATGGGCAGACCGGTATTGTCCGCGATCAGACGGCCGGTGGTGGCCGTGGCAAACAGATTGTGCTTCATGAGGACGCTCTTGTAGGCGGTGCAGAATTGAACCATCAGTTCTTTTTTCTTGTCATGCGCCAAAAATGCGATATTCACAACAGTCACTCCTTAATTGTATATGTATCCGTTATCAGCGGAGGGCAATCGGTTCGTGGAAGCCCTGAATGCGTCTGGCAATTCTGCGGCTGGCTTTTGCCGCCTTGCAGTTGGGGGAATAGCGAAGAAGACTCTGACCGAAGGATGCCGCAAGGGTCACATGGGGATCTTCCGGGACGATTCCCGCAAGGGGCAGTCCCGCGGCGTCCATCACGTCGTCGATGGTCAGGCACACCGTACCCAGCATACTCTTGTCCACCCGGTTGACGATGAGGCGGATGTTTTTCTTGCCCATCAGCTCTAATAGGTCGCCCACCCGGGAAGCGTCCCGCACGGCGGCGGGGCCTGCCCCCGTGACCAGCAGAAGGCGGTCGGCGAACTGCGCCGTCAGCCGGAAGCCGGCGTCCACCCCGGCGGGGGCGTCCAGAAACACGTAGTCATACAACTGACGCGCCCGGGCAAGCATTTCCCCGAAGGCGGCAGCGTTGATCTTCTCCACCGGGCAGTTCATGGGGGCGGTCAGAAACGCGAGGGCTGGGTAGACCGGGTGCCGGAAAGCGTCCTCCAGGGAGTAGCCCCCCTCGGAGACGTCCCAAAAGGACAGTGCGCCGCATTCGGAAAGCCCCAGAGAAATGTCCAGATTCCGAAGCCCCACGTCGCAGTCGATGCACAGGACCCGTTTTCCTTCTTTGGAAAGCGCGGTGGCGAGGGCGGCGCAGAGGGAGGTTTTTCCCGTTCCGCCCTTCCCGGACACAACCGCGAAGAGTTCACCCACGCGCCATCGCCTCCAATGCCAGAATATAACCCCATTATAAAGGGATTTTTCACAAAAAGCAAGAGGAATTTCGCACTTTTGGAAATGGTTTTCATCACAATGAACAAAAATATTTTTCCGCCGCCGCCTTTTTGGCTGCGAGGAACGCAAAATATGTCGCGCCGCCGCAAAAAAGGGTTGCGCATGAAGAAAAGCTGGTATATAATATTGGGTGAAATTACGGGCATACGCCCGGATATTGGAGGTAATGTTCCATGTTCAATGCAATGATCGAAACGCTGAAAGCGAACCCCAGAAAAATCGTTTTTACCGAGGGCCACGACGCCCGCATTCTGGAAGCCACCGACCGTCTGGTCAAGGGTGGCTTCCTGACCCCCATCCTCATCGGCAACGTTGACGTTGTCAAGGCCAACGCGGCCAAGGGCGGCTACAACATCGAGGGCGTCGAAATCATCGACCCCGAGACCTATCCCGAAATGGACGCCATGGTTGATAAGATGGTGGAGCTGCGCAAGGGCAAGATGACCGCCGACGAGTGCCGCAAGGCGCTGTCCAAGGGCAACTATTTCGGCACCATGCTGGTGAAGATGGGTTATGCCGACTCCCTGCTGGGCGGCGCGACCTATTCTACTGCCGACACCGTCCGTCCCGCTCTGCAGATCGTCAAGACCAAGAAGGGCGCGCATCTGGTGTCCTCCTGCTTCATTCTGGTTCGGGGCGACGAGAAGCTGGCCATGGGCGACTGCGCCATCAACATCAGCTATGAAGACTCTGTTGACAAGGAAGGCAACGTGACCCTGTCCGCAGCCCAGAAGCTGGCGGAGGTCGCCATCGAGACCGCAAAGACCGCCAAGGTCTTCGGCATTGACCCCAAGGTCGCCATGCTGAGCTTCTCCACCAACGGCTCCGGCAAGGGCGGCACCGTGAAGCTGAGCCACGACGCTACCGCCATCGCCAAGGAGATGGACCCCGAGCTGAAGATCGACGGCGAGATGCAGTTCGACGCCGCTGTCGCTCCCGAGGTCGGTCAGCTGAAGTTCCCCGGCTCTCCCGTTGCCGGTCACGCCAACACCTTCATCTTCCCCACCATCGAGGCGGGCAACATCGGCTACAAGATCGCCCAGCGTCTGGGCGGCTTCGAGGCCTACGGCCCCATCCTGCAGGGTCTGGCGGCGCCCATCAACGACCTGTCCCGGGGCTGCAACGCCGACGAGGTCTACAAGATGGCCATTATCACCGCTGCTCTGGTGTAATCGAAATCTACATAAAATGCCGGCTCACATGAGCCGGCATTTTCACTATAAAAACGGCGATGCAAAAAATTTTTCCTGCAAAGTGTAACCTTTCCCGAAAAAATCCCTCTTATAGGGTGAGGAGCCTATGAGGGCGTATCTGAAAGCTGTCAAAACGCCCAGACAGCGGGCCTTTTTGCCCTGTGCCGCACCATTTTCCCTTGGAATACATCCAGTATTCCCGCGGAAAAATGGTTTGCCCAGAACAAAAATCCCTCGCTGCTGGTCATTTCGCCAGCTCTCAGATACGCCCCAAAAAGAAACGGAGGTGTTCCCTCAGTGGAAGACGAAAAGATCATCGACCTGTATTGGGAAAGGAAGGATGAGGCCATTATGGAGACCCAGGCGGCCTACGGACGGCAGCTGCAAACCATCGCCCAGCGCATCGTCCAGAGCTACGAGGACGCGGAGGAAAGCGTGAACGACACCTATCTCGCCGCGTGGCGGACGATTCCGCCCAAGCGCCCGAAATATTTCTTCGCGTATCTCGCGAAAATATGCCGGAATTTTGCCTTTGGCAAGCTGGACTGGCTTGATGCGGCCAGACGGAAGGCCGAGGTGGTGACCCTGAGCGAGGAGATGGAGCTGTGCATTCCCGACACCAGCCGGGATTCCGCCGCCGAGGGGCGGGAGATCACCCGGGCGCTGAACGCGTTCCTCGGCACGCTGACCCAGGAGAACCGGCGGCTGTTCGTGCGGCGGTACTGGTACGTGGACACCGTGGCGGAGATCGCCCAGCGCTACAACATGAGTGAAAGCAAGGTCAAGACCCGGCTCCACCGCATCCGGGAAAAGCTGCGGGTTTATCTGATGCAGGAGGGAATTGCCGTATGACGGGAAAAGATTTACTTACCGCTATGAGCGGCATTGACGGCCGCTACATTGAAGAAGCCGCCCCGGCGGCCGCGCCAAAACGGCGAAGCCTGCGCCGGCCGCTGCTCGTCGCCGCCGCCATTGCCGCGGCGCTGCTGCTGGTGGGCTGCGGAATCGTGTACGCCCTGCGTTTGCAGGATATGTCCATCGGCAAAGCGACCTACACCCAGCGCTTTGACGACAAGGGCAAGGCCATCGACCCGGTGGAAAAGAGCATGGACATCATAACGCCCTACGGCCGCAGCGGCGACGCCATCCAGCAGGCGCTGAAGGAATGGTACGAATTTCAGGAGAGCTACGACCCGGACGGTGCGCTGTTGACCGACGAACCCGATATTCCGGACATTCCCAACCAGTACGAGTACACCTACAGCTGCTATACCCAGGAAATGGTGGACAAGGTGGACGAGATCGCCGCAAAGTACAATTTGAAGCTGCTGAAGGAATGGATACCCTTCCAGCGGTATCAGAGCGACATTTTCCTTGAGGAAACCGGCATCCAATCCCTGCTGCTCCCAGATTCCGGCGCGCAGATTACGGGTATGGCGGGAATGCTCTATCTCCCCTATAATTTCAGCATGGAGTTTGAGCTTGTGACCGAAAATGCCGGTAAATTGATGACGTCCTATGGCTACGCCCGGAAGGACTATTTCCCCAGCGCGTTCGCCGGCGGAATGGACATTGATGCCTATGAGCAGTGGGATCACACCACTCCGGGCGGCACGAAGCTGCTGCTGGCACTGAACAGCAAGGGAAAGGGCGAGATCATTGCCGAGCAGGAAAACGCCATGATCATGATAAGCATTGACGGAAACCGTTCCCTCAGCCACAGCAGATATCCGGATGCCAGCGAGGTCATGACGAAGGCGGAGCTGGAATCCATTGCCGATCAGTTCGACTATTCCGTCCAGCCGAAGGAAGTGGACAGAGCCGTCGTAGAGGAAAAGCTGGCCGCAGCGGAGGAAGCCTATCAGGCGGAACACGCCTATGTTCCGGAAATCTGTACGGACTTTTCCGATTATCTGAAGAAAAATGTCTATATTCCCGATGAATCCAGACAATACAGTTTCTATGACCTGACCGGGGACGGTGTGGACGAGCTGCTGCTTGGGCGTGACGGCGCGTTCCTTGATTGGCTGGAAATGGAGAACGGTGAAGTGATGTTTCACGGTTACGGAGAATCGTATCTGTGCAAGGGGAACGTTCTGGAACAATATCAGGCACCGGACAGGTATTGGGATGGTGAAAGGCATACGTACTTTGCATTTGCAGACGGCACTGCGGCATTCAAGGATGACGGGGGATTGGGGAACGTAATTGCAAATATTCAACGTCGGGGCAGTCAATGGTATCGGTATACAGACCCTTATGAATTGGAAAGTACGGAGATTTCTCAGAACGAGGCCGCGGCCATCATGGCGAAGTACCCCCGAATCCAGCTGGACTGGAAGCCACTGATGGACTATCCCCTTGACGAAAGCGGGCAGACCCTGAGAGACTATATGAACGCGAAGGATGTTCAGCCCTCTGACGACGAGCTGCTCCGGATCTACAGGGACTATGCCGACAAGCAGGATTCCTTCTATACCCACTACCGGCTCATGGACATTAACGGCGACGGGGTAAAGGATCTTCTGCTCAGCGGCGACGGTGAACGCTACTGGGATATTTGGACTTACCGTTACGGTAATCTGATACCCCTTGCCACCATGGATTTTTACCTCTGTGAAGACAATGTTATGGAGCGGGTTGAGCTGTTCCACGAAGAGGCAGGCGTTGAGATAGAAGGGACATCTTTCTCCCGCTGCAACGGCTTCGACTTAGAAACGCTGGACTTTACTGCCTACAACAAAGCGACGGCCTCCTGGCAGTCCGACTATTTCGGCACCCCCATGTCCGAAGCCGACGCCAAGGCGATTCTCGCCAAATATTCCCGCGTCGATCAGGGAATGCAGCCCATTTCCCAGCTGCTGAACGGATAAAAGTTTACGCCGTACCCAAACCCGGGTACGGCGTGAATTTTACTGTTTCCCCGCTTTCAATAATTTGCGGAAGAACGTAAAGAAAGTAATGGTCGTCACGGCGGCGGCGAGGATGTCGGACACCGGCTCCGCCAGAAAGACCGCGAACGCCTTGTCCGCGAAGAAGTTCGGCAGAATGAAGATCAGAGGAATCAGCAGAATCAGCTTCCGCAGACAGGCCATGATGAGACTGATCTTCGCCTGCCCCAGCGCCATGAACGCCAGCTGACAGCTGACCTGAAAGCCCACGGAAAACGTCCCCGCAAGGAAAATCCGAATCGCCCAGGCCGTGTAATCCACAAGCGCCCCGTCGCTGGTAAAGATGCCCGCGAACACTTTTGGAAAGGCCATCACCAGCAGCCAGAACACGGTGGTGTACCCCACGCACACAAGGAACTGGCAGAAAAAGGCTTCCTTCACCCGCTCTAACTTTTTCGCGCCGTAGTTGTAGCTGATCAGCGGCTGGCCGCCCTGGCAGATGCCCTGCAGGGGCATGGTGATCAGCTGGTTGACGGAGGTCAGCACCGTCATGGCGCCCACGGCCACGTCGCCGCCGTACCGGGACAGGGAGGAGGTGAAGCTGACGGAGAGAATGCTCTCCGTGGAGACCATGACGAAGCTGGAAATCCCCAGCGCCAGACAGGGCAGGATGATCTTCCCCTGCAAGAGCATATTTCGGGCTTTCAGCCGCAGAATGGTCTTGCGCCCCGTGAGGAACCGCAGAATCCACACCGCGCTCACCGCCTGACTCAGAACCGTGGCAATGGCCGCCCCGGCCACGCCCATGTCAAAGACGAAAATGAAAATGGGGTCGAGGACGATGTTGATCACCGCGCCGATGACCGTGGTCAGCATACTGGTTCCGGCGAAGCCCTGGGTGGTGATAAAGGGATTCATGCCCATCACGACCAGCACGAACACGCTGCCAAGGACATAGATTCTTCCGTATTGAACGGCGTAGGGCAGCGTCACGTCGCTGCCGCCGAACAGCCGGACAAGCGTTGGCAGTGTTACGTAAAACACCCCGGTCAGTACCACCGCCAGAAGCAGCAGCACGGTAAAGCAGTTGGCGACGATCTTTTCGGCGGTGTCCCTGTCGCCCTTGCCCATGGCGATGGCCGCCCGGGGTGCACCGCCCGCGCCTGCCAGCATGGCAAAGGCGGTAATGAGCATCAGAATGGGGGTGAACAGCCCCACGCCGGTGAGCGCCGCGCCGCCGATCTCCGGAATGTGGCCGATGTAAATTCGGTCGACCACGTTATACAGCAGGTTAATGACCTGCCCGACCACCGCGGGAACCGCCATCTGCACCATCAGTTTTTTGACGCTGCCGGTTCCCATGTCCTGATTTGTTTCTTTTGACATAAAAATCCCCTCGCTTTTATCTTAGGGTCTATCTGAGAACCGTAAACACGCCCAAACAGCGGGTCTTTTCCGCCTGCTGTGCACCATTTTCCCTTGCAATACACAAAGTATTCCCGCGGAAAAATGGCTTCATCAGGCGAAAAATCCCTCGCTGTTGGTCATATTTCCGGTTTTCAGATAGGCCCTAATTGGAGTTCAGTATGAACGAAAAACAGCGGTATCCGAGGAAATCCGGGCACCGCTGTTTTTGTTATATGAGAGTGATTTTGGTCGAGATGCGAGTTAACATAATATATTCTGTAACAACTTGTAACGTTTACATAAAATGAGTTATCCACATTCTCCACAGGTTTCTCCACAGGATTGGCCGGGAAAACGGTTGAAAAATAAGGGGGAAAAAGGGGCGTATCAAAATATCTCCACAGCTTTGCATAAAACTGTGGAGATATCTCTAATTTACATAACACTGTATCTGGGAGGTTCAGTCGAACAGAACTTTGGCGGAAAACACCAATTCGTCCCTTGTTTCGTTTCGGCGGCGGGCGTCTACCCGGAGGCAGTTGTCCTCCACAAAGTCCCAGTGCAGGTCAAGGCGCTGTCCCTCTCGCGCTTCGCTGTGGTAGCGCACGGCAAATTCTTTCACGGGATGCTCCCGGTGGAAGTCGCTGGGGAGAAGATCGTCGATCCAGTCCATGTAGCGGGTGTTGTTCATATGTCCGTTGCGGTCGAGGTCGGTAAAGCATACGTCCCGCTGGCAGCTGTGTTCCATCGCTCTGGGAACCAGACCGCCGGGAAGCGCCAGTTCCGTTCCCCGAAGCGTACCGGGAACGATGATGCCGCTCTTGTCGGGAGAAACACTGCTTCGGGTATCCTGATCCATCAGAACCCAGAGGCTGATAGAACGGGAGCACTCATTGCCTGCCCGATCGTAGATGACAATGGAACGGGGATAGCCGACGTGGGTGTTGGGCATGGGCCATGTCTCAATGTGGACGGTTTCGCCCAGTTCCGGGAGACGGTTGATCTGCACCCGGTGCCGGGTCACCGCCCAGAACAGCCGGTGGCTTTCCAGCGTGTCCGCAAGCTCGTCGCAGTGCCGCCCCGCGATCTCCTGCGCGAAATATAAAAGGGTGGATGGCTTCAGGCGGCCATAGCGGTCAACGCACAGCTCCTGAACGGGAAAATCCTGCTGAAAAATAGGTTCCATAATTGTTCCTCCAAATGAAGTCTGCCGGCGTTCCCATGAGGAAGCCGGCAGTAGGGAAGCTCTGACGAGATCGGCAAGAGCTGTGAGCGGGGGATTTTTCGGCCAATCGAGCTATCGAAGACGGAGAAATACTTTGCGTATTTTCCGCTTTCGATACCGAAGAGTGGACGGAAAAGATCCGCTCACAGCCGCAGATGATCTCGCCAGAGTTTCCCTAAAGTTGCTATCCTTTGTCCTCTGTGACGGTGAGGGAGACGCGGTATTGCTTACCGCTGCGATAGATCACGACCTCCACCGTGTCGCCCACGTCCAGATTGTAGACCGCGCCGTTCAGGGCGTCCATGGTGGTCACATTGGTTCCGTTGACGCTGAGGAGAATGTCGCCTTCTTCAATGCCCTTGGCGGCGGCGTCGCTGCTGCGGTCAACGTTGGTGATATACAGCCCGGCGGGGAGCCGGTAGTAATACTGGTCGAAAGAGGACAGGGACTCCCCCTCCAGACCCAGCGTGGGCCGGCCGGAGACGTAGCCCTGAGAGATCAGCTGCTCTGCCACCTCCTTCACGGTGGAGCTGGGAATGGCGAAGCCCAGACCCTCCACACCGGCGGAGTCGGTGAACGCGCCGATCTTCATGGTGTTGATGCCGATGACCTGACCGTAGCAGTTGATGAGCGGGCCGCCGGAGTTGCCGGAATTCAGGGCGGCATTGGTCTGGATCAGGGTCATGGTGCGCCCGTCCATATCCATGTCCCGCCCGATGCCGGAGATGATGCCGTCGGTGTAAGTGCCCCGGAATTTGACGCCCAGCGGGTCGCCGATGGCGACCACGGTGTCGCCCACCCGGAGGGAATCGGAATCCCCGAACTGCGCCGGGGTCAGACCCGTCGTGTCTATGTGCAGCACCGCAAGGTCGGACACGGAATCAGCGCCCACCAGCATGGCGGGCAGCGTCCGGCCGTCCGTCAGCTGCGCCGTGATGGAGATACCGTTTTCTACCACATGGCAGTTGGTCACGATGTACCCGTCCTCCGTCAGGATCACGCCGGTGCCGGTGGCGGTTGTGCCCTGACCGGTGCTGGTGATGGATACCACGGAGTCGATATTCCGGCTGTAAATTTTCTGAAGGGACAGCGCGCCCTCGGTGGGGACGTTCTCCACGCCCTGAGGGCATTTCTGCAAGTCGATGGTGGGAGTGTCCTCGCCCAGGGTGGCGTCAATGGATTCCGTGGGAAGGGCGGTGGTCTCCGCGGGCAGCGCCGCGCCGGTGGCGAAGGAAATGGACTGCTCGCTTTCCCGCCGGGTGTTCAGTTTCTGGAACAGCCGCACGTTCAGAACACCCAGAACCGTGATGATGCCGCACAGAAAGATAATTAAAATCAGCAGCAGCGCCACGGTGCCGCCATGGCTTTTCGGCGGCTCTGTACGGCCTGTGCCATACACGCTGTCATCCCAGGGATGATTGTTATTTTTACGTTCGTCCATATCGTTACCTCGAAAAAAGGGTCCTTAGGAAGCTCTTGCCGATTTATTCAGAGTTTCCTTAATTCACCAGCGGCATGGTGAAGGTAAATTCGGTTTTCCCGTCCTTGGAGCTGACGGAAATATCCTCGCCGTGGCTGCATACGATCGTCTTCACAATGTACAGACCCAATCCCCAGCCGTCCCGGTTCTGGGAGCGGGATTTGTCCAGCTTGTGGAACCGGTCGAATACCAACGGCAGCTCGTCCGGCGGGATGGTCTCGCCGTCGTTGGAGACGGAGACGTAAGCCTTGCTGCCGCCCTCTTTGATGCGCAGCCCCAGATTGCCCCCGTCGGGGCAGAACTTCACGGCGTTGTCGATGAGATTGTAAATGACCTGCGTGATGTAGTCCGGGTTCGCCATGGTGTACACCGGGTGCTCCGGCATATCCACGTTGACGTTCAGGTGCTTGTCGTTGATCTTCTTCTCGAAGGTGATGAGCACCTGCCCGGCGCATTCCTCAAGGTCGAAGTGCATCTTCTTTTCCTCGGGGATGCCGCCCTCTTTTTGCAGCTGGGAGATGTCCAGCATACTGCGCACGAGACGGCTTAAGCGCTTCGTCTCGTCGGAGACGATGTGCAGGTAATGCTCCCGCTTGTCCTCCGGGATGGTGCCGTCCAGAATGCCGTCCACGTAGCCGGAAATGGTGGTCATGGGGGTCTTCAGCTCGTGGGAGACGTTGGCGACGAATTCCTGACGCCGGTACTCGCTCTTTTGCAGGGAGGCTGCCATGTTATTGAAGGCAACGGCCACTTCCTCCATTTCCGCGGAGTAATCGTCGTCCAGACGCACACGGGCTTCCAAGTCGCCGTGGCCGAAGGCGTTGGCGGTTTTCGCCAGCTCTTTCAGCGGGCGGCTCTCCCGCCGGGCAAAGGCGGTGACGGCCAGCACGGAGACCAGCACCACGAACAGCGCCGCGGTGAGGAAGATGTTGGAGATCTTATTCATGATCTGGGTGATGTCATTGGCCGGTGTGGAGACCAGCACGATGCCCCCCACGTTCCCGTCCACGAGAATGGGGCGGGAGACCATGTAGCGGCGGTCGGAGTACAGGCCGTTGATGACCCCGGTGGCGGTGTCGCCGCCGCTGCGAATGACCTTTTGCAGATACGCCTGATTCAGCTGCAAGCCCTGATGCTCACAGCCGGAGGGAGCGTCGGAGCAGAGCACCACGTTCCCCTCGCTGTCGCAGACCACGGCGTCGGCGCCGGATACCTGAGAGGCCACGGTCAGGTTCAGCTGAAACGACCGGTTGTACATTCCGCCGTTGTTAAAATAGGCGGCGGCCAGCTCCGCAATGGTGTCCGCGTTCTGCTGTAATCCGGAGACGGTGGTGTCCGTGAGGAACTGGTTGACCTTTATCTGAAAGGACGCACCCAGAATGGTCATGGCCACCAGCAGGATCGCCGCGGCGGTGAAAAAGCTGCGGCCGAAGCTACTTTTCATGCTTACAGCACCTCGAATTTGTACCCGACGCCCCAGACGGTTTTCAGGCTCCACTGGTCGCTGACGCCCTCCAGCTTCTCACGAAGCCGCTTTACGTGAACGTCCACGGTGCGGGAGTCGCCGAAGTAGTCGAAGCCCCATACCTCGTCCAGCAGCTGGTTGCGGGTGTAGACCCGGTTGGGAGAGGAAGCGAGGTAATAAAGCAGCTCCATCTCCTTGGGGGGCGTATCCACCTTCTTGCCGTCTACGGTCAGCTCGAAGGCGTCCATGTCGATGATAAGCTTATCGAACACAAGCCGACGCGCCTTCTTCTCCGCGGCCACGCCGGAGGTGCGCCGCAGCACTGCCTCGATGCGGGCAAGCACTTCCTTCATTTCAAAAGGCTTGGTGATATAGTCGTCAGCGCCGGTTTTCAGACCCATGACCTTGGAATCGGTGTCGCCCTTGGCGGTGAGCATGATGATGGGGGTCTGCGCCTCGGCGCGGATGGCCTTGCACACCGACCAGCCGTCCATCACGGGCATCATCACGTCCAGCAGCACCAGGTCGGGCTTGATGGCCCGGAATTTGGCAAGACCCTGCCCGCCGTCCGCCGCCACGGTGACGGCGTAGCCCTCCTTCTCCAGATACATTTGCAGCAGCTCCGCAATATTGCGGTCATCCTCTACGATCAAAACGGAAACAGCCATGATTATCTTCCTCCCAATCCAATTTCTCTATAATTTCCCTTTCCCACTATTATAGCGAGAATTTCCGTTTTCTAGTGAACAAATTGTAAAGACTTCCACCCCAATTTATGAACGGACAAGTTGCACTTGAAAATCCGGTGCTTTGCGGGTATGATAGGGGCGGAAAACCGGGGGACTGCCAACGTTTCCCCCAAGCTGAAAGAAGGAGACTGATTTGATGGAACTGTTAAAAGCCGTGCTTTTCGGCATTGTGGAGGGTGTCACGGAGTGGCTGCCAATTTCCTCCACGGGACATCTGATTTTACTGAACGAATTCATTACCCTGAACGTTTCCGACGAATTCCGGAGCATGTTCGACGTGGTCATCCAGCTGGGTGCGATTCTGGCCGTGATCGTCCTGTTCTTCCATAAGCTCAACCCGTTCTCTCCCCGGAAGACGGAGAGGGAGAAAAAGCAGACATGGCAGCTGTGGTTCAAGGTCGTTGCCGCCATCATCCCCTCGGGCATCGTGGGCGTGCTGTTTGACGACTGGATGGAAGCCCACTTCCATAACGCCACCGTGGTCTCCATCGCGCTGATCGTCTACGGCGTGGCCTTCATTCTGGTGGAGCGGCGCAACGCCCGCCGCGTGGGGGGAAAGACGGTGGAGGACGTGTACGCCATCGACTATAAGACCGCCCTGCTCATCGGCTGCTTCCAGTGCCTGAGCCTGATCCCCGGCACCTCCCGTTCCGGTTCCACTATTCTGGGCGCGATCCTCATCGGCGTGGGACGCAGCGCCGGCGCGGAATTCTCCTTCTTCATGGCCATCCCCACCATGCTGGGGGCGTCCGCCATCAAGGGGCTGAAGTTCCTGCTCAGCGGCGTCGCCGCCACCGGCACAGAGATCGGCGTGCTGATCGTGGGGTGCGTGGTGTCGTTTGTGGTGAGCCTGCTGGTCATCCGGGGACTGATGGAATACGTGCGGAGGCACTCCTTCTCCGCCTTCGGCGTTTACCGCATCATCCTGGGCGTGGTGGTGCTGGTTTACTTCGCGCTGGCGGGCTAAGGGACATGTTTCGGGTTTTGTAAGCATTTTCCACAAAAAAGGAACATTCTCATTTGACAAAATACCCCGAACGCTTTATAATGAATCCGATAGGTGTGTGTGACTCTATCCCCTGAAAAATCTGAAAAGGACGGATTAGAACATGTATAAAATCGTTCGCAAGCAGGAGCTGAACGCCTCCGTCACCCTGATGGAGATCGAAGCGCCCTTTGTCGCACGTAAGGCAAAGGCCGGTCAGTTCATCATTTTCCGCATCGACGAGATGGGAGAGCGTGTTCCCCTGACCATCGCCGGTTATGACCGGGAAAAAGGTACCGTTACCATTATCTTCCAGAAGGTCGGCTTCTCCACCAACGCCCTGGGTGCGCTGAAGGAAGGCGACTACATCCACGACTTTGTAGGCCCCTTGGGCAAGCCCACCCCCGTGGAGGGCAAGAAGAAGGTCTGCGTGGTCGGCGGCGGCGTGGGCTGCGCCATTGCCCTGCCCTCTGCCAAGGCGTTCAAGGAAGCCGGTGCGGAAGTGACCGTTATCGTCGGTTTCCGCAGCAAGGACATCGTCATTCTGGAGGACGAGTTCAAGGCAGCAGCCGACCGGCTGATTCTTATGACCGACGACGGTACTTACGGCCGTCACGGCCTGGTCACCCAGCCCCTGCAGGAGCTGCTGGAGGCCGGTGAGACCTTCGACGAGGTGCTGGCCATCGGCCCCGTGCCCATGATGAAGTTCGTATGCAGAACCACCCAGCCCTTCGGCGTCCATACCATGGTTTCCCTGAACCCCATCATGGTGGACGGCACCGGCATGTGCGGCGGCTGCCGCGTCACTGTCGGCGGCGAGACCAAGTTCGCCTGCGTGGACGGCCCCGAATTCGACGGTCATCAGGTAGACTTTGCCGAGCTGACCAGCCGCAACGGCACCTACCGCGACCGGGAGGCCGAGGTCAAAGAGAACCACGTCTGCCGCATTGAGTCCATGGGCAAGGCCCTGATCAAATAAGGAGGTAATGCAAAATGGCTAACATGACCCTTACCAAGACCCCTATGCCTGAGCAGGAACCTCAGGTTCGCGCCCACAACTTCAAGGAGGTTGCGCTGGGCTATACCGCCGAAATGGCGATGGAAGAAGCAGGCCGTTGCCTGAACTGCAAGAAGCCCAAGTGCGTGGAGGGCTGCCCCGTCAACGTCCGCATCCCCGAGTTCATCGCCAAGGTGCATGAGGGCGATTTCAAGGCCGCTTACGAGATCATTACATCCACCAACGCCCTGCCCGCCCTGTCCGGCCGTGTCTGCCCGCAGGAGAGCCAGTGCGAGAGCAAGTGTGTCCGGGGCATCAAGGGCGAAAGCGTCGCCATCGGCCGTCTGGAGCGGTTCGTTGCCGACTGGTACCGGGAGAACGTCAACGCCATGCCCGAGAAGGCCGTCTCCAACGGCATCAAGGTGGCCGTGGTGGGTTCCGGCCCTGCCGGTCTGACCTGCGCCAGCGACCTTGCCAAGAAGGGCTATCAGGTCTCCATTTTTGAAGCGCTGCACACTGCCGGCGGCGTGCTGGTTTACGGCATCCCCGAGTTCCGTCTGCCCAAGGCCATCGTGGCCAACGAGGTCAGGAAGCTGGAAGCCCAGGGCGTCGAGGTCATGACCAACATGGTCATCGGCCGGGTCCTGACCATTGACGAGCTGTTCGAGATGGGCTACAAGGCCGTGTTCGTCGGTTCCGGCGCGGGTCTGCCCATGTTCATGAACATCCCCGGCGAGTCCCTGAAGGGCGTTCTGTCCGCCAACGAATATCTGACCCGTACCAACCTGATGAAGGCTTACACCGAGCAAGCCGATACCCCCGTCATCAAGTCCAAGGCTGTGGCGGTGGTCGGCGGCGGTAACGTGGCCATGGACGCCGCCCGCTGCGCAATGCGTCTGGGCGCGGAGCACGTGTACATCGTCTACCGCCGTGGTGAGGCGGAAATGCCCGCCCGTCTGGAAGAGCAGCACCACGCCAAGGAAGAGGGCATCGAGTTCAAGACCCTTTGCAACCCCGTGGAGATTCTGGGCGGCGAAGATGGCCGCGTGAACGGCATCAAGTGCGTGCGCATGGAGCTGGGCGAGCCGGATGCCTCCGGACGCCGTCGTCCCATCGCCATTGAGGGCAGCGAGTTTGTGCTGGACGTGGACACCGTTATCATGTCCCTCGGCACCAGCCCCAACCCCCTGATCCGCTCCACCACGCCCGGTCTGGACACCAACCGCAAGGGCGGCCTGATCGTGGACGAGAACGAGATGACCACCCGTACCGGCGTCTTCGCCGGCGGCGATGCCGTCACCGGCGCTGCCACCGTCATCCTCGCCATGGGCGCAGGCAAGAAGGGCGCGGCTGCCATCGACGCATACCTGAAGAAATAATCCAAAGCAGTAAAAAATCACCCAACGGTCTGCTGGGTGGTCGTAAAACAGTGAATGGAGCGTATCGGAAACGAGACGCTCCATTTTTCGTGCCGAAGTACAACCCCTCGGCTCTCCCTCTGGGAGAGCTGTCACCGAAGGTGACTGAGAGGGTATTGCACCCTAATTTCCCCTCTCCGTCTTCGCTTCGCTCAGACACCTCTCCCAAGGGGAGAGGCAAGGGGGTTGTCAACCGTCTGATGCGCTCCGCCCATTCTGTGGGGTGGTTTTTGCGTTACGTAATCACGCTTGAACAGAAAAGTCCGGCGGCTCTTTTTGGAGCCGCCGGACTGATTCGTTTTATGGGAAGTGCTTAGTACATTCCACCGGCCTGACCTGCGGCAGCGGCTGCTGCGGCGTCGGTGGCGGGATCGGGCTTATCCACGACCAGAGACTCGGTGGTCAGCACGCAGCCCGCGATGGAAGCGGCGTTCTCCAGAGCGGAACGGGTCACCTTGGTGGGATCGACGATGCCTGCGGGGATCATGTCCACGTACTCCTCGGTGTAGGCGTTGTAGCCGTAGCCGACCTTTCCGGAGGTGCGGATCTTCTCGTAGACGACGCTGCCGTCCACACCGGCGTTCTCGGCGATCTGACGGATGGGGGCCTGCAGAGCGGCGGCAATGATCCGTGCTCCGGTCTTCTCGTCGCCGTGCAGCGTGGCGATCAGCTCTTCCACAGCGGGGATAGCGTTGACCTGCGCGGTGCCGCCGCCGGCCACGATGCCTTCCTCAACGGCGGCGCGGGCAGCGTTCAGAGCGTCCTCGACCCGCAGCTTCTGCTCCTTCATGGCGACCTCGGTCTGAGCGCCGACCTTAATGACGGCCACGCCGCCGGACAGCTTCGCCAGACGCTCCTGCAGCTTCTCACGGTCGTAGTCGGAGGTGGTGGTGGCAATGGCGGAGCGGATCATGTGGGCACGATCCTGGATGGCCTCGGGAGCGCCGTCGCCATCGACGATGGTGGTGGTGTCCTTGGTGACAACGATCTGACGGCAGTGGCCCAGATCTTCCATCTTGGCGTCAGGCAGCTCCATGTTCAGCTGGCTGGAAATGACGGTGCCGCCGGTGAGCACGGCGATATCCTGCAGCATTTCCTTGCGGCGGTCGCCAAAGCCCGGAGCCTTGACTGCAACGCAATTGAAGGTGCCGCGCAGTTTATTCAGGATCAGGGTTGTGAGCGCCTCGCCCTCAACATCCTCTGCAACGATCAGCAGCTTCTTGCCACCCTGTACGATCTGCTCGAGGAGCGGCAGGACTTCCTGGATGTTGGAGATCTTCTTATCGGTGATCAGGATGTAGGCGTCGTCCAGGACAGCCTCCATCTTGTCGGTATCGGTCGCCATGTAGGGGCTGATATAGCCGCGGTCAAACATCATACCTTCCACAACGTCGCAGTCCGTCAGAGCGGTCTTGCTCTCTTCCACGGTGATGACGCCGTCGGAAGTGACCTTCTCCATTGCGTCCGCAATCAGCTTGCCAACTTCTTCATTCGAAGCGGAAACCGTTGCAACACGGGCGATGTCGTCGGAGCAGGTAACCTTCTTGGAATGCTCGCGAAGAGCATCCACAGCTGTGTCTACAGCGTCCTGTACGCCCTTGCGCAGCACCATCGGGTTTGCGCCAGCTGCGACATTCTTCATGCCTTCGCGGATCAAAGCCTGTGCCAGCAGCGTTGCGGTCGTGGTGCCGTCGCCAGCGACGTCGTTCGTCTTGGTGGCAACTTCCTTCACGAGCTGTGCGCCCATATTCTCGAATGCGTCGTCCAGCTCAATTTCCTTTGCGATGGTCACGCCGTCGTTCGTGATGAGCGGAGCTCCGAACTTCTTATCCAACACAACGTTGCGGCCCTTAGGTCCCAACGTAATCTTCACGGTATCTGCGAGCTGATTGATGCCGCTCAGCAGAGCTTTTCTTGCTTCTTCGCCATAGATGATCTGCTTTGCCATAGTCTATTCCTCCAAATATGATACTATAAATTCTCTTAAATACTTATTTATTCAACCACTGCCAGGATGTCGCTCTGACGGACGATGGTGTATTCCTCTCCGTCCATCTTGACGTTCGTACCAGCATACTGGCTGGTGATGACACGATCGCCCACTTTGACATTCATAACGACTTCCTTGCCGTCTACCATACCGCCGGGGCCCACTGCGATGACGTCCGCAACCTGCGGCTTCTCCTTCGCGGAACCTGCCAGGATGATGCCGCTCTTTGTGGTCTCTTCTGCTTCTTCCATCTTAATCAGAACTCTGTCTGCCAACGGTTTGATTGTCATTTAAATTTCCTCCTTCAGAAATAGATCCTACAAAATCCATGCATACCCTTTCAAACTGCTCGACGCTTTGACCGCGCCGCTTGAAACGATATGTTCTTAGCACTCGCTATCTCTGAGTGCTAAGACTATTTTAGCCACTTACGCAGGAAAAATCAAGGGGTTTTTCCCGAAAAAATGCAATTTCATAAATTATTTACAATTCACCCAGAAATATGCAAAGCAGGGCCGGATTTCCAAGGGGAGTCCACAAAATATGGCGGTTTCAAGCCATTGCTCCTACAACCGGCCACATGCGCTATAAAAGCCTTTCCGCACACTCTCCCTGAAATTTCCAGCCCTCTTCTTGCATTTCTGCTTCGGCAACCAGCCGCTTTTGCCGTAGCGGACTGGCTGTCCATCTGCTAAATCCCGCTTTTATAATACATATAAAACTGACACTTAATCATGCCGTTGTAAAGCTTTCTGCGGCGGTCCGCCTTGCGGCCGTAGCACTCCTCAAAGGTCTCATCGGGGCTGATGATGTTATAGCTCCATTTTTTCTTGGGGGTAAACACCTTCCCCATCGTCCGATAGAGCTCTTCCGCGGCGCGGATATCCAGCAGGCGCTCACCATACGGCGGGTTGCAAATGACGTCGCCGCGTTCGCCCAGCGGTTGGAAATCCGCCACATCCCGCTTCTCCGCATGGATGCAGGAGATCACACCGGCCTTGCGCGCGTTTTCCAGCGTCAGGTTCACCGCAGCCCCGTCGATGTCGTATCCATACCCGGCAAAGGAAGCATCCCGGCGCACCAGGTCCCGCGCACGCGCCCGTTCTTGCTGCCAGACCGCGGACGGGATATTCTTCCAGCGCTCCGCGGTAAACGAACGTTGCAGCCCCGGAGCGATATTTTTCGCATAAAGCGCGGATTCCACCAAAATGGTACCGGAGCCGCAAAATGGGTCGATCACAATCCCATCCCGGCGGACACGCGAAAGATACGCCATCGCCGCCGCCAAGGTTTCCTTGATCGGCGCCTCTGTGGAATTGGCCCGGTAACCGCGCTTGTGCAGGCCCGCCCCGGAGGTATCCAGCATGACGCTGACGTGGTCCTTCATGATGAGGAATTGAATCTGATGCAGAGTCCCGGTCTCTTCAAACCAATTTAGATGGTATTTGCCCTTCAGGCGCTCCACGACGGCTTTTTTGATGATGGATTGGCGATCTGGGACGCTGGCTAATTTGGAATTCAGGGAGCGCCCCTTGACGGGAAACGCATCCTCTTTTTCGATCCACTGTTCCCAAGGCAGGGCCTTTACCCCCTGGAAGAGCTCTTCAAAACTGCGCGCCTCGAAGCTCCCCAGTTCAATCAGAACGCGCTCCCCATACCGTGAGCCGAGGTTGGCGCGCGCGAGCATCGACGCATCTCCGGTAAAAAACACACGGCCGTTCTGCGGTTCCACATTTTGCGCTTCCATCGCGCGCAATTCATCCCCCACCAGTCCTTCGATCCCCAACA
>OKSB01001423.1_pt1 | contig 23745 bp, 23 predicted proteins | sample 1601171 | NCBI WGS metagenome assembly OKSB01 (sample SAMEA3541496, study PRJEB24748) | human gut metagenome | biome: human gut; feature: human-associated habitat; material: faeces | place: China | collected 2012 | reverse complement strand
GGGCGCGCTCGATGCGCTGGGCGCGCAGGGCGTGCAGCGGACGCTCTGCGCCGGACACGCAGCCATCGCAGCGGACGACCGGGCCGATGTGCGCGCGGCGTTTACCGTGGCCGTGACGGGCCTGCGGCAGCTGGCCGCGGCCTACCCCGGCCACGTTGCGGAGGACACCGGCCGCGTCCCCGCGCAGGAGACCGAAACCCACGGCAGCGCAGCGGCCGGGCGCTGCCCCGGCGCTGTCCCCGGAAGCGGACAGCAGAGAAAAAAGGAGACATGAGTATGGAAAACATCCGCATGAACCTGCGCCTGTTTGACGCAAACACGCAGGTGACTACCCAGCAGAGCCTGACCGAAGAAATGAAGACGTTCTACTCGGACTACCTCATCGACGCGGCCGAGCCCGAGCTCGTGCACGACCAGTTCGCGCAGAAGCACCCCATCCCCGCAAACGGCGGCAAGACGATCCAGTTCCGCCGCTTCGCCCCGCTCGGCAAGGCGCTGACCGCCCTGACCGAGGGCGTGACCCCCGACGGCCAGAGCCTGAGCATGACCACCGTCGAGGCGGCCGTGCGCCAGTACGGCGGCTACATCCAGATGAGCGACCTGCTGCTGCTGACCGCCATCGACAACAACCTCACCATGGCCACGAAGCTGCTCGGCGCGCAGGCCGGCCGCACGCTCGACACCATCACCCGCGAGGTGCTCGTCGGCGGCGACAACGTGCAGTACGCCGACGAGTCCGTATCCGCGCGCTACCTGCTGCAGGGCGGCAATGCAAATGCGGCCGACAACAACTACCTGACCGTCGACTGCATCCGCCGCGCCGTGCGCGCGCTCAAAAACGCCAACTGCCGCCGCATCGACGGCGCGTTCCCGGTCATCATCCACCCCGACGTGGCCTATGACCTCATGAACGACCCGAAGTGGCTCGCGCCCCACCAGTACGTGGACACCGAGCACATGTACGAGGGCGAGATCGGCAAGATCGAGGGCTGCCGCTTTGTCGAGAGCACGGAGGCAAAGATCTTCCACGCAGCCGATCTTGCCAGCGACAGCCGCACCCTGCTCACGAATGGCGCAGTGAGCGGCAAGACCACCTTCTCGTTCGACGGCGGCACGGTCCAGGCCGGTGCGCTCGTCGGCCGTCAGGTGCTCGTTGGCAATGCGTGCGTGACTGTCACGGCCAACACCGCAAGTTCCATGACCGTGGACGCCGCCGTCACGGCCGAGGACAACGCCATCATCTACCCCGGTGAGGCCGGCGCGCAGGGCCGCGACGTGTACGTCACGCTCGTGCTCGGTGCCGATGGCTACGGCACGACCGAGATCACCGGCGGCGGCCTCGAGCACATCGTCAAGCAGCTCGGCTCCGCCGGTACAGGCGACCCGCTCAACCAGCGCGCCAGCGTCGGCTGGAAGGCCACGAAGGTCGCCGTGCGTCTCGACGACAGCGCCATCCGCCGCATCGAGACCTGCAGCACCTACACCGAGTAAGAAATCCACCCCGTGCCTCCCGCCCGCGCGGCGGGAGGCGCACCTACAACAAGGAGGAAACAACTATGGCAACCAGAAAAAAGACCGACCGCGCCGCCGCTGAGGCCTGGCTGAGCGAACCCGTGACCGTGCGTCTGTTCCGCGACAACGGCAGCTACAAGGAGGACAAGGTCGTGACCGTCAACGGTGAGACCGTGCGCATCCCGCGCGGCGAGGACGTGACCATCCCGCGCCGCTTCGCACTCGTGCTCGCGCAGGGCGAGGCGCAGGATGCGCGCACCGGCGCGCTCATCGAGCGCGAGACCGCCCGCTTTGCCGCCGAGAGCGGCGCGCTGGGGCTCTGAGCATGGCGACGCTTCAGCAGGCGCTCAAGCGCATCGACACGATCTGCCCCAACGCATGGGACGACGCGGCAAAGCTGCTGTGGCTCAACGAATGTGAGAGCATGATCCAGACGCGCATCCTCGGCATCGCGCCGGGAGAATGTGTGACCTACGACGCGAACTCCGACCGCAGCACCGTGCTGCTCGTGCCCGCGCCGTTTGACCGGCTGTACGTGTACTACGTCATCGCCATGTGCGACTACGCCGCGCACGAGACGGCGCACTACGCCGACAGCATGGCGCTCTTTAACGCAGCGCTCGACGAATACGCCAAGTGGTACCAGCGCACGAACGGCGCCGCGGCTTCCGTGCCCGGCGCCGTAACGCAGATCGCCGCCAACACCGCCGCCCGCCACTCGCACGCGAACAAGCGCGTGCTCGACGGCATCACGGCCGCAAAGACCGCCGCATGGGACGGCAAGTCCAGCTTCAGCGGCCGCTATGCGGATCTGACCGGCAAGCCCGCCGCCCTGAAAAGCCCGAACGCGCTGACCATCAAAATCGGCGGCACGACCGTCACCTACGACGGCAGCGCGGCGAAAACCGTCACGATCGCCGACGGAAGCGAGGTGGCCTACTGATGGCAAAGAAGCTCTACGAAGAAGCGGCCGTGCAGGCCATCGCGGGCGCCATCCGCGCGAAAAACGGCAGCGGTGCCACCTATAAAATCGGCGAAATGGCTGCCGCCGTACGAGCCATCACGGGCGCAGAGACGGTGGCGTGGCACCAGTGCCCGGAGGCGGTGCGCAATTATCTCGCTGCCGTTACCTACGACGCGGACGACGACAGCGTGTCGCACATCGCGGAGTACGCGCCCGGCACGGCGGTGGCGGCCAACTGCAAGCCGGTCGGCGTGACCAGAGGCGGCACGACGTACTGCAACGAGCGCCCGAATGTTCTGACGCCGTTTGCCTCCAGCCGCGCTGCGGGCACGCTCAAACCACTGGACGCGCTGCGCTGGCTTAACACGCCGCAGGCGGCCAACGTGCGCGACCTCGGCGGCTGGGCGTGCGACGGCGGCACGGTCCGATACGGGTTGCTCTTTCGCGGCGGCGAGATCACAGCCGCCGATAGAGACGTGCTCGTCGGTGCGTGTGGCGTGCGCCATGAGCTGAATCTGCGCGGCGCGGAAGAGGCCAACCGCACGGCGTCCCCGCTGGGCAGCGACATCCGGTTTTGCTGCCCGACGAACTTCGTGTGGTACAGCCTGACCGATAAGGCCACATGGAAGGAGATCCTGCTGTATGTGATCGAGGCGGTCACACACAACGAGCCGGTATACTTCCACTGCTCGGCCGGGGCTGACCGCACGGGCACCGTGGCCTGTCTGCTCGAGGCGCTGCTGGGCATGAGTCGGAGCGACATCGACAAGGACTATGAGCTGACGTGCTTTTCGACCGGCACGGACACGGACGCCCACGCCCGTCGGCGCAACGAAACGGACTGGAAGAACCTGATCGCGCAGATCGACCAGCACGCGGGCGACACGTTCCGGGACAGGGCCGTGAATTTCGCCACGTCGTGCGGTGTGCCGGTCAGCAAAATCAACGCCTTCCGCGTGGCCATGTCCACCGGCTCGCCGGGAGCGCTGCTGGGCGGAACACACGCGGTTACATATGCACTTACGCACGTGACCACCAGCAATGCCGCAGCGGCGGTGGAGGATCAGGCCACGTACACGGCGACGCTGACGGCGGACGAGGACTATACCATCCAGTCCGTGACCGTCACGATGGGCGGCGTGGATATCTCCAGCTGCTACGCGAACGGCGTGATCACCATCCCCAACGTGACCGGCGACGTGGTGATCACCGCCGTGGCTGCGGCGACGGTCTATGCGGACATCGAGCTGTACAGAACGGACGGGGTCGCACTGAATAAAAAGTTCAGCGGGACGAGTATCGTGGACGGCAGCGGAAACTACATCACCGTTCAGGTCCCGGTGAACATGAAGAAATACCGGTACATCAAGGTCATCGGCGCGCACATAGCCGGCTACGGCGGAGAGATCAGCCCGGACGATGCGGTTTTTTACAAGCTCGCGTTCCTGAAAAACGGCGCGGTACAGACCGTTCAGTACACCAACAATCTGGCGCTGTCAAGTGACACGAGCGCCAGGAACTGGGCCCTGGACATGAGCAAGTATGCCAACTATCAGCAGTGCGACGCCGTGCGGCTGCAGTTTCTGGTATCGACGTCGGAGATTCCGATCACTATGGCCAGCGTGGTGCCGGCGGATATGCTGCGCGCCACCTGCTCGACGGCACTGTAAGGAGGCACAGGATGGATATTGTGGATGCAATCGTGACCAACAACAAATGCTATCAGGCGGCGATCCCGCTGGTCCCGCGGGGGCTGATGCTGCACAGCATCGGCACACCGCAGCCGAGCGCGGCCGTGCTGGCGCGGTACTTTGACCAGTACCAGCCGGGCGGGCAGAGCGTCTGCGTGCACGCGTTTGCGCAGGCGGACGGCACGGTGTACCAGACGCTGCCGTGGGAGATGCGCGGCTGGCACTGCGGGGGCAGCGCCAACAACACGCACATCGGCGTGGAGATGACGGAGCCGGGCGCAGGCACGGCCTACGCCGAGGCGGCCGCGCAGATCACGGGCACGTACCGCACGGCCGTGGCGCTGTTTGCGCGGCTGTGCGGGGTTTACGGGCTGGACCCGCTGGCCGACGGCGTCATCATCGGCCACGCGGAGGGACACCGGCGCGGCGTGGCAAGCAACCACGCAGACCCGGAATATCTGTGGCGGCAGTACGGCATGGGCTTCACCATGGACGGATTTCGCGCCGACGTCGCCGAGGCGATGACCGGCACGCAGAAGGAGGAAACAGACATGACACGCTACAACACCGTAGCCGAGATGCCCGCATGGGCGCAGGAAGAGGCGCAGCGGCTCGTTGACCGCGGCGCGCTCAAAGGAGACACCGACGGCAGGCTCGACCTGTCGCTGGATATGCTGCGCACGATGCTCGTGTGCCAGCGGATGATCGACCAGGCAAAGGAGACATAAATGGACCGACTCACAACGATCAAAGCGGCCGTCTGCACGGCGGCCGCAGCGCTGACAGCCTTCTGGGGCTGGACAGGCTGGCTGGCAGCGGCATGGTTTCTGGCCATGCTGCTCGACTATGCCACCGGCAGCGCCGCCGCCCTGCGCGCCGGGACATGGAGCAGCCGCGTCGCCCGCGAGGGCCTGTGGCACAAGGCCGGAGCCGTGGCGGGCGTGCTCGTGGCGGCGCTGCTGGACTTCGCCCTGCGCGTGCTGCTCGGCAGCGTGCCGGGGCTGGGCATCGACTACGACGTGCTGCTGTGCCCGCTCGTGACGGCGTGGTATCTGCTGACGGAGCTGGGCAGCATCGCCGAAAACGCGGGCGCGCTCGGCGCGCCGATGCCGCAGTTTCTCATGCGGGCGATCGCCGCCCTGCGCGCCGGCATTTCCGACCGCGGCGGCGGAGACGGGGACGGAGGCGGCGCGGCATGACGGATTTTTCCCCGCTGAACTTCCCGCTGCCGGAGCCTACCGGCGGCGAGGGGCTGGAGGCACGCGTCACGGCGCTGGAGGAGACGATCATCCGGCTGCTGGAGGCGCTGCAGTACACGCTGACGAATCTCAGCCGCGAAAACTTCAACCCCGCCGCGCTCGAACGGCTGCGCGCCGAGCTGCGCAGCGGCCAGACCACGAACCAGTAAGGAGGCAGGCAATGCATCTACCCACATTCCCCCGCGCCATGGCCGTGACGCGGCGCGTGCAGACCGACTTTTGCGGCTATGACCACCGGCCGGGCTGCCCGGAGGGCGGCATCTACGAGATGACGAACGGCTCGGCGGCCGACGCGCCGCTGTTTTCCACGCGGCCAGGCCGCACGCTGACCTATCCGACCGCCGGCGGGAACCCGAACGGGCTGTTCGCCGGCAGCTGCGGGCTGCTCTGGTGCGCCGGCCGGACGCTGTATGTCAACGGCACGCCCGTCGCGGGCTGCACACTCGTCAACGGGCCGAAGGTGTTCGCCGAGCTGGGCGGCACCGTGCTCATCTGGCCGGACAAGATCTGGTACCGGCCGGATTCCGGCCAGTTCGGCAACGCGGAGCCGAGCTGGAGCGGCTCCGTGAACCTCCAGCGCTCGGACGACAGCAGCGGCACCCGCGCCAACGCCATCGCAGCGGAGGGCATCGACCTGCCGTTTCGCGTGGGCGACGCCGTGACGATCAGCGGCTTTTCCACGCCGGAGGATAACGGCACCTACATCATCCGCGACATTGCGGGCGCGGCGCTCGTGTTCGACCCAGACACGTTCTCCACCGCCGGCGTGACCGAGGACATCACGGTCACGCGGCGCATGCCCATGGCGATGCACGCATGCACGTACGGCAACCGCATCTGGGCCTGCGCGAACGACACCGTCTGGTGCTCAAAGCTCGGCGACCCGCTGAGCTGGTACTGGTACGAGGCGGACGACAACGGCACGGTCGCCACAGCGGCATGGAGCGTGGACGTCGGCACGCCGGGCGATTTTTCCGGCTGCGCGGCCACGGGCAGCGGTGTGGTATTTCTCAAGCCGGACGGGCTCTGGCGGCTGTACGGAACGAAGCCGGACAACTTCCAGCTCGTCGCCTCGGCGGCGCTCGGCGCGGAGAAAAACTCCGGCCGCACGCTCGTGACGGCGGCGGAATCGCTCTACTATCTCTCCCCCGCCGGGCCGGCACGCACGGCCGGCGGACGGCCGGTGCGCATCGGCGACGCGCTCGGGCGCACGCTCACGGCCGGCGTGGCGGGCACGGACGGCACGCGCTGGTATCTCTCGGCGCATGACAGGGACAACGTCTGGCACCTGTTCGTATACGACACGCGCAGCGGCCTGTGGAGCCGCGAGGACGCCTTCCACGCGCGCGGGTTTGCCCGCAGCGACGGCGTGCTCTACGCGCAGGACACGAGCGGCGTCTGGCGCTTCGGCACCGGCAGCACGGCGCAGCTGGAGAGCATGCTCGAAACGGGCGATTTCGTCAGCGGCAGCCCGGACTGCAAGCGTCTGCTGCGCGTGCAGCTGCGGCTGGAGGCGGACGCAGGCGCAAGCGTGACGGCGGCAGTGCAGTATGACTCCGACGGTGTATGGCGCACGCTCGCGGCCGTAACGGCGGGCGCGAAGCGCTCCGTCACGCTGCCGGTGCTGCCGCGCCGGTGCGACCACTTTCGCCTGCGGCTGACGGGCAAGGGGACGTGGCGGCTGCTGTCGCTCACACGCACGGAGACCGCCGCCGGGCCGCAGCACTGAGGAAAGGAGACCTTATGGCCACAAAATACAAATACGACAAGGACACCGACTACGCCGCGCTCATGGAGCAGGCGGCGCAGCGCGGCGACAACGCGGCCGCCGCCATCTATGAACAGCAGCGCAACGCGAAGATCCGCGGCGAGGGCATGGCCGATCAGGAGCAGACGAACGACTATGCGCAGTATCTGCCCCTCGAGGACGTGCCGGACTACGACGACACGCACCGCCGCAAGGCAGAGTCGCTGCTGACCGAGCGCGACACGACCGCACAGCGCAGCCGCATCGACCAGATGCTCGACGCGCTGCTCGGCGAGGAATTCAACTACGACCCGGCATCGGACAAGCTCTACGCCGCCTACCGGCAGCAGTACGAGCGGCAGGCCGATCTCGCGGCGGCCAACGCCCTCGGCGCAGCGGCCGCGCTGACGGGCGGGCAGGCCTCGACGGCGGCGGTGGCGGCCTCGCAGCAGGCGGGCGGATACTACCGCGCGATGCTCGCGGGCAAGCTGCCGGAGCTGGCGCAGCTCGCCTACGAGCGCTACAGCGGCGAGCGCAAGACGCGCCTGAGCGCCATCGACAGTCTGCTCGACGCAGCCGACAGCCGCGATGGCGTGACGAAGGCGCAGATCGCCGCGCTGCTCGACATGGACGACGCGGACTTCACCCGCGCGGACAGCAAGCTGCAGCAGCAGGCCAAGGACGCGGCCGATGCCAAGGCCGCCGCCGACAAAAAGGCGAAGGAAGAAAAGGACGCAGCCGAGAAGGCGGAAAAGGCCGCGCGCAGCGATGCACGGCGCCAGATCACGCTCATCCTGCGCAACGGCGGCACCGTGCCCGACGATCTCTGGCAGCAGAGCGGCTACAGCGCCGTGACGATCGCGGCGATGCTGCGCGGGCGCAAGGGCTAAATGTTATGTAAACTTTCGCGCCGTTCATGCTGCCGGCAAAAGGGCGGCTGTACTCTTGCAATAATCATTATGTAAACCAAACAGGCAAAAGAAGTCCCGGAAGCGAAAACGCTTCCGGGACTTTTGCTTTTCGGGGTCTGCGCTCAGGCCATCGCCTGCTCAAAGCGCATGAGGATGGCTGCGACCTGTGCGCGCGTGGCGCTGCCCTGCGGGCTGAGGTAGGCAACGCTGCCGCTGCCGGTGCCGGAGATGAGGCCGTTGCCAACGGCCCAGGCCATCTCCGTGCGCGCCCAAGACGAGACGCTGCCCGCATCCGGGAAGCCGGCGAGCGAGCCGGTCGCCGTGAGGCTGCCGGGCGCGAACTGCTGCGTGTAGTTATAGAGGATGACGGCGAGCTGCTCGCGCGTGATCTCCCCGCTGGGGTCAAAGGTCGTGGCGCTCGTGCCGGCGACGACGCCCGTGAGCTTCGCCCACCAGATGGCGTCGGTATACCACTGGCCGCGCGGCACATCGTTAAACGGGGCGCGGAGCTTGGCCAGCTCAATCCCTCTGACGGTCGTGGGCTCGCCCTGCATGCGGTAGAGGATGCTCACGAGCTGGGCGCGTGTGCACACGCCGGTCGGCGCGACGGTGCTGGCCGAGGTGCCGGCGATGTAGCCGCGGTAGATGCAGTAATCCAGGCCCTCGTGCGACCAGTCGGCCGGCACGGGCATGTCGCGGAAGGCATAGCCCGGGCAGGTCGGGCCGCCGGGGCAGACATCCGGCACGCCGGTGGCGGGGATGGCCTCCGTTTTGGTCGCACCGCAGATGGTGCAGGTGAAGGTCTTGACGCCGGGCTCCGTCGCGGTGGGTTTTTGCGTCACGACGCCGGCATTCCACGCATGCTCGTGCAGCTTCGGGATGTCCTCGCCCTCGCGCGTGTTGCAGCCGGCGCGGGTGCAGACATGATAGCGGTAGCCGGTGGTCGTGTACGTCGGCTCCTGCGCGACGACCCACTCGCCCCAGTCATGGCCGAGGGCAGGGATGGTGTCGTTATAATCCTGATTGCAGCGCGGGCAGGTGCCCTGATAGTGGCCGGACTCGGTGCAGGTCGGCTCGATGCTGGAGGCGGACTTATAGCTGTAGTCATGGCCCTTGGCGGGGATGACCTCATCGATCTTCACGCCGCAGCGCGCGCAGGTGCCGACGGCGCGGCCGGGCTGCGTGCAGGTGGCGTCCGGGACGAGGTCGCAGCGGCTCAGGTCATGGCCGAGCGCGGCGATCTTCTCGGTGCGGGTCGCGCCGCAGGCAGAGCACTTGTAAAACGCCGTGCCCTGCTCGGTGCAGGCGGGCGGGTTCGTCTGCGTCTTGACCCAGGTGTGGTCGGTGGCGGCGACATAGGTGTCGTCCACGGGGGCATAGGTGCAGCCCTTCACCGTGCAGACGTGGTGCGTATAGCCCTGCTTCGTGCAGGTGGGGTCGACGACCGTGTCGGCGAACTGGGCGATGTGGTCGCCGTGCCAGAGACCGGTCTTGTAGCCCTGCCACGTGCCGTCGTCCTTGAGCTCGGCGGCCCAGGTGTAGCTGCCCTGCGTGTAATAGACCACGCAGTCATCCGGGAAGGAGCGGTTGGAATCCGCCGCGCCGTAGATGCTCTTGGCGGGGTTGTTTTTGAAGACGGCGCGCTTGAGCTGCGTGACCTTTGCGATCTGGGTCAGGCCCGCAGCAATATCATCCGCGTGCTCTTCGTTCCCATCCGGATTGTCCGGGTCGAGAATCCCGTTGAGGACAGTCTTGATGGCGAACTGCAGCGCGGCGTCCACACTGGTGAAGGCGCGGGCCTGAATCGTGTCGATTTTATCTCCGAAATACACTTCCTCCAGCAGCTCGCAGCCGGCAAAGGCGCACTTGTCGATCTGCGCGACGCGGTTGGAGAGATCGACGGACTTCATGTGGTTATCGCCGGCAAACGCGGCCACGCCGATCGTGAGGGGCTTGTCACCGGGGCTGAAGGTGAGGTTGTTCATATAATAATCGCACATGAACGCGTAGTCACCGATGCTCGTGACGTTGGCCGGAATGTTAAGGTTCTTGTGGTGGTTGACGAACGCGAACGCGCCCGTGCCGATCGTCTGCAGGCTCGACGGCAGGCCGAGCGTCGTGTCCTCCTGACCGAGGATGCGGTCCCACGCGAAGGCCCACGGGCCAATATACGTCAGGCCGTCCGGCAGGCGCAGCTCGGCGAGCATGGTGCAGCTGTAAAACGCGTGATCCTCGATGCGGCGCAGGCGGCTGCAGGCGCCCGCGCGCACGAAGGTGAGCGTGTCGCAGCCGTAGAAGGCGTACTTGTCGATGAGCTCGAGATTGCGCGGCATGTTGATGGCCGAGAGGTACTCGTCCGCATAAAACGCATGATCGCCGATGGTGGTGATGCCGTCGTCGAGGAACATGCACGTCAGGTACTGGCAGTCCTTGAAGGCGCGGTCGCCGACGTTCGTGACGCCGGTGAAGGACTTGCCGTCCTCGGTGGTGGCGCCGGCGATGTAGGCCAGAGCCAGATACTCCTCGCCGAGGTTTTCCACGACGGTCGTGCCGATGGGCTTTCCTTTGTCGTTGTACTCCGTGACATCGACTTTGCCCATCCACGGGGCTTTCTGACCCTTGACCGCGTAGTCCGCCATCGGGCCGTCGCCGTAGATGTACACGCCGTAATACTGCGCGTCCTCGCGATAGTCGTGCTCCTGCCAGATCTGCTGCAGGAGGGGGTTGTCCTGCACGACGGTGGGGTTCGTGACTTCGTAGATTTTATAATGTACACTGCCCTCGTTCTCGGCAGGGCCGCAGTCGCCATGCGCGACCTCGTTGCCGAAGAGCTTTTTGATCTGACCGGGCTGCTTGATGAACATCTCAAACGCGTCCGCGATCGTGCCCGCCTGCGCCGGCGGGGCGCACACGCTCAGCAATCCGGCCGCGAGCACAAAGCACAGCAGCAGCGACAACACTCGTTTTTTCATATGGTTCCTCCCTCCTGGAATGGACACACGGGTAAATATGTCTACACAGCCAGTATACAGGACGCGCCCCGCTTTTGCAACGGTTCTCGCGCACGAGGACGCGAAAAAATGCACATTTTATTTACACAAACGCAACAAAATGTAACGCTCAAAACGTTTTTTCTGGAAATCCCCATTGCACACTTTCCCGCTTATATGGTATATTCACGACAGACAGGTATTACGGTTGTACACACGCATCACAACAAAGGAGGAAGAAACGATGAAAAAGCGCATGCTCTCGCTGGCACTGTGTCTGGTTCTGGTCGTGGGACTGTTCTCCGGCCTGACCGTGAACGCATCGGCCGGCAGAATCGACGATCTGAAAAAGGCTTACATTAAAGAAAAACTTGAGCAAATCAAAGAGGAGTTCGAGATCCCGGATCTTGACACGGATGCCATTCTCAACAGCTTTATGACCGCGGCCACTTCGGGCGACTTCGGTGAGAACAACTGCCTGCACTGGAATGTGTCGATCACCGGAAAATTGACCATCTCCGGCACCGGCGCCATGCCGGACTTCGACTTCCCCAACGGCAACCTCGCGCCGTGGTGGAACTATGACGCGCTCGGTGTGATAACCAAAATTGGAATTAAGAGTGTAGACATAAAGGACGGTGTCACGAACGTGGGCGACTATGCCCTGTTTCTTCTGCCGGATGCCACACAGATCACGCTGCCTGACAGCGTGACGCGCATCGGCCGCTACGGCATCGCCATGTGCTCCAAGCTCACGGGCCTGTCCATCCCCAAGGGCGTGACCGAGATCGGTGACTTTGGTCTCGCGGGCGACGGGCTGACCGCCGTCACGCTGCCCGACGGGCTGCAGAGCCTCGGCCGCGGCGCATTTGACACCTGCGCCAGCCTCACGAACACCACCCTGCCCGCTGCCATCACGGCCGTGCCCGGCAAGTGCTTTGCCGACTGCACGAAACTGCTGAACGTCAAATACGCCGGCACCGTGACCGCCATCGGCGATCTCGCGTTTGAGGGCTGCAAATCACTCGTCACTGCGCCCATCCCCGCGACGGTGACCGAGCTCGGCGCGTCCGCCTTCACCGGCTGCACCGCGCTGACGGATGTGACCATCCCTGCGGGCGTGACCGCCATCCCTGACGGCTGCTTCCAGGGCTGCACCGCGCTGGCCGACATGAAACTGCCCGGCACCGTGACGAGCGTCGGCCACAACGCGTTCACCGGCTGCACCGCGCTGAAGGACGTGCGCTGCTACGGCGCGGCCCCGACGGTCGAGCCGGGCAACTCGGAAGCGCACAGCTTCGAGCCCGCTATCGTCACCATCCACTATAACCCCGACCCGGTCTACGGCTGGACGCTCGACGCGGACGGCAAGTGGCAGGGCTACACCGTCAGCGGCAAGGGTGCATGTCTGCACACGGGCTACGGCACGACGGAAAACACCGTGCCCGCCACCTGCGGGGAGGCCGGGCGCATCGACACCATCTGCTCCAACTGCGGTGAGGTCGTCTCGACCAAGGAGATCCCCGCCACCGGCGCGCACACCTGGGATAACGGCACCGTGACCACGGAGCCGACCGAGACCACCCCCGGCGTGCGCACGTTCACCTGCGCCGTCTGCGGCCAGACCCGGACCGAGGCCATCCCCGCGACTGGCGAGCACACCTTCGTGTTCACCAAGAACATCGCACCCACCTGCACGACCGAGGGCTATGACCTCTACACCTGCAGCGGCTGCGGCGCGACCGAAAAGCGCAACAGCAAGCCCGCGCTCGGCCACAAGTGGGACAGCGGCAAGGTGACCACCGAGCCGACCGAGACCGCCCCCGGCGTGCGCACCTATACCTGCACCGTCTGCGGCCAGACCCGGACCGAGACCATCCCCGCCACGGGCAAGCATACCCACGTCTGGGATAACGGCACCGTGACCATCGCACCGACCGAGACCACCCCCGGCGTGCGCACCTACACCTGCACCGTCTGCGGCCAGACCAAAAGCGAGATCATCCCCGCCACCGGCGGCAGCAGCGTCTGCCCCGGCGGCCCGAGCTGCCCGAGCTACGGTTTCTCGGACGTGGCCGGCCCGAGCGACTGGTCGCACGAGGGCATCGACTACTGCGTGCGCCGCAGCCTCATGGTCGGCACCGGCGTGGGCACGTTCTCCCCGGGCATGAACTGCTCGCGCGCCCAGATCGTGCAGATTCTCTATAACCTCTCCGGCGATAAGACCGACTACGGCAACTACTACCTGCCGTTCACGGACGTTGCACCCGGCGCGTGGTACTACGATGCCGTCGCCTGGGCCTACGACAACGACGTCGTCTCCGGCACGAGCGCGACCACGTTCGCGCCCAACGACGTCATTACCCGCGAACAGATGGCCGTCATCCTCTACGGCTACACGGCCGAGTTCGCACCGGAATTCACCGGAAACGCCGCCTCGCTCAACACCTTCCCCGACGCCGGCAGCGTCGCCAACTGGGCCTATGCCGCCATGTCGTGGGCCGTGGGCAACGGCCTGATCTCCGGCATGGGATCCGGCGGCGTGTCCTACCTCGCGCCGCAGGGCAGCGCCACGCGCGCGCAGGCCTCGGCCATCATCATGCGCTACTGCCAGCTCATCGGTCAGTGAGCCGGCACAGCCAAACCGCAAAACCCCGCCCCGGGAGCCGAACGCTCCCGGGGCTTTTTTGCGGCACTGCGGGCGGCACGACCGGGCAGAAATGTGCGGCAGCGGCGGACGCGTGTGCCTGGGCGGAGAACGGTCGCATAAGGGGTGGAATGCAGACCAGAAAGCGGCGATTCGTTTACATAACATCGTTAATTGTGCCGTATTTATGTTGATAAGTCTGTTGGCAATGTGGAAAAGTGGTTTCCATAACGCCGATTTCACCCGCGAAAACGGACAACCAGTGCAGTTTTACCCATACAGGTGTCGAACTGTCAGGATATGTAACAAATATTTCATTTGAAAACAATTCTGCTCCGTGAATCTTAACAACTTCGTTCAAAACGTTACATTTCATGTGTATGTGTCCCTTGCGTTTTGACCGTTTTTTGCTATAATACATCTTGTAACCGGCAATACCAACCATCCGATGTCGTCTATTGTGTGGGACGGCGTTGGAAATCTTACGAAAGGGGTAAAGTAACATGGGTCTTATTCAGACTGGTCTTGGCATCGCTTCCGATATCCTCGGCAAGTGCGGCGAAGAGAAGGCGAAGGCGATCGTTGATGCGATCTCCGATGCGCTGCCGAACTGGCTCGCCATGTAAAAACAACATAGGAAAATCCCGGAGCTTCGGCTCCGGGATTTTTTTGTCGGAAAAACGGATGCTTCCCGCGTGCCCTACGCAGCCCGCAGCATCGAAGCGCACAGAAAACGGCTGCAGCCGCCGGTGGTACGAAAAAATGACAAACGGTTGCGAATTTCAACTAAACGTTACATTCTTCGTTGTTTGTCCGTTGCGTTTTTCCCGTTTTTCAGGTATTATGGCCTTGTAACCGGTAATATCAACCATCCGGTGTCGCCGAATGTGTGCGGCGGCATTGGAAATCTGACGAAAGGGGTAAACGGACTATGTTGTATGGCGCTCTGGAACTGACTGCGAAAATTCTCGGCATCTGCAAGGAGTACGAAGCACAGGAAATCGTGCAGGAGATCGCAAACTCCCTGACCATGCCGATCGACTGATCTGGTTTGCAGCCGCCCCGGAGCAGAAATGCTCCGGGGCTTTTACACATAGCCGGCCGGCCCGGCAGAAAAATCTGTGAAAGGAGGAATATACGATGAACGATCAGATGGGTTACAGCAAGCTGTTCGACTGGCTCAAGGAACTTCAGCAATGGTTTTATCGAGTAATGCCGCTTGGCTGATAAACCGGTAGGCAACCCCGGAGCAGCAATGCTCCGGGGCTTTCTGCCGCGGCCCTTACACCGGGGAGCCCCCGTCAGGATCCTATGACTTCCTTCTGCTCCGGCACACCGGTGTACGCGAACACATAGTCCACGGCGCGGTTGCTCACGCGCTCGAGCGACTCGTAGGTGCTGCCGCCGATGTGGAAGGTCGCGATGAAATTATCCAGATGGATGAGCGGGTCATCACACGCCGGGGGCTCGTGCACGAACACGTCGCTCGCCGCGGCGCGGATCTGCCCCGTGGTGAGGGCGACATAGAGATCGTGCTCGTTGACGATGCCGCCGCGCGAGGTGTTGACGAGCAGCAGGTCCGGATTCGCCGCGGCGAGCACCGGCGCGTTGATGAGGTCGCGCGTGGCATCGCAGAGCGTGATGCTCACGTTCACGAAGTCCGAGCGGCGGAAGAGCTCCGGCAGGGTGTTGACCTGCTCATAGCCCCAGGCGGCGCACTCGGCGGCCGTGCGGCGCGGATTCCAGCACAGGACACGCACGTCGAAGGCCGCGCGCAGGATATCCGCCACGCGGTGGGCAATGTTGCCCGTGCCGACGAGGCCGAGCGTGCGGCCGGTCATCTCGTGGCAGACGAATTCCTCCGCGCCGAAGTGGTCGAAGCGCCCGGCGCACAGGCCGTTGTTGACAAATTTCAGCTGCCGGTTGAGCGCCAGCAACTGCGCCACGGCCAGCTCCGCGACGGCCGGTGCGCCGAGGCCCGGCACATTCGGCACCGGCACGCCGTACTCGGCGGCGGCCTCGGTGTCGATCGTGTCGCGGCTGACGCCATGCATGGCGATGACCTTCAGGTTCGGCGCGCGCGCGATGACCGAGCGCGGCACGACCGCACGGCGGATGATCATGGCAGCGAGCTGCTCGGGGTGGTCGAAATTGTCCACGATCTCAAAATGGCGCGCAAGCCGGGCATACGCCGACGGCGCGATGTGTTCACTCAAGTAGACCTGCATGGTTGACTCCTCCCGTGAAAGAGCAGATGACGAAGCTGCCGGTTTGTGCGGAATCCAGTCGATTCCTGCAAAACGATGATACTACATTCGCACCCTGCGTACAAGCGGCAGGTGCATTTTCTAAATTTCTGAACGCCTTCTTTTCGGCGGAATTTCCTGGCAAGCACAACGAAGTATGCTCATTATGTATTTATGCTTGCCTTTCTGCAAGCGCTTCCATTGCTGCAGGACCGGCGTCGGCGTGCGCAGCTGAGGGCAATCGGAGCCCAACGGTGCGTGCCGGTGGTCGGTTCTGTGTTTTGTTCGGATAAGATATCTGCGGCCGCTGAGCGTGGCCGGACATGAAAAAAAGCTGCGGCCAATAGGCCGCAGCTTTTTGCTGCACGGATATGCGGTTTGGGCGCTCAGCCGCGGCCGCTACCACGGCGGCGGCCGCGCGTGCGGTCGCTATAGAGGCGGTTGCCGGCCATGCGGCTGTCCGACTCCTGCATGAACTGCTTGAGCCGGTCTTCAAACGCAGCGTCCCCGCTCGGGCCGCTGACCTGCCCCGCCGGCTGGGCCGGACGGTTCGGGCGCGCAGCGCGCGGTGCGCCGCCGTTATTCAGGCGGCTGCCGCCGGAGCGGCCGCCCATCGGACGGTTGTTCGGGCGCTCGGGCGCCGGCTCCGCCTTCTTGATGGACAGATTGATCTTCCCATCCGGCGTTATGGCCAGCACGCGCACCTTCACCTTGTCACCCAGCTTCAAAAACTCGTTGACGTCGTTGACGTAGGTGTTGGCGATCTCGGATATGTGCACCAGACCGCTCCTGCCGTCCGGCAGGCTCACAAACGCGCCAAACTTCGTGATACCGGTGACGGTACCCTCCACAACTGCTCCGACTTCCACCTGCATACGGTTCGTTTCTCCTTGCTCAATCACTCGTGTCGTAAAAAATCTTTTCACCGGGCTTGACCAGACCGAGCTTTTCGCGCGCGACCGATTCGATCATGTCGTCGTCCTCGCTGTGGTCGATCTGATACTGCAGCTCGGCATTGGACTGGGTCATCTCGGACACCTGCTGCTGCAGCGTCGCCGCGCGGTCCTGAAGCTGCCGGGTCTGCCGGTGCACCATGACCAGACTGATAACCGCGTACAGCATCAGCACCGCGATGACCAGTGTTGTAAAGATGCTTGCCTTTTTGAATTTCACAGTCTGCAGAACCTCCCCCCGGATCGTATCTGCTTCCAGTAATACAGTCTATTCTAAAACATCTGCGGCGATTTTGGAAGCGTTTTTTTGCAAAAATCCAAACTTTTTTTGCGATTTTTCGTCCGGGGGCCGTGATTTCGCGCGTTTTTTGCGCGCAGCGGCGTGCAAATTTCTCCAGCGGCGGCAAAACCTGCCCGCTGCACCAGGCAAAATAGCCCGTCCAGCCGGCCGCGATGGCGAGGAACATGAACAGGCGCACCTGCCCGGAGCCGGCCGCCATGCCGAAGGCGAACACGACCAGCCCCACCGTCAGACAGAACACGGTGTCGAGCACCGCGCGGGTGCAGGCCCGGCGCGCGCGGCGGCGCGGCACGCGCAGCACGTCAAACAGCAGCCCGAGCGCCGCGCCGAGCCCCAGTGCCAGCGCCAGCTGCCCGAGCTGGGCAAGCGGGTGCAGGCTCATCCGCCGAACAGGCGCGACCAGAAGCCGCCGCCGGACGCCGTCTCCTCCGTGTAGTCGAGCGCGTCAAACGCGCCGTCGATGGCCAGCTCCCCCGTGTCGATCGCGAGCCGGCCGACGCGCAGCCCCTCGCCGTGCACGGTGAGCATTCCGCGCGACGTGCGCATGGACACCTCCGTGTCGTCGAAGCGCACGACCTCGTCCACGCCCGTGACGGTCAGATGGCTGCGCTCGTCGAGCGTGACCGCGTGCGGCCGGCGCTGCGGCGCGGCCTTCTTGTCCTCGTATGGCATAGGCTCCCCTCCCGGTTCTGGTTTGCTACCAGCGTATGCGGGGCTGGCAGGCGATATGCGGAGGGGCGGGCGCGGCACCGGCGGCACAGTGCTTTGCACCGTGACAGAGGGGTTGCAGATACCGGATGCAGCGGCGAATTTTGACGTATCAATCCCTCAGTCAGCCTGACGGCTGCCAGCTCCCTTTCCACAAGGGAGCCGGGGGTGCGAAACCGGAAGCGCCAGAGGAAAGCATGCGCTTTCCACCGCATCCGCCTCGCTGCGCTCAGCACCCTCTCGGCAAGGAGAAGGCAGCGCCTTACGGCGATGCATGATCTCATCCGAGGCGGGCCTTGCCCCCTCGGGCTCCCCTGCGGCGCAAATACCTTTCCATCACGCGCCATTCGTCTGATTCTATGTATTATGTAAACTTTACATCGGCATGGATGCATAAAAACCAAGCCGTTCCGCATCCGGAACGGCCTGGTTTGATTTCGTTATGTCAACCTATGCCGCTTATGTTAACCATTTTCGCTGCCGAGCGCGTCGCTCAAAGCGGCGAACTGGGCGAGGCTGAGCGTCTCGCCGCGCACGCGCGCATCGAGCCCGCAGGCGGCGACGGCCGCCGCGGCGCGCGCCTTGTCGCAGCCGGGCACGCCAGCCGAGAGCGCGTTGATGAGCGTCTTGCGGCGCTGGTTGAACGCCGCGCGCACGACGGTGAACAGCAGCTTTTCATCCTGCACCGCGACGGGCGGGGCTTTGCGCACGCGCAGGCGCACGACGGTGCTCGTGACCTTCGGCGCGGGGACAAAGCAGTGCGGCGGCACGTCGAACAGCAGCTCCGGCTCCGCGTGCCACTGCACGAACACGGTCAGCGCGCCGTAATCCGCCGTGCCGGGCCGGGCGCACAGGCGGCGCGCGACCTCGCGCTGGATCATGACGGTGACGGTGTCGAAGCAGCCGGCGGTGAGAAACGCCGTGAGCAGCGGCGACGTGACGTTATACGGCAGGTTCGCGCACACGACGGGGCGCAGGCCAGGGAAGCGCTCGGCCACCAGCTGCGGCAGGTCGAGCGCGAGCACGTCGCCAAAGACGAGCTCCACATTTTCATAGCCTGCAAGCGTCTCGGCCAGCACGGGGCGCAGCCGCTCGTCGAGCTCGACGGAGACGACCTTTGCCGCGCGCTGCGCGAGCTGCTCGGTCAGGCAGCCGATGCCGGGGCCGACCTCGAGCACGCCGGTGTGCTCGTCCGCGCCGGAGGCGTCGGCAATGTCGGCCGGGACCCACGCAGCGGTGAGAAAGTTCTGCCCCAGGGACTTGGAAAAGCGGAAATCGTGCCGCGCGAGCAGCGCGCGGATGTCCGCAAGATTCGTCAGATTCATACACAGGCCCTCACTTCAGCAGCTTTTCAAACGCCTGACGGCGCGGGTCGTGGTTCGGCTCGTCGCAGAGGATGTTGCCGCAGAAGCGGTAGCCGTGGCGCTCGAGGAGCTTTTTCTGCGCGCCGTTGTGCCGGTGCGTGTCCACGCGGACGGCGTGCGCGCCGCCTTCGCGCGCGAGCCGCTCGACCTCCTGCATGAGCAGGTCGGCCATGCCGGTGCCGCGAAAATCGGCGCTGACGGCGTTGCGGTGCAGCACGGCGGCGTGGTCACGGTCCGAGCGCCAGCGCCCGTCCGTGAGCGCGTCGTAGGCCGGCTCCGGCGTGAAGGTGAGCGTGAACATGGCGGCGACCGTGCCCTGATACGTGAGCACGTGGCAGGTGCCGGCCGCGATGTCGGCGCGGAACGTCTCCTCGTTCGGGTACACGCCCTGCCACTGGTCGACACGGTGGCGGCGCAGATAGTTGCGCGCCTGCTGCGCGATGGCGAGGATGGCCGGGAGGTCGTCCTCCGTTGCTATCCGGCAGACGGGCGGCTCTACAAGCTGTGGGCGGCTGCGGTCGCGCCGGATCTTATCGAGCAGGCGCTGCTCGTCCGGCGTCGGCGGCGTCTGTTGGAAGAGGTCGGGCCGCTTGAGCAGGGTCCTCTCCAAACTCTGGCGCGTGCGCCACGCGGCGATCTCCGCGTGGTTGCCGCCGCGCAGCACCTCCGGCACCGTGCGGCCCTCCCACGTCTCGGGGCGGGTATACTGCGGGTACTCGAGCCGGCCGGCCCAATGGCTCTCGCCGGTGTAGCACTCGGTGTCCGAGAGCACGCCCGGCACCATGCGGCAGACGCAGTCCGTGACGACCATGGCGCCGAGCTCGCCGCCGGTGAGCACAAAGTCGCCGATGGAGAGCTCCTCGTCCACGCACGCCTCGATGAAGCGCTCATCCACGCCCTCGTAGTGGCCGCAGACGAGCACGAGCTGGTCATAGTCGGCCTTGAGCTGGCGGGCCTTTGCCTGCGTGAACGTCGGCCCCTGCGGGGAGAGATAGATGACGCGGCGGCGCGCTTTGGGCACGGTGCTGTCCGCGAGCGCGGCGTCCAGGCAGCTCTTGAGCGGCTGCGCCATCATGACCTGGCCCCAGCCGCCGCCGTAGGGATAGTCGTCGACCTGCTTCTGCCGGTTTTCGGTATAGTCGCGGATCTGGTGGCAGCGGATGTCGAGCAGGCCGCGCGCCTGCGCCCGGCCGAGGATGCTCTCGCCGAGCATGGCGCGCATCGTGTCTGGAAAGAGGGTGAGAATGTCGATGCGCACGCGCTCACATCCCTTCGATCAGGTGCACGACCATGCGCCCGGCGGCGGGGTCGATGCTGCGCACGAACTCCGGCCGGTCGGGGATGAGCACCTCGCGCGCGCCCTGCACGACGTAGACGCTGCCACGCGGCAGGTCGAGGATCTCGCGCAGGGTGCCGACGGGCTCGCCCGCGTCGGTCTCGACGGCGATGCCGAGCAGGTCCTGCTGGAAATACTGCCCGTCCGGCAGCGTGACGTCCGCGCGCGCGATGGACACGACGCGGTTTTTGAGCGTCATGGCGGCGTTGACATCGTCCACGCCCTGAAACTTCACGACGAGCATGCCCTTGTGCACGCGGCTGTGCGCGACGGGCACGGGCGCGCCGTCGATATAAAACGTCCGGAAGCCGAGCAGGAACGCCGCGTCATCCGCCCACGGCTGGATGCGCACCTCGCCGCGCACGCCGTGCGTGTTGACGATCTTTCCTGCTTCCAGATACGGTTTTTGCATAGTTGGGTCCCCCTTTTTGGGTGTTGGGTGCAAAAAACGCACTGCACGGGTGCAGCGCGTTTCCTGCGTCAATCCATGATCTCCACGGAGACTTTCTTGCCCTTTCTCTGGGCGACGGCCTTCATCAGGATGCGGATCTCTTTGACGATCCGGCCCTGACGGCCGATGACCTTGCCCATATCGCCGTCGGCGACGCGCACTTCAAACACGGTCTCGCCGTTGGCCTCGCGCTCGGTCACAGAGACCTCGTCCGGTTTTTCCACGAGGTTCTGCACAATATAGGTCAGAAGCTCTTTCATCTTTGGGGTCTCTCCTTATTCCGCTGCGATGGCTTTCTTGAGCAGCACACGAACGGTATCCGTCGGCTGTGCACCGTTGGCGAGCCAGTAGTTGGCGCGCTCGGCGTCGACGACGATCTTCTTGTCCGCGCTCAGCGGATCGTACGTGCCGATCTCCTCAATGCATCTGCCGTCGCGTGCGAAACGGGAGTCCGCCACCACGATGCGGTAGTAGGGGGCCTTCTTGGCGCCCATTCTGCGAAGTCTGATCTTGACCATGTATCTTCACCTCCATCAATGTTCTCTGTATCTCCAGCTCCCGGCGGGAGCTTGGAACCGATTTAGAATCCGTACGGCCGGCCACCACCGCCGCCGAACAGATTGCCCAGACCGCCGAAACCGCCGCGGCCGCCGCGCTTCATGCGCTTCATGGCCTTGCTGTTGCCGGACATCTGGCGCACGAGCTGCTGCATGAGCTCGAACTGCTTGAGCAGCTTGTTGATCTCGACCACGCTCGTGCCCGCGCCCGCCGCGATGCGCTTTTTGCGGCTGGAGTTTAAGATGGCAGGGTTGTCGCGCTCGCCGGGGGTCATGGACTGGATGATCGCCTCGATGCGGCCCATAGCCTTCTCGTCGACGTTCGCGCCCGAGAGGGCCTTTGCGTCCATGCCGGGGATCATACCGGCGATGTCCTGCAGGGAACCCATGCCCTTGAGCTGCTGGAGCTGGTCGTAATAATCCGTGAGCGTGAAGCGGTTCTGCCGCAGACGCTCGGCCATTTCCTCGGCCTTTTTCTGGTCGAGGTTCTGCTCGGCCTTTTCGATGAGCGTGAGCACATCGCCCATGCCGAGGATGCGGCTGGCCATGCGGTCGGGGTGGAAAGGCTCGATCTGGTCGAGCTTCTCGCCGATGCCGGCAAACTTGATGGGCTTGCCGGTCAGCGCCTTGATCGACAGCGCGGCGCCGCCGCGGGCGTCGCCGTCGAGCTTTGTGAGCATGACGCCGGTGATGTCGAGCGCGTCGTCAAAGGCCTGCGCGGTCGCAACCGCGTCCTGGCCGATCATCGCGTCGATGACGAGCAGGATCTCCGCGGGGTTCACGGCGGCCTTGATGTTCTGCAGCTCGGTCATGAGCACCTCGTCGATGTGCAGGCGGCCGGCCGTGTCGAGAAACACGAGGTCGTTGCCGTGCTTTTTCGCGTGCTCGATGCCGGCCTTCGCGATCTCGACCGGGTCGCCCTGCCCCATCTGGAACACGGGAATGTCGAGCTGGCGGCCGACGGTCTCGAGCTGCTGGATGGCCGCGGGACGGTACACGTCGCACGCGACGAGCAGCGGGCGCTTGCCCTGCTTGCGCATGAGACCGGCGAGCTTGGCGCCGTTGGTCGTCTTGCCCGCGCCCTGCAGGCCGACGAGCATGACGACGCTCGGCGACTGCGAGCTGATGTTCAGCTTCTGGTTCTCGCTGCCCATGAGGGCGGTGAGCTCCTCGTTGACGATCTTGATGACCATCTGCGCGGGCGAGAGGCTCTCGAGCACATCCGCGCCCGTGGCGCGCTCGGTCACCTTGCGCACAAAGTCCTTGACGACCTTGAAGTTCACGTCCGCCTCGAGCAGCGCGAGCTTGACCTCACGCATGGCCTCCTTTACATCGGCCTCCGTGAGCCGGCCCTTGCCGCGCAGGCGTTTGAACGCCTCGGTCAGCTTGTCCGACAGGGATTCAAATGCCATGGTATCTATCCTTTCAGATCCTGAAGCTGCCGCAGCGCCTGCTCGGCCAACAGCCGGGCGTTGCCGCCGACGGTATCGCGCAGCTTCGTGAGCGTATCCTCCAGCGCGGCCGCGGCCGTGCGCTGCGCAGCGAAGCGCTGCACCAGACCGAGCCGGGCCTCCGTATCGCGCAGCGCGGCGTCCGCGCGGCGGATGTTATCCCACACGCCCTGACGCGAAATGCCGCTGCTGGCGGCGATCTCCGCCAGAGAGAGGTCCTGATTATAATGGAGGTCGTAATACTCCCGCTGCTTGTCCGTGAGCAGATCGCCGTAAAAATCGAACAGCATCGTGCGCCACACGGTCTCATCCGGCATGGTGGGGTCCCTCCTCGCTGTAAACCATTTTTCCTTTACAGCACGAGTAGTATACGCCAAGGCCGCGCAGGTGTCAAGTATTTTTTCTTGTCACCGCATAGATTTCCCGCCGGATGGGAAAAATTCCGGTATTGCAAACCGTTTCTGGAGGGATCTTCATGGCCGAAACCAACACTGCCGCCCTGCGCGCACAGGGCGGGCGCGACGCCCGCGCCCTGACCGTGACCGGCCGGGGCCGCGCGGACACCGGGCGCATCCGGCGTGCGGCAAAAGCGCTCGCGCGCATGGCGCGCACCGTCACGCCCGAGACGCCGAACGGCCAGTGGCTGCGCGACAACCG
>OKSB01001420.1_pt1 | contig 23773 bp, 13 predicted proteins | sample 1601171 | NCBI WGS metagenome assembly OKSB01 (sample SAMEA3541496, study PRJEB24748) | human gut metagenome | biome: human gut; feature: human-associated habitat; material: faeces | place: China | collected 2012 | reverse complement strand
CCTTTTGCGGTTCCTTACCTCGTCTTTTTTTGTTGGGGTGTTTTGCAACACGCCCGTTTTTTATTTTTATCCTCATATTCCGCTGTTCCTGTGGCCGTAAGGTGGAGGACAAAAATCTTGTGAAAGCTTCGTAAAATCGCCGTCCTCATGTCCAGTGGGTAGTAGAAAAGAAAAGCTTCAGAAACCTTCGTCAAAACGAGTCGCCCATCTCCAAAGGGGAATGTAAGGAGCCATTCCAGAAAGGAGCATCCCATGAACATAGTAAACCAAACCGGCATCCCGCAGTACCCCAAACAAAAATCTGTCCATCTGGTGCTGCTGGCGGTATGAAACCGTCAAGGGCAGGCAGACCAAAGTCCCCTATGACCCGGTCACCGGGCGTAAAGCCCGAACCAATGATCCGACCACCTTCACTGCCTTTGGTCCTGCGGTATCCGCAACGGGCTATGACGGCATCGGCATTCGTGTGGCGGACGGCATCGCAGGCATTGACCTCGACCACTGCATGGAGAACGGCACTCTGCTCCCTTTGGCGCAGAAGATCGTGGACAAATTCCGCGCCACCTATATCGAGGTCAGCCCCAACGGAAGAGGTATCCGCATCTTCTGCCTGGTGCCAAAGCAGTTCGCCTATGATACCGCCACCTACTACATCAAAAACGGCAACATCGAGGTCTACATCCCCGGTCACACCAACCGTTTCCTCACGGTCACAGGGGATGTGTTGAATGCCGCCGATGTCACCGAAACCGCCGAGGCTCTAACCTGGCTGCTCGATACCTATATGGGTCGCCCCACACCGTCTACACCCGCTGTGGCCTCCCCTGGTAAAAGCTATCTCTTCGATGAGGATGTCATCATCAAAGCATCTTCTGCCCGGAACGGCGAAAAGTTCAATCGGCTCTGGAATGGGGACATCACAGGCTATAAAACCCAAAGCGAAGCGGATGCTGCCCTCACCTCCATCCTGGCATTTTGGTGCGGCGGTGATACGGAACAGATCGACAGGCTGTTCCGACAATCCTGCGTCATGCGTAACAAGTGGGACGAATACCGGGGAGCGGACACCTATGGAAACATGACCATTGCTAAGGCTGTGGCAAATATGACCACTTTCTACCAGCCTATTATCGTCCCTGCAGCCGCTACAGAGTTTGGCATGGAACGGCTGAAGGAACTTGACTCAATGGATACGGCACGGTACCCCTGGACGGATTCGGCGCAGGACGCATCTTCGCAGACTACGGTCGTGCCTATGTACCATAATGACTACGCCGTTTCCAGCATTGCCACGGACGCCGAGGCGCAGTGGATCGCAGAGGGGAAGCAGATCCCCGAAGATGAGGAAGTGCTGAATATCTATCGGTTCGAAACGCACAAATTGTCCCCCATTGCTAAGATTCACATCAATCTCCTGGAAGACGAGAGCTTTGGCTTTGAGGAGTGGATCTTGAAGCGTTTTTCCCACCGCTTCGCCCGTGCAGAAGCCAAGGCGTTTCTGACCGGCACGGGAGAGGGTGAGCCTCTCAGTATTATGAAACTTTGGAAAAATGCCGGACTGGCTGGCATGAGAATGTGGAAGACCCTACCCCACTCATCAAGTACATGATTCGGATTCTTCTTGCAGCGTACCGGGATTTCGAGGACCGGGTCGATATGGTTTCGGAGAAGCTGCCCTCGCTGAAGATTGTCCGCAGGGCCTGCATGCAGAAGATTGGCAAATTCACCAAGACCGATCTTATGGCGCTATGTCCCACCATCGGCAAGTCCTCGCTGGAAAACGCCCTAAAAAGGCTGATTGAGGAAGGCGTGCTCGTCAAACATGGCAGCGGGCGTGCGGTATACTACACGAGAAGCGCTGCGGAATAAGGCATCGGGTTTCCATGACCACTGGTTCCTTGAGTCTGGTCGTCTGCCACGCAAACTCCCCAACTGACGGCGCTTTCCCATCCAAACAAATCCTGTCAACAAGTGATTCAAACGGACTGTCAGGGATTCAAGCGCCCTATGAGATCAATTTTCGGGACCAAAAGGTCGCAGGTTCAAATCCTGTCACCTCGACCAAAAATTTGTCTGAAGATTATAATCTTCAGACTTTTTTGTTGTTTTGTTTTGCTAGATTTTTTCTTCGAAATCCATCGTTACCTGATCAAACCAGGATTTCAGCGGACAAGCCCCCTTTCGGCTGCCATCGGATGACAACTGATAGAGGTGGATTTATGGAATTGCGTGTCTGGTTTTTGGGAGCTTTTCGGTCAGGGATGTTCATTGGCAGAAGTGGGCGGAAATGAGCGGGCGGGATAAGAAAAAGGGATGCGACCCAAGGGGTTTTGTCCCTTGGGTACGGCTTTTTTCGTAAGGCATTAATTTGAACCTACACCAATGTTGTCCTTCTTTGTTTTGTGAAAAACCTCTTGCTTGCTGCACTAAAACCATTGATATGACTGGATTTTCCCAAGTCTTATAATAACACTCCGGCCAAAAATATGTCTGAAAGCTACGGCCTTCAGACTTTTTTGTTGTTTGGTTTTGCTGGATTTTCTCTCCGGAATCCCTCGTTTCCTGAACAGATCATGATTCCAGTGGGCAAGCCTCCTTAAAATTCCATATGCTATTCTCGACAGCAAGCAACATAAAAATGCGAATTATTCCCTTTTTCATGCGTAAGTTGTTGCGATTGCGAAATAATTGGAGTATAATGCCAGCAATAGTTCTTTTCAGCATCTGGAAGGTGGAACATATGGCAGCAAACTATAACAAGCTCTGGAAATTACTAATTGATAAGGGTATGAAGAAAAAAGACCTACAGTTCGCTGCAGGGATCAGTTCGGGAGTAATCACGAAAATGGGCAAAGGCGAAGATGTTACTACTACTGTACTTGCAAAAATATGTAAAGCTCTTGACTGCAACATAGGTGATATTATGGAATTTGTCGATGATAAAGAATAATGTTTATGTAAGACAAAAATCATCGTCCCATGATGTTGCCGGTTAGAAAAAAGTTTATTTTGATAGATGCAACAGACAAAAGAGAGCTTTATAGCTCAAATGCGGACATATCCGATAATTAATGAGGAGACATCCTATGGTACAGTTGATCAATCTTGACTCTGTCGAAAACTATGGCGAGCGATTGTTTATTGAGAAGGTTCAAAAATATCTTGATGATACTAACGTCATCTATTGGAACCGTCAAGTCTTCGGAAGAGAATTTGACATCTGTATTCTCATGCCCGGAAAAGGCATTCTCGTAGTCGAGCTGAAAGGATGGCGTGAGGAGAACATTTTGCGTGTTGAGAACAATGAAGCTGTTATCATTCGTACTGCCGATGGTGAAGTGTCATCCTCTCCGCAAAAGCAGGCTCGTGGGTACCGCTTTTCTATTGAACGACATATCCGACAAAACATTGGAAAATTTCCTCTTGTGTATCAAATGGTTTGTCTGCCCCAGGTTTCTAAGGCATTTTTCAAATCCCATCGTTTAGATGTTGTCATGGAAGAAAAGTTTACCATTCTCAAGGAAGACTTGGTTGACAATACTGCCTTTTTCAATAAGCTAGACCAAGCTCTCAGAGAAGTTAGCAACTGGAATAGGGATCCATTTGATCATAAGACCATGTTGGAAGTACGTAATCTGTATGAGACCGGCATCAATCTAGATGAGGCTGGCGAATCAAAGATTGAAAAGGAACTTGCTTCTTCTTACCACCAACACGATTATTCCCGTTTTTACTTTTTTGCTGAGACTAATACGATAGCTAGCAACACCCTCAACGAGATCACCGCCGAATATTTGCATGGCTGCAAGCTGTTTTTCGTTTTTGCCAAGAAAGATCAGATGATGGTTGTACTTGATGCACTCGATGCAGCTCTTACCCAAAAAGGTTTGGTACGTAATCGTGACAATATAGAAATTGCATTTGACGAGCAGAAAAGCCATACTCCTCTGGCTGTTTCTGTAGGTGATATGTTCGTGAGCTTCCATTGCTCCATGAGTGTATTAAACGCACCATTTGAAAAGGATGCTGCCTCCTTTATAATCCATAACGGCGAGTATAGCCCCGCCCAAGAGTGCATACTCAAGAGGCTCAGTGAGCAGAGTCAGTTTAATTTTGAACAGTATGAAGTTGAACATGCTTCGCCGGAAAAGAACATTGTAATTCGTGCTGGTGCAGGTACTGGAAAAACGCATACAATGATTTCCCGAATTGGCTATATCTGCTATACACAAAATGTCCCCCTGCAGAAAATGGCAGACCGCATTGTGATGATTACCTTCACAAACGAAGCTGCAGATCAGATGGCGGAAAAGCTCAAATCATATTTTAGAAACTGTTACCTTGTAACCTCCGATCCCGACTATCTACAAATGATCTCCCAAATTGACCATATGCAGATTAGCACAATTCACTCCTATGCAAAAAAAATGATTGCTCAGCTGGGCACTTCTTTCGGCTATGGAATCGACTTAGGGATAACCTCCAGCGAATTCTATCGCCGCAAGAAGATTTCCGACTTGCTCGATGCTTACATTCATCAGAAGGAAATCGAATACGGCAAGAACTATACAGACAGACTTGGTATGCCTGTTTATGCAATTCGCGACAACATCCTTGATTTCATAGGAAAACTGCATAACAAGAGTGTCAATATCGTGGCTATCGAACCTCAAGATTTTGGAACTCCTTTAGACAATGAAGCTCATGGCGAATTGCATGAGCTGTTAGCCAGTGTAATTCCTTCTATTGAGCAAGAATATTTTGAGGAGCTTCTTGAGAATAACAAGATCCACCTCAGTTCCATGATGTCTGTTCTCAACCGTTTTATCAGTGATCCGTCCAGCGAAAGTAGACTTAGAGAATTGAAAAAGGATAAGAACATTCAACAGTTTCTGTTTGTTGACGAGTTCCAGGATACCGATGATTCTCAAATTGAATCCCTGCTTCGGATTGCTCAGGTACTTGACTACAATCTGTTCCTTGTGGGTGATATTAAGCAGTGTATTTACCGCTTCCGCGGTGCAAAAGAAAAAGCTTTTGACCAGTTGGGCGTTGATAAAAATCCCGAGAAGTGGTTGGAATTCTCTTTACGAAGGAACTACCGTACAGACAAGCATTTACTAGATATTTTCGATCGTTCCTTTTCGTGCTGGGGTAAAATGGATGATGAGCTGCTCACCTACGATACTGCTAAAGACAAGCTTATAGGAACACTGGATTATAACGGAAAATACTTATCTTCCAAAAGTCGTTTCTATCGGAGACTCCTTGCAACAAACGAGGAAATGCGCATTCCTGTTCTCGTGGAGGAAATCAAAAGAATTCAGAAGCGTATCGAGTACGAAGAAAGTCACGGCATAAAGCTCTCTGCAAAGGAAAAGAGCATTGCAATTTTAGTTCGGGAAAACTGGCAAGCTGATATGGTTCGTATCGACTGTGCCCGTCTTGGAATCAGCGTACACACCAATACGGGTGGTGACTTATATATGTCTCACCCTGCTTTGGATATGCTCACTTTGGTCAATGCTCTGGTTCATTTCGACGAAGCAGACTATCTCTACAACCTCGCAACCTCAAATTTCTTTAATTTGGACATCCCAAAGTCCAATCTCTATGAAATTCGTATGAAGATACGCACCGAAAAGTGGAAGGCAAAGACAGACGAGAAAGAACAGGTTAATTATCTTATCCACTATATGAATCTGATGCTAGCAAACACTGTGGACAAGAACAATAAGTGGGAGTATATCGTTGCAAGTCTGAGAACACAGCCTATCCTCCAGGCCATCCGAAAAATATATACTACTCTCGAACCCTGGAAACATTTCAGCAGTGATCCCTGGAAGCAGCATTATTATCAGCTAAATGTTGACCTGCTGTTCGAGCAGATTATCAATGCCTGCAATGTGGACAGGCTTACTATCAACACATTGCAGGAGCATCTTTATAACAGTATCATTTCCCAAGTCTCTGTTAATAGCCGAATACCTGTCAGTGATGATGATACTGCTTCCATTCAATGCATCACTGTACACAAATCAAAAGGCCTTGAGTACGGTCATGTAATCATGCCATTCTGCTCTGCGTCTATTAATTTCATCCCAAAAAAGCAGTTGCATATCAGTACCACCAAGTGTCAAGGCAGGTATCGTATCGGATACAGCATGAGCGTAGGCGATTCCGGTGAGACCGTTCAAAATGATTTTTATGACGAAACCATTGAAAAGTCCGAAAAAGCCCGTGAGGAGACTCGCGTCCTCTATGTTGCTATGACAAGGTCTATGCGCTCTTTCTCTTGGGTGGAAATCCAAGGCAAACAGAATCTGTCATGGCAGAATCTCATAGAAACGGAGGTGTAAGAAATGCCGTTTAAGATCTACACATACGAAGATCCCTATAAGTTAGACAAAGCAGATTTCTGGAATGAGATTGCTGCCCTACCCCATTTCTGCGGTGCTAGAACCCTTGTAAATGGTCTCAAAGATGTTTTAGGCGACAAGATTGAGGGATTAATCTGTCCTCTGGATGAGTTGGTTGAGCACGAAGAGGTCTATAAGCAATGGACTGACAATATTAGTCGTCGAGTTCAGCAGTATAGCACTTTCACTGCCGATTTTAAGCTGCTATTGGAAAAGCGCAGAATCAGCAAGCCTTTTCACATGGCCCTAGAGCAGAATCAGAATCATTTCCTTGAAGCTATCCGCCTATTTATCGAATTGGATATTAGTGCATCGGCCCTTGATGGTAGCAAGGGTAACACAGAGCAAAAACTCTTTATCCACATGCTAAAACAGGCACAGCAGAATCCTCTATTCCGTTTCCCCGAGACTCCTTCTCGTGAGAAGCTCAGAGAAATTGTTGTTGATCTTGCAAAGAAGGAAGTTGAAGAGTGTACCGGCACCCCACAGGAAGTCAAGCGCTGCAAAAGAGCAGTGGGTGTTACCGAAGAGCAGCTATTTAATAGTATCGTGGTTCATGGTGTGCATCAGTTCTCTCCAGTACAGCTCCGTCTTCTAATTGCTATGGAAAAGATGGGCCTGACCATCATCTTTCTGTTCAATTATCAAAAGAAGTATTCTAAGATTTATTCCTCTTGGAATGAAATCTATGGATGTTTTGAAGTTCCTATACACCATGACACCATTGTTCGTGAATATGAGCCACCTACTATGCAAAATCCAAGCAATGCCCTGGCTTGTGCTTTGGGTGAAATATGCGAGGATAGAAATGCAGTGGGAAGCCTGATGCTCAGAAAATGGCATAAGCTGTACAAGAGTATTGAGCTTATGGAGTTTGCAAATATTACTGAATATGCTCACTTCATCTCTAATCACTTTGATGCGGCTATCCATAGCTATTCTGAATCTCGTAGCGTCATGGAGAGAGGCAATGGTGTATGGAATAATGCGGCAGTTTTACGGCATTTAGATGAACAAGTATATACCGCAAATCGTGATGTGCATACTTTGTTGAAAATCTACTATCCTGAATATGCCAAAGATCGCCACTTCCTTTCTTATCCCATTGGGCAGTTTTTCTCTGCAATTTACCGTCTATGGGACTATGAAAACGGATATATTCTCTTTGATGTCAACGCTATCAAAGAGTGTTTATCCTCTAATATCCTTAATGCGGCTCCCGGTGAAGTGTTGCTGCGGACTTTTTATGATGTAACCATTCTCTTTGAGAATTTGGCAAGCTTCGAGGACTTCCAGAGAGAAATTGTCGAAGGCTATGCAAAAAACTACGACATATTGGCTGCCACACCAGGTACGAACACACTTTCTGAACTCAAGAACTTGTCCGTCTACAATAAGTACAAAGTTACAAAAAAGGATTTGCAGGCGCTCATTCGGGCGATTGAAGAGATAAACGAGATTGCAACCTATCTGTTTGCCATGGACAATTCTCGTGAGGATTTCATCGACTTCGGTAAGCATTTCCGTAATCTTGAGGATTTTCTTAAGCAGCGTGAGTTAGCTTTGGCCAACGAACAAGAGCGAGCCCTTATTACGGCTTTGCAGCTGCGTCTTGATAAAATCAAGCCAGAGCGCTCTGCTTTTTGGGGTACATTCAGAGATTTGAAAGAGGGCCTTTATTACTATCTGAAGCAAAAAAACGATGAAGATAAAGGCGTGGATTGGATAGTAAAGAACTACGAACAGATTGACGGCGACATTCTGCAAAGCAAGCGGCAATTTGAGAAAGAGCAGCATAAAGTTTACCATTTTGCTTGCGTGTCTGACCGTGATATGAATATGACTGTTAACGATCAGCTTCCGTGGCCTCTCACCGAAGAATTTATCCACGCTGCTTATTCCCCCATTGATCTTCAGTTCCAAGTGTACTACACAGCACTTGGTGAGCGAAGTAATTTCCTTAGATATGCTCTGTTCTATGGTCTGTGTTACAACCGCTGCGATGTTCGGCTTAGCTATGTTAAGCAGTACGGCGATGAAACAACCGAGCCGTATGCGCTTTTAGGGATTCTGGGGTTGACGCCCAAGGCCGAGCTGATAGAGAACGTCAACAAGCTTGCTCCGTTCTCTATCTCTATCGGGCAAAATGTTACCAAGGGTATTAAGTATGACCGTTATCAGATGATGGACATGTTCTTGTGTCCTTATCGATTCTTCCTGGACTATGTTATGGAAGACAGTCCTGTTGTACAAGGAAATTTCCTATATCAAAAGTATTTTGAGAACCTACTCATTGAAGCTGTGTGGAAAAGAGTCGAAAAACGAAACCGTTCTGATGCGAGGAGATTTTTGCTTCAGTTTCTGGAACAGGAAGTCCAAAAGTTCGAACCATACTTCAATTTTTGGAAGGCAACGGAGATATTCGATCTCAAACTGAGAGCACGTAACTACCTCGTTCACGAAGTCATCTCGGAAGGCCCGGGGACAACTGTGAAGCCCTATGATCCTATTCACATGAAAATGAGAAAACTTTTTGGTACTGCTCTGTTTTCTGTGGATGCTTCCGAAGTTGAACGGAAGAATCCCTATAACGCGTTTGAAAGACTTACCAAAAGAGATGGATGGAACAAAATTTACTCACTCCATATGCTGCCCAAACCTGAGGATCAAGCTCTAGCAGATATTCTTCGCGGACAAGCCAAGGAATACATTAACCAAACTTGTAGGAAAGACAAAACTGCAATTCCTTCCGATTGGTGCTTTTATTGTGTTCATAGAGGGAATTGCATGGAATCTTTCTTGCGTAGCGAGATCGGTATGTCCAGTTCCAGAGATGAACCTCAGGACAATCGTCCCTCTCGTGTCAATGTGCCAGCCGAAGCTGCTCTTCCTTCCGTTTCCAAGCCTCAATTTATTGACGATAAAGCGGCGCCTTTCTCAATAAATATGGAGTCGATTGTATGGGAAGAATCTTCGGAACCAATTGTTATTCATAAGGATATTGTAGATGCTACCGTTGTGTCAGCCCAAGCAAATATCTCTCCCACTACTCCGGAGGATACACCTCCCGAGAATGGCACTAAATCCAGTAAATTAGGCACTTTGGAGCAAATGCTAAAAGCCATTCAAGAAATAGTGGAAGGCAATCATCAGGAGATCCAGCATCTCAAGGGCGAACTAAGTTTAAGAAGAAGCCGTCGCGAGGATACTACCCGCATCGAAGCTCGATTGGCAGACGAAGAGGTTCGTAGCCAAGAACTCCTGGGCAAGCTTGCAGAAACTGAAGGTCGTCTCGCTACAACCGAGGAACAGAACCGTAGCCTCTCTCATATTGTCAAAGCCCAGGAAGAACTCCTGGAAAGGCAGAAATTACTTGAGTTTACGGAGAGTGAACTAGTAGAACTTCATAAATATTCTACGATTATTGTATTTGACACATGCTCGATTATGAATTGCCCTAATCTGCTTGATGGTGTAAATGATGGCGAACTCGTTATAGTCCCAAAGGATGTAAACAACGAGCTTGAACGTCATAAGACACGGTTCGGTATGGATGATCGGAAAATCAAGGCACAGCGAGCAATAACAGCAATCTTTAACTACAAGCGCCGTTTCCCGCTTACCTACGCAGAGGGCTTAGTAGATTTGGTGCCCATGGTTTATCGTGCAGCTTCCGGCGAAAAGGAGCAGAACGATAATAAGATTTTGGCTGTGGCTCTCCGTTATAAGTATTATACTGATATTCCGGTTATCTTCATTACCGATGACAGAAGCCTTTCCAATAAAGCATCTGGAGAGGGACTTGAGGTATGGACATCCAAGGATTTCCTCGCTCCGCCAGAAGCCTCTTTCGAAGAGGACCCTGTGGCTGCGGCTCCACAAGCCGCAGCGGTTGCTGATTCGGTTGAAAGTACCACAGCAACAAATGTTGCTGTTGCGGAAGTCGGCGTAGGTGAAAAACCCGCAGCTAAGGCAGTAGGAGCCGAAAGCTGGACAAAAGCCCAGGAAGAATACCTTGCTCAAAAAATCAGCACAAAGGTACTGCATTTAGAAGCAAGTCAGATTTCCGTTTTGCAGAATAACGGTATAAAAACCCTTGCTGATTTTATGGTACAAACGGAGAGCAGTTTCGCGAGCATGAAAGTAAAAAAAGGTATTCCATATACCGCAAGATTTTTAAAGGAACAAGAACACATAAAACGAAAGCTTAAAAATCTATGAGGTCTCACGAAATGACAATTTGGCATTGGATTTTGCCTAAGCAGGGAAAGGAGCGTTGTATATGTTAAGAGGATGTTACTATCGCTGTCCCATCGCTGTTGAAGAAGGTGACAGAGATCATCCTCGTTTTTATGTCCTTGCTCAACTTGTCGAGTATAACGAAATCGCCGATGCAATCAAAGTCGAAATGCATGATCTCTTGGGTAGCAGGCAATACTATGGGGATCTATTCCAACATAATGTGTTTTTTACGCAAGCGGTGACTCGTTGTGAAGCCTGTCCTGGGGGTGTAGTTGAGGGGCATTGGGGACGAGGCACTATCGTGTCTCGCACCTCTGAACCCCATTCTGAGGATAAACCCTATTGGTATTGGATTAAGCTGCCAAATGGGAAGCATGTCAAAGAGTGCGAAACAGAACTTAAGTTTGATTATTCGCAAATGAATTTTGCACCCGATAAACAACTTCGGACCTATGAGTTTCAGCACCCTACATGGTTCATCAATCATCTCAAGGTAAGCAAGAATCTTCACCTTGTGAACAACGCCACCTATGGTTTTCGTGTGCTTGCTGGTTGCCGTGCTTTTCTGCTCCCACACCAGATAAGTACCGTGGCTCGTTGCTTTGAAACCATGCCTGTCCGCTATATGCTGGCTGATGAAGTTGGCTTGGGCAAAACCGTAGAAGCATGTTCTATTCTCAAGATATTAGCAAGTGAAAAGAAAGACCTCGGGGTTCTCATTATCGTGCCCGGTGCCCTAGCAAGTCAATGGAAGAACGAGTTGCATTACAAGTACAGTCTTGACGCTTCCGTTGCCTCGCTTCGCGCTAAAATCTGCTTGCTTCCTATGGAGGATATCATCAATTCACATTTGATTCTGTCTATGCCATGGGATCTTGTTATTGTAGACGAAACTCACAGGCTTCTTACCAACGATGCTTGGTACAACCAAGTGCAGAATCTTAGCAGAAGGGTGACACATATTCTGCTTTTGTCTGCAACTCCTATCCAGGACAGAAACGAAGAGTACCGCCGTCTGCTTGCTCTGCTCAATCCAGAACAATATGAGAATATGTCCGCTGAACGCTTTGCTTGGATGGTAAAGCGACAAAAGCGTATCCAGAAGTCCACCAACCTCCTTTTGGGGTACTTGGAACGTTACAATGAGTATGCAGAAATCATCCTAGATGATTTGAACAGCATAGTAGAAACGCTTGAAGATGCTGCCTTGGAGAAGATGGTTAAGGAAATCGACCTTAATTCAGAAGGCCACGGCCTCATCAAGGTAAAACAGGCTCTGGCATACATCTGTGAGAATTACAGAATTGAACGAAGAGTGATCCGCAATCGACGTCAGCTGATTTCTGAGAAGATGGCTCGTCGGACTTTGCGAGCCATCCCATACTCTCCGCTGTCCCTTAATGAAAACTACAATGAAATTGGGGCAATTCAAAATACCCTTGCTTACCTCGCGGACAACGGCACAGATGATGAGGATTATGTGACTAACACCGCTATTCCCCTTCTTTCTGCTCTTTTTAGTAGCCCGTGGGCTTTTGAAGAGGCTCTCCATAAACTCAAAATTGATGATAGTATTTTATTGGACAGTGCGGTCACATGGAGACACCAGGCGGAAAATGAGCACAGCTTAGTTAATGTTGCCCTTGATGAAGATCCCGATCTAATCAAAGGGCGCTTAATGACTGCCATGGACTACATCGATCAAGAGACAGACATTCTGAATAATGAGAACTGTAAACTAGTTGCGTTTACGGCACATAATGCTACACTTGTTCAATTCTTATATCTTTTCAATTTAAGATACGCACGCACAGGGATTTGTGCGGTTGCTTTCGGAAAACACATGAACCGAAATGAACTTGAAGATAGTATCTACGCTTTCCAAAACAATCCCAAGTGCCGAATGATCATTTGTGACGAAACCGGTGGTGAGGGACGAAACTTCCAGAATGCCGCACAAATCATCCACCTAGATATGCCGTGGAATGCCAATGCCCTTGAACAGCGTATTGGTCGCTTAGACCGTCTTGGCCGCAATCCTGGCATGGATGTTTTGTCTGTTGTTTTTTATGCAGCTTCCTCCGTTGAGGAACAGCTCTTCCACATTTGGAAAGATGGCATGAAGCTGTTTGAGCAATCTTTGAGCGGACTAGAAATCATTACCGGGGAGCTGAACGAACTGATTGTCGATGCGCTGCTAGATGATTACTACGCCGGGCTTACCAATGCATTTGATGACATCATCGATCAAGCAAAAGAAATGCAAGAAAGCGTTGAGGACGAACAAGATTTTGACCTTGGAGCGGCTCTATATCGTCCACTCTCCCAAGGTGTTGACAACGTGCTAAGCATTTATGCTTCAGAAGACGATAATCTTTTTGCAACAGCCATGATGGGTTGGGGTGAGCAGGCTGGTCTTTCCCCGGAGGAAACCACCGATTCAGGATTGATTGAATTTAGAGAGAGCGCCTTTAGTGTCAATGCGGCAAGGCAATCTCTTTTCATTCCTCCCGAATGGAACAGGTACTCAAATTCTTCTATTCTGAGAAGAGAGGGCCGCCTCCTTGGGTCCTTCGACCGCAAAATCGCGGCAATCCGAGAAGATATCCTTTTCTTTGCACCGGGAGATCCCGTCTACGATTCCATTATCTCAAACGCAGTGGGATGTAGCCGAGGCAGATGCACCGGCGTTGAAACAACTGGTGCATACAACTATGATGGTCTCATATTTATTTACAATATTATGCCAGAAGTAGATGAGTTACTTGAAAATGGAATGACGCTGCAGGCCCTTGCTCAGTATCGTATGTACTTGCCTCTAAAACAGATTATTGTTGCCATTCCCTTAAACGGCAAGAGTAAAGAGATTCCTGAAAAGGAAGTGATCAAGACTTTACTTGCCCTGCGGCCCAGTAATGCCTATCACCTTGGGCGGCGCAGTGGTGGCAAGATGGCTATTTCTCCTTTGGAGCGATTTATTAGCCAGATTCCTCCCAGCACTTGGGAACCTTTGATCGATAAAGCGTCTGCAGCAGCCTATAGGCGGGCCTGTGCTAGACTTGAAAAGCGTTCCGATTTTGAAGCTGCCGAGAAGGAAATGCAGCGTATCTTAAATGGTTATAGAGCAGAATGTATCTTCTTTGAGCGGGATATGTCCGGTGTTGATGAAAAAGCCAAGCTGTTTGATGTAACACTCCGGGCACTCAAAAATGCAAAACCTAAACTGGATGCAGTTTGCTTCTTGAGGGTGAGAAGTAATGGACAGTAAAGAGGTATTACAGCAATACATAGTTGGAGCAATGAAATTCAAAAGCGCCATTGCCGAATTAGAAAAGAACCTCGTAGACACATCTACACTTTTGAAGATGCAGGAAGCTGCAAAATCACGATATGTGATAGGCTTTATCCGACGTGCTGTTCAGTTTGAGTGTGACGAGGCATCGGCTAAAGATATGTGTCTAAATATTCGTGACCTCATTTTGGTTCTCGGCCGCGTGAAACTCACCGAAAAGCTCTACAAAGTCGTAAAAGAGTATGGTGAAGAGTTTGATCTCGTATGTGAAAACGACTTTCAAGTGTCATGCTTGCACCGCTTCCCCGAGTGGCTTGAACCCCATCAGTACATCAAGGATGTATATGCCCTTCGCTATGATGATAGTATTGAGTTAGAAGTTGCATCCTCCGGAGATGCAATACTGAAAAAGTATACCTGCTTTAACGCTTATAAGAGCTTTGAACAGAAAGTAGCAGTTCATACCGCATTGAATTTGCCCACCGGACATACACTCCTCATTTCGTTGCCCACCGGTGGAGGCAAAAGCTTGGTCACGCAACTGTTGGCAAGCTCTTCGGATGGATTAACTATTGTCATTGTCCCTACGGTGGCTCTGGCTCTAGACCAGTATCATGCAGCACAGCACAATTTGACGGATGGAACCGAGGTTTATTGCTATCGAGGCGAACAAGCCGAAATAGAAAGAACTATGATTATTAAAGCCTTAAAAGAGGAAAAGGCCCGTATTCTGTTCACCTCACCGGAAGCTATTTTGAAGAACTCCGAGTTTCGTCATACCCTGGGCGGGGCTATAAAAAGCCATTATCTGGCAAATGTGGTAGTTGACGAAGCCCATGTTGTTCCTGATTGGGGAGTGTTTTTTAGACCTGACTTTCAGATTTTTTCTATACTCTTGAAGAAATGGAAGCGTGAATCGGGAGACTACATACGCACATTCCTACTCTCTGCGACACTGTCTGATGATGTGGTTGACACTTTATTTACACTATTCGGAACGGACGGTAAAAATGCTCAGGTCCGTTGCGATGCACTTCGCCAGGAGCCTAGATTCTACTTCTACTCTACAAAATCCCAAAAGGAGCAAAGCGATAAGACTATCGAAGCTATCAAGCTTCTGCCTAAACCGATGGTCGTATATGTACTCGAGCCAAGTGAGGCCAAAGATCTGCAGAAGAAGCTTCGCCATGTCGGGTACAAGAATATTCCCGTTTTCACTGGTGAAACAAAGGCAGCAGACCGTGATGCCGTGTTAACCGGATGGAAAAACCACGACTTTGATGTTGTGATCGCCACCTCTGCTTTTGGAATTGGTGTTGACAAGCCTGATGTCAGAACAATCATCCATGCCTGCTGCCCGGAAAATTTGAGTCGGTTTTACCAAGAGGTAGGTCGTGGTGGCCGTGATCGGCTGCCTTCGCTCAGCCTATTTATTCCGCATCAAAGCAGATACGATGGCGATGGCGATGTGCACCGTGCGTTGGGTCTCGTCAACAAAAGAGTTCTTACAGTTGAGCGAGCTATTATCCGATGGAAGGGTATGCTTTCCAATCCCTCAGCAATGATTGATGGAGATGAATGTGTTTTGGATACCTCCGCCACCCCTTCTACGATGACGGACGAAGAGGCGGAATATGCAGGTAACCGAAATGTGGCATGGAATGTCAACTTGCTTTTGTTCCTGCATCGAACTGGCTTTATTGACCTTCTGGACGCAAGCTATGTGTTTGACAAGAAATTAAATCCTCCCAAGAAGTATTACACAGTCACAATTAAACTGCTGCAGCCGGATATTCTCAGCGATGGCGATAGTCTCACAGCTGCGTTGGCAGAACCCCGTGCAAGAGAATACGAGGCACAAATGCTCGGATACAGAATTATAAGCGAGCTTGTATCATCTCCTAAAGCATTGTGTTGGGGTCGCATTTTCAGTCACTTATTCCCCCTTTCGAAAGAAGTGTGCAATGGGTGCCCTGCCGACCCGAAAGGCCGCATCACAAGTGATGATACCTACAAGCTGAGAACAAATCCCGATATTAAACTTCCTCCTGCACGACCATCTCGTCGTCTGGACAGGAATATGGGATCATTCAACGAAATGATTATCAGCAGACCCTCAAGCGGGCCTTGCAGCATTGAAGAAGTAACCGTGGTCGCTGAAAAAGCTGCTCAAAACAGTATTGGTGTGTTGGTTATTCCTAATCAAATGGAGAACCAAATCGTTTTCAATGGCATTCTTTTAAATTACAAAGAGTTTTATTATGCAATTGTCCATTGTCCCTATCTCTTTGCTAAAGGTGTCGTTTGTATTTTTGACGGTGATCCGGCCACAACCTTTACGCTATATAAGAACCTTGGAAAACTGGATGCCTTTGGCTATCGAAAGATACTCTACTGCAACGAGAACACCATCGTTGCCAATAGTGGTAAGACGATAAGAGAGTATAGCGATGGTTATCTTATTCCACTTCAAAAATTCTAAAGGAGGTATTCGTATGTTCAAATCTAATCCGGACGGCATGCGAATGGAACCGACGCCGGAGCGAGTTCTCACTATTTGTCGCTTAGTTTCCCATAAAAGTATGGATCGTGATGAAGTGCGTAGATACATGACGTTGGGTACCGATGACGAAAAAGAACTTGACCAGATCAACAAGTCAATCAACGTAGCTCTTGAAGAGCTTTCCCTCATCAAGGAAGATACAGGCAATTTGGCTTTAGCTGTTGTTCCCGGTGTGATTGCTTCATCAAAAGCTTTTCGGCGATATGTGAGTGCCCGGGTTTTCTTCTCAAAAAGCACTACATTTTACATGTTTACCAAGTGGCTAATTGCTCAGAATGAGCGAATCTTTGCGTTGAAATCCTGGGAAGGCATGGCCAAGACCTGTGCTTCTGAAGTAAAGGAGCTAGCTGCGCTGAATGAAAATTCTGTCCTAGGATGGCGCTTTTGGGCTGCTTTTTTAGGACTCGGCTATTTAAGCGGAACAATGATTATTCCTAATATGAAACTCCGTTTGGAAGATATATTGGCAACTGCATACACAGAAAAGTTCAAATATAACGAGACGGTTCTTGCTCAGGATTTTATGCTTTGGCTGAGCACACAATTGCCTGAAGTCGAGATCGGCAGTAAGCTGCCTTTAGCGCTCTCTGCTGGGCTTCGTACGCTGCATGAAATCGGCTTAATTAAACTTGAAACGTGGTCTGATTCCACGCCAGTTATGCTCTATTATGTAGACGGTGATCCTATCAATGGCTTCACACATATTTTTGTGAAGGAGGAAATCAACTCATGAAGTGGGAACAGTATCGCTCTGTCATGGAACAGAATGCAATCAAAACAGACGATATGGCTACCGAAGATGCCTATTTCATGTCTACCCACATGCCATTCTCATCTCTTGAGCTTTTTCGTGGTGGCTATTATGAAGAGCGAAAAATGCCTGTCCCTACAAAACTAATGACCGAAGATGAGGTTTTCGAGCAGCTAATCTATAATCCCGACAATGAGCACCGAATGATTATTGTTCGAGGCAATCACGGCACGGGTAAATCTCATCTTATTCGCTATCTGAAGGGTAAATTTGAGAAAAGTCCCTCCACGGTATATAATCCTGCGACCGAACAGTTGGTTTTTCTCCGACGTTTGAATAACTCTGTCCGGGGTGCTTTTTCTCAGTTGTTAGAGCAGGGGGCAATCAAAGATCCCGATGTTGCAGAGAAGCTCAGTAAGTTTGTGATCTCCTCCGATTCCAAAGATGAAGATTCTTTCAAGACGGAAATTCTGTATGCCTACATTGCGGCTGTACGAAACGATGTATCCGGTAAAACCTACAAGGCTGTCAGATGCCGTGATATCGCCAGTTATCTCGCTGACAGCCGTGTGAGTGAATACCTGTTGCGTGAAGGCGGCGCTATATCCAGATGCTATAATGTCATCACTGCCCCAAGCAATCAGATTCTTCAAGATACCACGGTTTTCACAGAAGAAGATCTTAATGTTTCTAGAATTATCCGCGCTATAATAAAACAGGGCGATCCCCAAGCCTCCCTTTTTGCGATCTCGTTGAAAGGCGATGAGTTTGAAATTACTAAGCTTATGAACTATCTCAACGGTTTTACAAGGGAGGTCATCCAGCGCTGTGCCGATATTTCCAGTGAAAATGCAGAGACCATTTTTGCGCAGCTGAGGCGAGATTTGAAAAAGCAAGGCAAAAACCTTACTATCTTTATTGAGGACTTCACCGGATTCACCGGAATCGACCAGGAACTCATTACGGCGCTTTCTTATGAGCATGGTGGTGACTATGCCGATTTGTGTCGCGTCACTTCAATAATTGGCATCACAAACGACTATTATTATGCATTTAGAGGTAATTTCAAAGATCGTGTAACTCACCAAATTGAGGTTACAGAGCGTTCTTATGGTACAGACGAGTTTATCATTCAGATGGCCGGCAGATACTTGAACGCAATTTACTGTGACCCTGCAGGACTGCATAGCTGGACTGACTCTGGCGCAGATTTAAGCGAATTGCCAATCAGTGATTTCAAACCGCCTTGCGAGTGGGATACCACGACCATTGGAGAAAAGGAAGTAACATTATATCCATTTAACCGCCATGCACTATTGAAGTTGTATGACTCTCTTGCGACCAAAAGTCCTAGAATGTTCTTAAAGAATGTTATTCGCGCACAGTTAAAAGAATATTTTGATGGAAAGCAATACGGTGATGGGTGGTGCTTTCCACTTAATCCCAGCAATATTCAGATGTCGAATGACCCCCACAGTTCTTCCATTGACCGATTGGAAAGTATGAGTTCCGATGATAAAAACCGTCTGAAAACTGTATTCGCTATTTGGGGGGATGGCTCTGCATCTGGCGTAAAAGATACCGATGGAACGGTGCGTTTTAGTGGCCTTAATCAAGCTTTCCTTGCGGACATAGGCTTGAATACCTTTACTGGCATCGGTGAAATTGTAGATAGGTCCACGGGCAAAGCTGTATCCCAGGATGCTGTATCCAAATTCGAGACGACCGGGGGAAGTAATCCCGTTCATCATTCTGCCACTCCAGAACCTCCCAAGGCTAAGCCTCCTATCGATGGCGCTACAAAGAATTACCTTAAATTCAAGGACGACATCACAGCATGGTTTACCAAAGGCGAGACATTAAAATATGATCCTGACTATCGTGGTTGGCTTCGTACTCTTGTTCGTGGTGACTCCAAACAATGTGGCTCCATTAACTGGCAAGATATTGGCATCCCAGCCTATATTGCAGAAGAGCGTCTTTCTGACCTGGGGTGTTACTATATCGACGATCAGAGTTCTCCTGCGAATGTTGATAGGGCTATCATTTACATGGACAGAAGTGCTGAAAGCCGTGACGCGTTGATGGCCTTGAACGAGTTGAACTACGCAAAAGGTTGGGATTTTGAGGGTGCAGCTTATTATCAGCAAAGATTGATTACCTGGCTGGAACGAAGAAAAACTGATATCATCGAAAGAGTTACTGCTACAAAACAGGGGGAAAGCCCTCTCCCAGTGTTAGAGTGGTGCCTTGCAATCCAGTATCTCAAAGCATGTATCTTGGGTCAGAATGTTGATACAAGTTCTCCCTATTCAGTGATTAAATCTCTGTTCAAGGATTTAAAAAAAGACGATAGTATTAAGAGAGATACCCATGAGTGGAACGATATGATTCAGTTCGTTCTTAACCGTAAAGCTGATTTTGACAGCGCGCTGACCTTCTTAAGGCAAGCTTCTATGACCACAATGGGCGCTGTTCATTTTGCTGCTGATCCCCACACTAAATCTTGTTTCAGAACAGATGAGCTGGTACTCGCCGTTGAAAAACTCATGGCTGCAGACTGGGATATAGAAGCAACATTGCCTGGCAACATCCCACAGAAGCATCTTCTCTATAATCCCGCTACATTGTTAAAAGCGCTCTATCCCAGTGTTAAAAAGGCTATGACTGCGGATACTCAGGAAGCTGCAAAGGTAGTAGGCAAACTCGAAGAGTATGTTGGTGAACTCACCCAAAAGAATCTCGTTGATACTTTGGCCGCTATTCAAGAGCTGTTTTCTGTATTTTCTGCGAATGGAATCATAGGAAGTACAGAGCTGCAGGTCAAATATGAAAAGCCTCCCATTGAAACAGCCAAAACTGTAATGGGACATATTAAGCTGATTAACGATGCGACCTCTCTGCAAGCAGTAAAGCAGCTGGCAGTATACTCTGGCAACTCACTACATGTGTTGTGTGGTTTTCTTCGAGATATCCAGGTGATTGCTCAGAAAGCTGACCAGGAAGGGGCAAAAGCCCAAAAAGATATAGCTGCTACTGGCGGTTTTGCTAGTACAGGAACTTTATCTGAAACTGCCTTGTCTTCTGTGAAGGCACTTTGCACTCAGCTTGAGAATATGGAGGTGTACGAAAATGCTGTTAACTGAGGCGATCAAAAATTGCACCTCTACTATCAAAAAACGCCGAGCAACAATCGAAAGCAAGCAGCATGCCGAAACTTACGCGAAGGCATTGGAACAGCTTATCCAGACTACCGGGAGTATTCAAAGCACCATTGATTGCGCTGTGGTCATGAAAGAAAAAGGAATTGTCAGCACTCCGCTTATAGATGTGCTTACTCGGAACGAATTGTTAGCTTGCATCAACGATTGCGGAAATGGTGTTTCCGAAATGCAGTTGACCTTGGAGACCGTTAAACTGTTGAAATCCAAGGGAGATGCGATTGCAACGCAAATTAAAATCGTATGGCGGGATGAAGCTGAGAAGTATTCTGATGGCCCGAAAGGCTATTTGTCTATGATTGGTGGTCTATCGGATGATCCCAACCGAGCAAAGCACTTGACAGACAGCATTACTCAAACGGTTGCTGGAAATCCATCCATCAAAGCTATAAATAGCTTAATTTCCTATGTAGCGGAAGCAAAACAAATTATCGATCAGTTTTCTCTGAGCCCCGAAATCGAAGACTTCTTAAAAAGGGTCTCTTCTCAGCGGGCCACGGTTTTGGATTTAACCCCTAATATCATGGCATGGCTCAAGGAAAAGAATCTCACAGGCAAACTGAAAATTAGGTTTTAAATAAGGTGAGTGCCAATGACTATTCTTGAAGCAATCAAAGCTGTACTTAGTACAGAAAAATATGGATTAACCTGCAAAGAGATCACAAATCACATACTTTCCAAGAAACTATATACATTCAATACAACAGATCCAAACGCAATTGTCAGACATAGTCTCCGTAGGCATTGTCAAGGCCTTGATTTTCCTTCAGCACATCTCGTTAAACATTTTTACATAGTCTCTGGTAAACGCGGAACTGCTGTTTACTCCCTCATAGAATCAACAGATACTACTTCAACCGATGACATTCCCCAACAAAAGCTCCCACTATCTTCTGCATCAGATCTTTTGCCAGAGGAAAAAATGCAAAAGTACTATAATGAACATAGAGAAAGCATAAAAAAACAACTCCTTGATATAATTCTCAATAATGATCCAAGTTTTTTTGAGCACCTTGTAGTCAAGCTCCTTCTTGCTTTAGGATATGGTTATGGAACAGATGCAGGACAAGTTGTTGGGAAATCTCACGACGGTGGAATTGACGGAATCATCAATGAAGATAAACTTGGTTTGGACAAAATTTATATCCAAGCCAAGCGTTACGCATCAAGTCACAATGTTGGATGTAAAGAAATACAGGCTTTTTCTGGAGCGATGAAAAAAGTAACTAAAGGAGTATTTATTACAACCTCAAGTTTCACCAAAGAAGCGCGAAAGGAGGTCTTGGAGCAAGTGGGAAAACAGATTGTATTGATTGATGGCACACTGCTTACCGACTTAATGCTACGTAGCGGTATAGGCGTTCGATGCGTGCAATCATTTGACACTTATGAAATTGACACTGACTTTTTCGGCAGTAGTTAAGCAAAATGGATCATATCAAAGTTTTGGGCATACATATTCGCATAAAATGGAATGGCATATTATTGGGATGTATTATTTAAGATCAACGGATTATTCCACTCAGAATTTTAGTAATAAGAGTCAGGGATAAAGATTATACCTTATATCAGCGGTACATATATACTTTTTCTGCCCGCATTTATATCATCTATCGACTATAAAAAAACGACCTACCCCTATTTATACCGATAGGAGACAAATACAAACATTTTTTAAGCTCATATCTCTTTTTCAGTGAAAAGGCTTCCTTAGCCAATACTTTAATGCATGTTTATTAAGGTGTTGATAAGCCTACTGCTAAATAAGATTAAGAAAAACATTAGTTTTTTCGTATCTTTGTTCCATACAAATTAAATCATTAACCCAAAAAAACACACCAATATACACATGAACACTAAGTCTAAAATCATTCTATCACTTTGTATAGTATTACTATTTCCAATTATGCTTTGCGCACAACCCATATGCCAAATACAGCATTTCTCAATATACAATGGACTGGTACAAAGAACGGTTACAGATATCGTGCAAGATTCCAAAGGTTTCATTTGGTTTGCTACATGGAACGGATTGAATAAGTTCGATGGCTATACTTTTAAAAACTACAAAGCATACCCTGGAGACGGATGTACGCTTACCAGCAACCGCATACTGAAAATCATCCCCAACCAGTATAATAGTATATGGTGTCAAACTTATGACGGCCGGGTATATTTGTTCGACAGTCAACACGAAAAATTTGTTGATATCCTCCAGCCTATCGAGAAAAAGGAAAAAAAATCATTTGTAGTACAGAAAATCTATACTCTTCCCAAAGGTGTCAGTTGGGTTGTATGCAAAAAAGGAGCTTTTCGAATAGACGAACGGATGCTTAAAAATGGAGATAAAGGCAGTATTACATACTATAGCCCGACTGTTAATAATTTGCCAGGTAAAAAAGTAACGAACGTCCAGCAAGATAGCAGTGGAGACGAATGGATATTTACGAATAAAGGAGTCTGCATAATCGGTCAAAAAGCTTTATCTGATACCACCAAATTTACAAGTCTTTGCGAGAACCATGAAAAAATATATCTGATATCCACTGATCGTTTAGCAATTTACGATCAGCAAAACGGACAACTCCGGAATGAAATAATACCTTCCATCTCCGGTCAGTTAAACTGTATACAAAGCTTGGGTAAAGATACTATAGGGGTGGGTACTGACAATGGTATCATGCTTTTCTTTGCACAAACCAAACAATTCAAGTTTATAGACACGCTGACTAAAACTCCTTCAAACACTGTGAGAATATTCAAGGATAGTTATAATGAATTATGGATATTCAATCGTGAACGTGGAGTCACACGATATAATCTGATAACCGGCGAAAAGCAACACTATGAAACTCCACCGCAAAACATGCCAAAAGCTGAATTAAAAAGCCGTGATGTGATTTTTGAGGACAATCAAGGTACATTATGGATAGTGCCACACTTGGGATGTTTGAGTTATTATGACCGGGAAAGCAAAGAGCTCAAGCCCTATTATACCGATTACAGCAAGCCCGAATCTAAATTTACTCCTGTCATCACCAACTTTTATCTGGACAACCAAAAAAATCTATGGTTTACCAATAGCTTTTGGATGGACAAAGTTTCATTCTTTCCCAATGCCAGTCAACTGACAGTATTTGATAATGGCCATGAAACCCGCGCTTTCCTGATTGACAAGCAAAAGAATTTGTGGATAGCAAATAAAAAAGGATTTATCCGAATTTTCAATCCGGATAAATCCCTCAAAGGCTATCTGACACCAGATGGAAAAATCAGTAAACAGAC
>OKSB01001419.1_pt1 | contig 23780 bp, 18 predicted proteins | sample 1601171 | NCBI WGS metagenome assembly OKSB01 (sample SAMEA3541496, study PRJEB24748) | human gut metagenome | biome: human gut; feature: human-associated habitat; material: faeces | place: China | collected 2012 | reverse complement strand
CCGCTTTAGGAGAGCGGTGCTCTATCCCCTGAGCTACGGAGGCATGTTGTACTAGTGTAGCAGATTTACGCCGCTGTAATGCTACGTATAGCCACTCTTCGAAGTTGCGGTGGAACAGCCCTCCGGAAAGTGCGCCCCACTATCCAGGCAAATTCTGGGTCAGACTTTCCCCATGAGACCTAGCCGGGAAACTGCGTCCCAGAATTTCGGCTCGAAACGGGACACGGTTTCCCAAACGGGCTCGTTCCGGAAACTACATCCCGCAATCGGCGCTCGAACTGGGATGCACTTTCCCGATCGAGTCCCATGGGAAACTGCGCCCCGCTTTGGGGGCGCTCTTTAATGACTAGTTGCCTTTGTGGAAAAGGTTCTTGATGACGGAGGGGATGCTCTTGGCGCCCTTGGCCGTCACATCGATAAAGTCGGGCGAACGAACGAGCTTGTCCTCGTCAATGTACTTACGCACCGCGCGAAGCGTTTCCTTGTCATTGCGCGTCGAAAACGTAAAGTGGCCATTCTCTTTGGTAAAGATGGCAAAACGCGTAATCTTCTTGGTGCCGCGCAAAACCTCGGCGGCAATATAGTCGACCTCGTCCCACGGGATTTGGATATAATCCTCGGGATTACGCTCGTTATAGTACTCAAACGCCTTATTGCCCACCATCACGTTACCGTGACTGGTAAGCCCCATCAGGCAGGTTGCCGGCGTTGCCAAATCGACCGTGCTGTTCTGAGATTGCGCCATACGCGCCTCGCCCTCCAATAAAAACAATCGGACCGCATCCAGTGTACCCACCGGGTGCGGTCCGTTTCAATGGCTCAAAAGCCCTTGCCTAGCAACTCTCGGTCTTAAGCCGAAGCGTGCTTACATGAAGCCGCAGACGCGACCGATGATGCCGACGGCGAAGAGAGCCAGGATGATGACGATCGGGCTGACCTTCTTCTTGAGGAGCTTGCAGACCAGAAGGGTCAGGCACACGGCGGCAAGGCCGGGGATGAGCTGATCGAGGTTGGCCTGAAGCGTGGTGACCTTCACCGGGTCGAGTGCGTTGGCACCGACAGAGCTGTACATCGTCAATGCCTGCTTGATGCCCTCAGAACCGGCGGGCAGGTTGGCCCAGTCGATATAGGCGCCAGCGGACTGCGTGACCTTGGAGACGATCGGGGTAAAGGAGATGGAAACCCAACGCTCGACCAGGGCGCCGATGATGAACATACCCAGGATGGAAGCACCCTCGGTGACCTTGCCCATCAGACCGCCGGAGAGGTCCTTGGCGATGGAGGAGCCGACCTTGTAGCCAAACTCCTGCGTGTACCACAGGAAGGCGTAACGGATGATGTTCCACGCGAAGAAGAACAGCAGCGGACCGGCGATGCTGCCGGACAGGGCCAGGGAAGCGCCCAGTGCGCCCAGAATCGGGCGAAGGGTGAACCAGAAGGCGGGGTCGCCGACGCCGGCGAGCGGGCCCATCATACCGACCTTGACGCCCTGAATGGCGACGTCGTCAATCGGAGCACCGTTGGCGCGCTCCTCCTCGAGGGCGAGGGTAACGCCAATGACGGGGGCGGAAACATAGGGGTGGGTGTTATAGAACTCCAGGTGGCGCTTAAGAGCGGCAATCTGGTCATCCTTGCTGGTGTAGAGCTTCTTGATCGCAGGGATCATTGCGAAGCACCAGCCGCCGTTCTGCATACGCTCGTAGTTCCACGAGCCCTGAAGGAACTGATGACGGAAGCAAACCTTCTTACGGTCAGCCTTGGTGAGCTGAATCTTGTTCTCTGCCATATGTATCACTCCCCTCCTACTCGTAATCGTTCAGAATGTCGCCGAGCGGGTCACCGGAGCCACCGCCCATGCCGCCACCCTGCTTGGCCAGATCCTTAAGGCCAAGGTAGATGAGGGCAAGGGAGATGCCGATGAGGCCAAGGGCGATCAGCGTGAGCTGAGGGATGGCAGCAAGGACAAAGCCGAGGATGAAGAACGGCCAGGTCTCCTTGGTGGCCATCATGTTGATGACCATGGCGTAACCGACGGAAGCGACCATGCCGCCGCCGACAGCCATGCCGCCGGACAGCCAATCGGGCATAGCGTTAAGCGCGTTGGTAACGGCCTCGGCCGGGATGATGCACAGAAGTACTGCCGGGATGGCGATACGAACACCCTGCATGAGGATGCCGGCGTACTGCCAACGCTCGATGCCGGCGAAGTCGCCCTTCTCGGCGCAGGCGTCCATGGCGTGAACCATAGCGGTAGCCAGGGTACGGCAGATCATGGTCAGGAACAGACCAGCGACCGACAGCGGGACGGCGACGGCGATGGCGGCGGTAACGGCCTTGGCCGAATCGGTGGCGCCACCGTTGAGGGCGAGCACCATGATGATCGAAGAAGCGACCGAGGCCAGAGCGGCGTCAGGCGCGACGGCGGCGCCGACGTTAGCCCAGCCAAGGGCCATCATCTGGAGCGAACCGCCCAGGAGGATGCCCTCCTGAAGGTGACCGGTTACGAGACCGATAAGCGTGCATGCCACGAGCGGCTGATGGAACTGGAACTCATCCAGAATGCCTTCCATACCGGCAAGCAACGCGACAATCGCAACAAGCAGAATAGTGATTGCAGACATGTATCGGACCCTCCTTTACTATGCTTGAGCGGCCAGTTCGGCCTTAGCTTTCTTCAACATGGCGTCGAGATCCTCGGAGGAATCCGAAGGAACCTTGCGGACCTCGAACTTGACGCCCTTGGCCTTGAGAGCCTCGATGGTCTTGACATCGTCATCGCCCATAGCGACAGCGTTAGTGACGACGACCTTGCCCTTGGAGTGGGCCATGGAACCGATATTGGCTTCCTTGATGTCGACGCCGGCCTCGATGGCCCTGAGCAGATCCTGCGGGTTCTCGAACAGCAGCATCGCCTTGGTGTCGCCAAAGCGCGTGTCCTTGACGACCTCGGCCATCTTCTTGATAGGCACGACGTTGGCGTGGACTCCCGGAGGGGCAGCCTGCTCGATCATGGTCTTGCGGAGCTCGTCGTGAGCAACGCCGTCGGAGACCACGATGATGCGGTTGGGGTTGATCTGCTTGGTCCACGTGGTGGCCACCTGACCATGCAGCAGGCGCGTGTCGATACGGACGTGGGCGATCTTGATGTGCCCGTCGCCGATCACCGTTCCCGGAGGAATGGCACCCGCAGGAGCAGCGGCGGCCGCAGCCGGCTTCTTCTCCTCGGGCTCCAGAGACTCGGGCTTGACGCGCACGCCAGCCTTAGCCTCAGTCACGAGATGTTTTGCGATCGCATGTGCAGTGTTCTTTGCGTCAAAGCGCTGCGAATATGCCTCGATGAGCATAGGCAGGTTGACACCGGTGACGATAGCCCAGGAATCGTGGCCCTCGATGAGCCCGCTGATCTGGTTGAACGGCGTGCCGCCCCACAGATCAACGAGGAAGAGCACCTGCTCCTGGTCCTCGAAGGAAGCGATTGCTTCCTCGACCTTGGCACGGAAGTCGTCGGGGCCCATGCTCGGCTCGAGCGAGACCACGGCAACAGACGGCTGATCGCCAAAGACCATCGAACCCGTCTGCTTGATTCCAGCCGCCAAGTCACCATGGCTAGCAAGAACAATACTTACCATCACATAACCTCCTTTTTGTCTACGTATTTCCTACACGACAATAAAGGAGTATACCTGTTCGCCTTGTGGATTTATAGCTAAATTCGCAAACGGTTGCATTATTTGTTTAAACGTCTAAGTTTGTTACAAATTGATTACGTTGCTGATTTACAGCTCATTGCCTACTAAAACGTGATTTCCCAATTACTTTCACAGATATATACAGACACTCTGTTCATTAACGCCGCTTTTAGGTTAATCCCAATGCGCCTGCGTGCCGCTATTTTGTTTAAACAGACATAACTTGACTAATTGTATAACTTATGATCTAGCGCAAGTAGTCGTTGGGGACGTTCTTAAACGACTAGTCAAACAAGAACGTCCCCAACGACTAGGGGCTAGACGATGTGGAGAGGGTTAGCGGCGTCGACGGCGTCGGGGGCGTCAGAAGGGCCGTCGGGGGCAGCGTCTGCCGGATCCTCGTCGGGGGTCTCGATCTGCTTGATCATGACCTCTTGGCCCTGGAGCAAATAGGTATCGCCTCTGCCGCAATGGGGGCAGGTCTTGCCGTGCTCGACTGTCGCATAGTCGCGGCCGCACGCCTCGCAATGCGTCACGGCCTCGACGGGCTCCACGATAAGCTCCGCGCCCTGCGTGATGGACTTTTTATCTGCCGCCCAGCGCCAAGCGTCGAGCAGCAAGTCGGGAACGACGCCCGAGACCTCGCCCAGCAGCAGCGTGACGCTCGAAACGTGGCGCACGCCATTGGCGCGCGCCACGTTCTCAACATCGCGAATAATGTGATAAACGATTCCCAATTCATGCAAGGTAGAAACCTTTCAACAACGGTTGATGCGATGCAAACTCAAAGCAAGGGGACGGCGAAATCTAGTCTGCGCCGTCCCCTCACCCGCCATGGTTACCTATTTACGACCGAACTTGATTTTGATTGCACGCTTTAAAGCATACTTGCCAAGGCTCGGGAGCTTTTGCTCGTATTTAACCATCGTGGAGCACTCGGGGCGATCGCGATCAAGATGGATGGCGTCGAATGCGCACTTGGTGGTGCACAGGCCGCAGCCAATGCACTTGTTGGGGTCGACGATCGAGGCGCCGCAGCCCAGGCAGCGGGCGGTCTCGGCGCGCACCTGCTCTTCGGTAAAGGTCTCGACGTACTCGCTGAAGGGCGCGGCCTTCTCGCGCTCGCGGTCCACGTGGGCAACCTCGCGGCTCGCGTTGTCATAGCTCGCGATCACGACATCGTCGCGGTCGAGCGCGGTGTAGCGGCGCTGGTTGCGGCCGATGGTGAGCGTGGAGCCCGGCTGCACAAAGCGGTGGATGGACACCGCAGCCTCGTGACCGGCGGCGATAGCGTCGATGGCGAAGCTGGGACCGGTGTAGACGTCACCACCCACAAAGATGTCGGGTTCGGCGGTCTGGTAGGTCTGGGGATCGGCAAGGGCACCCTGGCTGCGGCCGAGCTCCACCTTGGAGCCAGCCAGCAGGTCGCCCCACACAATGGACTGGCCAATCGACATGACGACACGGTCGGCATCGACACGGCGTAGATCGTTCTCGTCGTACTCGGGCGCAAAACGGCCTTCGTCGTCAAAGACACGCGTGCAGCGCTTGAAGGTGATACCGCACACACGACCGGCCTCGTCCAGGTGGACCTCCTTGGGACCCCAACCGCAGCTGATGTGCGCGCCGTCCTCGATGGCCTCGCGACGCTCTTCCTCGCTGGCGGGCATCTGTGCCTCGCTCTCCAGGCAGAACATCTCAACGTGCTCGGAACCCAGACGGCAGGCGTTGCGGGCAACGTCGATGGCCACGTTGCCGCCGCCCACCACGATGGTGCGGCCGGGCAGCGCGTCAATCTTGCCGCTGTTGACCTCGCGCAAAAAGTCGACGGCCACGGTCACACCCTCGGCGTCCTCGCCCGGAATGTCGGCAAGGCGGCCGCCCTGGCAGCCAATAGCCACGTAGAAGGCCTTAAAACCCTGCGTGCGCAGCTCGTCGAGCGTCACGTCGCGGCCGACTTCCACGCCATAGCGGAACTCGGCACCCATCAGGCGAATGATCTCGACCTCGGCCTCGATAACATCCTTCTGCAGCTTAAAGCTGGGAATGCCGTAGGTGAGCATGCCACCCGGGCGCTCGTTTTTCTCGAACACGACGGGCTTGTAGCCCTTCTCGGCAAGATAGAAAGCGCAGGACAGACCGGCCGGGCCGGCACCGATGATGGCAATCTTCTGGTCGAAGCCGCCAGCGCGCGTCGGCGTCACCACGGGCGGGACGTAGCGGGTCGCAGCGTCCAGATCGCGCTGGGCGATAAACTTCTTGACTTCGTCGATAGCCACGGCGGCGTCCACACGACCGCGGGTGCAGGCATCCTCACAGCGGCGGTTGCACACACGGCCGCAGATAGCGGGCAGCGGGTTCTCGCGCTTAATGAGTGCTAGGGCCTCGTCATAGCGACCCTGCGCTGCGAGCTTCAGATAGCCCTGAACGGCAACGTGCGCGGGGCAGGCCGTCTTGCAGGGCGCGGTGCCGGACTCATGCGTCTCGATGCGGTTATCGTTGCGGTAGTTGGGCGACCACTTGGTGTGGTCCCACTTGGTGGCATCGGGCAGCTCCTGGCGCGGATACTCGGGTACCTGTCCGCCGGCCTTTTTGCTGCAGAGCTTTTGGCCCAGCTTGGCGGCGCCGGCCGGGCACACCTCAACGCAGCGACCGCAGGCAACGCACTTGTCCTTCTCGACCTTGGCGACATAGGCCGAGCGCGACAGGTTGGGCGTGTTGAACAGCTGAGAGGTGCGCAGGGCGTAGCACACGTTGACGTTGCAGTTGCAGATGGCGAAAATCTTGTTCTCGCCGTCGATATTGGTGATCTGGTGCACAAAGCCGTTGTCCTCGGCCTGGCGCAAAATGTCGTAGACCTCGTCGCGCGTCACGTAATGGCCACGGTCTGTCTCGACCACGTAGTCGGCCATATCGCCCACGGCGATGCACCAATCGGCCGGGTCGTCGGCGCAGCCCTCTCCCATCACGCGACGGCTCGCGCGGCAGCTGCAGGTGCTGGCGGCATACTTGCCATCGTATTTGTCGAGCCAATGCTCGATATGCTCGATCGGCACCGACGTGCTCGCGGCATCGATGGCCTTCTCGACCGGAATGACGTGCATGCCGATACCGGCGCCTCCGGGCGGCACCATCGGCGTGGCCTTGGACAGCGGTCCCTTGGACGCTTGCTCAAAGAACTTGGCATAGACCGGATGCTCCTCGAGCTGGCTCACGCGCATGTTGAGGAACTCGGCGGAACCCGGCACCAGCATGGGCAGCACCCACTGCTTGGCGCGCTCGGGGTTTTCCCAGTTGTACTCGAGCAGACCCGTGTAGCTCATGTCGTCGAGCATTTTTTCGATATCGGCCTCGGGCATGCCGGTGAGCTTGACCATCTCGGGCAGCGTATAGGGACGGCGCATCTTCATCTTGCAGAGCACTTCGGCCTGCTCGTCGGTTGCGGCCTCGGCAAACGACCAGTACTCGTAGCCCAGCAGCTCGTCGCGGTGCAGCAGGCGGTTGGTGCAGTGCTCACACAGTTTGACGATGGCCTCGCGCGGATGCTCCGGTATCGGCGGCACGAACTCCGCGCCGATATCGGGCTCGGTATAGCTAATCCCCGGTCCGTTGAGAATCATAGTCGTCCCTTCTCTTGCCACAGCCCGGCGAGACCGCAGCGCCCCTCTTTTTTTGCAGGCCGGGCATGCCCCCATGCCTTTCACCCGCCATTGTTGACATTGTGTCAAAAATAGTATTGACGAACCGTCAACAATATTCAAGACTGTTAGGCGAACAGTCAGGCAAAAGAGGATGAAAGGCGGCAAAACATGGGCAACAACGCAGCAGATATCTCTGTGGTCGATGCCGTCCCCGCATCCGATAGCGCGGCAAAACGCCTGACGGGCGACGAGCGCCGTCGCGAGATCCTCGCCGCTGTGCGCGCCGTGAGCGCCGAGCTTGGTGTGTCCCATCTTTCGGTATCGGCCGTGACCAAGCGGGCTGGCTGCACGCGTTCGCTGTTCTACCACTACTTTGCCGATATGGATGCCGCCGTCACCGCCGTTATGGACGAGGCAATCGACGGCTTTATCGCCGAGCTCGAGCAGTGGAACGCCAGCCGCACGGTTGGCGACATCGAAGGCGCACTCGACACCGTTGCTCCGCTCTTTAAGCGCCTGGTCGTGAGCGGCCACGAGTTGCCGAGCACGCTCACCTCGAGCAGCGGCGCGCTCTACGGCGGCTTTTTGCACAACGTGGTCCAGCGCGTGGCGCAGTATATCTGCGATACCACCGTGGTGGATTTTGTCGCCCATCACGAGCTACGCATCGACCATGTCTACGAGACGTTCTACACCCTCATCATGGGGCTGCTGATGTATATCCGCACGCACCCCGATGTGCCCGACGAGACAGTCAAGGAAATCATCGCCTCGACGCTCCATATCGAGGGCTATACCGCCAAGTATCAGGAGCGCAAGCCCCAGAACTGACGACATTTGGCCAAACTGCCCGCGATCAGAAGAGGGGCCGCGGGCTTGTGAAAGGAGAGCAGCATGCTGTTCGATGTTTGGGGTAGCAATACCCTTATCCACTGGGCCGGCTGGGCCATGGTCTTTATTGGCCTGATCGTGCTCAACGAGGTCGGCCGCCGCACCAAGCTGGGCGCGGCCATCATCTTTGGCGTGGCTCCGCTGGCCATGACCATCTACTGCGTCGCTATCGCCATCGGCGTCTCACAGGGTGCCGAGTGGGCGCTCACCAACCCCACCCATGTGTACCAGAACAGCTGGTTCCACTACGCCAAGGTATACGCGGCGCTGGCCGGTTGCTGGGGCTTCATTGCCGTTTAAGTACCAGTGGGGCAAGATCGGCAAGGCGCATTGGTTCCGCGCGTGGCCGTTTGCGATCGTCGCCATCAACATCATGATCGCCGTCGTGTCCGACTTTGAGAGCGCCTATCACTTCTTTGTCCTGGGCGAGTCCACCTGGGTCACCTCCGAGGGCGCCACGCAGCTCGCCGGCTGGAACAACGTGTTCAACGGCGTCGCCGGTATCATCAACATCTTCTGCATGACCGGTTGGTGGAGTGTCTACGCCTCTGAGGACAAGACCGATATGCTGTGGCCCGACATGACCTGGGTCTACATCATCGCCTACGACATCTGGAACTTCTGCTACACCTACAACTGCCTGCCCACCCACTCCTGGTTCTGCGGCTTTGCACTGCTGCTGGCGCCCACCGTCGCCGCCTTTATCTGGAACAAGGGCGGCTGGATCCAGAACCGCGCCTTTACGCTGGCTATTTGGTGCATGTTTGCCCAGGTGTTCCCGTACTTCCAGGAGGAGTCCATCTTTGTGACCCACTCCACGCTCGACCCCGGCGCCGCTACCGCGGTCTCGATCGCCGCACTGGTCGCCAACGTCGCCGCAATCATCTACATCGCCTACCGCGCCAAGAAGCTCGGCCGCAATCCCTACAAGCAGGATGTCTTTGAGGGCACCAGCGATTGGGAGAAGGCTACCGCTCGCCGCGCCAAGGTTGATTACGCGCACGCCGAGTAACGTGCCTGACGCAAACATCGTTTGAGCACGAAGCGGCGTAGCCGGCTCCGCGCAACTCAACGCATTGCAGAGCCCCCCGGAATGTGATTCGTTCGCGTTCCGGGGGCTTTTTGCTGCCGCGAGGATGCGGCTGAACGATGTGCTCGGGTTAAATCGGATCTTATATTTCGCATTCGCTTTATATGGCTCCATTTTTGGGTACAGTGTTGAGCCGATATTGCATTGGGGGATATATGAGCGATGAGATGTGTGGCCGCGAGGATGCGGCCCAGGATGCGGAAGCATGTGCCGAGGCCCTGGAGAGCCTTGACCGGATTGCGCTAGACGAGCTCTCGTTTAGCGATTCGGCCGTCGACACGCAGGACGAGGCGCACGAAGACAGCGACGCCAAAGACGCTCCTGACGAGGCCGAAGCCGAAGAGGACGATAGCAAGGACGATGACCAGCCGGAATCCGACTCGGGAGAAGAGACCGTCCTGCTTGGCAGCTTGCCTGCCGACGACTCGCTCACCCGCGAGCTCCCTGGCTTAGGCTCCGCGCCTGCCGTGGACGAGACCATCGCCATGGGCGATATTCCCCTGCCGTCCGTTCCCTCGGCACATGAGGCCGAGGCCCGTCACCGCAAGATGTCGCCCAAGCGCCGCAATCTGATGGTCGCCGGCGCTGTGGTCGTTGCGCTCGTCGCCGGCGGCGCAGGCTACGCAGCCTGGAACGGATACCGGCAAGAGCAGGCTGCCATCGCCGCCGCCAATGCCCACACGATGATGTCGGTGCAGATTGGTGTACATGCCGCGGGGCTCGACTGTTCCACCGGCTCCAAGATTCCCGTACAGGTGAGCGGCCAGGATTCTGACGGCTCCTCTGTGAGCGAAACACTCTATGTTGACGAGCACGGCCGTGGCATCAAACTGCTACCCGGTAACTACACGCTCTCCATTGCCGCCTCCCCCATCGCGTCCGACGGCACCGTCTATACCGTGCCGACCACCAAGGCGCAGGTCACGATCAAGAGCGACGGACAAGACCTAAGCAGCCAGGCCGCCTTTAAGCTTAAGGTGCCTTCGGCCGACACGGTAACCGACGACCAGATCGATGCCGCCGCCAAATATGCCGAGGAGGGAGGCGCGAGCTCCGCCGCCACCGCCAAGGTGCTCCAGCAGGCGGCAACCGCGCGGCGCGACGCCGCCGTCAATGCCGTGAGCGCGCAAAAGGCACAGGCGGCCCGTGATGCCGACGCCCGTCACAAGGCAACCGACCTCTACCAGCTCGATATCCCCGTCGAATGGTACGGCAAGGTCGAGACTTGGCAAAATGGCAGCACGCTATGCATCTATCTTGCCGGCGACAGCGATACGCCGATTGTGACGCTCGTCGCGGTGCGCGAGGGCGAGAGCTTTACGCCCGATGAGGGCGATACGGTTTTGGGTGCGGCCAATCTAGGCAACGGTTATACCGTCTACGCCAGCGGCCCCGTCTATCCGTACGTGGTGCCCCAGACCATCAACGGACGGACGCAGAATCCCGTGTCGACCTACCCCATGGACTCGGCCATTGAGCTTGTCGAGCTCACGACCGGCAACCGCTACACCTATAGCCAGATCAAGAACGTACTGGTCGGCAAAGACGGCAAGGCCGACGCCGCGACCAAACTCGAGACCGACTACCTCGCCCAGATTCTCCTGCCGAGCATCAAGGCCCAGGACTAGCCGGGCGCATCATGGTGCTCCCCAACCGTGATGAAGGGGCCAGGAGGTCCTAGCCTCGCAAATCCATAGACGATTAGGAAAGGAGCCACTTCCATGCGGGCACAGCATGTACCACGCCGTGTTTGCATGGAATATCGGCCTGCTCATCCATGGCAACGATTGCCGACTCGCCAAGATCAAACTGGGCCATCGCGGCATCGAGCGCGGCAATTTCGCGCTCGCGCGTTTTCTCGCTTGTCATATCCACACTTACCTGAATCAGGCCGTAAGCCTGCATGAGCAGTGCATCCCCAGCCACAAAGTCCACCTCATGGCTTTTATTCTTATCTTTAATCAGCAGGCGGCAAACCGAACCGGGCCGCACGGCGGGGGTCCTTCTTCTGAGCGCATTGAACACCGCGGTCTCGAGCCTCTGACCCTGATCCAGTGCCGATGCGGGGGAGAACGCTCCGAACATCGCAGGATCGACGGCGTAGACCTTAGATGCGGACCGCGCATTATTTGCAAGTGAGCGCGTGAACTCCGGCACCGAAAACAACAGGTAGGCGTCCTCGTAATACTCAAGTAAGTCGCCGAGCGAATTACGACTGACGGGTATCTGCCTACTTTTGAACTCGTTGTACACCTTGTTCACTGACAGCTCTCGTGCCGAAGATGCCATACACCGCGTCAGGAACAGTGAAGCCAAACGAGGGTTCTTGATGTCGTAGCGCTCAACGACGTCCATGGCGACCGTTCGCGACGCATATTCCTGTAGCAGCTGAATCGCGTCCGCGGGCGTCTGCTCTAGCGTCGCGATGAATCCCCCTCGCTCAAGATATCCGATCAGATGATGTCGAAGCAGTGCTGCATCGCTCGATGAAAAGGGTGCATCCGGCTCAGGAACGCTCCCCGTCTTATATCGGACGTATTCCGAAAAACTCAACGGAAACAGCTCTCGCACAAGAGAGCGGCCCCTGAACTCGCTCTTAAGTTCCGAGGACAGCATCTTAGAAGAAGATCCCGTCACGTAGACGGTCGCTTTCTCCGTATCGACCACACGCCGCAGAAACGCACCCCATTCGGGAATTTCCTGGATTTCATCGAAGAAAATGTAGGCACCCTCGGTTCGAGCAGCAGGATATAGCGCATAGAATGTATCGAGCACGTCCGCTAGCAGCGACGGCTCATACGGACGCAAGCGCTCATCCTCAAAATTGAAATATAGCATCCGGTCAAGCTCGACGCCTTGGCCCTGAAGCCGCCGCATCTCCTGATACAGGCGATACGTCTTTCCACAACGACGGGCGCCCACAATCACATATACGATGTTGTCGCGCTTTGGCTCCTGCGGGTTGCCCAGATCAAGGTCGCGCTCAAAGACCTGCGGAATCCCCTGTTGCTCAAAGTCCTTTATTTTTTGAGCCACCAAGTCGTTGAATGCCATAATTCTCCAATCTTGCTCTCATGCTAATCAAGATTATAACGATTCTTGATTAGCATGAGAGCAAGATTATGCGTATCTTGATTAATGGATAAGCAAGTTTTCTATTAGTGGCCCCTCCCGGAGGATATCGAGCGGCCGAGGGGGGCAGGCACGAACGCCTCTAGCCGAAAACAAAGTAGCTAAAAAGCCCCGTCCCAAATGAGCTACTTAACGCCAGGGGTCAGCTTCGAAGAGGGGCTCGCGCTCGGGGCGATGATCGCTATAAGGATCGTAGCCGTCGTCGTCCTCGTTCTCGGCGCGGATGTAGGGATCGCGCGGCTTGGGTGCCGGCTTAGGCGCAGGCTTGGGTGCGGCATCGGTCGTCGACGTGTTCGTCTTGTTCTTGTCTATCATCTGCATATCTCCTTGCCGTGCAATCGTGTTCAACATCATCGATTGTCGCACGAAAAAGGGCGGCGGACCCCATTGGATCCGCCGCCCTTGGCGTTCGGCTCAAAAGGCAGATTGTAAGGCATGCGCCAAAAACCTACTGCGCGTTGGGGACCTCGTAGGTGGCCGCCGGCGTGTTGTCGCACACGACGGTAAAGCCGCCGTCCTTGTCGGCATCGACCGTCACCTGATCGCCCTCGCGCACCGTGCCGTCGATGATAGCGGCGGCGATGGCGTCCACGACCTCGCGCTGGACCAGGCGCTTGAGCGGACGGGCACCGAACACGGGGTCCAGGCCGCCCACGGCGAGCATCTGCTTGGCCGCCGGGGTGATGGCAAGCGTCATGCGCTCGTTGGCCAGGCGTGCGCGGACATCGGCAAGCTGGATATCGACGATCTTCTCGATTTGCGCCATGCCGAGCGGATGGAACACCACGATATCGTCGATACGGTTGAGGAACTCGGGGCGGAAGGTTTGAGCCATGGCCGCGTCGACCTGATGGCGCATCTCTTCCTCGTCCTTGCCCGAAAGATCGGCGATGGCCTTAGAGCCCACGTTGCTCGTCATGATGATAATCGTGTTCTTGAAGGACACTTGGCGACCCTGGCCATCGGTTAGACGGCCATCGTCGAGCACCTGCAGCAGCACGTTAAAGACATCCGGATGAGCCTTCTCCATCTCGTCGAGCAAGATTACGGAGTACGGACGACGGCGCACGGCCTCGGTTAGCTGGCCGCCCTCGTCGTAGCCCACGTATCCCGGAGGCGCACCGATCAGACGCTGGACGCTGAACTTCTCCATATACTCGGACATGTCGATACGCACGAGCGCGCGCTCGTCATCGAACAGGCACTCGGCCAGCGCCTTGGCGAGCTCGGTCTTGCCTACGCCGGTGGGGCCCAGGAAGAAGAAGCTGCCGATGGGCTTGTCCGGATCGGAGAGGCCCGCACGGCTACGGCGCACGGCCGCGGCCACAGCGGACACGGCCTCGTCCTGACCGATGACGCGCTTATGTAGCTCGCCCTCCAGGCCCTTGAGCTTGTCGAGCTCGCCCTGCATCATCTTGGACACGGGCACGCCGGTCCAGGCACTCACGACCTCGGCAATCTCGTCGGAGGTCACCTGCTCGTTGAGGCCCTCGCCGTCCTGCTCCTTTTGTGCCTCGAGCGCGGCCTCGGAATCCTGAATCTGCTGCTGCAGGCCCGGAATCACGGAGAAGCGCAGCTCGGACGCACGACCCAGGTCGCCGTTGCGCGTCGCGCGCTCCTCTTCGCTCTTGGCCTCGTCAAGCTGGCCCTTAAGCTCCTGCACGTGGTCGATGGCGTTCTTTTGGTTGAGCCAGCCGGCCTTTTGCACGTTGAGCTTTTCCTGGACCTCGGCAATCTCCTGGCGCAGGGCTTCCAGACGCTCCTTGGAGGCGTCATCGGTCTCCTTCATGAGCGCCTGCTCCTCGATCTGCAGCTGGGTGAGCTGACGCGTGGTGGCGTCGATCTCGACCGGCATGCTGTCGAGCTCCATGCGCAGGCGGCTTGCGGCCTCATCGACCAGGTCGATGGCCTTGTCGGGCAGGAAGCGGTCGGCGATGTAGCGATCGGAGAGGTCGGCGGCGGCCACGAGCGCGCTATCGGTGATATGCACGCCGTGGAAGATCTCGTACTTCTCCTTGAGGCCACGCAGAATCGAGATGGTGTCCTCGACGGTAGGCTCGCTCACCATTACGGTCTGGAAACGACGGGCGAGCGCCGCATCCTTCTCGATGTACTTGCGGTATTCGTCAAGCGTAGTCGCGCCGATTGCGTGTAAGTCGCCACGGGCAAGCGCCGGCTTGAGGATGTTGCCGGCGTCCATGGAGCCCTCGGTGGCACCCGCGCCCACGATGGTGTGGAGCTCATCGATGAACAGGATGACCTTGCCTTCCGATTTTTGCACTTCCTTGAGCACGGCCTTTAAGCGGTCCTCGAACTCGCCGCGGTACTTGGCGCCGGCGACCAACGCGCTCATGTCGAGCTCGATAAGGTCGCGGTCGCGCAGGGTGCTCGGCACGTCGCCGGCCACGATACGCTGGGCGATGCCCTCGACGATGGCCGTCTTGCCGACGCCCGGCTCGCCGATGAGCACGGGGTTGTTCTTGGTGCGGCGGGACAGGACCTGGATGGTACGACGAATCTCGTCGGTACGGCCGATGACCGGGTCGAGCTTGCCGGCGCGGGCAAGGTCGCAGATATTGCGGCCGTACTGCTCCAGCGCCTCAAACTGGGTCTTGTCCTCGGCAGACGTCACGCGGTCGTCGCCGCGCAGCTCCTCGTAGACCTGCTCGATGCGCTCCTTGGTGACGCCGGCGTCACGCAGTACGCGGCCCGCCTCGCCCTTGTCCTCGGCAAGCGCCATCAGCAAATGCTCGGTCACCACAAAGCTGTCGCCCATCTTGGTGGCCTTCTTCTCGGCCTTCTCGATGACGCGGACGAGCTCATTGGACAGGCCCATCTGCTGGCCCTCGCCCGAAACCTTGGGCGCGCGGTCGATGGCACCTTGTGTGGAGCGTGCAAGCTGGGCCGGATCGGCGCCGATGCGCTCGATGATCACGGAGATATTGCGCTCGCCGGCACCAAGCAGGGCGGACAGCAGGTGAATCGGCTCCACCGCGCCGGCCTGCGCGTCGGCAGCCGTGCTCATGGCGGTCTGCAGCGCCTCGCGCGACGTCATTGCTAGCTTATCGATTCTCATGGAATCACCTCTCTTGGGGCGGCCGCCCTACGGGGCGGCTTCACGTTGTTCGAGAAGTATTGTTGCCAGCTTTATACGATCTTATACATAAATCTAAGTCTCTATATATAAGATTTTATGAGTGGTTGATGGATAGGGTACTGAGATGTCAGCCCGCCGCTGCCCAGGCGCACTACCATCTCGATCTGTAACATCTAGCAGCCATCTTTGGTCCTAGATGTTACAGATCGAGATGAAATGACCAGCGGCAACCGTTTGTCTCAATCTGTAACATCTACTCGGCAAATTAGGGTCTAACTGTTACAGATCGAGACAAACAGAAGACACCCGAATCGAAAATCTAAATCTGTAACACCAGGCCCACTTTTAGCGGCCAAGATGTTACAGATCGAGACAAACCAAGAACCACCACAAAGATGCCCGTCCCCTTTGTGGTGGTCCAGAGAAGAATCAGCCCCGATTAAAAGAAGCGACATCAAGCCCAGTCTACGTTTGGCGATCCCAAGACCCAGCGAGAACGCAGCGATGGAATCGAGAACCGACAATAGCCCGTTCGCACAGATAGAGGCGGAGATTCAAGGTCAGAGTCCGGCTTAAACGGCTTAGCTATCGCACGTCACAATGTTCTCGTCGTCCTTCCTATCGTATTTATAGTGCTTATAGTGAAAATAGCGGCTTTAGTGAGAATAGTATTGCGCAAAACTCGTGAACTCAATTTTTGACCTCTCGCCCAGAATGAGAGGGAGGCAAATATTCCTATTAGAGGTCAAATCGGAGCCTAATAGGGCCTTTTAGCCCCTCTCATTCCGGGCGGTCGCTTTCTTTTGACTATTGTCGTAAGCTGGTATCGCTTATCTTAATGATTGCATACTGTTTGCGAGGTACCCGCCGTGAAACGCTCCACCTATATCGGCCTGCTCGTCTTAGCGTTTGCAATTACCGCAGTCGGCGTGGGCATTATCTATCTCGCATTTCTCCCTGCCTCGGCAACGCAGGCGGCGGTTGAAACCGTAAGCTACCCCATCGAGGTCCTCACCGATATCGTCAAACCCGATTCAATCACCGTCGATTTCGACGGTACGCCCGCAGTGCTTGGGGTCAGTAACTATCCCAGAATCGAACTTGGAGCCACGCGCTATACCCAAGATGAGCAGCTTATCGGCAAGGCAACCAGTTTACTCAAAGGCAAGACGTTTAAGCGATGGTACGGCGCCGCAATATATCGAGCCAAGACAGGCCAAATGAATGGCGGGTATCATTCGACCCTTGAACTCGATGCGGCAAACGGGAGCAGACTGTGCAACGTTTCATACGACCCCGGCTACGTGGACAACGAAGGGCCGGGAGTCTATATCTCGGATGGCAACGTGATCTACGTCATGGAAGGCGACCAGACGGCAGTCGTCGATTTTATGGATCGGTGTACCGAGGATGCCTACGAACAAACTTGCGAGCCCGATCCACAGACAGCGCGCGACAGTGGCTCAGCACGCACTTGGCTATTTGACGATGAAATAACCTGGACCCCATCGAAATAAGAACCCGCCGGACAGACACCTTCGTGGTAGTTTTCGGCTCCGGCGCTCCGCTGTCTCAATCTGTAACAGCTAGCGGCCCTTTTGGGTCCTTGGTGTTACAGATTTAGATGAAACGAGCTGCGACGACCGTTTGTCTCGATCTGTAACAATTATTCGGCAAATTGGGACCTGTCTGTTACAGGTCGAGATGAAGTGTAGAGCCCCGTCCGAAAATCTCGACCTGTAACATCTAGCGGCATATTTTGCCCCTAGCTGTTACAGATCGAGATAAACGGAACCACCACAAAGGTGCCTGTCCCCTTTGTGGTGGTCCCAGTCTTTTTTAGCGTCCCTCAAGACCCAACGAGAACGCAGAAATGTAGCACGGGGCTTACCCTTTCCCGAACGCGACCCTCGCGAAGCGCGTGAGCGAGCGGGAAAGGGTAAGCCCCGGGCGGACAATTAAGTGCGTTACTCGGCAGCGGCCTTGAACTTGTTGTAGTTGATCAGGCAGCCGGCCTTGACGATGGCACGCTCCTCGGCCGTCATATCGGCAATGTAGAGCTCAATCTGCTCAACCGCACCATCGGCGTGCACCACGTAGGCGGCGATGTCCTTCAGGTCGCCATCGAGCGCGGCACGGATACCCGGCACAAAGACGTAATCGCCCACCTCAAAGTTGGGCTCGGCCTCCATCTGGAAGGGCACCATGCCCCAGTTCATCACGTTGGAGCGATAGCGCTTGGTGGCGTACTCGTGGACGATGTTGGCCAGGCCGCCAATTACGCGCTGGCAGCTCGCGGCCTGCTCGCGGGCGCTGCCGTCACCAGGCTTCTTGGCGTAAATCATGGAACCGAACTCGGTCGCCTTGGCATCGGCCGCGACACCCGCGCCGGCCAGCGCCTCAAACACACCGGCAAGCTCGGCATCGAGCGCCGCCAGGTCGCTCGCGGACTCGCCGGAAACGCGACGCTTCTCCACAGCGTCGACCTCCTTGGAGCGACCCACGTAGGCCGGGTCGCGGCGGCTGAGCGTAAACTCAGCCAGGCCCAGCGGATTGGAGCGGAAGGAGCTCGTCTCGCCCGAGGGAATGAGCTCGTCGGTCGTGGTGACCAGGTCCATGATCTTGGAGCACACCTTGAGCAGGATATCGTCGCCGAGCGGCTCCATCGCGGGCCACGGCTTGATGTTGGGGCCCTCGACCAGCTCGTCGGCGGGCTCAGCCTTGCCAAAGCCCCAGTACACGCGCTTCTTGTAGGGAGCGTCGTCGAAGGTGTACTCGCAGGCCTCGTCCCAAGTCTCCTCGGGTAGGTCGGTCGCCGGCGTCAGGACGCCGCCGTTGGCAGCCGTCGCCGCAATGGAGCGAGCGTCCATCAGAGCCACGGCGCTCAACTGGCCATTGCCCGGCTTGGAGCCCTCACGGTTGGGGAAATTGCGCGTGGTGTGGCGGATGGACAGGCCGTTGTTGGCAGGCGTGTCGCCGGCGCCAAAGCACGGGCCGCAGAACGCCGTGCGCACGATCGCGCCGGCCTCCATAAGGTCGTAAATGTAGCCACGGCGCGTGAGTTCGAGCGCCACGGGCTGGCTCGTGGGATAGACCGACAGCGAGAACTCGCCGCAGCCGGTGTTGGCGCCCTTGAGCACGCGGGCAGCCTGGACCACGGAGTCGTAGTTGCCGCCCGAGCAGCCGGCGATAACGCCCTGCTGCACGCGCAGTTTGCCGTCGACGATCTTGTCGAGCAGGCTAAAGTGTGTCTTGCCCTCGCCGATCTTGGCGGCCTCGAGCTCGACCTCGTGCAGGATGTCCTCGAGGTTCTCGTTGAGCTCGTCGATCTCAAAGCCGTTGGAAGGATGGAACGGCAGCGCGATCATGGGCTTGATGCTCGACAGATCGACCTCGACGCAGCCGTCGTAGTAGGCGACATCGGCGGGCTTGAGCTCGCGGTAGTCGTCGCCGCGGCCGTGCATGGTCAGGAATGCATGCGTGTCCTCGTCAGTGGCCCAGATGCTCGACAGGCAGGTGGTCTCGGTGGTCATGACGTCGACGCCGTTGCGGTAATCGGTCGTCATGCTCGCGATGCCGGGGCCCACAAACTCCATGACCTTGTTCTTGACGTAACCCTTGGCAAAGACAGCGCGGATGATGGCGAGCGCAACGTCGTGCGGGCCGACGCCGGGGCGCGGGGCGCCCGTGAGGTAGATGGCGACAACGCCGGGATAGGCGACGTCGTAGGTGTCGCGCAGCAGTTGCTTTGCCAGCTCGCCGCCGCCCTCGCCCACGGCCATAGTGCCCAGAGCGCCGTAGCGGGTGTGCGAGTCGGAACCCAAGATCATCTTGCCGCAACCGGCAAAGTTCTCGCGCATAAAGGAGTGGATGACGGCGATGTGCGGCGGGACGAAGATGCCGCCGTACTTCTTGGCCGCAGAGAGGCCAAAGACGTGGTCGTCCTCGTTGATGGTGCCGCCCACGGCGCACAGCGAATTATGGCAGTTGGTGAGCACGTAGGGCAGCGGGAACTGCTCCATGCCCGAGGCGCGCGCCGTCTGGATGATGCCGACAAAGGTGATGTCGTGGCTCGCCATGGCGTCGAAGCGAATCTTGAGCGCCTCGGGGTCGCCGGACGTATTGTGTGCCTGAAGGATCGAATACGCGATGGTGCCGCGCTTGGCATCCTCGGGCGTCTGCGTAATGCCGCGCTCAGCGGCCTCGGCTGCAGGCACAACCTCGCTGCCGCCGCGCAGGTAGATGCCGTCCTCGTACAGCTTAACCATACTGTCTCCCACTCTGCCCGAAAGGCTCGGGCGCATAGCATACATTCGTTCAATATCGTGCCATAGAACGGTTGCGAGCGGGTTACGAATCTGCACGTTCACTTTATCTCAGTAAAGCAAAGAACGAGTTGGGTGCCGGGGGCAGACTTAGACGCCGAAATGACGAGAGTGGATAATCTCCCACTTTGAGCCTGCAAACAGGCCAAAAACGGGAGATTATCCACTCTCATTCTGCGGGCACTCATTTAAGTCTGTCCCCAATGAGTGCCCGGCAGCGTCGGCGGAGCTATAGGTCGCTACCCGTACCTAGCAGCTTGCGCATGACTTGCTCGGGGTTGACCGAGCCGTCGCGCGGGGCCAGGGCGGTGATCTTCTTCTGCATCTTGTACTCGTGCAGCTCGTCCTCGAGCTGGCGCACGCGTGCGCGGAGTTTTTCGTTCTCGCGCTCGCGCTCCTCGGCACGCTCCTTCATATCGAGGATGCGCACCACGCCGGCAAGGTTGATGCCCTCGTCAGTCAGCTGGTTGATGAGCTCCAGGCGCTCGATATCGGCACGCGAATACAGACGCGTGTTGCCGCCCGAGCGCTGGGGGTTCACCAGGCCCTTGGACTCGTAGACGCGCAGAGTCTGCGGATGCATGCCGGTCAACTCGGCCGCCACGCTGATCATGTACAGCGGTTTATTCCTATTGTCCTCGGCCATGCTACCTGACCCCTTTCCGTCTCGTTATCGTCCATCATAAGCCCGCGGGCGCGGGTGTGCGCCACGACCGCCCTAGTACGTCGCCTTGTAACGGTTGACCTTCTCGCGATAATCGCGCGTGTCGACCTCGCGCAGCTTGGTCATGGCATCGCGCTCGTCATCGGACAGGTTCGTGGGGACCTGCACCTTGATCTCGACGAGCAGCGCACCCGTGCGGCCGCGATGCTTAACGTCGGGTGCACCCATCTCCTTAAAGCGGAACTTCTTGCCCGTCTGGGTACCCGCGGGCACCTTCAGACGAACCGTCGCACCGCCGGGCGTCGGCACGTCCACCGTGCAGCCGAGCGCCGCCTCATAGACCGAGATCGGCACCTCCATGGTCACGTCGGCACCTTTACGCTTAAACAGCGGATGCTCCTCCACGTGCGTGGTCACGACCAGGTCGCCGCGCTCGCCGCCGGCAACGCCATACTCGCCGCGACGCTTGTAGCGCAGCTTGCCGCCGTCGACCGCGCCCGCAGGCACCGAGACCGTAATGGTCTGTTGCTCGCCCGTCGAGGGAATACGGTAGGTGACCTTGTGCGTCACGCCGCGGAACGCGTCCTCGGCCGTCACGTCGACAGTCAGCGACAGGTCGCCGCCCTTGCGAGCACGGCTGCGGCCCGCGCCGGCACCGGCAGCGCCCGCAGCCCCGGCAAAGCCCGAGCCCCAATCGCTGCCCCAAGCGCCGTTGCCGCTAAAGATGCTGTCGAAGATATCGCCCCAGCCGCTGGCACCCGCGCCGGCACCGTAGCCGCCGCCATACGCACCGCCCGCGCCCGGCATGCCGCCGAACATGAGCATCTGGTCGTACTCTTTGCGCTTTTTCTCGTCCGAAAGCGTCTCGTAGGCCTCGCTGATCTCCTTGAACTTGGCCTCGTCGCCGCCGGCATCGGGGTGATATTTTTGCGCGAGCTTGCGAAACGCGCTCTTGATCTCTTTGTCGGAGGCGCTCTTGGATACGCCCAGGATGTCATAGAAGGTTTTGCCTGCAGCCATCGTAGCTCCTCTCCTGTTTCATCCGCCGCCCAGCAGACGGCGGCTCATGCTTTCATATGGCACTTGGCCAGAAAGGGCCCCGGGTGTTGCCCCGGGGCCCTTCTCAATTACTCCTCGGTGCTCTCGGCCGTATCGGCCGTAGCATCCTCGGGCGCCGCTTCGGGCTCCGGTGCGGGGCGCTTCTCGCCACCGTAGGTCACCGTCACCATCGCGGAACGCAGGATGCGATCCGCCATGCGGTAGCCCTTCTGGTACACGTTGTTGACGGTCTCATCGTACTGCGACGCGTCCTCGACGCGACCCACGGCCTGGTGCTCGAGCGGATCGAACGCCTCGCCCTTGGGGTCGATGGGCTCAACGCCCTCGTGTGCAAACACATCGAGCAGCTTGGCATGCACCGCGTCGACGCCGTCGACGAACTGCTTAAAGTCGTCGGAAAGCTCTTGACTGCGGGCATGGTCGATCGCGCGCTCGATATCGTCGACCACCGGCAGCAGCGCAGTGACGAGCTTCTCGGTCGCGCGCTCGCGCTCGGCGATGCGCTCGTTGGCGGTGCGGCGGCGGAAGTTCTCCCAGTCGGCCTGCAGACGGGCGGTGCGCTCGGTAGCGTCCTTTGCCTTGTCCTCGGCGGCCTTCTGAGCCTCTGCCGCAGCATCGAGCTCATGGCGAACGTCGGCAAGCTCCTTCTGGGCCTGCTCGAACTTGAGCTTAAAGTCGTTGTCGGCGGCTTCCTCACCGGCGCGGATAGCGGCCTCCACCATCTCGTCCTCGGTCATCGTCGCCTCCTTGTTGGAATCCTCTACCTGGTTCTCGGCAGCCTCGGCGGCCGGGGCCTCGTTGGCCTCGGTATCGTCTGCGGCCTCTACGGGAATCTTCACGTCCTTCTCCTCAGAGTCAACGGGGGCGGCGCTGGCGGCAGCCGCCTCCGTGCGAGCTTTACGGGCGGACATGATTACTTGTCCTCGTCGTCCACAACCTCGTAGTCGGCGTCGACCACATCGTCGTCGGCCTGGGCGCCGGCGGCACCGTCGGTCTGCTGCTGAGCGTCGGCGTAGACAACCTGAGCCAGCTCATAGGCCACGGACTGCAGGGACTCGCCAGCGGCCTTGATGGCCTCGACGTCAGAGCCCTCGAGCGCCTTCTTGGCGTCGGCGATAGCGGCCTCGGCCTTGGACTTCACGTCGGCGGAAACCTTGTCGCCCAGCTCGTTGAGGGTCTGCTCGGTGGAGTAGCACAGGCTGTCGGTCTGGTTGCGAACCTCGACCTCTTCCTTCTGCTTCTTGTCCTCCTCGGCATGAGCCTCGGCGTCCTTGACCATACGATCGACTTCGTCGTCGGAAAGCGCTGTGGAGCCGGAGATGGTGATCTGCTGCTCCTTGCCGGTGCCCTTGTCCTTAGCGGAGACCTTGACGATGCCGTTGGCGTCGATGTCGAAGGTGACCTCGATCTGCGGCACGCCGCGGCGGGCAGCCGGGATACCGGTCAGCTGGAACTTACCGAGCGACTTGTTGTCGCGGGCAAGCTCGCGCTCGCCCTGAAGCACGTTGATCTCGACGCTGGTCTGGTTGTCGGCAGCGGTGGAGTAAACCTCGGTCTTGGAGGTCGGGATCGTGGTGTTGCGGTCGATCATCTTGGTCATGATGCCGCCCATGGTCTCGACACCCAGCGACAGCGGGGTAACGTCGAGCAGCAGGATGCCCTCGACGTCGCCGGTGAGCACGCCGCCCTGGACGGCAGCGCCGTCGGCAACGACCTCGTCGGGGTTCACGGACATGTTGGGCTGCTTGCCGGTCATGGTCTTGACGAGCTCCTGGACGGCGGGCATACGAGTGGAGCCGCCGACGAGGATGACCTCGGTCTCGCTCTCGTTGACGATGGAGGCGGTGGTGTAGTCATAGGCGGTGACGTAGGTGAACTTGCGCCCCTCCTCCTTGAACTTCTTGAAGTCGGGGACGGTCATTTTCTTTTTTGCCATTGTTCTCTCTCCTTCCTGACTATAATATACCGGCTCCGCCGCGCACTTTCAAGGTGTCGGCGGTGAAATTTAAAATCTGGGCACTTGGACGGGCGCTTCGGGTCTGATATAATCATAATATAGCCGCCTCGCGGGCGGCAGAGCATCTTCCGGAGGTCTGTAATGAACATTGCGAAACTGATGATACCCAAGCTCTACACCGCATTCCTGCACGAGAACGACACCATCCGCCAGGGGCTGTCCGAGGCCCGGGGGG
>OKSB01001417.1_pt1 | contig 23811 bp, 17 predicted proteins | sample 1601171 | NCBI WGS metagenome assembly OKSB01 (sample SAMEA3541496, study PRJEB24748) | human gut metagenome | biome: human gut; feature: human-associated habitat; material: faeces | place: China | collected 2012 | reverse complement strand
TGGCGGAAATACTGCCCGCACCGGACGCTTCGAGCACGGCAAACAACGCGTCCACCGCGCGTTCCCGCTGCTCCTTGGACAGGTTGGCCAGCCATTTGTTCAACGCCTTGTTGAAAGTGACCGAGCTGCTGGCCACATCCTCCACCTTGTCGAATTCGTCGCCGTGCATCCGCCAGGAGAACGCGAAATGCTGCATGATGCCCTCCACGTCGGACTTCACCACGATGCAGCGCTCCGGGGTTTCCAACACCATGCCCACCACCGACGAGTCCGGCACGATTTTGACGATGCGGCCGCTCACGCTCGAGTATTCGAAACTATTCACCACGGCCTCGGGAAATCCGGGGCCATCCAGCGAATAGATGCGGTCGATGCGGTCCTTCACCCCGTCCTCAGCGTTCATCGCCGCATAAACGGCCAGATTGCCGCCTTTGGAATGGCCGGTGAGCACGATCGGAACATCCTTCCACAACTCGGCCACCCTGGCGAGATAGTCGGCGGCGGTCACCTGCGCCGGCACCGGGTATTGGAAGGCCATGTTGAAGTCCTCCTTCCAACCCACGAGCGAATCGTCGGTACCGCGGAACGCCACAACCAGCATGCCGGACGGCAGGCGATAGGTCGCGGCGGCGAACTGCGTCTGCTCATCGCCGTCGAACTGCTCGAGAAAAGCGCCCATCTCAATGCCGGAAAAACGCGGATTCGCGGCGATGGCATGGTAGAAATCGTGCGTCACCTGCGGATCGACCAAGCCCACGTTCTCGACATTATGGTCGGGCACCGCGCTTCCATGGTGCAGCTCGTCGTCGGCGCGCGCGATCGTCACACCGTCGAATGGAGGTTTCCGCAGCATCCGCACGGAGCGTATGGGATGGCGCGGGTCGAATTGCTTCACACGGTCATGCAACGTGCCATATCGCGATTCGATGTCGTCAAGCCGCGGCACGCATTCCGGCACGTCGTCGTACGAAAGCTGCGCGAGCACAAGCGCATCGGCCTCACGGAAGGGAAGCTCGCCGAAATCGCGCGTCTCCGTACGCGCGTAATCGATGATGTTGCCCATTGCACACCCTTTCGCAGCCGTCGACATTCCGCATTCCATTATGCTTCCACAATTATGCGTCCGCACCGCACCATCCTACGTCAGCGAACGGGGATGCATCCGGATCATCAGCGCCCCGATGCCCTCCATTGCCCTTCTTATGTGTCACTTGCGCGGCACTCGTGTGTCACTTGCGCGGCACTTATGTGTCACAATTCCATTTTCCACGCCTTTTCGAGGATCGTGACACATGAATCGGCCGAAATGCGGCTCGGCAACTATCCCGACCAGCCGTTGCATTCGCCCATAGCCCCGCCTCGGCACGCGCTTCAGCCCGCCTCGGCACTCAACCCGCCTCAGCCCTCGCGCACCGCCTTCGCCGCGCTGACCGGAATCGCCTTGATCACCGCCCTGATGAGTCCGCGCGTCTCCCGATCGGTATTGCGCGCCGCCTCCACAATCTTCGGCAGCGAATCCGTCCAATGCTCCACCAAATCGGCGATATTGCCGTATCCCGCCGCCGCGAAGATCCCGTAGATCTGGTCGATGGCGCGCTCGCGCTGCTCCTGGCTTACGGTGTCAAGCCACCCGTCGAGGGTTCGTTTGATGAGCTGCGCGCCGGCCGTCAGCTCGTCCACCTGTTCGAAATCGCCATTTTCCGCCACTTGCCAGCTGTTTCCCATATGCTGCATGATGCCGATGGCATCCGCTTTGACGATGCGCACTGGCGCATTCGATTGCAGCAGCATGCCCACGACGGACGATTCGGGCACGGTTTTGCGGATACGCGATTCGATTGCACGGTACGCCTGACCGCGCACCGTCGATTTCGGAAGGCCCGGCCCGTCATGGGAAAAGATGCGGGAGATCCGTCTGTTGCGACCCCGCACTGGCCCACCCAATGAGGGCAGCAATCCGAGCCGCCGCGCGCGCTCGCCAGCCACTTCGATGTCATCGTGCGCGATACGCATGGCCGCATACACGGCCATATTGCCGCCTTTCGAATGCCCGCCGAGCATGACCGCGGGCGAATCGCCCGACGAAAGGAAACCTTCCGACCTGTCCAGAATCGAGTTCACATACCGATACGCGGATTCCTGGGACGGCACCGGGCAACGCACCGCCATATTGAAATCCTCCTTCCATCCGACAAGCGTGCCATCGGTGCCACGGAAGGCTACATACAGCGAATCGACGGGTCCGCAACCCACGTCGAACGTCATCGCGGCGAACTGCTGCTGTTCGCGCTCGCTCAGACGCTCCGCGTACTCGCCGACACGCAACGCGCGGAAACGCGGCGATTCGCAGACGGCACGCAGCAACGCGAGCCGATACTCGTTCATATCGGAGGAATTCGAAACGAACATGTCGTCATAGCTTTCCGCACGCAGCAGCTCTCGAATCGGCACCGTCGCCACCGACCTCGCCTCGCCGAACGCCGGAACCAAGCCGGAAAGCCGCATATATGAGAGCTCAGCCAGCACCAGCGAATCGACATCGCCGAACGGCAGCTCCGCGAATCCATGAAACTCGCGCCGCACATAATCCACGACATTGCCCATGTCGCACCCCTTTTCGCTGGCCAACGCATCCTACGGAATCCATTATGCTCCGCTGCGGCCAGCCGGCGGATCAGGAATCATCCAGTCAATCGCAAGCGTTGTGCAACGTCCCCTGTGTAGACTAGGCAGCCATGGATCCAGTTGAAATTCTCATGCACTGGCTTGCCAAAAACTACAGCAAGCTCATCCTGCTCGCCGTCGTGCTCATCGTCGCCGCGCTTATCGACAAGGCGCTCACCAAGGTGGTGCGCCGCGTGCTCGACAAATCGCAGGTGCCGAACGCCTCCATCTTCGTCAACATCATGCGCGCGGTGGTGTGGGTGTTCGCCATCGGCACGCTGCTGCAGCCAGTGTTCGGCATCAATCCGACCACGATATTCACCGCTCTTGGCATCGGCGGTCTTGCGGTTTCGCTGGGTTTGAAGGATACGATCGCCAATGTGATCGGCGGCTTCGGGCTTATGCTTGGCCGCGTCATCCAGCCGGGCGATTACGTCAAGGTGGCCGGCATCACCGGCACCGTCAAGGACATCAATTGGCGTCAGACCATCGTGCGCGAGCGCAACGGCAATGAGATGGTCATTCCGAATTCCATTCTGAACACCGCCTCGCTGGAGAAGCTTGACCCGTCGAACGAGTGCCTGGTGTCGGTGCCGTTCACCGCGAAGGCGGGCGTGGATGTGGAGCGTATGAAGGCCGACATCGTCAGTACCGTGGAACATGCGACCGTGGGGCTTGCCAACCCGCAATACAAGCCGGTGGTGAAGCTCAACGGCTTCACCCCGTACGGCATCGACGGCACGATCTACGCGTTCGCGAAAAACGACCTGCTGCTGTCCACGATGGCGGATGCGGTGGCGCAGTCGATCGCGCATGCCGATTATCTTGAGCACCGCGCGGTCGGCAGCGGCGAATAGCGGCAGCGGCGTGCGCAACGCAACGCACGCAACACAAGCTATGCAGGCAACAGAAAGGCCGACCGGGAACGTATCCCCGGCCGGCCTTCATAATCCGCGCGACTGCGGCTATAGGAACAGACTGATCGCCGTCAGCAGAACCGTGACCACGATGAACGTGACCATGCCAACGTTGCCGTACACGGTTTTGGCGCGCACGCCGCGCGGCAGCTCTTCCGGCGCGGTGTAGAACTCGGCTTTACGGAAATTGCGGATCAGCAGCACGAATCCGACAAGAACCATGGCACCGTACAGCAGGAAATAGACGAGCATGATCGCCAGCCCGGTGGCGTTCTGCGACGCCCACTGTTCCATCGCCGCCACATTGCCGTTTTCCGCGGCCTGAGACACCTTGTCCAGCTGGTCCAGGTCGACGCGCGTCAGAATCCACGGCGCAAGCACGCCGCCGTTGAAGTTGATGATCATGTGCATGGCCGTCGAATAGCGCAGTTTGCTGGTGCGCATGTAGATGTAGCCGAACATGACTCCCAGCAGGAACGCATAGAAGAACTGGAACAGGTTCATGTGGAACAGTCCGAACGCAAGGCCGGACAGCAGAATCGCCGTTTTCTCGCCGTATTTGCGGGTGCGGTCGATGAGCTGCTTGCGGAACATCCATTCTTCGAAAATCGGGCCAAGAATCACCAAGAACACGACATTCCAGATGTTCGTCTGCATGGCAAGATCGGCTACGCGGTTCGTGGCTTCACCGTCGGAAAGCGCCAGCGACAGCATACTGCCGACCATGCTGCCGACCCACATCATCGGCAGGCACATGAGCAGCAGCTTGAAGAACATGCCCGGTTTCATGTTGAATTTGCGGGTTTCGATGACGGTCGATTTGCCCATGAGCACCACCGCGACCGGCATGGCGATCAGATACAGCGGCACGTCGGAAATGAGGAACGTCATCCAATTCGGCATATCGCCGCCGACGCCTACACCGCCCGCGACCGCGCGCACCACGCCTTTGAGCAGGAAGACGCCCGCGTACCAGATGATCACCATCAGGCACAGGCTTGCGCCGATGCGCGAAAAGTCACGTTTCGCCCGCTGAAGCCATTCGAAGAACGGATTGCGATTCGGCTGCGGAAACTGCTGCGAATACTGCAGCGGCTGCGGCGGGAATTGCGATTGCGGATATTGCTGTGCCGGTCCCTGCGGATACTGGGGGCACTGCGGCTGTTGCGGTTGTTGCGGAAACGTCATGGTCACCTTACGAACTTACGGCAAGCAAATAAAAAAGCTGATATTCAGCACTGTACTACCAGTTCTCTGAATATCAGCTTGGAATCTCAGCCCTGCGAACGGCTCGGCTCACGCGATGGGCGACCGTACGCAATAATCACGCACGACGATCGCACGCAATGACGGTACGCAACGATCGCGCGCAGCAACCAATCGTCAGACGGCGAGCGCCGGAATCGGCCGAGGCGCGACCACGACCTGCGCTCCGATCGCAAGTCCTGCGGGCAGCTCGTTGGCCGGCAGCTGCACGGTGACGCGAATCGTGCCACCCATGCCTGCGCAGGCTACGCGCACGTCCACGCGGGCCAGCGCGCCAAGGAAATGCACCATCTCCACGCGGCCAAGTTCGCCTGCTCCGTGGACGGCATCGGCATCGTCGGTCAGTTCGATCGTCATGTTCTCGGGGCGCACCAGCACCGTGGAGGCGTCGGTGGCGGAACCGTCCAGCAGCGGGACGCGCTGGCCGAACACCACGGCCTCCTCACCGTTGGCGATTCCCGGCAGACGGTTGGTCAGGCCGATGAAGGTGGCCACGTATTCCGTGCCGGGGCGGCGGTACAGCGTCTGCGGGTCGGCGATCTGCTCGATGCGGCCGTGGTTCATCACGCCGATGCGATCGGCCACGGCAAGGGCTTCTTCCTGGTCGTGGGTCACGAACACGGTGGTGGTGCCGGCTTCGAGTTGGATGCGGCGGATTTCGTCTCGCAGCTGCACGCGCACTTTGGCGTCCAATGCGGACAGAGGCTCGTCGAGCAGCAGCACACGCGGGTTCACGGCCAGCGCACGGGCCAGGGCCACGCGCTGCTGCTGGCCGCCGGACATCTGCTGCGTGTACTTTTTCGCCTGGTCGGCAAGTCCGACCAGTTCCAGTTTCTCCATGGCCTGGCGGCGGCGTTCCGCACGGTCCACGCCTCGGATTTCAAGGCCGAATTCCACGTTCTGCAACGCGGTCATGTGCGGGAACAGCGAGTAGGCCTGGAACACCATGGCCATGTCACGCTTGTTGACGGGCACGCCGGTCACGTCCTGGCCGCCGACGAGGATGCGTCCGGCCTGAATGTCTTCCAGCCCGGCCAGGGAGCGCAGCGCGGTGGATTTGCCGCAGCCGGAGCCGCCCAGCAGCACCACCATTTCGCCCGGATTGATTTCCAGGTTGAAATCGTCCAACGCCTTGACGGTCGAACCGGGGTAGATCTTGTCTACACCAAGCATCTGCACACCGCCGCCGCGCGCTTCGGAATCCTTGAGCACGGCCTTCGCCGCTTCGGTCACCACGTTGGGTTCGGTATCGGAGAACGCTTCCGAGGTATGGGCAACCACCGCCTTCTGTTCGGCGAGAGTCATGAGTTGTCACCTTCCTTGTTCCGACGCATCGCGCCGGAAATCAGATCGAGAGCCACCAGCAGAATCACGCCGAATAGCAGTGCCAGCAGCGACATTGCGGTGGAGATTTGCGAATTGGATTGGCCGAGCTGGTACAGCGCGACCTGTAGGTTCATACGGCCGAGCAGTGAGGCGACGGTGTATTCGCCCAGCACCACGGCTATGGAGATGAACGATGCGGACAGGATCGACTGCCACAGGTTCGGAATGAGTACGCGGAAGAATACGCGCAGCCATGAAGCGCCGAGGGACCGTGAGGCCTCGCATAACGTCTTCACGTCGATGGAATTGAGTCCCACCGCAAGCGCGCGGAAGGCAAACGGCATGACCAGCACCACGTAGGCGAAGCACAGCCAGATCGGGTTGGTGCTCAGCACGTCGGCGGACAGCCAGCGGTAGATCGGTCCCAGGCCAACCACCAGCACGATGGCCGGAATGGTCAGCGGCAGCGTGGCCACCCATTCGATGGCGCGTTCCAGTCTGCGCGAGCGGATGTGCACGATCACCATGGTGGGCACGAGCAGCACGAGCATGATCAGCACGGTCACCACGCACAGCGCGAGCGAAGCGCCGAGGCCGCTCCACAGGGTGCTCAGGTCGGCGCCGAGCGCGCTGCCGTCGCCGGTGAAGATGGCGATCCACGGGTCGAAGCTCCATTTTCCGGACAACGGGTGTCGGATGGTGAACAGGAACATGGACACCAGCGGCACGAACAGGAACAGCAGCGTCACCGTGAGAATGATGGTTTTGACGATGCGTTGCTTGCCGAGTCTGGCCGCACGCAGCTGCGGCGGCATGGTTTGCGATTCCTGCATGTTCTGCTTTTCCTCCGATTGCGCGCTTACGGTTTGCGTATTTGCGTTCACTGCCATCGTCCGGCCCTCTTTTCCACGGCGTGGCTGATCATCATGACCACCGCCACGACGACGATCATGGCGAAGGCGAGCACCTGCGCGAAGCCTTGCTGGTTCGGGTCCATTTCGTTGCGCATCGCGCCTTGAATCATCAGCGGCACGAGAATCGAACGCTGGGAGAACAGCGCGGCGGCCGTGGCGTACGCGGAGAACGCGGACGCGAACAGCAGCAGGAACGCGGAGATGAATCGCGGTGCCAGAATCGGGCCGGCCACGCGCGTCCAGTATTGGAAGGTGTTGCCGCCGAGGCTTTCCGTGGCTTCACGCCACTGCGGGCGGATGGAATCGACCGCGGGCAGGAAGATGATGATCATCAGCGGAATCTGGAAGTAGCAGTAGATGGTGATCAGACCCGGCAGCGAACTGAGCCAGTTCGGATCCACCACGTAGCCGGTCAGCTGTTTGATGAGCATGGTGCCCACACCGTTGATGCCGATGGTGGCGATGAACGCGAACGCCAGCATCACGCCGCCGAATTGGGCGAGTACCGACGAGATGGCCGAAATCATGCGGCGCAGCAGGCCGTTCGGCTTGGAGCCGATGACGAGGGCGTAGCTGGCGAGCGCGCCCATGATGGCACCGATGACCGCGGATGCGACCGATACGAGTATCGACGTGCCGAATGCGGCGATGGTGTTCGCTTCGAAAAGTTTGTTGAAGTTCGCCACGGTGAAGCTGCCGTCGGCGGATTGGAAGGCGCCCACGATGACGATGATCGTCGGGGCGAGCAGGAAGCACGCGGTGTAGGCGAAGAACGGGATGGACACGGCGATGGTGCCGAGTTCACGTCTATGCGCGGCAAACGAGATGGCGGAGGAGCCCGCGCGCTTGGCGTGAGCTCCTGAGGTAAGCACTGCGGTCATGTCAGTTGCCGATGGTCTTGTCCCAGTTGTCCTGGAGCCATGTGGTGATGCGGGTGGAATCCTCGTTGGTGTAGCTCACCGGATCGCCGTCGATGGTGATGGCGCTCTTGAGGGTGGTCTGGTCGACGGTGCCGTCCTTCTTCATGGAGTCGAGCAGTATCGGGTTCGCGCCGCCCTTGAACCAGTTGTTCTGAGCGTCGGCGCTGTACAGGTATTCCTCCCACAGGCGGGCTGCGGCCGGGTGCGGGGCGTCCACGTTGATGGCCTGGTTGTAGTAGCTGACCACCTGGGCGTTCTTGAAGGTCTTGAACTTCCAGTTCACGCCCTTGGCCTTGAGGCTCTTCTGGTAGGAGGCCTGGTTGTAGGTCCAGTCCATCACCACGCCGGTCTGGCCGGAGTCGATGGTGCCGTCGGTCACGTCGACGGTGGTGAGGTTGCCGCAGTCCTTGAGCTTCTTGAAGAAGTCGAGGCCCGGCTGCAGGTTCTTGATGTCGCCGCCGGCCAGCTGGTTGATCATCAGGTAGCCGTTGAACGCGGCACCGGCTTCGGCCGGCTTGCCGTTGAGCGCCACGGTTCCGGCGAACTTCGGGTCGGTCAGGTCGTTGATGGACTTGATGTCACCGTACTTGTCGGCGTTCCAGCCGATGGACATGATGCCGGTGTAGTCGGCGTAGTACTTGCCGTCCTTATCCTTGACAGAATCCGGGATCTTGTCCCAGGCCTGCACCTTGTACGAGGCGAAGTTGTCGGTGCTGGTGGAGGCCACGGCCAGGCCGAGGTCGTACACGTCCGGAGCGGCGTCGGTACCCTTGTTGGTCTTGCCGGCGTCCACTTCCTCCTTGGAGGAGGCGTTCGGGTTCTGCTCGTTGATCTTGATCTTCGGGTACTTCTTCTTGAAGCCGCTGATCACGTCACCGTAGTTGGACCAGTCGTGCGGAAGCGCGATCACGTTGAGCGCGCCTTCCTTTTCGGCAGCGGCCACGAGGCCATCCATGCCGCCGAAATCGGAGATCGAAGTGGCCTTTGCGGACTTTTCGTCCACTTTCACGGTTTTACCGGTGTTGGAGGCGCTATCGGTGGAATTGGCGTTGCCTGATCCGCAGGCGGCCATGGAGCATGCGAGCACGGCGGCGAGCGAGCCGACAGCGATCTTGCGCAAAACGTTCATCGTTTTCGTTTCCCTTGTTGTTTTGTTGTTCTTGGAATCGACAACATGGAAACGTAATGGCGTTACCTAACGCAGTGTCAAAGAATAAGTAAAGCCGAAGCGATTTTTAGGAATATTCCCGTTTCGCTTCGGCAAACTTACGATGAACTGGCCTTTTTCGTGTTGCTTTCTTTGTGCTTTTCAGCTCGAAATACAGCACGGTTTCGGCTCAGTTCGGCTGAGATTCAGGATTCAGCGCAGCACGCCTTCGATGAGCATGGTGATCAGGTCGGTGTAGCGCACGCCGGTGGCCTCCCATGCCTTGGGGTACATGGAGATGGACGTGAATCCCGGCATGGTGTTGATTTCGTTGACCATCACCTTGCCGTCCTTGGTCACGAAGGTGTCCACGCGGCTCAGACCGGCACCGTCCACGGCGACGAACGCCTTCTTGGCGGTTTCGCGCACGAGGTTCAGCGTCTCTTCCGGCAGGTTGGCGGGCACTTCCACGTGGCTTGCGGCGGCGTCCATGTACTTGCTGTCGAAGTCGTAAAACTGGTCATCGCCTTCGGCGCGCTTGTCGAGCACGATTTCGCCCGGCCAGCTGGCCTGCGGCGCTTCGCCGGCCTTCGGGCACAATACCGCGCATTCGATTTCGCGCGCGTCGATGCCCTGTTCCACGAGGATGCGCCAATCGTGGTGGGACGCCTCGTACACGGCGGCCGCGAGTTCGGCCGCATCGCCCTCATGCTCCACCTTGGTCACGCCGAAGCTGGAGCCGGCGCGGGACGGCTTGACGAACAGCGGATACTGCAAGCCGGCTTCGCTAACCTGCGCCATGATCGCATCGGCGTTGGCCTTGAATTCGGAAGCCTTGTCGAAGGAACGCGCGTCGAGCGTGATGCCGGGCGCGACGGGAATGCCGGCGGCCGCAAGCAGCACCTTCGTGTAATGCTTGTCCATGCAGGCCGCGGAGGCGAGCACGCCGCACCCCACGTACGGCACGCCCATCATTTCGAACAGACCCTGGATGGTGCCGTCCTCGCCGTACGGCCCGTGCAGCACGGGGAACACCGCGTCCACATGGCCGAACGGGGTCAGCGTACCGTCATCCTCGCGGGCGAAGAAGCCGTCCTGTCCGAGAGCCACTTCAAGCACCACGTCCTTGGCGCCTGGGGTTTTCTCCACGGTCGGCAGGCCTTCGTCCAGGCTCCATCCGAGCGGATTCTCACCGTTGACGATCCACTTGCCGTCCTTGGTGATGCCCACCGGAATGGCTTCGAACTTGTCCGTGTCCAGCGCGCGCAGCGCACTCGCAGCGGAGATGCAGGAGATCGAATGCTCGTCGGCCTTGCCGCCGTACATCACCACAATGCGCTTTTTTGCCATATCTATAGCCTTTATTCCTTAACTCTTATGACTTTTCAGGATTTTTGCCAAGCATCCAGCATACAAGCCGGCTGCTACTCCTCGGTGATGCCTTCGCCGAACAGTTCGGACAGCATCTGCGCGCAGGAGATGCCGTCGTCCAGCACGTGGCTCATGGCCGTGGCGAGCGGGGTCGGCACACCGTACTGCTTGCCCAACGCCACCACCGCGTCGGTGGTCGGCACGCCTTCGGCCACGCCGTTGCTCACCTTGGTGGCCTCTTCCACGCTCAGGCCCTTGCCAAGGTTGGAGCCGAACGTGTAGTTGCGGCTCAGCGGGGAACCGCAGGTGGCGATGAGGTCGCCCACGCCGGCAAGTCCGGCGAAGGTCTTCGGATCGGCTCCGGCCGCCTCGCCCAGCGCGGTCAGTTCGGCAAGGCCGCGGGTTTCGATCATGGCCGCGGTGTTCTCGCCGTAGCCTGCGCCACGGGCCATGCCCACGGCGAGCGCCACCACATTCTTCAGCGATCCGCACATTTCCAAGCCGATCACGTCGCGCGTCACGAACGCACGGAAGTAGTCGGTGGTGCAGGCGGTGGCGATGGTACGCGCGTTGTCGATGTCCGCGCAGGCGACCACGGTCGCGGCCGGCTCGCGGTCGGCGATCTGCTTGCTCAGGTTCGGTCCGGAAATGGCGGCGAAGCGTTCCGCCGGAAGGTCGAGCGTTTCCATGACGACTTCGTCCATGCGTTTGCCGGTGGTGCGTTCGATGCCTTTCATCAGGGAGGCCACGAGCGCGGTCTCGGGGATGAGTCCCTTGAATTCGGTCAGTGCCACGCGTGCGAACTGCGCGGCGATGGCCACGATGACGATGTCGGCGTTGGCCACGGCTTCGGCGCGGTCTCCGGTGGCGGTCATGTTGCTGGGCAGCGTTTCCACGCTGGGCAGGCGCACACCGTTGTGGTGATGGTCACGAATACCTTCCACGATTTCCGGTTCGATGGCCCACATGGTCACGTTGTTGCCCGCGTCGGCAAGCACTTGACCGAAGGCCGTTCCCCAAGCGCCAGCGCCCAGTACCGTCACATTCGCCATGAATTTTGCTCCTTGGATTATTTGGATTGCTTTTTGCGGCCGAGCGTATGCCACATCGGCCGCCGCTTTCAATCGACGTTGTCTTATGCTACCGCCGGCTACGCACACCGGCCGCGTGTTCCGGTCGCACGCGTATTTTGTTCGCCGCCGGAACGGGTGTGTGGGGAAAATCAGTCTTTCACGCGACTCATGGTGCGGTAGTCCCAGTAGCCGTCAGGTGCCTGTTCGCCGCGGATTTCGGCCATGATTTCGGTCATGCGCACGCGGATGCGGCGGGTCAGTTCGTCGGCGCGGTCCGTCGGCACTTCGTCTCCCCAGGAATCGCAGCCGTCAAGCAGGTCCGCGTAGTCGAGCGCTTCGTCGTAGCACATCACCACGTTCTTGCGCGGCCACGGCCACCAGTGGTTGATGCTGGCCGCGCCCCAGGTCACGGCACAGTACAGCGGCACCTGGCAGCCGAGTCGGCGTGAGGATTCGAGGGCGATCACGCCCACGCCGTTTTTCATGCTCATCGGCCATTTTTGCGGGTCGCGCGTCACGGTGCCTTCCGGCCATACGGTCAGCGGGCGGCCGGAAGTGAGGATTTCCACGGACGTTTCCTCGATGGCTTTGGCCTTGCCCGCGCGGCGCTGCACCGGCTGCATGCCGACCAGCTGGAACCATTTGCCGATCAGCGGCCATTTGGCCATTTCCGCCTTGGCCATGTAGCGCGGGCGGCGGCCCTGATGGAACATCGAGACCATCGGCACGAACACGTCGTACATGGTCACATGCGTGGCGGCGGTGATGAACGGGCCGGTTTCCGGCACGTGTTCCAAGCCCCAGGCCTTCACTTTGCTGTGATTGCGCAGCACCACGTCGCAGCCGGTCAGCAGGCGATGCGTGGCTTTGGGGTTCTGCGCTTCGATTTCCGCGGTGTTGGCTTTGCGCGGACCGGTCGGGAAATCGTGGGTCGGGTCTACAAGATGATGCTTCTGCGCGAGTTTTGCGACTTGCTCGTCGCTCAGCGGCTTCACTGCGGAGCGCGGCGACGGTTTTCCTTTGGATGCCATGGCTTCCATTGTGCCACCGGCCGCCGATACGTTCGTCATCGATGTTTTCCGCGTTATCTTGCTTTTTACTGCCTCATGCCATCGTTTTCTGCATCATTTGGCCGTCAAATGATGCAGAAAAGACGGGCGATAAGGCAGTAAAAGGAATATGCGGAAGATGTGGAAGGTATGGAAAGCAGGTTTGCGATTGCGGCAGCGGCAATCGCGGATAAAACAAAACCGGCACCCGCGTAAGGCGAGTACCGGTGAAAGCAACATGGGCGTTCGACGCGACTGTCAATCGCAACTGTTCAATTGCGAATCATCAATCACGATTGGCCAATCGCAATAAATCAGCCGCAGCCGATTCATCGAACCAATCGCAGCGAATCAGTCGAAATCTGCGCCGAGAGCCTCCAACTTGCCACGGAAGTCGGCGTAGCCACGATCAATCAGGGAGATGCCCTGCACGTTGGACGGCCCCTTGGCGGCGAGCGCCGCGATCAGGTGGCTGAAGCCGCCGCGCAGATCCGGCACGTCGATGTCACGGCCGGTCAGCGGGGTCGGTCCGAAGATGACCGCGGAATGCTTGTAGTTGCGCTGTTGGAAGCGGCACGGCAGGGAGCCGAGGCATTCGCGGTACAGCTGAATCGTGGCGCCCATCTGCACCAGCGGCTTGGTGAAGCCGAAACGGTTCTCATACACGGTCTCATGCACGATGGAAAGGCCGTTGGCCTGGGTCAGCGCCACCACGAGCGGCTGCTGCCAGTCGGTCATGAAGCCCGGGTGCACGTCGGTTTCGATGGCCACCGGCTTCAGATCTCCGCCCGGATGCCAGAATCGGATGCCCTTGTCGGTGATGTCGAATTCGCCGCCGATCTTGCGGAACACGTTCAGGAAGGTCATCATTTCCGGCTGGGTGGCGCCCTTGACGAAGATGTCGCCATGGGTGGCGAGCGCGGCGGACGCCCAGGAGGCGGCCTCGATGCGGTCGGTCAGAGACGTGTGCGTGTAGCCCTTGAGCTCCTTGACACCTTCGATGCGGAACGTGCGGTCCACGTCCACGGAGATGATGGCGCCCATCTTCTGCAGCACGCTCACCAGATCCATGATCTCAGGTTCGATGGCGGCGCCGGAAAGCTCGGTCTTGCCTTCGGCGAGCACGGCGGCGAGCAGTGTCTGCTCGGTGGCGCCCACGGACGGGTACGGCAGGTGGATCTTCGCGCCATGCAGACCGTTCGGAGCGGTGATGTGAATGCCGTCCTTGTGTTCCTTGTCGACGTTCGCGCCGAGCTTGCGCAGGGTTTCCAGATGGAAGTCAATCGGACGACCGCCGATGTTGCAGCCGCCGAGCGCCGGAATGAACGCTTCGCCCAGACGGTGCAGCAGCGGGCCGGAGAACAGAATCGGAATGCGGGACGAGCCGGACAGCGTGTCCACGTCGGCCACGTCGGCGAGTTGCACGTTGGTGGCGTCGATCGTCACCACGCCGTTCGCGCCGTCCACGGTCACGTCCACGCCGTGCAGGCGCAGCAGGTCGGACACCACGTGCACGTCGCGGATTTCCGGAACGTTCTTCAGCACGGATGTGCCCGGGGCCAGCAATGCGGCGACCATGGCCTTGCTTACGAAGTTCTTCGCGCCGCGCACCTTGATGGTGCCGTTCAGCGGCTTGCCGCCTTCGACGTGCAGAATGTCGTTCTTATTGTCAGACACGCTCAACCTCTTTCGATTCCCTTTTGGATCAAGCTCAAAAAACACTGCTGCTTAGTTTGCCATAAGGCATGTAGCATGTTCGCGAAAAACGGAATTCAGCGCAGTGTCTCCTTAATTTCGCGCGCGAGATTCGCATCCCACATGGCTCCGGTGGCGCTCATCACGGCGTTCGCGCCAGCCTCACGGTACGCCTTGTAGTCGTCAGGACGGATCACGCCGCCCACGCCCACGATGGCGAAGTCGAAGCCGAGTTTTTCACGGATGGCGGCGAGCCTGCCGACCATGTCGAGACCGGCGCCGCGGATGGCGTTGCCGCACACGCCGGAACGGTCACGTCCGGCTCCCGGCAGCGCCTGGTTGCCGTTCGCGTCCACCAGGCGCGCGGAAATTGTGTTGATGGTGGAGAAGCCTTGCACGATGCCATGTCCGACGGTTTCCCTGACCATGGTTTCCAGGTCGGTGTCGTTGGGAATGTAGGCGAGTTTCACGATGAGCGGGCGATCGCCGATTTCGTTTTTCACGGCTTCCGTGATCTCTCCCACCAGATGCGGGTCGTGGCACAGCAGGCGATTGTGACCTTCGTTGGGGCAGCTGGTGTTCATTTCCATCAGTCCGGCTCCGGTTTCCGTAACCAGATGCGCGGTGGTGACATGGTCGGCGATGTACGCCTTACGGTCCATGCCGTCCACGCGGGAGCCTTGGAAGCTGGGCACGAGCAGCTGCCCGTCGCCGGCGGCGGCGATCGCCTTCTTCATGTCCGGCTGCCATTCGTCGGGGTCACGCGACGGCACGCCGAAACTGTTGGAGATCGAAATCGGAAGCTCATATCGGGTGTCGGCAAGCACGCCTTCATCCAGTTCGGCGCTGCCGGGAACCAGCGACCCGTCTGCGTTCTTCGGATGCACGGCGAGCACGTTCGGGAAGGCGTTGCAACCCCACGCGCGGGAGCGGACCGTCTTGTACACCGCCAAATCGAAACCCATGCGGAAGGCGGCGGTGGTGAACCGCTCGTTCAGCAGCGGACCAGCGGGAATGCCAAACGGCAGGTTCACGCGGAAGCCGAGGAATTCCTCGGCCTGGTCGGACGACTGCGACTGGGTGGTCTGTGCAGACTGCGCGGAGGCGCCGGCAGCGGAATCGCCCTTCATCACTTCGGCGAACGCACCGAACGGCCCCTGCAGATAGTTGTCTTCATACGTGCGATTGACGTCGTAAAACGGCGCGAAACCCTGGCTCATACTGCTCCCCGAAATTGTTCTCGTGTCATGTTTTGGATATGCGATGCGAACACACGAAATGTCATGTCCACTGTAACGTGACACACGTCCCGCCTGCACGCCCCGTCTCACCTTGGAAACCTCCTTGGCTAGGACTTCCCCAGACGAGTTTGGGCTCTCAATCCAGGTCAAGTCCAGAGAACCGGAACGCCGTCATGAGCCGGTATGCTCGGCAAGACGGTACTTGCGTCCGCGTCCGACGCCTATTGGTTCAATAACACCGTCTTTCACCAGTGAGGCCAATATCTCCCGGGTACGGGTGAGGCCAAGCCCCAGCACCACAGCCAGATACGAGGTGGGTTGCGGTCCGCCGACCGTCAACGCATAGGTGATTTTCTCCAACTGGCTTTGCGGCCTGATCGCATTGCCGAAATCGGCAGGTAGGGCCACGTTCTTGCCGAATGTGCCGACCATGTCGTTCAAACGGTCAGCCCCGCGAGCGCCAATCCTATGGACCGTACCAGTGCCATGCTCCGAATTCCGCATTGTCGGCGACTCCGCACCAACAGGGCCCCCGCCATCTGCAGAGACTCCGGGAACAGCAGAATCTCCGGCGATCATGGAATCTCCGGCGATCTTGCGCGGATACAACGTAAGCTGCACACGCCCCGGATCGTCGAACACTTCCAATTCCGGCGCGGCGGTTCCCGCGAACAGACAGCCTTCACGCATCACGTCAAAACCACTGCCCGCCTTTTCTCCGATGCCAATCAGATTGAACATTTTCATCAACGTGGGATTCCGCGTATCCGAAATGCCGCCTTGCATCACCTCTTCGGAGGAAAGACGCAGGCTGCCGGGATTCGACAATACGATTCTGTCGTAATACTGGATGATCACCGTGCCCCGGCGAATGAAGTAATCGGCATGAACGAGCGTGTTGGTGACAGCCTCACGAACGGCCTTATCCATCGGATTGTCATCAATCCTATGCAAATCGGCATCAAGCTGGAACGGATGGGCAACAGCCGACCGCAGACGATTGACCACCTTGCCCCAAAAATCGTACAAGTTGCCCGACCATGTGCCGTCATCCGAAGTGAACCGGTCGTTCCACCGCTCCTGGTCGTCCATGACCTCGCGATAGTCCAGGAAATAGTAGGGGAATTCGGACGTGATTCGCCACGCCTCACCGAACATCAGCAATCCGGCTCGTGTGGGACGCACCTGAGAACCATCAAGCCGCAACGCTTCGATGCGAAGCAGGAAATCCTCATCAGACAATCCGACCCATGGATGGCCGGGCCGTCTGTTCTTGAACTGCCGACGATATGATGCGACGCTATCCGCGTTGAGCGCGTCAGCACCCATGCCTTCAACAATCGTTCTGTCCAGGGGAAGCAGGTCACTGTCCCGAAGCATGGCACGAACCGTTTCCTCATCGCACAGATAATCGCCATCGCCATTACGCCGGTATGAGCCCGTCATCGGATTCTGGCCCACGTACACGGGAATACAGTCCCTCGCCGCACGAGGAATGTCGATGGAAATAACATCTCCCTGCGAGGTATGGCGAATCACCACGTCGTTGTCGCTCAGCACAACGGCGCTGACCTTCGATGGATCATGCACCATGTTCCAAAAATCCTGCGCCATGTTCCGCGCATCATCTACTCCGGTGATATACAAAGAATGGTCTTCATGTTCGGACACGCCCAGCAGAATCAGCCCACCTTCGGTATTGGCGAAGGAGCTGTACGTCTCCCATAAACTGTGAGGCAGGCCGCCCTTGGCACGTTTCGCTTCCAAACGGTTGCCTTCACGCATCCGAGGAACCTCCCGGGACCACCAGGCATCATCGTGCTCGCTACCGTCCATTGGCCATCACCGCCTTACCTACCACGCGTTTTACGCTCGCTTTGCCGCCACTTTGCCGTCGTATTATGATTTTACCACCGCTTTGCGCGCGCTTTGCCACCGCTTTGTGGAATTTGCTGTTGGCGGAAAGGTGATGGAAGGTAAACAAAAAGCCCGGCTTGGGTGCCGGGCTTGGGAAAAGTTAGATGTGGTTGCGGTCAGCCAATGATGAAATGGGCTACCGTCGCGATCGGCCAACGGGCCTGTCCTGCAATTATGGACTGCGCTGCGCGCAGGCTCATTGCTGCCCTCGTTTCGGACTCGGGCAAGGCCCTGTCGGCAGTGCACTGCACTGCCGACCAGCCATCGCGTCAGATGATGCCGCGATCGGCCAACGGGCCTTGCCAATCAGGGTATTCGCCTTCGCGGGCGGAGGCAATCGGCTGTTCCGGCTCGCGCTTGACCGGCAGGGTCTTCGGCTTGAACGGGAACTTTTCGGCGCGCATCTTCTCGTATGCGATGATGTCGTCTTCGTGCTGCAGCGTCAGGTCGATGTCGTCGTAGCCGTTCATCAGACGCCAGCGGGTGTAGTCGTTCACTTCGAACGGCAACGTCACATCGCCGCAGGTGACGGTACGGTCTTCCAGGCTGACGGTCATTTCGCGGCCCGGCTCCTCGTCCAGCAGCTTCCACAGCAGCTCAATGGATTCCTGCGGCATAATCGCGGCCAGCACGCCGTTCTTGGCGGTGTTGCCGTAGAAAATGTCGGCGAAACGGGAGGAAATCACCACGCGGAAACCGTAATCGTGCAGCGCCCACACGGCGTGCTCGCGGGAGGAACCAATGCCGAAATCCGGGCCGGCCACAAGGATCTTGCCCTGCTTGTATTCCGGCTTGTTCAGCACGAATTCCGGGTCGCGGCGCCACGCGTAGAACAGGGCGTCGTCGAAGCCGCTTTTCTTCACGCGCTTCAGGAACACGGCCGGGATGATCTGGTCGGTATCAACGTTGGAACGGCGAAGCGGCACGGCCACGCCGGTAAGGGTAGTCAGTTTTTCCATGTCAACAAATCCTTCGATTGCCTATCGATATTCGATTTCGATATTTCGATTACTTACGATTGCGTTCGCAGCTTCCGCTCGCAGCAGGTTCACAGGTCGGCCGGCGAGCAGATGGTGCCGCGGATGGCGGTCGCGGCGGCAACGGCCGGCGACGCCAGATGCGTGCGCGAACCCTTGCCCTGACGGCCTTCGAAGTTGCGGTTCGAGGTGGAGATGGAACGTTCGCGGGCCACCATCTTGTCCGGGTTCATGCCCAGGCACATGGAGCAGCCGGCGTTACGCCATTCGGCGCCGAAGTCCTTGAAAATCTTGTCGAGGCCTTCCTTTTCCGCCTGCAGGCGCACGCGGGAGGATGCCGGCACCACGAGCACGCGGTGGATGTTGTCGGCCTTGTGGTGGCCCTTCATGATGGAGGCGGCCACGCGCAGGTCCTCAAGACGGCCGTTGGTGCAGGAGCCGATGAACACGGTGTCCACGGCGATGTCCTTGATGGCCATGCCCGGCTTCAGTCCCATGTAGGCGATGGCACGCTCGGCGGCGGAACGCTCGGTCTCGTCGTTGAAGGAGGCCGGATCCGGCACCACGCCGGAGATCTTCACGCCCTGGCCCGGGTTGGTGCCCCACGTGACGTACGGCTCGAGGTCTTCGGCGTTGATGGTCACTTCCTTGTCGAACACGGCATCGTCATCGGTCTTCAGCGTCTTCCAATATTCGACGGCCTTGTCCCACATCTCACCTTCCGGCGCGTGCGGACGGCCCTTCAGGTATTCGAAAGTCACCTCGTCCGGGGCGATCATGCCTGCGCGGGCGCCGGCTTCGATGGACATGTTGCAGATGGTCATGCGGGCGTCCATCGACAGCTTCTTGATGGCTTCGCCACGGTATTCGATAACGTGGCCCTGGCCGCCGCCGGTGCCGATCTTCGCGATGATGGCCAGAATAATATCCTTGGCGGTGACGCCCTTCGGCAGGTCGCCTTCGATGTTCACGGCCATGGTCTTGAACGGCTTCAGGCTCAGGGTCTGCGTGGCCATGACGTGCTCCACTTCGGAGGTGCCGATGCCGATGGCCATAGCACCGAACGCGCCGTGGGTGGAGGTGTGCGAGTCGCCGCACACGATGGTCATGCCCGGCTGGGTCAGACCCAGCACCGGAGCGAACGCGTGGACCACGCCCTGGTCAGCGTCGCCGAGCGGGCACAGACGCACACCGAAATCCTTGCAGTTCTTTTCCAGCGTGCTCAGCTGCAGCGCCGAAGTCTCGTCCGGATTCGGACGGTCGATGTCGACGGTCGGCGTGTTGTGGTCTTCCGTGGCAATCAGCTGGTCGACGTGACGCGGCTTGCGTCCTGCCAGACGCAGACCTTCGAACGCCTGCGGGCTGGTCACTTCGTGCATGAGCATCAGGTCGATGTACAGCAGGTCGGGAGCCCCATCGCTACCCTTGCGTACCAAATGATCGGCCCAGACCTTCTCGGCCAATGTAGTTCCCATTGTGGGACCTCCTCAGATTTTTCCTCACTAATTTCCTCGCGGCTATTGCCTTGCCGCATTCTTCGTGCTATAAGCCTATGGGCTTGAAACGGGTTCGAGGTCCTTCATGCCGGTATATGAGATATGAACGAGGGACGAGCGCGGCAAACGCGGAAAAGTTACTTCCCGTCTTCTTACGGCATATGCGCAATCGTTGAAATTTCAGCATTTTCCCAGCTTCGCCAGCCGGTGGAAGCAAGGTAAATAATCTGCTTTACCCCAGTCGCGAACCACATACATTTTGCATTTCAATATGTGAGATGGCATAATTCAGCGTATGACTTCTTCTTCGAATACGAGCAACGCCATGCCCAAAACGCAGGCCATGAACGCCACGAACGAGGCAAACGGCAATTACGCAGCCACCCCGCAAAGCAACGAAATTCATTCCGGGGTCGGCGTGCTCGACAAGACAGTCAAGATTCTCGACGCTCTTGAATCCGGCCCAGCCACACTCGGACAGCTGGTTTCCGCGACCGGTCTGGCTCGTCCGACCGCGCATCGTCTTGCGATCGCGCTGGAACGTCACCGTTTCGTTTTGCGCGACCAGCATGGACGCTTCGTGCTCGGATCGCGATTCGCGGAACTTGCGGCCGCAGCCGGCGAGGACCGTCTGTTGACCGCCGCCGCGCCGATTCTGCAGACCCTGCTCGACCGAACCGGCGAATCCGCGCAGATCTACCGCCGTCAGGGCGATCAGCGCGTCTGCATCGCAGCCGTCGAGCGCGCGTCCGGCCTGCGAGATTCCATTCCGGTTGGTGCGATGCTGTCCATGGAAGCCGGTTCCGCAGCCCAGATTCTGCTGGCTTGGGAGGATTCCGAACGTCTGCATCAGGGTCTTCGCCACGCCAAGTTCACTGCGGCCAAGCTCACCGCCGTCCGCAAGCGCGGCTGGGCCGAGTCAATCAATGAACGCGATGAGGGCGTGTGTTCGATTTCCGCGCCGATTCGCAACGCGTCCGGACAGGTGATCGCCGCCATTTCGATTTCCGGCCCGAACGGCCGTATGGGCGCCAACCCCGGCCGCCGTTACGCGCCGCTGGTCATGGCCGCCGGCAAGTATCTGACCGACGCGCTGATCAAGGCGTCTTCCGGCCGCTGACAGGTCCGCGACCAGTCGCATACGTAACGTAAAAAGCTGACGATGGGAAGCCCCGTCGCCAGCTTTTTCTTTTCGTATTCATTTCAAGTTGGAAGGCCAAAAAGCCGTCACCGGGACAGTCACCGGCGGAACAGCTACTTTCGGAACAGCGAGACCAGCTTGTTCCACGTCTTGCTCCACCACGTCGGCCTGTGGAGCAGGTCCATACCTTCCGAATCGGGCTTCGATTCGCTGGTCATGCCGTAGGCGTAGGCCTTGCCCGCGCTGGGTTTGCCCACCAGCTCGTCGTATTCCAACAGCTGCGTGCGCGGCTCGTACGGGTGGCGGATGTCGAATTCGAACAGTCGAGCGGCACGCTTGGCCGGCACCGGGCCGTATGAGCCAAAACCGCTGGTCGGCGAGGCGACCATCATCATCTGCCGGTCACCGTCGGTTCCGACCGGCACGGAACCGATGAAGGCGTTGCGGTGGTCGTGCCCGGCGGAAATCGCAAAATATCCCGCCTTGTCAAGGATTGCGAATTCGCCGCTGTCGGCATCCGGGCAGCTGACGCCCTCCCCCAGATAGCTTCCGGGCTGCGTTTTGTCTTCGTTGAGCACGAAATGCCGCCCCGCGAAGTTGCGGTATCCTTCAATCGCGCGCGCAGCGGTGGCCGCGACCGGCTTGAGCAGGCGGTAATACTGTTCGATCGGGAAATGCTGGAACACCATGCATGGCAGCGTGGACGGCGTCTTGCGCGGTTCGTGCGGCAATTCCTGCGCGTCTTGCCGATCTTGCTGCGATTGGGGCGATTGCTGGTATTGCGATTGCGCCGCCATCAGCCCCGGCGCATCCGCCAGGAAGCGCAGCGCGGCTTCCGACGGGCTTCCGTAGCCGCCGGAACGCGCGTAATCGCCCGAATCCAGCAGGACCAAGCCCAACACGTCATACGTGCGATCGACGTCCGTCACCGACAACGCGAATGTGCCGGGCACGCACGCGATCACGGGCTGTTCCGGCAATCCGAAGTCCTGTTCCATATCGCCAACATCATGTTTCACACCATGTTTCACGGCGATGCCCGTCGTGCCGTCGGCAGCGCGTTCCGGATTGATACACCCTGGGAATTCGCGGCAGATGCTTTCGATTTCGTCATTGTCGAGCCCGCACTGGAAGTCATGGTTGCCGAACGTCACAGCCCACGGCACGCCGCGGTCGGCAAGCGGGTGGACCAGTTGTTCGATGGTGGCTCGCACCAATTCGCGGGTGTGTTCCAATGCGGCCGCATAGCGTTCCCCGGACGCTTCGGACGATGCGGATGCCGGACGCGCGTCCCAGCGACGCTTGCGGGAGGTCAGCGCGTATGCGGAATCATATCCGGCGATCTGGTTGCCGTTGAAAATAACAAGATCGGGGCGTGTGGCGTCAAGCGAGGCCTCGATGAGGCTGATGGTGTCTTTGCTGACTTTCGGCCCGTCTTGGATGTCGGCGAATTGCAATACGCGGAATTTGCCGGACTGGTGGAATTGCAGGCGGCCAAGCCGTGCGGATACGGAAAGCGGTCGACGGTCCCCCTCTTCCGCTGGTTGGATGCGCGGGCGCGTGGCTTTGGCGGCATGCTGCAATTCGGTCATACTTCTAGGGTAATGCAACATTGGGCGATTACATGTGCGATTCACGCAGGGCGTCAGCAGATTGCGCTGCCACATCGCATCCGGCAAAATCCATCAACCCACCGCCCAAAGCGACGTGAACAGACAGGTGCGAAAAACAAAAAACCCTCGCATCTGCGAGGGCTCATTGGCTGGGATGCCTGGACTCGAACCAAGAATGGCTGAACCAGAATCAGCTGTGTTGCCAATTACACCACATCCCAATTTGGCAGGCGTGGCAACTTCGAAAAGTTGTCCGTCGTACCCCCGACCGGATTTGAACCGGTGTTGGCGCCGTGAGAGGGCGTAGTCCTAGACCGCTAGACGACGGGGGCTTGAGTTATCGCTGTGATTCTCAGCTAGGCTGTGAACCGCAACGAGTGATAAATATACGCGAAACAGCACAGTCGCGCAACTTACGGCGTGTCGCGCTATTTTCCGCCATTCCGCACCAGCCTTCCGCATAAACGAAAACCCGCCGAATCACTCCGGCGGGTTTCCATCATTCAGCTAACAGTCAGCAGCTCAACGGCTCACAGGTGCTCGCGCAGGCCCTTGAGTCGAGCCATGGCAACGTCCTTGCCGACGATTTCCATGGATTCGAACAGCGGCGGGGACACGCGGCGGCCGCTCATGGCCACGCGCACCGGGCCGAAAGCCAGACGCGGCTTGTAGCCGCCGTCTTCGACCAGCGCCTTGTTCAGCGTCTCGTGCAGGAAGTCGGTCTTCCAATCACCCTCAGCAACGGCGTCCAGCGCCGCGATCGCAGCGTCGAGCACGGCCGGAGCGGAATCCTTCAGCTGCTTCTTGGCGTCGGCGTCCGGCTCGATGTAGCCTTCGGTGGACAGCAGGGAGCCGACCATGCCGGCCACTTCGCCCAGCAGGCGCACGCGCGGCTGCACGAGCGGAGCAGCGGCGGTGAGGACCTCGCGCTCACGGTCGGTCAGCGCGTCCCAGGAATCGGCGGACACCACGCCGTCACGCTTGAGGTACGGCACGGAACGGTTCAGGAAGTCCTGCGGTTCGAGCATGCGGATGTGCTCGGCGTTGATGGAGATGGCCTTGTCGATGTCGAAGCGGGCCGGGT
>OKSB01001407.1_pt1 | contig 23917 bp, 21 predicted proteins | sample 1601171 | NCBI WGS metagenome assembly OKSB01 (sample SAMEA3541496, study PRJEB24748) | human gut metagenome | biome: human gut; feature: human-associated habitat; material: faeces | place: China | collected 2012 | reverse complement strand
TTCATCCATGCAGTTTTCAGGCGATTCCCGTGATTTTGACAATCGTTTCCCAAACGGAAGTGATTACTCGTTTGAGAGTTGGCAATATCGGTTGGGAGGACAGATAGAATTCAATTTCTTTAATTATGGAATGGGATATTCTTATCTGGGAACGAAACGGCTTTCTCCATATTTGTTGGCGGGGGTGGGAGTAGGATATTCGACTGTCGGAGGCGGTTATGTGAGTTTCGATGCTTCTTTGGGAGCCGGGGTTAAATATAAAATAGCTCCGAGATGGAATATAAGTTTGGAGTTTGCCATGCACAAAACGTTGGGAGACAGTTTCGACGGAAAGGCACTCGCAGATCCTTACCATATAGAAAGCAGTGTGCTGAAAAATACGGATTGGTTTTCGACGACTTTGTTTTCAATCACGTATGAATTCGGCCGTAAAAAAGAAATTTGTAACAACGATAATCGTTGAAAGAGGAATGACTTACGTAGAGCAGATAAATCTAACTCGTGTGCCCAAACACATTGCCATTATTATGGACGGCAACGGGCGTTGGGCTAAGGAGCGAGGGCTGGATCGTTCGGAGGGACATCGCAAAGGTCTTGATGTCGTTCATGAGATAACGGATGCAGCAGCCGAAGTAGGGGTGCAATACCTTACTTTATATGCTTTTTCGACGGAAAATTGGAATCGTCCGCAAGCGGAAGTCGATGCTCTTATGGCTTTGGTCGTTTTTGGCATAGAGCGGGAAACTCCCGGAATGGTAGAGAAGGGAGTCCGTTTGTCGGTTATCGGCGATTTGGACCGCTTGCCATCTGATGTGAAAGCACGGTTATTGAAATGTATTCGTGATACGTCGGGAGGTGAGCGTATTGTTTTGAACTTGGCGTTGAGCTATTCTTCCCGATGGGAAATCGCTCGCGCGGCCCGGTGTATCGCACAGGAGGTTCAAAAGGGTAGATTGTCGGTGGACGACATTACGGAAACGACAGTCGATGAGTTTATGACAACTGTGAATATGCCTAATCCCGATTTGTTAATTAGGACGGGAGGAGAAATACGACTCAGTAACTTTTTGTTGTGGCAACTCTCGTATGCCGAATTTTATTTTACAGAAGAATACTGGCCCGATTTTACCGGCGAAAGCCTTTATAGAGCCATTGTCGAATATCAAGCCAGAGAACGTCGTTTCGGAAAAACGAGCGAACAACTATAAATGAAGAAAAAGAGATTGAAAATGCGATATTATATGCCTTTGAAAAGTTTGGCTGTTTTTTTGTTTTTGTCTTTTTGTGTGCAAGTTGTGACCGCACAGAATGAAGAGAAACTCGATACGATATATAATCCGAAGGTCGTTTATTCGGCCATTCCGCAGAAATATGAGATTGCCGGTATCACGGTTACCGGGGCTCCCAATTATGAGGATTATGTATTGATAGGTTACTCTGGGTTGGAAGTAGGACAGGTTATCGAAATACCCGGTAATGCCATTACCGAGGCAGCCAAAAAATTTTGGAGGCAAGGTTTGTTTTCCGATGTCGTGATTAAGTGGACGAAGGCCTATGGCAATAAGGCATGGCTCGAAATACAATTAAAACAACAACCGCGTATTTCGGAAATAAATTACCACGGGATTAAGAAAAGTGAGCGGGAAGATTTGGAAATGCGCTTGGGGTTGGTCAAGGGAAACCAGATAACTCCCAATATAGTGGATCGTGCCACGACGATTATCAAAAAACATTTCGAGGAAAAGGGTTTTAAGAATGCAGAGGTGAACATAAAACAGACCGATGACCTGACCCATGAGAACGAGGTGATCGTCGATATTTATGTGGATAAGAAAGAGAAAGTTAAGGTCCATAAGATATATATAGACGGGAACGAGGTTTTGTCGGATAGGAAAATAAAATGGGCTATGAAAAAAACCAATGAAAAGGGTAATTTGCTTCATTTGTTCCGAACCTCCTCTTCTTTACGAGTTGCGGAAATATATGCTTCCTGGAATAAATCAGTCAGGTCGGCAGGCATTTCCGCCTGATAAACCTTTTCGAATGCAGATTGCGCAATCTGCAACGGAGACATTTCCTGCAATCCCTTTTTCCAGCCATCAACCTCCTTTTCCACTCTTTCTTCCTGACGATAAGCAGAAACGATACGTGCCAGACGATATTTCTTACCAGCCAATGCCTCTTCTATTTCCTGACGAAGCATAGGTTCCGGTTCTTCAAGCAGAACCTTGACTTCCAGATAAGGAGCTTCTCCATCCACCTCCGGTAAGTCTCTTAATATTTCTATTATTTTTTCCGGTGAAGCAGCCTCTCCACCCGGCACACTGATAAGAGGTATGGATTGTGGACACTCTATCCTTCTGATATCAACCGCACAGCCTTCATCTAAAGTCACCATCACCACTCCGTGATGATAATGCTTCTCGGCAAAAGACATAGGAATCGGACTTCCGGCATATCTTACATTCTCCCTGCCGGATACCCGCTGTGCTTTATGGATATGTCCCAAAGCCGTATACGCTATCTTTTCCGAAAAAGTATCGGGTGATACACATTCCAAACCACCAATCACTGTCCGTTCGCTATAATCCTTCTCGGCAATCTCTGATCCGGTAGCCTGTAAATGACCGACAGCAAGAATAGCCTGATTCGTTTCCCGGCGTGCCCACAACCTTTGCAAAAGTCGCGCATAAAGCTCGCGAACTCCTTCCATATATGGATTTCCTTCTGTCTCCACTACCGGATAATCTCCCTGCCGCAGAAAAGGAACAGCCATACAAAGTACTTCTGCTTCCCCTTCTCTATTCTTCAATTCTATTGTCAAATGATCATAGTCAATCTCTCCGCCCTCCAATTTGCGCACTACCCCTCTGACTTCCGTCCGCATCGCCTGCAACAAAGGCAGAGGAGCTTCCAAACGCGCCGCAGAGTCATGATTACCGGCAACAATCACAATTTGCAGTCTCGGATTCTCCGCAGTCACCCGATAAATAAACTCATAATATATGCGCTGAGACGCAGCAGAAGGATTGGAAACATCAAACACGTCTCCGGCTATAACCAATGCATCAATCTCGTTTTGTCGGATTTCTTCGGCCAGCCAATCAAGAAAAGCCTTATGTTCTTCCGCGCGGTCGTAACCAAAAAATGTCTGTCCTAAATGCCAATCGGCAGTATGTAGTATACGTATCATATCATTATCTGTCTATAACAGAAGACAAAAATAACATAATCGCAAAGATTATGTTGTATCCTACTGCTTTTTTTACCAATAATCATGTATCTTTGCATATATATAAAAATAAACTCCCCATGAAGATACTATATTATATTTATCAAATTTGTATTGCTTTACCTATCCTATTGGTATTGACTATTCTTACAGCGATTGTCACCATTGTAGGCTCTTTACTAGGAGGAGCTCATTTCTGGGGATACTATCCGGGCAAAATATGGTCACAACTCATCTGTCTTTTTCTGTTGATTCCTGTAAAGATTCACGGTCGTGAAAAATTACACGGGAAGACCTCTTATATCTTTGTGCCGAATCATCAGGGATCCTTCGATATTTTTCTTATTTATGGATTCATCGGAAGAAATTTCAAGTGGATGATGAAAAAAGAACTCCGAAAAATGCCGCTCATAGGCATTGCATGCGACAAGGCGCACCACATATTCGTAGACAAGTCCGGGCCTAAGAAAATAGAGGAAACTATCGAAAAAGCACGCACTACCCTAAAAGACGGAATATCACTCGTTGTTTTTCCCGAAGGTACGCGCACATACACCGGTGCTCCGGGACGTTTCAAAAAAGGTGCGTTCCTGCTGGCCGACGAACTGCAGCTGCCTGTCGTGCCCATAACCATAAGCGGTTCGTTCGAAGCACTGCCGCGCACCAAAGGCATGGTAAACTTCGTGGAACGCCACACCCTGCGCCTTATGATACACAAGCCAATACCTCCTCAGGGCAAAGGGACGAACGATATTCAAGCCACAATGCAAATGTCGTATCAAACCATTTGCGACTCGCTCAAGTAACCCTACCCCGCTGTTTTTCATGCTATCAAAGCGCATTTAAGCAGTTCACCACACAAGCAAAAAGCACACTGTTTCCAAGCAGCAAAATTCCGTGTCGGTATTTGTCGGCTTTTTTACGACAAGTTTTCATCGGGTTTTCAGAGGCCGAAAAATATGTGCCTTGTATTTTTAAATATGTCTGACCTATTTCAAAATATGTCGGACATATTTTTTCTTTACTCCCATGCGGGTAAAACCTGCTGAAAATCAGTTTTCACTTTATTGCACAAAAAATGCCCGTTTACAGGCACTTGTTTTCGCGTCCGCCGATGTCTTTTTCGACATGCGCGGCACACATACAAGAAATCGACGTACCGACACCGACGGCACGTAGCTCAAAACCTATAAGCCTATTCAGGTCCTATTTCTTTTTATTGTTTACAGTAAAGTATAGCGTATCGCCGTAGGTTGTACCTATGCCGTTGCGGGCATAAGCGGCATAATAATACTCTCCATCCTGAAGGCTGTCGGCCACTACCGTAAAAGCATAACTTACTGTATCGGCCTCCACCTTTACATTTATTGTATCGGCCGTGCCGTACACAAAGCCGCACTCGCGCAGAGAACTGTTGTGGCTTTCGGTTACAATTCCGCTCATGCGGCATGAATCGGCCACTACCTCGGCTTCGAGTGTTTCCACAACCGGGACCAAGGGACGTTCGCCGCTGCGGTCTTCGCCCGCGCACGACGACAGGCACGAAAGGATTAACGGGAATATAAAAACGCTGCTGCTTTTAATATGAATCATAATAAACTATTGCTGTTTCACCTGCAAGGGAAACACATTTTTGTGACGGGAACGCTCTTGTAGCAGAACCATATTCTTTTCTGCAATATCCACGTATTCCTTTACGTAGGGATGGTTCTTGAATTTCTCGGGTGCGTCCTTTAATATCTTGGCAATCTGTTCGGTTATTACAGGATAACGGTATTGGCTGCAAATAAGGCTGAACACTTCAGGGCCCAAAACGTTATCGTAATTGCTTTTAATGAATTCTATTTCCAGACTGTCGGTTTCTTCGGTTATCTGCTTGGAGCGTTCGTCGCACATTCTTTTCGACTCGAAAGGCATGAATCCTTTCATCATCAAACGCGCCTGCGTAAGGGTCATATTGCTCATCTCATTGTCCAGGCGCGATTTCGCTTCGAGGAAATTATAAAGTTTTTCGTTGAGCGAACCACCGTACACTCTCTGGTCCAACAGGTTTATATCGACACCTATGTTACCGTTTTCGATAACTACCGGCATTATGCTCGTGTTGCCTAAAAAAAGCTCGGCCATTACTGTTGAATCCAGCTTTCCGTTGAAACTGAATTTGCCGTGTACAACCTCGCAGGAATCGATGTTGCTTATCGTATCGCCCGAACGCGATTTCAGGTACATAACCTTTCCGTCGAGCATCGGTATCGACGCATTTCCGACAATGGAATATTGCTCCAAACAGGACGTGGAAACAAATATTGTCGAAACCATGCCTAACAAAACTCCCAGCCTCATCACGGTAAATGTTATTGTCGGTATCTTTTTTGGCAGGCACTTCGTGTATGCTCTGACCAGCATTATTTATGCCCTATACGCTTGTGCCTTCAGTGCCTTGGTTTGTAAGTTCTGCAGACAAATATAACAACGAAATGATTTACGCGTATATCAAAAAGCAATTAATGCTCCGTTTTTTATGTATTTTTATAAGACAGGATTCTTTTTACCGATAAAATACTAAGTTTTTTTTCTTATGAAACACTTTTTTGCCATATTACAACCCGCCACAGCAACAGTTAAAAGGATCCGGGTATCCTGCACCGCTTACTATCGCATTGCATATAAAGCTTTTTGAAATGTATGTTTTTTATACGGCCTACCGTAAAGAAACACAAGCGAAAGTCACCGTACTAATAGGAAAATAGCTAATTTTGCGCGGAAACAGAAACAAGAACAATGGCAAAAGAACTGTCAAACCTTACAAAACGCAGCGAAAACTATTCTGCGTGGTATAACGAATTAGTTGTAAAAGCCGACTTGGCCGAGCAATCGGACGTGCGCGGCTGCATGGTAATAAAACCTTACGGATACGCTATCTGGGAAAAAATACAGCGAATGCTCGACGACCGTTTCAAGGCCACGGGTGTGCAGAATGCTTACTTCCCACTGCTTATTCCCAAATCGTTCCTCTCAAAAGAAGCCGAGCACGTAGAAGGCTTTGCAAAAGAATGCGCCGTAGTTACGCATTATCGTCTGAAAACAAACGAAGACCACACCGGCGTTGTGGTAGACCCGGCTGCGAAACTCGAAGAAGAGTTGATAATCCGCCCCACATCGGAAACGGTTATCTGGAACACTTTCCGCAACTGGATACATTCGTACCGCGACCTGCCTCTGCTCGTAAACCAGTGGTGCAACGTAATGCGCTGGGAAATGCGCACGCGCCTGTTCCTGCGCACGAGCGAATTCCTCTGGCAGGAGGGCCACACCGCGCATGCCACACGCGAAGAAGCAGAAGAGCGCGCAAAGATGATGCTCAAAGTATATGCCGATTTCGTTGAAAAGGAAATGGCGATACCCGTGGTACAAGGAGTAAAAAGCGAGACAGAACGGTTTGCCGGTGCACTCGACACATATACAATTGAAGCCATGATGCAGGACGGCAAGGCACTGCAAAGCGGCACATCGCACTTCCTCGGCCAGAACTTCGGCAAAGCGTTTAACGTGCAGTTCGTCGACAAAGACAACAAGCTCGACTACGCTTGGGCAACGTCGTGGGGAGTATCAACACGCCTCATGGGCGCACTCATAATGACGCATTCCGACGACAACGGCCTAGTGCTGCCCCCCAACCTCGCACCCACACAGGTGATTATCGTTCCCATTTTCAAGAACGGCGAACAAGAGAAATTCGACAGCCACATCAACCCACTTGTGGAACGCCTGCAGAAACGCGGAATATCCGTAAAATACGACAATTCCGACACAAAACGTCCGGGCTTCAAGTTTGCAGACTACGAGTTGCGCGGTATTCCCGTGCGCCTTGTGATAGGCGGGCGCGACATCGAAAACGGTACGGTGGAAATAATGCGCCGCGATACTTTGGAAAAAGAGACGGTGTCTTTCGACGGAATAGAAGAACGCATAGAAGCATTGCTCAACGAAATGCAGGACAACATTTTTGCAAAGGCAAAGAAACGTCTGGACGACAACACGCGCGAATGCAACGACTATGAAGAGTTCAAGAAACTCATACCCGAAGGTGGCTTCTTCCTCTGCCCGTGGGACGGCACTCCCGAAACAGAGGCAAGGATTAAAGAAGAAACGCAGGCCACAATACGTTGCGTGCCTTACGGTGTGAGCCAGGAGAACCTCGGCAACGACATGGTGAGCGGCAAACCGGCCAAAGCGCGCGTACTCGTCGCACGTTCTTATTAACAGGTTTCAGCAACCGGGAATCATATCCGATACATTTTATAACACGTCCGACATAATATGAGTTATGTCGGACGTGTTTTTTTTCTTGCTCTCGAGGAAGCATAACACATTAAGAAAGAGAGCTCTGTTCACACAAACCGTGCTCGTCCCCACAGCCGCAAAAAATTAAGTGTATGCAGAGCATGGAGGTTGTTGTACATAACACGCGGATAATTGACGTTTCGACAATCAACAAAACGCAAAATGTTAAAACCAAGTACTCCGAGACGGCTACTCCCAAAAGCCTGTAGACAAGCACTTTCAGTCCCCTCAAAAATATGTCGGACATATTTCGAAATATGTGCCTTGAATTTTAAAATTAGTCCGACCTTTTTTTTCTTTTCTCCAACACCCGCAAAAAACACTCCCACGGCATCCTCTTTTTACCGTTCACAATAGTTAAAAGCCCGCTCATACGCCGGCGGGCTTTCCTACATCATATCCGTGAAGCTTATAAACGTTTTCCTCTCCTTGGCACACTTTTTTGAAAAGCACTAACTTATTCCGCGCTTATGTCGTCGTAATAAGTTATGTCGGTAACCTGTGTGTTTTCGCGGGCTTCATCCTGTTTCTTCAAGCGGGAGTACGCTTTCTTCATTACAAAGAACTTGACGAATTCCGACACACCGTAAACAATACCGCTCACCCCAAGCACGATAAACGGAAGTGAAGCCGACACTATAGGGTTCAGGAAAATAAATATGCCGGCCATTATTACCAAAACGGGAATAGCATACAGCCACAACGAAGCCGACATGATTTTCGAGAACGACCTGTATTCCACTATCTGGTAAATACCGGCGGCTACAAGCATTACTCCCAGAATATACATCATTATAGCTATAAACACAGTGGGCATTATAATAAGCACAAGACCCAATATGCTGCTGCCTATCCCGACTATGGGAAATGCTTTTCTTTCATATTCCTGCCCCTCTGCAACCTTTGGTCTTGCAAAAGCCAACACTATAGATACCAGCCCGGGAATGAAAAACAAAAGGCCGACCATTATCACAAGCATTTTTGCGGTATAATCGGGATAAGCCACGAGGAAACATCCCACGCAAAGCGAACACAGCGCCCTTATAATCGTCATTTTGTTATTACGCATGTTATAATATTTTCAAGATTCGTATCGCGAATATACGAACTTTTAACTTAGTGTATTCTTTTTTCAACATTTATATGACTACACTGCCCTAAAGACCCATTCCTCGGCATTTTGTCATATCCGAAATGTTTGTATTTTTGCAAAAAGAGTTCAGCCGCCATGAATGAGATTTATTTTACAGATGAAGAAAGATTGCAGTTAATCGGGCTTGCAAAGGAAATTGTCCGTCTCGATCCCGAATCAATAGAACCTTACGGGTTCAGGAAAGTAAAGGACTACATAATAAAGGAAACAGGCAAGCACGGACTTAAACGCGACATCTTCGGCTTCAACCCGGTTATAACTTCGCTTGAAACGTGCCTCGTGCTAAGAAGTGAAATAAACCTTAGCGCAGACGCAATGGTAGGCTGCATGCTTGCTCCCGTAATAAACGGAGAAGAACAGTTTGAAGAAATTGAGAGGGAATTCGGCAAAGACGTGAGGAACATCGTTGAAGGAATGCAACGGGTAAAAGAACTGTACTCGAAAACGCCTATTGTAGAAACTGAGAATTTCAGAAACCTGCTCGTAAGTTTTGCCGAAGACATACGTGTAATCCTTATCATGACAGCCGAGCGCCTGAGCACAATGCGGCGCATTCGTGACGTGGAAGACAAAGAGGCCCAAAAGCAAGTGGCCCGCGAAGCCGAATACCTGTACGCCCCTATCGCACACAAGTTAGGGCTTTACAAAATTAAAAGCGAACTGGAAGACCTCGCTGTAAAGTACCTCGAGCACGACGCATATTATATGATTCGTGAGAAGCTCAACGCTACCAAGCGTGCCCGCGACGCATATATCAAAGACTTCATAGAACCGATAGACAAACGATTGACCGAAGCAGGCCTTAAATTCCACATCAAGGGGCGCACGAAAAGCATACACTCCATCTGGCAGAAAATGCAAAAGCAGCACTGCGCCTTCGAGGGTGTTTACGACCTTTTCGCAATACGCATAATCCTCGACTGCCCCGAGGACAAGGAGAAACTGCAGTGCTGGCAGGTTTACAGTATTATAACCGACATGTACCAGCCCAACCCCAAACGCCTGCGCGACTGGCTGAGCGTACCCAAAAGCAACGGCTACGAAAGCCTGCACATAACCGTGCTCGGGCCACAGAACAAATGGGTTGAGGTGCAGATTCGCACCGAGCGAATGGACACAATAGCCGAATACGGACTTGCAGCACACTGGAGGTACAAAGGCGTGAAAAGCGGGGAAAGCGGTATTGACGAATGGATTGGTGAAATACGTTCCATACTTGAAACGGGCGATAACATACAACTTATCGACCAACTACAGTTCGACCTTAAAGACGAGGAAGTATATGTGTTTACACCTAAGGGAGACCTATACAAACTGACCGGAGGCGCTACCGTTCTCGACTTTGCATACCGCATACACTCCAATATAGGAAATCACTGCGTCGGGGCAAAAATCAACGGCCACAACTACCCTATGCGCCATAAACTCAAGAGCGGCGACCAGGTGGAAATACTGACATCCAATTCCCAAAGCCCTAATCCCGACTGGCTCAATTACGTAGCTTCAGCACGGGCAAAAAGCAAGATACGTCAGGCATTGCATGAAAAATCCATAAAAGAAGGACAATTTGCCCGCGAAGAGTTTGAACGCAAGCTGAAAAACCGCAAACTCCCATGGGAAGAAGCTACTATAAACCACCTGGCAAAAAAAACCGGCTACAAGGAATTAAGTGAGTTTTTCAAGGCTATGGCGGCCGGAAAGCTCGAAGCCGGTGAAGCGGCCGAACAATACGAGGAACTATACGATTTTGAACACGGCAACGCCGAACGTAGTCAAACCATAAGCGCAGGTAACTACAACTATAACAAACCGGAAAACGATACAAGCACATACAGCGACGACGTGCTCATTATCGACCGCAACTTGAAAGGCATAGACTTTTCCCTGGCCAAATGTTGCCACCCGATTTACGGTGACGAGGTGTTCGGTTTCGTAACTTCAGGTGGCGGAATCAAGATTCACCGCACCAACTGCCCGAATGCCAGAATGCTGCGCGAACGTTTCGGATACCGCATAGTAAAAGCGCAATGGGCCGGCAAGGGAGGCAAACAATATATCATTACGCTTCAAGTGGTAGGCAACGACGACATTGGCATTGTAAACAACATGACTTCCATTATCGACAAAGAAACCAACGTATTCCTACGATCCATACGAATAGACAGCAACGACGGGTTGTTTTCAGGAATACTGACAGTTTCCGTTAATGATACTTATGCCGTCGACGGACTTATCAAAAAGCTACGCACCGTACACGGAGTGAAAAGCATAACACGCATTTGAAAAAGTATTTGTTCATATTATCGGCAACGCTTTTCGTTGTTTTTACATTTGCCGCCAACATTCCAAAGGCAAGTGCACAAACCCTTGAAACGTCTGCCGACACTCTTATGAACCGAGTATTCGCTTACGCACAAAACAACGGTGGACACATAGGACGCTTCGAAAACATCGTATACACCAAATTCCACATCGACAGCAACGTCCGCAATTTCCTTTTAAAACTGCTGCCCCACTCCATAGACTTTCCTAAAGGCAAGCGGCACATTTTCGGCGAGAGCATTACACGCTACAATTATCTCGACCTTGGAATCGTAAACAGGAAAGAAATAGCTTTCTACAGTTCAATGAGAAAGCTGCGCAAAATTCCCGACATCCTGCACAACAACGTAAACGCATTGATTTACGAGCCTACTATATACATAGACTACCTGTTATCTCCTTTCAACAAAAAAAACCGAAGCCACTACAAATATGCCATTGAAGTAGTAAGCGGCAGCGGGACGGGCAAAAAGGTAATGCTCGCTTTCACGCCTAAATACGACAACACCCAATTGGTCGAGGGCACAGCATGGATTGAATACGAAACAGGCCGAGTAGAAAGTGTCATTTTCAATGCAGTGTACGACAGGATATTGCACGTTAATGTTAACCTCCGGACGGGAAAAGAAGGACTCTCATCGCTGCTCCCGCAACAAACGTACATCAAGTTGCAATATAAATGGGGAGGAAACACGGTAAGCATGAGCCTCGACTCGCACATGTATTACGAAAACCTTGGCAGCACGAACTATACCGACTCGCTACGCTTCATTGCCGGACGCAAGCAATACGACATAACGGAACTTAACCTTATACCGCACGACACGACAGGCGTGGTCCGCACAAGGGAATACTTCGACAACTACCGTCCACAACCGCTTACGTCCTGGGAAGATTCCATTTACTCCTCAATACCGTTGTCTGTAAAAAGCAATACCACATCAAGCCCCAATCATGCCAAAAAGAAAGAAAAAACAGCTTCAATCGAAGATATACTGTTGAGCAGCCACAGCGTTGATTTCAACGAAAATACGACATTAGCACTTCCGGCAGTAATAACTCCTTCAATGTTCCAGTGGTCCGGCTCGCGAGGCGTATCTCTACAGGCAAGGCTGCGCTTCAATGTAAACTTTCCCCGAGGCCAGTATCTCAAGCTCTCGCCCCGCGTGGGATACAGCTTCAAGCAAAAGCAAGTGTATTGGAATGTGCCGCTCAACGTCCTGATATTTCCAAGCATAGGCATGGGTTTCGAAGCCACAGTGCGCAACGGCAACCACATCTACAGCAGTCTCCAGGCGCGCGAAGTTAGGAAAGAGCTCGAAAAATACAGCGACTACGACTCCCTGCTCAATGTGTTCAACAAATACAACTTCAACTACTACAACGACTTCTACACCGGTGCGGCATTCTACATAGAACCTGTTGTGGGACTGAAAATACACTCCGGACTGTCGTTCCACAAACGAAACCTAATAAACTGGAACAATGTAGCCTCGTCGAACGGCATGAAACGCCACTACAAGAGTATTGCGCCATACATTGACCTTGAATACACGCCGGCACTCTACTACACTCGCGCGTCGGGCCGGCGCATACCGGTGCACACATCATGGCCTACGTTCCGAATGTCATACGAAAAAGGCGTGCGCTGGTGGACATGCGACAACAGATATGAGCGCTGGGAATTCGATGCCTCGTACAAGATAAACCTAAAGGCATTAAGTTCGATATACATACGTGCAGGAGGCGGTCTGTTCACCGACCGTAAGGAGATGTACTTCGTGGACTACGACAACTTCTCGTTCCAGAACATGCCAACCGGCTGGGATGACGACATGCTCGGCGATTTCCAACTGCTCGACCGCCACTGGTACAACGAATCTAACTATTATGCGCTGCTGTGCACTGCCTACGAAAGCCCTATGCTACTGCTGTCGCGTGTACCATTGATTTCAAAAATAATAAAGAAAGAACGCGTGTACTTAAATGCCGTATCGCTGCATGCGCTGAACGCATACGTGGAAGGCGGCTACGGAATTTCTTCGGACTTCTTCGACGGTGCCGTATTCTTTGGAGGCGGGAACGCCTCGGGCTTCCAGTTCGGTGCAAAAATTTCGCTCCGTTTCTTCGACAACTGGTAAAACAGACAAATCCGGGCGCTGAAAATGAAAACTAATTTTCAGAACGTTATACCCCCTTCAGAGCAAATAAAAAATATGTGCCTTGTATTTTAAAATATGTCTGACCTATTTCAAAATATGTCAGACATAATTTTTGCCCCTTGAAAACCGGTGAAAAAACCGGCAGACAAAAATGATGTAAAACCTAAAAAAACAATACTACTATTTGTTCGCCGCTCCAAAGCAAAAAACGGGGTACTCTCTTTGTGTTGCTTGTTCGTTTCGCTATCTTTGCAAAAATTTAATTCTTTTACCGAAACATACTGACATGCAACACGAAAACGAAACAAACGAACTCAAGCAGCATGCGTCACTGCCTGAAAACGCATTCCGGGAACTGAAACCCGGGGAAACATACACCCCTATAATGCCGGCAAGCCATACGCCGCGCGAAACGACAGTATGGTCTATAACATGGGGGCTCGTAATGGCCGTAGTATTTTCAGCCGCAACAGCATACCTCGGCCTCAAGGTGGGCCAGGTGTTCGAAGCTGCCATACCAATAGCAATAATAGCCGTAGGCGTATCCAGCGCAGCCAAGCGCAGAAATCCCATGGGCGAAAACGTGATAATACAAAGCATAGGCGCCTGCTCTGGCGGTGTGGTTGCCGGAGCCATATTCACACTTCCGGCCCTGTACATACTGCAAGCCGAATATCCCGACATTGCGGTAAACTTTGTAGAAGTGTTCCTGGCCTCCCTGCTTGGAGGTGTGCTGGGAATATTGTTCCTGATACCTTTCCGCAAGTATTTCGTCAAAGACATGCACGGCAAATATCCTTTCCCCGAAGCCACGGCAACGACGCAGGTGCTCGTGTCGGGGCAATCGGGCGGCAAAAGCGTAAAATTGCTGCTCAAAGCCGGTGCAATAGGCGGGTTGTACGACTTCTTCGTATCGACGTTCGGCCTGTGGAACGAACAGTTCACGAGCCGCGTTACTGAATTGGGCGCAACCATTGCCGACAAAGCCAAACTTGTGTTCAAGATAAACACCGGCGCTGCCGTACTCGGAATGGGATACATCGTAGGATTGAAATATGCTACAATAATATGCTTCGGCTCCGTAGTTGTATGGTGGATAATCGTTCCGGGCATATCCCTGTTCTTCGGCGACCTGCAAATAGCAGCCGGGGAAGGCACCTTCGTACCGGCGGCCGCAGCCAGCCCCGAACAGATATTCACCTACGCCCGCTCGATAGGCATAGGAGCTATTGCCATGGCCGGAATAATAGGCATTCTCAAAAGCCGCAAGATAATAGCCGGAGCAATAGGCCTTGCACGGCGCGAGATGAAGCGCAAAGGACAGGAAGCCGAAACCACGCCGCGCACACAGCGCGACATTCCGATGAAGATAATCGTTATCGGCTCGATTGTAACGTTGCTTATTATTTTCGTTTTCTTCTTTACCGGCGTAATGAACGGGAATCTTCTCTTTGCAGTTGCCGGACTGGTGTTAGTAGCCTTGATAGCTTTCCTTTTCACCACCGTAGCAGCCAACGCCATAGCCATTGTGGGCAGCAACCCCGTGTCGGGCATGACGCTGATGACACTCATACTGGCGTCAATAATCATGGTTTCCGTAGGACTTAGCGGTACAGGCGGCATGGTAGCCGCATTACTTATGGGCGGAGTGGTCTGCACAGCATTGGCCATGTCGGGCTGCTTTGTAACCGACCTGAAAATAGGATACTGGCTCGGCACAACACCTGCAAAACAGGAAACATTCAAATTCCTCGGCACTCTTGTTTCGGCAGCTACCGTAGGAGGCGTCATGATGATACTCAACAAGACATACGGATTCTCGGGCGACGCTCTTGCCGCCCCGCAAGCCCATGCCATGGCTGCCGTAATAGAGCCTATGATGAATGGCGGGCAAGCTCCATGGCTGTTATACGGAATAGGAGCCGTAATCGCGATAATACTAACCGTATTCAATGTTTCGGCACTCGCCTTTGCCTTAGGCATGTTCATACCATTGGAACTAAACCTTCCGTTGCTCGTTGGCGGAATGATAAACTGGTATGTAAATACCCGTTCTACAGACGAAGCCATAAAGAACGCTTACAATGAACGCGGCACCCTGATAGCTTCAGGCTTCATAGCAGGCGGTGCGCTAATGGGAGTAGTAAGTGCGGCACTAAGGTTCTGCGGGCTGGATTTCATGCTTTACTCGTGGGTAGAAAACACTTGGAGCGAGGTTGCTTCATTGATATTATACGCGATATTGATTTTCTATTTCATAAAAATGTCGCTATCAAAGCCTAAACATTTAGTTTAAATGTCAAAAAACCAATATATACACTTGTAAATCCAAATTAAATAATTACTTTTGCACCGCCGTTACGAGATAGCGGAATGTTCAAATCAATAATTAATTCAAATTTATGTCTACAAGAATCAGATTGCAGCGTCACGGTCGCAAAGGCTATGCCCACTACACTATCGTGATTGCTGATTCGAGAGCTCCACGCGATGGACGCTTTATCGAACGTCTCGGGTATTACAACCCCAACACAAACCCTGCACAAATAGAACTCAATTTCGAGCGCGCTCTATATTGGGTTGAGGTCGGCGCACAGCCTACCGACACGGTGCGCAGCATATTAAGCCGCGAAGGCGTAATGCTCATGAAACACTTGCGTGGCGGCGTAAAGAAAGGTGCTTTCGACGAAGCAGCCGCACAGCAAAAATTCGAAGCTTGGAAACAGAGTAAAACAGCAAAGCTTGACGCTGTAAAAGCTAAAGACGACGCTGACAAACGTTCGCAAGCTAAAGCCCGCCAGGAAGAAGAGCACAAAATAAGCGAAGAAATAGCAAAACGCGTAGCAGAGAAGAAAGCCGCTAAACTGGCAGCTGAAGCAGAAGCAGCAAAAGAGGCTGCAGCAGAGGCAGCTCCGCAGGAAGACGAAGCTCCCGCAGAAGAAGCACAGGCTTAATAGAACCTGCTTAAAAGTCTTTACTTTAAAATGGAACGCTCCAAAATCTATTTTGGAGCGTTCCATTTATTATTGCCCTACATCTGTACAAACATAATAGGATTGCCCTATTTCACATTTTATCGGCTTAAAGAACGTTACGTTACAAAAAATCGTTATTTTAGCGAAGTTTATTCCTCTACTTTACACGAAATAAGTAACGTTATATAAAACCATAATTAAATTAATGCACATGAAACAAAACGATTTGATTTCCATCACCAGTAAATTCAAGATAAAAGGGACCGTGTCATGCATAGAGCCTTTGGGAGACGGACTTATCAACACTACTTACAAAGTTACAACTAAGGAGAACTCTGCGCCAAATTATGTGCTGCAACTTATTAACAACGCTGTCTTTCCCGACGTAGACATGTTGATGGGAAACATTGTGGCCGTCACAAACCACAAAAAACTATCAGAAAAGGGACAATCCGAGCCGGAACGCCATTGTTTGGAGTTCATTCCACTGGCAAATGACTCTGGCAAGTACTATTTTTACGATGGCAGCAACTATTGGCGTATAATGGTATTCATAGAAGGTACTATAACAAAAAGCGAAGTAAGTGCAGACTCCTCATACACCGTGGGATTGGCATTCGGAGATTTTGAATCCATGCTGGCCGACATCCCTGTTGAATTAGGCGAAACGATAAAGGACTTCCACAATATGGAATTCCGTCTTCAACAACTTCGCGAAGCAGTTGAACAGGACAAGGCTGACCGTGCAGAATCAGTAAAATACTATATAGACGAAATAGAGCGCAGAGCCGAAAACATGACTCTCGGAGAAAGACTTTTCCGCGAGGGGAAATTGAAAAAAAGAATATGTCATTGCGACACAAAAGTCAACAATATGCTTTTTGACGCCAAGACAGACGAGGTGCTTTGCGTAATAGACCTGGATACAGTAATGCCAAACTTTGTATTCTCCGACTTTGGCGATTTCTTGCGCACCGCTGCAAACTCCGGTAAAGAAGATGATGAAAATCTTGACAACGTTAACTTCAAAATCGACATATTTGAAGCTTTTGCCCGTGGATACCTAAAGAGCGCAGGTTCATTTCTTACAGAAACGGAAATTAACAACCTTCCATACGCGACCGCCTTATTCCCTTATATGCAAACAGTACGTTTCCTTGCCGACTATATTAACGGAGACACCTATTATAAAATACTGTACCCCGAGCATAATCTGGTGCGCACCAAAGCACAGTTCAAACTGCTGCAAAGTGTAGAAGAACATTATATGGAAATGAAAGCTATAATATCCTCGCTTTCGGCATAAATAAAATATTAATGCGTCTGCATAAGACAAAAAGCATAAACACAAGGCACTGCCGCGGAAGAAAATATTTCCAGACGGCGTGCCTTATATGCTTTGTCATTACCTTTACCGAAATCAAGGCGCAAGAAAAGGAACAGCAATCACTCCTGTCTATTGAATACTCGTGGGAAGATTTCGTTGACGAATTCACTAACTCATATTATTCAGACGGCAATTATTCTGAAATAAACGAAGAGCTACTGGAAAATCTGCAAAACATACACAACAATCCAATAAACATAAACACTGCCTCTCGTGAAGATTTGCTTCAAATGCCGTTTCTTTCACAATCACAGGCTGACTCGATTGTTAGTTATGTAAGCAAACATGGCCCTATGCTTTCGCTTGGCGAACTCATGTTCATAAAAAGAATAGACTTTCAGACAAGGAAATTTCTTACCATTTTTCTAAAATGTGCTGCCGACGAAACTAAGAAGCCGACTGTACTTGATATGCTAACTACAGGGAAACACGAAATTGCAATAAATACGTCTACACCTTTTTACACAGCTGACGGATATAAAACTGACAGCAAGATTTCTAACTCGAGCAAATATCTCGGAGACAAGAATCGATTTGCCTTGCGTTATCACTACAAGTACAACGATGAATTGCAATTCGGTGTTACAACCGAAAAAGACGCAGGAGAACCTTTCGCTTGTAGGGGGAATTTTCTGACAGACTCCTACTCCGCGTATTTTTACCGCAAGCAAAAGAACGGACGTTATGCTTACGCATTGGGAGACTACAGGATTAGATTTGCAGAAGGCTTGGTAGTTGGCAATAATTACTTTTACGGCGGGAAAAGCGCCTTACTGGACGCGTATAACAGCCGGCGCGTTATAAGTGCCCATACATCTACTTCGGAAAATGATTTCTTCAGAGGAGGAGCCGGCTTTATGCGTTTCGGTAACATTACAGCCACCGCATTCGTTTCATACAATCGAATGGACGCTATTCTGAACGAAGATGGCGAAATAACTTCGTTTCCAAACAATGGATACCACAGAACTTCCGCCGAACAAAAAAGACGAAATAATACAGAAAATTTCACAGCAGGAACAGACGTCTCTATTCAACTGAAAAAATGGAATATTGGCATAGCTGCCGCTATTTCACATTACAACAGAAAAATATCACCACGTGAAGCAGAATACAACAAATTTGCTATGCGAGGGAAAAATTTCCGCGCTGCCAGCGCACACTACAATTATAACGGTAAGAGACTTTCACTACGCGGTGAAGCTGCTATTTCCGAAAAAAGTGCGACAGCTATAATCAACACAATAAAATGGGAAATGTTTCCATATATCACACTCACCAGTATTCAACGGATATACTCTAAAAAATACGCAGAGCCTTTTGCTGATTCTTTTTCTTCATCAAGCAAGACATCTAATGAGCGAGGAATCTTGACTGGAATCTCAGCCGAGGTAAGCAATAACCTGATATTACGAGGATATGTAGACTTGTACCGTTTCCCTTGGGCAACATATTCTTATCGCGCGCCAATGAACGGAGTTGATTACATGGCTGAAGCATACCTGCACAATTACGAGGGCGACTACCTGTCCGCCGAATGGCGAGGCTCGTATCGAAAGTGCGACAAAGGATATGGCGCGGCTGACACTGTGCCATACACAAAAAATCTTATAAAAATTTCCGGGAAAATAACTTTAAACAAAATATCATTATACTCTAATTTATCGGGAACCTCAGTTACTAAGCGTAAAGAAACTTCAAGAGGCTGGATGTTCAACCAAAGAGTTTCATACAAATGCAGGAGCTTAAGGATTCATGGCGGCATTTCGTACTTTGATACTGACAACTATTCCTCACGTTTATATGCTTACGAAAGCAATGTGATGTACGTATATAATCTTTTTACTGCCATGTATGGTAACGGAATCAGGTTTTCTTTGCTTGGAGACCTTAAAATTGGACGCAATATTGAAATTGCTTGTAAATATGCCGGAATAAAATATTTTGACCGGAATACATCAGGAAGCGGCGCACAAAAAGTCAATTCCTCTTATTTAAGTAACATAATTTGTATGGCACGTATAATATTCTAAAGAAATGAAACTACGACTTATTACTTTTATCGCAGCGACAATGACCGCATTATATGCTTTTGCACAGCATGGAGAAGGGAAAAGTAACATTGCACAATTAACAAGTAAAGACACTCTGCAATCTTACAAAAACATGCGTCTCGTTTGGTCGGATGAATTCAACGGCAACAAACTCGATACCATTTCGTGGAACCGCTGCGAACGAGCCAAAAAACAATGGAGCGGCCACATGTCACCGGCCGATACAGTTTGCCGCATTAGCAATGGAACTTTAAAACTGTACGGAATTCGCACACCGCCGGAACTCAATGACACCTTGCCCTGCATTACAGGCGGAATAAACAGCAAAGGCAAGCGTTCCATACGCTTCGGACGCGTGGACGTAAGGGCCAGAATTGAAGGCGGCAAAGGTTTTTGGCCTGCAATATGGCTTATTCCAGACAGCAACATAGCATGGCCGCGCGGAGGCGAAATCGATATTATGGAGCACTTGAACCATGATCCCGAAATTCATCAAACCGTACATACATACCTAACTTGGAAAGGCTTGGAAAAGCCGGCAAAAAACCACTCGACAACGCCGGTAGAACCTGCTGAGTTCAATCTATATTCCGTTGAACTCACGCCTGAAAAAATAGAATTCTTTGTAAATGGAAAAAGTTCACACGTATACGAACGTCAAAAGCCGGATATTGAAAACCAATTCCCTTTCCCCGGGAATCCTTTCTACATAATATTGTCGGCACAACTGGGCGGAGATTGGGTTGGAGAAATAGACCTTAACGATTTGCCTGTTTTAATGGAAATAGACTACGTAAGATTTTACGAAAAACGATAACTTTACCCAAGGAGACCACGTTAAAACCTATAGACTGGTATTCCCGTAAAAAAAGTCAGAGACGATTTTAATCGCCTCTGACTTTTTTATAAGTAGGCCTTCTCCTACCATCAATAACTTAACAGGTAAGCAAAAGCAATTACTTTTGCTTTTTACGCACAGCCAAATATTTTATTTCTGCGGTGCAGCAGCTGGAGCATTGCTTTCTCCGGCATTACCAGCCGCATTTTCCGAAGCAGCTGCGTTATTCTGAGTTGCATTATTCTGGGCATTGCCTGCAGCAGGAAGCGTTGTGCTTTTTTGAGTATTCTGCTGCTGCATTGGCAGAGCAGGCATAGCATTATCCTTGAGTACTACTGATTTCTGCGATTCAGGAGAAGGAACGAAATATGCAGAAGCTACACTGAAAACAACCAATGCTATTGCCAATGTCCATGTTGCCTTTTCTATGAAATCGGTTGTTTTTCTTACGCCCATTATCTGATTCGACGAAGCAAAGCCCGAAGCCAAGCCACCACCTTTAGATTCCTGAATCAACACTATGAAGCACATCAGCACTGCTGCAACTACCATTAAAATTACTATTACTGAATACATTTCTTATTTTTTATTTTTATTATTTATTACTATTTTTTCAAGGAAGCGGATTTGGTCTGCAAAATAACTACTTTTTTTTGGATAATCGGCTTCCAATCTGCGCATAATTTCAATTGCACGCAAATACTTACCCTGTTTTATGTATATTTTAGCCAAAGTTTCGGTAAAAAAGTTCTCATCTCCACCATTTTCCTGCGAATTAAGCTGTGGCTCTACCGACTCATTGACTGCTGCTGTACGCTCACTTTCATCATCTGCGGAATCTTTTTCACCTGTCAGAGGTAAATCCGATTTCTGTGTTAGCGGTTGTGCGTTTCCTTTTACTGTGGTCTTTACACTAAAAGCAGGCGAATGGTATTTGCTTTTTGGCGAATCCTCTTCATCCTGCTGCTCCAAATAAGCGGCATAATCTGTTGTGGCGTCAGCCAAAGTCAGGCGTCTGTGCGGTTGGTCATCAGGCATGGCCACTAAAAAATCGTTTATAAGGTCGGAAGTCCTGTCCATTCCCTTTTTTTTGCTTGCCACAGCTACGTCTGCTTTTTTATTTTCACCATGCTGAAAAGCATAATCCAAACGATACTTATCGCCCTCAGTCATGTAAAAAAGCACGCTTCGGTCTGCTGCAAAAAGAGATGCCTTCTGCAATTCATAACCAAGCTCCGGGTTTTTATTATTACACATATTCTTAACCAGCAAAAGACGTGCTGTCTGGTAATACGGGTATTGCGCCACCAAAGAACGGAGAGCATGGAGCGCTTCGGGATTCAACATCTCGCAGTTCTTTATGTATGAAAATTCGTCGGACTCCATTGTTTCCATGTTATTACTTTGGTTAATAAAGTATGATTTACCTGCTCGCACGTTTTTTACCAATTTGCTACCGTTGCATTGAATATCTGGTCTGTTATATTTTGAATCATTTCAGTAACCAATTCTTCTTGTACAGAGTTAAGCGACTGCGACGAGTCGTACTCGCTGGTCGCGGTAAAGCGGCGTTCAAAGTCCTGCGTATGGTTTTTCATGTTAACGAATCTAACGTTTACTGTCATACGCAACTGTACCTGCGCTGAAAAACCTTCTGCCGAAATTGCCTTATTAAACTGCTCGTAACCAACAATTTCACCGCTAAGTTGCAAGTCGCCCTGCCGTTTTACAAGTTGCAGGCGCGTCTGGTTGGCATAGGTATCCTGCAGCTGGTTATTGAACATCGCCCTCATCGGAGCCCAAACCAAGGCTGTACGCAAGGGGAAGTCAGCTATCTGTATAGTCTTTATCTCGTCGTAATTTATTGAGGCAGCATTGAATTTGTACTGCACGCTGCATGCCGACACAACCGACATAACAATTGCCACCGTCAATACACGTAAAATTTTACTCAAGTCCATACTCCTTAATCTTGCGGTATAGAGTTCGTTCTGATATTCCCAACGCACGGGCGGTTTCCTTGCGCCGCCCCATATTGCGCTCCAAGGCACGTTTCACTACTTCGCGCTCGTAATCGTCGAGTGTAACCGACTCTTCAACATATTCATCTGCCGGCAGTTCCTTTGCCTTGTCTTTTTCTGTTACTTCTGTTTTCGACTGTTCGGGCGGCAGTATGCTTCCTTCGGCTGTAACATACCTGTATTCGCGTGCAGGAACATTGCTTGTGCCTTGCGTCTGTTGCTCGCGCACTATACGCTTCAATTCGCTTACATCCCGCCGCAAATCGAACAGAATCTGATACAAAATCTCGCGTTCGTTTTCAAAGCTATGCCCCGCGCTGTCATTGCTTACAGTTACTAATTGGCCACGGTGCGGATCTTCCGGAAGATAACGGCGCAGGATACCGGCTGAAATTTCCCTATCCTCCGAGGTTATAGACATGTTTTCCGTTATATTTTTGAGTTGCCGCACATTCCCGGGCCACGAATATGACATGAGCACCTTTTTAGCCTCGTCGGTTAGGTATATTGCCGGCATTTTGTATTTCTCACTCATTTCCAAAGCGAACTTGCGGAACAGCAAATACACGTCCTCGCCACGTTCGCGCAATGCGGGGATGGAAATGGGTATGGTATTAAGGCGGTAATACAAATCCTGGCGGAATTTGCCTTCGCTTATGGCTTTGGCCATGTCTACGTTGGTGGCGGCCACTATGCGCACGTCAGTTTTGCGCACGTCGCTGGCTCCAACTCGTATGTATTCGCCCGTTTCGAGCACACGCAGCAGCCGTGCCTGCGTTGAGAGGGGCAACTCTCCCACTTCGTCGAGAAACAGCGTACCTCCGTTGGCCACGCCGAAGTAACCTTCGCGCTCGCCTATCGCCCCGGTGAATGCGCCTTTCTCATGGCCAAACAGTTCGCTGTCGATGGTGCCCTCAGGTATGGAACCGCAATTCACAGCAAAATACTTTTTCGACTTGCGTGCGCTGTTGTCATGAATGAGCCGCGGGAACACTTCCTTACCCACGCCGTTCTCACCCGTTATAAGCACGGACAAATCGGTCATTGCCACTTGCAAGGCAACATCCAAGGCCCTGTTCAAGCCTTCATAGTTACCTATTATATCGTAGCGTTGCTTTATGCGCTGTATCTTCGTTAAATCCATACCTCCCGTTTTGAGGTTTCAAAGATACAAAAAGTAAGGCGCTACACAAAGTGGCTGCGCCTGTTTTTGCCGAAAGCTGTTGCCGCACATGTGTTTTTTGGCAAATATGTCCGTATTGCAACGTCTCGAAGCAACCTCCTTAATGAATAACCATTCAAAAACATAAAGACCAACCGCGCTGCCGGAAAAAACACACGGGAGGAAATGAAAAATATGTGCCTTGAATTTCGAAATACAAGGCACATATTTTAAAATTCAAGGCACTAATTTTTGGCCTTGTCAAAA
>OKSB01001404.1_pt1 | contig 23982 bp, 18 predicted proteins | sample 1601171 | NCBI WGS metagenome assembly OKSB01 (sample SAMEA3541496, study PRJEB24748) | human gut metagenome | biome: human gut; feature: human-associated habitat; material: faeces | place: China | collected 2012 | reverse complement strand
CGGTAGTCGTAGCCGCAGGTAATGGACGTTCTGCCATCCTGGCTGGTGAAGACGATGGGGCGGTCATTGGCATCGTAGGATACTTCCCAGATGCCCGTTGAGGTCCTGATCGTGGCCTGGTTGCCGTCGGCGTCGTAGACGGGGTTAAAATGTTCTTCTCCCCCGGCAATATCCACGTACTGGTTAAGGTCGTTGGCATCGTAGGAAACTTCCTCTTCCAGTTCACGAGCGGTCTTGCGGTTGCCGATGTTGTCGTATTGGTAGCTGAAGCTTCCTCCCTGGCTGATCCGGTCTTCGACCAGCTCGCTGCGGCTGTTGCAGGTGAAGTTTCTGGTGGTTGCAGGAGTGGTTCCATCCCAGGAGTCCCGGCGTTGGACAGGGCGTATCAGAGCGTCGTAGTCGTATTCATGGCGGCCCGCTGATTCACCATTTACTCCTTTCTTGTAACCGATGGCGGTTACAAGGTTCAGTGTGGGATGGTAGGTATTGCAGCGGACCATGCCGTTGGGGTAGTTGAGGTAATTGAGGAAGCCGCTGGTTGGATCGTACTCCCAGGTAAAGGGAGAAGCGATGCCTTCCAGATTCATCCCAATCATGCCGCCTTTGGAATCGTAGTCAAGATGGGAGTGCTGCACGGTGCGTGTGCCGAGCATCAAGCGGTATCCGTTGGAACGCCCCTGGGCATCGTATTCTTCTTGAAGAGAACTTTCCACCTGTCCAAAGGAAGTGTCCTGAATCATCCTTCCGTAGCTGTCATAGGAAAATTCCCTGAGACCCGAAGCGTCATAGACGGAGATTATCTGCCCCAGATGGTTGGATGAAAAGATCCAGGGAGAAGTTCCATCGCTGTAGGAAACCGAGATGAGTTCTCCTGTAAAGGGAGCATACTTATACGTTGTGACAAGCCCCCTGGCTTTGACAAGTGTCTCCTGACGGTTGAGCTCGTCATAGGTTCTGGAAACACAGGAACCGTCGGCATAAGTCTTTTTCAATTCCAGCCCCGTGGCCTCGTCATAGAGCCAGGTGGTGGTGTCTCCGTCGGTTCGGCCGGAAGGATCGGAAGTGATGTCGCCTTCGTTTGCACGGAAGGTAGTCAGGGCCACTATGCGGTCGGCTTCGTCGTAGGCGAAGCAGGCCGGCTGAATGGCGGTGCCATATTCGGCCGTCTTTCTGCCGCGTATGTCGTAGGAATAACAGGTTGTTCCTCCCAAAGCGTCGGTGATGCAGGCAGGATGGTCACAGCAGGACGAGTAGCTGGTGGTGGTGACATGGCCCGCAGGACCAGTAGTCTTAACCGGGCGTCCTGCAAGATCCGTTTCCTCCATAGTGGTGTTGCCGCGGCCATCGGTTTTTTCCAGAATCACCCCTGTAGAGGTGCAGGAACGCCGCTGGATGGAACAGATTCCGGAGTGGTCGGTCTGATTGGTCCCAAACCCGTCTACGACAAGAGACTCGGCTACCATGTTTGAAGTGGGAATGCGGCTGAACCGGGTGCGCCTGGTAGGAGCGGTGTACTCCGTCCACTCGACGCTCTGCTGTCCGTAGACGTCCGTGGAAATGGTCTTGCTTTCCAGGAGGGGATCGAGCAGGGAAACCATATTCTCCGTGATTTGAGTAAGGGGGAGACCGTCGGCATTGTAGGTGGTGGAAGTCTGCACCTGGCAGACGCCGTCTTCCCGGAACCGGTAACAGGAGGAGTGCTCAGTGATTCTGTTTTTAGCAGGGTTATCAGGATGTAACTCGTCCAGCAGGACGGTTTTCTTCATGGCCTGCCCCAGTTGGTTGTATTCTGTGATAGTAGGAGCAAGGTTCTCCGTTTGAGATCGGATCAATTGTCCCTTGTCATTGTATGTATTACTGGTGACGATGAACCCTCCCTTCGTATTGGGCTGTTCCTGCCGGACGGTCTGTCCAAAGCCGTTTTCCAGAGACCTCGACAGCACAACTCCCTTGGACAAGGTCGTGGTCAGGATGCCTTCTTCGGTTAGTTCCAGCTGGGTCTCCATCTCTCTTTGCCCTGTTCCTCCTTGTAAGGTGGTTGTGCCGTCGTAGTAGGTTCGAGTGACCAGGGTAGCCCCTGCAGGAGTGGTGACGGTGGTGGTGAGTCCGTCTTCGCCGTACTCGGTTCGGGTGGTGCGTCCCAGTAGGTCTATGGAGGAAACGACCCGTCCCTGATCGTCGTACTCCGTCCTTTCCGTCGTCGTCATCGGACCCACGTCGCGCCGCACGGCGATCGTCCTTCCCGCCGCATCATAGCTGTAGGAGGTAATCATTTCAGGGGTGGTTTCTGTCGCCGAGCGGATGGTTTCCACCAGCTGCTTGGCCGTGTTGTAGCCGTAGCTGGTGGTGATGCCGTCTTCGTCGGTTTCCCTCAACGGGCCGCAGCACATCCACTCAGTCGTACTGACTCTGCCGTTGCCCTTCGTCGTCTTGACGAGCCTCTGTTCGTCATCATATTCATAGTCCTCCGAGGCAATCAGCGACCAGCCTTCTCCGGTGTGAACGTATTGTTCTTTCCTGGTGGTGGCGCCGTTTTCAGCAATGTATTCTATGTTCCGGGTACTTTGTCCGGGAACGATACTTCCATTAGCCTGCACAGTCTCCGTCACCTTGTGGAGAGCCCCGTATTCCGCGGCGGCTTCGTAAGTATAAACGGTTTGCACCCCGTCAATACTCTGGCTCATCTTTTGCCTGCCCCGGGCGTAGGGATATTCGGCTCCTTCCCCATAAGTCTCTTCTACACTCGTATGAACCTGGTCGGAACCCAGGGCGGTTTCCGTGACCGTGGTGCGGTTCACCTGCGGGCTGTCTTCATAGGTGTAAGTGCGTTTGAGAAGCGCCGTTTCCGTCCCATCCTCGGCAATGATTACTTCAGTTTCCGTAGCGGGTCTGAAGTCATTGAAGCGCAGGTCGGCGTAAGTGGTTCGGGTCCCTCTCTCCCCGCCTCCGGCCCAGGGAGCAGCGGAGAGCACGGTTTTGCCCTGGTCATCGTACTCGTAGCGCGTATAGCCGCCATTGGGTTTGAGTTCCAGGGACACCCGGAACTGGTCGTTGTAGGTATAGAGGGTGGTCTGGGCCAGAGAGGTCTTGTATCCCTCCGTCCGGCTGATGGTCAGCCAGCCGCCGTCGGTATACTTCTTCACTGTCCGGGTACAGGAGGAGGGTGTTTCCTCGTTGATGCCCTGAATAGTTTCAAGGCGCTCCCACTTGGAATCGGGCAGGGCGTTGCGTTCAATGGTGCGAACGATGCGCTCCTCTCCCTCCCCCTTGACGATGGTCACCTTGTTGCCTTCTTCGCGGCGTTCGATGAAATGCGGCTCCTGACCGGCGCGCCGGTTGGTGATATGGGTGACCTTGACTCCGTTTTCAAGCGAGGTTTCATAGACGGCCGTTTTGTAGGGCTCTCCGGTAACGGTGAATCCGCCTTCCCCGTCTGGGATGGTCTTGCCGGGAGCATACCACTCCAGGGTGAGCCTGTCGCCTTCGGGAATGCTTCTCATCAACCCCTGGGCGCGGGAATAAACGCTGGCAAGGGAGCCGTTTTGATGGTAAGTGACCTGGACCTTGCTGAAGTACTCCTCGGCAGAGATCACATGGCCCGAAGAGCTGGTGACCGACACGACCTCTCCGGTGGCTGCCGAGAAGCGCAGGACCATGCCGCCGGGAAGAACCATGTCCATGAAGGCGGGAGTACCCTGGAGGTTGGGAGTAAGATCTTCGTTGAGAAGCCTCACACGGTAGTTGACCTTCCTGGAAGAGCCGATGGGAGAAGCATCGCTGCTTCCCTCGTTAGCTTTGAAATAGAGATGGCTTCCGGAGGGGCGCTTGACGGTGACGCGGCGCTCGTCAGCCGAGAAGGAAGCGCTCCAGGCCATGGGGTGGTTGTAGCGCATGGAAAAGCCGCTGGAAGCCGGGGCATTAGTGGTGGCAGAGCGTGCCGTCCTGATGAACTTGGCGGGAGCCGGAGGCGTGGGTCCTGCCGGGGAGGAAGGGTTGATGCAGGCGTTGCCCTGGCAATCCTGCTCTCCCTCGGGATCCCCCGGAGTGGGCTGTGTCTGGACACAGTGTTCGTCCCCTTCCTCATTGCACTCACATTCACAGGGGCAGGGTTCCTCTTCCTGGTCCGGCTCGCTGGAAGAAGAGGAAAGGGAACTTGAACTGCTGCTGGAAGATGAGCTTGAGCTCGAAGAACTTGATGACGAAGAGCTGCTGCTGGAAGACGAGCTGGAAGAAGACGATGAACTCGAACTGCTCGAGGAGGAGCTGGAAGACGGAGCGCTGCTGGAAGAATCCGGCTCCTGGGGCGGCAAGGAACTGCTGTGGAAACTGGAAGACGACCAGCTGCTGGAAGAAGATGACGAGGAAGAACTCGAACTGCTGGAAGACGACGAACTGGAAGAAGAAGGCGGCGCGCTGCTGGAGGAATCCGGAGGCTCGGGAGCCGAAGAACTCTGCAGGGAGCTGGAAGACGAACTGTTGGAGGAGGAAGAGCTCGAACTGCTGGAAGAAGAACTCGAGCTGCTGCTGGGCTTGGGATCAAACTCAAACGAATCTCCTCCCCCTGCCGAACTGCTCGACGAATCTCCTTCTTCCACCTCCTGGTACAGGTTGACCAGAGTCAGGACGGTTTCTCCTTCCTTGCCGGCAGGCGTGTTTTCCGCCAGCAGGTAATAGTCCAGGTCGGGCTCTCCTTCCTTGTCGCTTACCAGGGCAATGCAGAACTCCTGTTGGTCCTCCGCGGCAGGCTGGTGTTGGTGGACGATATGGCACCAGTAGTATCCCTGTTCAAACTGGATCTGGCGGCGGAGAGGCGTGGAAGAGCCCGGCTCCGTGGAGAGTTCCATATCCTTGGCGGGAATGGAAAGGGAGATGGAAGAGTGGGCGTGGAGGTGGAGAAAACAGGTGGCGGGAGCCATGACCTTGAGGTATCCGAACCATTCGTGCCGGGTGTTGTTGGAAGCAGTTCGTTTGGGGATAAGGACGGGAGCGGAGAGGCCGTTGACCAGGAAGTTGCCCTGGGGCTGCCCGTTGGGGTACATGGGAATGAAGGGGTAGACGGTGTCCATGGCGCCGATGTTGAAAGTGTTGTTCATGGCAATGAAGGTAGAATTATGAAATGGTTGCGGCTACCATGAATCAAAACCAGCAACGTAAACACGCCGGAGACGTTAAGAAAAAGCGTCCCGTACAGAAATGTAGTGAGGGAGGTATCCGGGGCAATTCCTGCTTTTGATTGCGTGGTCCGGTCTGGTAGTGTACGAATACGGCAGTGAAGGAGCGGAGCGTTCAGGATTGTTTCATGGCCCGGTGTTTCGTCCCGGAGAAGGGAAAGGGGAGCCGTCCCGAAGCCTGGAGGCGGTTGAAAGAGGCTTTGGTGAACAATTTGCTGGAACGGCAGGCGGACCATGAATTCCGTCTTCCGGAAGGATTCTCTTTTTCCCTGCGGGAAGAGGATGCTCACCGGGCTGTTACTCCTTCCGTGCTGGAGGGATTGCTGGAACGCTCCCTGACGGATGGCCGCCGTTCCGGAACCGTGTATACTCCCGGCTTCCTGGTCCGCTGGATGGCCCGGGAGGCGGTATCCTCCTGGCTGGCATCCAGATTGCCTGCTCCCCGGAATGGTAATGAGGAAGCCGGGTTGCTGAGAAATATCCGGGTGCTGGATTTATCCGCCGGGGCGGGGGCATTCACCATGGGAATGCTTCGGGAGCTTGCCGCGCGCAGAAAGCGTCTGGAGCCGGAATATGCGGAGGCCGATTTATTCCGTGCCATTCTGGAAGAGAATATTTACGGGGTGGATGTTTGTGCGGAGGCTCTGGAGGTGGCCCGTTTCCGTTTTCACTGTGCATGGCTAGCTGCCGGAGGAAAGGGGGATTTCCGGGACCACCTGCTGTGCGGGGACAGCCTGGACATGTCTGCGGATGGCGTCTGGCGGCAGGGCCTTTCAGCAGTGATGGCGGACGGAGGCTTTGACCTGGTAATCGGGAATCCCCCTTTTGTCGGGGAAAAAGGGAACAAGGAGCTGTTTGACCGTCTGAAGTCTTCTCCGTTGGCTTCCTATTGTTCTTCACGCATGGATTACTGGTACGTGTTCGCCTGTGTGGGTCTGGATGCCCTGAAACAGGGGGGCGTGATGCATTTGGTTGTTCCCAACAGGTGGATGGCGAATGCCGGAGCGGTTCCCCTTCGCCGCAAGCTGCTGGAAGATTGCGGATTGCTGCGTTTGTCGGATTTCGGGGCTTGCCGGGTGTTTGAAGCCGCACGGGTTCATACCATGACCGTTCTGGCGGAAAGGAAGGGGGATGGGGGAGGACTCCCGGTTCCGGAATACCGCCGTTTTTGCGGTCCTATGGAAGAGGTGGAATCCTTTCTGGAACATGAACCGTACTGCCGGTTTTCTTTGCCGGAAGATACAGGGGCATGCGCCAAGGAAGGATTGTTTTTCTGCTCCGCAGCCGAATGGAACGTTCTGGAGAAGATGGAGAGATGCCGGAATTTCAGGCTGGATGCCGCAAAGGAAATGACGCAGGGGATTGTTCCGAACCCCGATGTCGTTTCCGCCCGTGCGCTGGAGAGCCTGGTGCCGGAGGCAGTGCAGCGGTCCGGCGTCCGGAGGGGGGAAGGGGTGTTTGTAGTGCCGCAGGGGTATTTCAACCGGCTGCCGGCAGTGGAACGGCGTTTTCTCAAGCCTCTGTATGAACCCGCCCTGGCAGGAAGATACGCGTTGAAAGCTCCGGAGAAGGTGTTGCTCTATCTGACTCCGTCCAACGGGTCGGAACAGGCCGTCACGCTTCTCCGGCATCTGGAAAAGTTCCGCCCCCTGATGGAAGCCCGGCGGGAAACCCGCATGGGCCGCATGAAGTACTATCATGTGCACTGGCCCCGGAAGGAACGGTTCTTCCTTCCCGGTCCCAAGATTCTGGCTGTCCGGAAGTGTGCACGGCCCACCTTCTCCTACACGGAGGATGAGGCTTATGTAATGATGGCGTTCAACGTGATACGCACGGAACGCGTAAGCATGAAGTACCTGGCCGCCCTGTTCAATTCACGTCTCATGCAGTTCTGGTTTCTCCGCAGGGGGAAGATGCAGGGGGACTTTTTCCAGATGGATACGGCACCCATCCTCCGCGTTCCCATCCGGGTGCCCGGCCTTTCCGTGCTGCGGGAGGTGGAAGAGCTGGCGGATACCCTCACGGCCCGCTATTGCCCGGAAGGGGATGAACGGATGAATGAGCTGATGGAAGGCGTTTACGGCCTCTCCCGGCAGGAACGGGAAGTGCTTATTCAGGCGTGCTCTCCACCGCGGGCCGGGTGGGGAAGCATGCCAGAATGAGGAGGAGCAGCCCGTAGGCGGTAGAAATGATACCCAGGAATTGCGTCGCGGTTCCCCCTGGATACTGGAAGCGCTCCAGGATGGCCCAGTTAAGGAAAATAATGACGCCCAGGCCCAGGTAACCGTAACCCCACGCCGTGTTGAAGCCGGCGTCCCGAAGCCTTCTGATAGTGACGCCCAGGGTAGGAAGATAAAGGACCAGCAAGACGATTTGGGTAATGAAGAAGAAGGAGGCTATTCGGGTAAAAAGGATAGCCTGCATTTGTTCCGGGTCCTGCATGGCCGCCAGTTCTCCCCACGGAAGAGTGACCGCGACGATGACTCCGCCGACAAGACTGAAGATGAAGGAGAAGAGGTTCATGAAAAGGAAAAAGCCCCAGAACTCTCGCCGGGGAGCCGTTCCGGAGAAGGCGCAGTACTTTTTCGTCAGGCACAGGATGAAGTATTTCCAGAGAGAGGGTCGTGTTGTAGTGTCCATAGCTGCCGCTTTTCATAACATGGCTTTTTGAAAAACAGCAACGCCAAAAGAAACATCCGGGCTTGATTTTCGGAGGGCCCCCCTTAAGGTGTGCGTCCTGCAACCTGTTTGTTGAGCCTATGATGAAGCCTGTTTTTCTGGGGAAATACCTGCTTGCCGCCTGCTGGTACGCCGCTTTTCCCGCGGCGGAGGCCGGCGCGGGAACGGCGCAGCTTCACCCGGCTTCCGGGGATTCTCTGCCGTCCCTGTGCCGTGTGCTGGACCGCGGGCCCGTTCTGTACCGGGATGATTCCTCATGGATCAGGAGGGTGAAGCTGACCCTGATTGGCCAGTACCAGACGGCAGCCGTCAGCCCCAATGGAGCCAACAAGTTCTGCCCTTCTTCCGGCGGCCATAACAGCGAGTGGCGGCGCGCCTACCTGGGCGGGGACGTTGTGATGGGGGACGGCTCCTGGCGCCTGTCCAACCTGACGAACGTGGGGGATCTGGAAGGCCGCCACCGCGAAGTGCGCGGCGAATGGACCGGCAGCCATACGGAGTGGTCCCTGTATGAACTTTATCTGGAAAAGACCATGCCCGGCGTCAAGTTCAGGGCCGGGAAGCTGACGCCGCACCTGACGTCGGAATACTGCCTGGCTTCCTCCCGGATTAAAACGGTGGAGAGGTCCGCCCTGTGCAATGAATTGATTCCCATCTCCAACTGGGGGCTGGAGGCCAATTTCCAGAAGGACGCCAGGAGCCTGTACCATTCCTACGGCGTTTACCTGAACGCGAATGGTACGGATTTGAAGGATGAAATCCAGTTTCATTCCGCGGATAACCTGTTTGCCCTGAATGCCATGAAATGGAAGGTGGCTTCCCCCATGTGGGACAGCCAGACTCTGGGGTACCAGTACGCCCATAATTTTACGGAGTGGCGGGGAAGGAAGGTTCCCTCCTCTTCCGATTACTGTGGAACGGGCGCGCAGGACGTGCTTTCCCTGAGCTGGGACGCCAGCCGCGGCGCCTTTTCCGTGATGGGGAACCTGCTGGCGGGCGTGGGGATCGTGGGCCAGCCGGGCGCAAAGAACGTGTACGGTCTGGTTCTCCAGCCCGTTTACCGGATTTCCCCCCACTTGGAAGGCGTCTTTCAGTACCAGTGTTCCTTCGGAAACCGCTCCGTGAAGCTGAATACGCGGTATGTGCCCAGCGTCACCCATTACCCCGCGTGGGTGGACAGCATGCATTCCTTTTACCTGGGGCTGAACTGCTACCTGTGCCCGGAAGCGGTCAACGCGGTGAAGCTGATGCTGGCGGTGGAATATGTCACCAGCCGGGTGGACTCAACAACGGCCAGGGCCTTCAACGGATGGTCTGTTTTCGGGGCCGTCCGGTTCAAGTTTTGATCCCCTCCTGCCGCTATTGCAGTTTCCTCAGCACAGTGGGCTGGTAAGCGGGAAGCGCCGGAATGGGAACGTATCCGGGGGGGAGCTGGTCCCACACGGGATGCATGGGCTGGGTGTCCGCTTCAAAAATGGCTCCATTGAAGGATTTAATGATGGTGCGGATGGCTCCGGACGGCGCCGGCTGAATCACAAAGGGGCGCGGCTCCGATTCCGGAAGGTTCATGTGCAGGTTGACTTCCGCTTCGTTCCAGGCGGGCCAGACGTCGGAAGGCGTGGAGATTTCACGGATTTCCGTATTGGTGGCGGAGCGGGGAGTGTGGAAAAAGGGGCTGTCCGGGTCTCCATCGTTCAGCCAGACTTCCTCGTCCGGCGTCTCCGTCGTGATGATGAGCCCTTCCTGGTTGTCCGGATGGTAGAATTCATAGCCTGACCGGGCATTGCCGTCCGTTTCCGTCCTGTCGTCATTCATGTGGATGCTGATGGCAGGCTTGCTCCGGGAAGCGGCCTGCCCTAGTTGGGACTGGAAGAGGGCCGCCTGCCGCTTCAGGGCTTCCGGAGAAGTGCCTCGCGCGTATTTGGGGAAGAAAACGCTCTTGGTGTCTATTTTTCCAGGGCGCACTTTCACCGGTTCATCCGACAGTTCAAAGATGTATTTTACAGGAAGTTCCGTTGCGGAACCCCGGTAGCAGAAACTTCCCAGGGACGCCAGGCCCAGGCACGTCAGGAGATACAGGCGCGGTACGGATTTCATCAGAGGTTGAACTGGTTCCAGTAGAACAAAAATAGGGAAATATTCAATGCTAAAAGAGAAAATCCCGCTTCCGCGGCGGCAGGAGGCATGTTGTGCGTCCCCATGCGGGGACGGCTGCGGCATTTCCGTCATTTCTCTTCTTGGCAGCTCCGTGCGGCTGTCCTATGGTAATGCGCATGATGAAAAAAATTGCCGTCTTGTGCGTGGCCGCCTCTGCCTCCCTCCTGTGGTGCGGGTGTGACCGCAAGCCCGCTGCCGGGGAAAAGCAGGCCGCCCCTTCCGGGAAACGGGAAGAGCCTGCCGAAGAAAAGGGGGAGGCCGCAGCCTGGCGGGAACGCCTGGACGCCGCCTCCGCCAAAGCCGCCCGTGAGAAAGGGAATGACAGGGAGCACGTGAAGACGCTCAATGACGTGGCCGCCCTGTATGCGGAGGGATTGCAGAACGGCTGGGCCCATCCGCTGGATGTGCGCTCCTGGTGTGACTCCGTGGCGGAAACGGGTTCCGGATATTCCGGGGAGACGGTTATCGGCGCCATGTTCCTGTACGGAACCGGCGTCAAGCGTGATGCCGGAGCGGCCAGGGAGTGGTTTGAATACGGGCTGGCGCGTCCAGGAACCCAGCGGGGGAATGCCCTGTACATGCTGGGCATGATGTATTTCAAGGGGGACGGCGCGGACCAGGACCGGAACAAGGCCCTGGAGCTGTGGCGCAAGGCGGCGGATGAAGAGCATCCGGCGGCCATGGGCCTGCTGGGCCGGGCCTACATGGAGGGGAAGCTGGGCTTTGACAAGGATCCTGCTTCCGGGCGCGTATTGCTAGAAAAGGCCGCCAACGGGGGGAATACGCCTTCCTCCGTCTATCTGGGGAATATTTATGCGAAGGGGGAGGGCGTGGAGCAGGACATGGAGCGCGCGATGAAATGGTATGAGCAGGCGGCCTCCGCCGGGGACGCCCGTGCCCAGTACATCGTGGGACTGGCGTATCTGGAAGGCTCCGGCGTACCCGTGGATGAAGGCAAGGCGTTCAACTGGCTCCGGCTGGCCGCCGGGCAGGACCACGTCAACGCCATGCTGATGCTTTCCGTCTGCTACAGCACCGGAAAGGGAACCCCGCAGGATGCGGACATGGCGGAAGTCTGGAAAAAGAAGGCGCTCCAACTGAATGCGGAGCGGGAGGGCAGCCGTGTCCCGCAGACGGAGGAACGCTAGTCTTCCCGGATTTCCCGGTTCAGGAATTCCAGGGCCTGCCGCCGTTCCAGAATGATGTTGCCCCGGTCGTCCGGGATGACCAGCAGGCCGTCCCGGTGTTCCAGAATGGCGTGAAGCATGGCGAACACATGGCCCAGCGCGCATTCGTCCTCCAGGATGAAACGCAGCATTTTGGTGCGTTCCCCTATTTGCCGAAGGGCGGAGCGGTCCCTTTTGAAGGCCTGGCGGGCATCGTCCGTTTCCATGATCCAGAACACGTCAAGCTGGGATTCTCCCTCTTCGTCCAGGTATTCCCCTTCCAGCACATGGTCCGGCGCGTTTTCCGGCGCGCCGGAAAGGTTCAGCCGGAAGCAGGCGTCCAGGCGGAACATGTTCTTCTGCAATTCCTCCGCCGCCGGCAGGGGGGCGTCCTGAATGAAAAGCCAGAATTCCTGTTCGTCCGGGGCAGGGGCGGCGTGCGTCATGGGCGGATTGTGGCATTCCCGCGGCGTTTTCCCACCCGGATTTGTGACATTGAGGCGGTGCGTGCGGATTTTTGGATGTTCAAGGGCTTCCCTCCCGATTAAAAACAGGGGCATGAGTATTCCCGTAATGATGACGGTTGCCGGTTCCGACTGCTCCGCAGGGGCCGGACTTCAGGCGGATATGAAGGCGGCCCATGCCATGGGGGCGTTTGCGCTCACGGCCGTCACCTGCGTCGTGTCCGAGGCGCCGGGACTGGTGCGCGGCATCCAGGAGGTGGACCCTGAGCTGGTGGCGGACCAGGTGCGCATCAATCTGGAGCATTTTCCGGTAAGCGCCGTGAAGACGGGCATGCTGTACTCCCCGGCCATCGTCCGTGCGGTGCATGAGGTGCTGGCAGGTACGGGTATTCCCGTTGTGGTGGATCCCGTCATGATCGCTACGGCAGGAGACCGGCTGATGAGGGAGGAGGCTGTAGCCGTTTATGAAGAACTTCTGCTCCCGGGCGCGGCCCTGCTGACCCCCAATCTGGATGAAGCCGCCGTGCTGTTGCGCTCTTCCGTCAACCCTGAAAGGGATGAACTGCCGGAGGCTGCCGCGCGCCTTGCCATCAGGTACGGGTGCCCCGTCCTGCTGAAGGGCGGCCATCTGGAAGGAGACTGCCGGGACGTGCTGGCCGGCCCGGACGGCCGCATGCTGGGGGAATGGAACCGCCTGCGCGTGCGGGATGTGAGCACGCATGGAACGGGCTGTTCCCTGTCCGCCGCCATCGCGGCGCGGCTGGCCGCCGGGGACGGACTGGCCATGGCGGTGGAGCGCGGCCTGGAATTCATTGCCGCCGCCATCCGGGACCACCTGCGCTGGGAGCATCCGGTCCGGGTGGATGCGTTGAAATTGTGGTAGGGAGCCCTTTCGTTCCGCCCCGCCTGCCGCCGTTCCCTTTTTCCGGCCCGGTTGGAAAAAGCGGGGACTGCCGCCGTCTTTCTGTGCCTTAATAATGCTTTGTGCTTGCGTATGGGAGGCGGGGTTGGTAGTTGTATCCACGCCCATGTGCCACATGGAGCTCTTAAGAATTAGTAAATATCATAGCAATTATCACTATGGGACAGCAAATCCGCAAAGTCACCAAGCGCCGCAGACGTGTTGAATACATCAAGCGTAAGAAGGAACAGTCCAAGTTGAATTCCAATACGCCTATCCGTCTGGCCGTTCCCGTTGCCAAGGACGCCAAGCCTGCCGCCAAGGAAGCTCCCGCCAAAAAGACCGCGGCCAAGGCCCCAGCCAAGAAGACTGAAACCAAGGCTGCCGCCGCCAAGAAGGCTCCCGCCAAAAAGCCGGCTGCCAAGAAGGCCGCTGAATAATTGCCCGGGCGGAGGTTACTGCCTCCGCGCGTCAATCAAACAGTTTTTACAAGCCGTCGTGCAATTGCATGGCGGCTTTTTGCATGGCATGGCCTTCTTGTGTACAAAGGAACCGTGGGCGGCCTGATTTTTCCTGGGGCGCCCCTGCGGATTTCTTCGCTGTGGGCCATGGCCCGTTCCTGCCCATGCTTCCGCGGCATGGGGGCTTCTCCCGGACTTTTCCGGAATGATATTGACTCTATTCCCCGGAGGCGTACAAAAGGAAATAACACCATTTTGTTTTTCCAGCCATGCGCCACCGTACCACCGACACCGCCAAAGGACACCGCAATTACATCATCATTGCGTGTGACGTGCTTCTTTTCCTGGCCATGCTCAAGTGGCTTCCCGTGGAGCCGGATGTAGCCAGGGGGCTGGCCGTTCTCACCTTCATCGGCATTCTGTGGCTGACGGAAGCACTGCATGTGACCGTGACCGCCCTGCTGGTGCCGGTGCTCGCCATGTTCATGGGGATTCTTCCGGGGGCGAAGGCATTGGCCGGCTTTGCGGATCCCACCATTTTCCTGTTCTTCGGCGGCTTTGCGCTGGCCGGGGCTCTCCACGAACAGAAAATTGATACCTGGCTGGCTGGAAAAATCCTCCGGATGGCCCGCGGAAGCCTGGGGATGGCCCTGATCCTGATTTTCCTGGCTACGGCGTTCCTCTCCATGTGGATGTCCAATACGGCCACGGCGGCCATGATGCTCCCGCTGGTCATCGGCCTGCTGGACCGCATTCCGGCGGAAAAGCTCAAGACGACGGCACCCTTTGCCGTGCTGGGGGTGGCGTACAGCGCCTCCATCGGCGGCATGGGAACGCTGGTGGGTTCCCCTCCCAACGCCATTGCGGCGCATGAGCTCGGCATGGGATTTGCGGAATGGTTCCGGATTGCCATGCCCATTGTCCTGGTATTCGGAGTGATTGTCTTCTGCCTGATGTACCTGTTCTTCCGCCCGCGGCTGGGGCTGCATGTGGACATGGCCCCGGCGGAAGGGGAGGTTGCGGAGGCCCGGCTGAATGCCAGGCAGGTGCGCGTGCTGCTTCTCTTCGTGCTGGTGGCCGGGAGCTGGATGTGCAGCAGCTTCCTTTCCTCCGCTCTGGGCGGCATTCCGTCCATGGACACGCTCATTGCGCTGTGTGCCGCGGTTCTGCTGCCCCTGTGCGGAGTCATCAACTGGGGCGGCATCGCCAAAAATACGGACTGGGGCGTCCTGCTGCTGTTCGGCGGCGGCATCACGCTCAGCAGCATCCTCGTCCAGACGGGGGCGGCGGGATTTCTGGCGGACCAGGTATCTTCCCTGGCCATGGGGCAGAGTCCCATTATCATCCTGCTCATCATCAGCCTCTTCATCACGTCGCTGACGGAATTCTGCTCCAATACGGCCAGCGCAGCCCTGGTGGCTCCGTTGATGGTGACGGTGGCCTCCGCCATGGGCATGTCCGCCACGCCGCTGGTGCTTCTGGTGGGCATCGGGGCCTCTTGTGCCTTCATGCTTCCCGTCTCCACGCCTCCCAACGCCCTGGCCTTCGCCACAGGGAAATTCCCTCAGATGACCATGGTGAAGGTAGGGCTGCTGATCAATGTGGTGCTCGTCTTCGTGAAGGCTTTCTGGGCCTGGATATTCTGGATGTAGCGGAAAGGGCTCCCGTGCAGGCGCGGGCTTTGCCGTTCCGGGCTTCCCGGGAAGCGGAATGTGACCGGCCTGACTGGCCTAAGTCAGTTCCACCGGAAAAAACGGCCGGTCCGCCATCACGGCGCCGGGGTAATCCGCGCCGAACCTGGCAAGCCCCTGGCGGGCCACGCTGCGGACCTTCATTTTATCGATGGATTCCGCCGGCACGTGGTATATCACCGCTTTTTTCGGCTGGATAAACCGCTTCAGGCATTGCTGCCCTGAAGCGGAGGCGAAAAAGAAAGGGTTCAGAAGCACCAGGTCAATGGGGATTTCTTTCAGCCATTGGTAAACCTGGGGATTCCGGTCGTCGCAGTCGCTGAGCAGCAAAATATTCCGGCCCAGGAGCGAGAAGAGCAGTAAATTACAGCTGGCGTTCTCGAACATGCTGCCGGTGTGGGGGGTGCAGGCGGTGTGAAGCAGAATGTCCTTTTGCAGCACAAAGGTATGCCGTTTTCCGATTTCATCCGGCAGCGCCCAAACCGGGGCCCGGCTCTCACGCAGCTCCGACAGAAGGGCTTGGTTTTCCTTGTCCGGCCGGTTGGGAAGCACCAAGCGGCGGACAGTATTCCGGGAAAGGTACCGCCGGACCAGATCCGGAGCGAAGTGGTCCGGATGCTCATGAGTAAAGATCAGATACTGGGCGTTCCGCCAGGGATTCTCCCCTTCAGCCATTTGAGACAGCACAGAATCCGGCAGCCGGTCGAAGGGATACGGACCGGCATCCTCCAAAACATCCGCTAAAATGACGGTGTTTCCCGCGCGGATCATTACGCCCGCGTTTGCCGCCACTGTGATTTCGATGGGCTTTTCTGTGGCTTCCATGGCGCCGCCTCCTTTTATGACGGGGGTGTCAGAATAGATTTAACAAATGAAATTACATTTGTATCACAAGGTGGATTATACCTCAGAATCAGGAAAGTTTCAAGCCCTTTTCCTAAAATAAAGATAAGAATTTTTTAATTTTTTGAATTATTGACAATTGTAATAATAATTGTTATACTGAGGGCAGCACAAATAAAAAGTTAGAAAAAACTAGAAAGAACAATATCGCTCGATATTGTTCTATTGGAAGCGACTGATTAAGGCGGGCTTGCTTTGCTGGGAAGCCGGCGGGAGCGGGGCGCGGCCGGAAGGAGATAGCATGGATCGGGGAGACGGTATTCAAAATCTGCAAAAGATGGTACAGGCGGCTAAAATGTATTATCAGGAGGGCTTGACCCAGGAAACCATCGCCAAAAAGCTGAGGACCTCTCGGCCGGCGGTTTCCCTGCTGCTGGCGGAGGCCAGAAAAACCGGGGTGGTTCAAATCAAAATCAAGGACCCGGAGGTCAATAACGAGGAACTGGCGGGGCAATTTCAGAAGCGGTTCGGCCTGAAAAAATGCCTGGTGATCCCTTGCGGCATCCGCCAGGAGGATGTGGTGCTGAAGATCGTGGCCTCGCAAGCGGCCAGGTTTGCCAGCAGAATGATGAAAAGCCATACCACGGTAGGCACCTCATGGGGCGGCTCCTGCTATGAGTTTATGCAGGCTTTCCCAGAGGATACGGAGCTGTGCAATATCACTGTGGTGCCTTTGGTGGGAGGCTCTCCCCTGCTGACCCGGGAATTCCAGCTGATCGAAAGCGTCAGGGAGTTTTCCGAAAAGCTTCGGGGCACGCCGGTGGTGCTTTATTCTCCTGGCTTTGTGGATACCATCGAGGATAAAAAACGGTATATGGGAAGCCTTTACATGCAGTCGGTTCTGGAAAAGTGGAGGACCCTGGACTTCGCCGTCATCGGCGTGGGCCGCCCCCCGGAGTCCTATGAGGCCGAGCCGGGACGGGTCACCAATCTGCTGGAGGAAATCAACCGTTATCCGGATAAGGCTGTCAGCGACCTGTGCGCCCGCCGGATCAATATCCGCGGTGAGTTTATCCGGTGCAACTACAACGATAAAGTCATCGGCATTGAGGAAAGGAATCTGCGGTCCACCAACCAGGTGCTGGCGGTAGCGGTTGGAAGCAGCAAGATCTTCTCTATCATTGGAGCTCTGAACAGCGGGATTCTCGACTATTTCGCCACCGATGAGGAAACCGCCCGGCAGGTGCTGAATGTGCTGGACAGTAAGGTGATCAAGGCGCTGCAATAAAACGAGGATGGGAAAAAGGAAGCGGAAGAAAAATTCCCGCCTGGCGCGGGACTGCGTTTTCCGTCAGGAAAGAAGGTCCGGCGGCAAGCGTTATTCGGCCGCTCGGCAGTAAAGGGGAAGTATGGCTATGGTTTATGGGATCTCCCCAAGCACCGACCCCAGGTTCAACCTGGCGATGGAGCAATATTTATTTGAAGAGGAGCCGCGAAAGGGGCCTTGGTTCCTTTTGTGGCAGAACGACAACGCTATCATTGTAGGGCGCAACCAAAATACGGAAACAGAGCTGGATGGGGATTATACCCGGGCCCGGGGCATCCGGGTGGTACGGCGCACTACCGGAGGCGGGGCGGTTTACCATGACTTGGGAAATCTGAATTTCACCCTGATCGCTGAGGGCAGAAGCTCGGCGGAACTGGATCTGCACCTGTTTTGTCAGCCGGTGGCGGCAGCCCTGAAAAGGCTGGGGGTTCCTGTAGAGCTCGGCGGCAGAAACGATATGCTGATCGATGGGAAAAAATTCTCCGGCAGCTCGCAGCGGATTTGGAAGGGGAGGGTTCTCCATCACGGCACTCTGCTGTTTGACTCGGACCTAACCGTGCTTTCCAGGGCGCTGCGGGTTCCGCCGGATAAGCTTCTGCAAAAGGGAGTGGCCTCGGTGCGGGGCCGGGTGACAAATATCAAGGATTATCTGCCCCAGGCGGCGGCCCTGGAGGACTTTTGGGGCCTGCTGGCGGACGAAATGTTCGGCGGAAAGGCGCCGCCGCCCTACCGGTTTACCCAAAAGGATTTGGACCGGATTCAGGAAATCAAGGCATCCCGCTACGATACCTGGGAGTGGAACTACGGCCAGTCGCCGGAGTACGGCGTGAAAAAGGAAGCCCGTGTAGAGGGCTGCGGAAAGCTGGAGCTTCAGCTCCGGGTAACCAAGGGGCGGATCGCCGGCTGTAGAATTTACGGCGATTTTTTTGGAAGCCGGGACAGCGCCGAGGTGGAACAGGCCCTGCTGGGCTGTCCTCTGGAAGAGACTGCTGTGGAGAAGGCTTTGGAGCCGCTGCCGGTCGGGGAATATTTTCATAATCTTACCCGGGAAAAGCTGACGGAGCTTCTGGTTCGCTGAGAGAACCAGAAGGGGCTCCGAACGCATGGAGGCTCTCCCCCGGGCGGCGCTCTCCTGCGCGCCTGATTTGGGGATTCGTCCGGCTGTCCGGTTCGGCGGGCTTTCGAAGCGCTTCAGGTCCGCCGGCCTTGAACGGGCTGTCTGGAATTTGGAAAGCCGCAGAACAATCTGCTTTCATAAACCTATATTTAACGTGTAAAGGAGAAGATGACCATGTTAACACCCTTTGAGTTTTCCGTTCCCACGAAAATTATTTTCGGTGTCGGAGAGGTGAAAAAGGTAGGCGGCGAGGCGGCCAGATACGGTAAAAAGGCTCTTCTGGTGACCTACGACGAGGATTTTGTGAAAAAGGTCGGCTTTTTCGATAAGGTGGCCGACAGCTGTAAGGAAGCGGGCGTGGAGCTTTTGTACCATTTCGGCGTGAAGAGCAATCCAACCGCCGAGCACGCCGCCCCGGCCATTGCCCTTTGCAAAAAGGAAAAGCCGGATGTGATTATCGCGCTGGGCGGAGGCTCCGCTATGGACGAAGCCAAATTCATCGGCGTAGGCGCCCTGTATGACGGCGACCCCTGGGATTTCCCCCTGGGTAAGGCGGTAATTGAGAAAACCATCCCGGTCATCACCGTAGTGACGATTCCCGCCACCTCGTCTGAGCTGAACGGCACCGCCGTAATCACCAACGAGGCCCTGGGCAGAAAGGATGGCTTCGTCAACCCGGTTATGAAGCCGGTGGTTTCTATTCTGGATCCGGAGCTGACCTATACCATCCCGATCAAGCAGACCGCCTATTCCGCGGCGGATATTGTTTCCCACCTGCTGGAGCACTATCTGGGCCACACTCTGCCCTTCGCTCCCTATCAGGATCATTTCTGCCAGGGCGGCATCCGTTCCATTATGGACTGTATGGACCGCCTGCTGAAGGACCCCCAAGACCCGGAGGCCAGAGGCCTGATGATGTGGCAGGCAGCCTTTGCCTGGAACGGCTTCTATGACTGCGGTATGGGACTGCCCAACTCCAACATTCATATTTTAGGGCATTCCCTATCCAATTTTTACGATACCCCCCACGGCGCGGCCATGTCCGTCACAATTTTGGCCACGATGCGCTATTACCTAAAGGAGCGCGCCAAGAAATACGCGGATTTCGCCAGAGAGGTCTTTAAAATCGAGGAGAAAGACGATAGAAAAGCGGCTCAAGCGGGCATCGACGCCCTGGAGGCCTGGTTCAAGAAGATCGGTACGCCCACCACCTTGGCGGAGGCCGGCATCACCGATCCGGACGCCATCGATAAAATGGCTCCTGACGCGCTTCAAACGGCCGTCGCCTGGGGCGAGAAGGACGCCTACGGCTACACCGAGCAGGTGATGAGGGAGCAATTCGAGCTTTGCAAATAAAAGCCGCGGGGAGGAATTGAAATGAGCTGCTTTCTGGGAATTGACGCGGGCACCAGCGGCGTGAAGGCTGTTGTGATGGACGCCTCCGGCGCCTTGCTGGGCAAGGGCTATGGGGAATGTGACCTGATCACACCCCGCCCAAGCTGGGTGGAGCAGGATCCGCAGGCCTGGTGGGAGGCTTGTGACGTCGCTGTCAGACAGGCCGTAGCGAAAAGCGGCCGGGGCGGGGAAGTCGCCGGTATCGGATTTTCCGGCCAGATGCAGGGCCTGACCCTGATGGACAAGGAGATGAAGCCCATCGGCAACTGCATGATCTGGCTGGACCAGAGGGCCAGTGCCGAGGCGGAGGAGTTAAACCGACGGATTGACCCGGCGGAGGCTCTGGAAATTACCGCTAACCACTGCCTGCCCAGCTATTGGGCGGCCAAGCTTTTGTGGCTGAGGAAAAACCGTCCGGAGGATTATGAAAGAATCAACGTGGCTCTGTTCCCCAAGGATTACCTGCGTTACCGCATGACCGGAGAGATTGCCACAGACGTCAGCGACGCCTCGTGCAGCTGGCTGCTGGATATGAAAAAAAGAGCCTGGTCCGACCGCATGTTTGAGGTCACGGGAATTCCCAGGTCTATTGTGCCGGAAAGGCTGCTGGAGAGCCAGCAGGCGGCCGGATGTCTGCTTCCGGAGCTGGCTGAGCGCTGGGGACTGCGTCCAGGGATCCCCCTGGCGGCGGGCGGCGGCGATCAAACGGTAGGCGGCGTTGGCTGCGGCATCGTCCGGGCGGGCACCATCGCGGCCACCATCGGGACCTCCGGTGTGGTGTTCGGCGCCTGCGACCAGCCCTTTGTGGATCAAAAGCCCAGGGCGATGTACAGCCTGTGCCATTCCGTGCCCGGAAAATACTGCTTCTTAGGCTGCACGATGGGGGCGGGCGGATCCTTCAAATGGATGCGGGATACTCTGTTTGCCGATAAGAAGCAGGAGCTGGCGGAAAAGGGCGGGGATGTTTACGCCTATATGGACGCGTTGGCGGAGGCGGAGCCTGCCGGCAGCGAGGGCCTGTGCTTTCTGCCCTATCCTGGCGGCGAGTCCACGCCTCATGTGGACCCCAACGCCAGAGGAGTGTTTTTTGGACTGAGCTACCGCCATAACCTGGGGGCTATGTGCCGCAGCGTTATGGAGGGGGTCACCTTCTCCCTGCGGGATATTTTGGAAATTATCCACGAAACCAACAACCTGACGGTGACGGAGGTCCGGGCGATGGGAGGAGGCGCAAAAAGCGCTCTTTGGCGGCAGATCCAGGCGGATGTGTATAACGCTTCGGTAATCACTATGAACATGGATGAGGGCCCGGCTGCCGGCGCTGCGATTCTGGCTGCGGTGGCGGCGGGAGAGTTTCCGTCTGTAGAGGAGGGCTGCCGGCATATTCTCAAGCCGGTGACCCAAACCCAGCCGATCGCGGAAAATGTAGGCGTTTACGACGACTTTTACGGCACCTACCGAAAGCTGTATCCGGCTTTAAAGCCCTTATATCAGGAGCAGGCCCAAAAGGTAGCGAAGTATCTGGAATAATGACCTGCGTTCGGCGCCGCCCTCTTTTTCGCCCGCAAAGCTGAAGCATTAAAACCGAGGCGAAGCGCAAGGGAAAAGGCATGACGTTTTTCCCCTTCACGGGGGAAATGCGCCATGCCTTTTGTGATGTTTTGAAAAAACCGCCGCTGCAGGGAAGACGATAAACGATTATTAGGCTTTTTGTAAGCCCATCTGTCATTCTGCGGCTGGCTGCGCTCTTTGATGCCTTAAAGCGCGGCTGCGCGGAAGCTGCTGCCTCTGGTTTTGGCTCGATAGAGAGCTTTGCGGCCCTGGAGGCCCCATGGAGCGCCCGCCGCTGCAAAAGCGGGAAGAACGGGCAGGAAAATGAAGGAATAAAAAGAAAAAACCTCCGCATACTGAGAGTGTGGAGGTGGCAGCTTTGGAACAAAATCAGCTGCCCTTAGGGTTTTCTATGGCTCTGGCACAGCATCCCAAGGCGATGGAACGGTTTTCCCGTTTCACCGCTTCGGAGAAGGAAACGGTGCTGGCCCAAGCCCGCCAAGCGAGCTCTAAGGAAGAAATGCAGTCCCTTGTGAGGAGTCTGGCCCAGTGAAAAGCACTGGGCCCTTTTTTTGTCTCACAGAAGGAATCGCCTAAACGCGCAGGCGAAAGGGATCAGCCGCTTATTCTCTATTTACGGTTTGATAAACAGGTTCTTGTTATCGCATAAAAAGGCCTCGGAACGAATAATTCCATATTCGGGGTTTGGAAGGTCAAAAAAGATTAAATAAGCGAGAAACAGCAAAAGGAGAAGTGTGCAGAGGCCTGCCATCCATCGAGAAAATTTTCTGTGAGTCTTAGCGGAACGTTCCAGCTCGCTTAGATATCTTTGGTTCAGCTTCTCCAAATCCTCCTTGCGCTCCAGCTCCTGCTTAAGCCCATCGCACTTTTCCTGAAGCGCCTCAATTTCAGAGAGCAGAGCGTTTTCCTTCTCCGGGGAATCCTTTTTCTCATCCGGCTCGATTCCAAAGCACTGATCAAAGGAAACGTGAAGGGCCTTGCACAGCCGCCCGATGGTAAAGGCGCTGCTGGATTTAGAACGGTCGGAAAGGCAGTGGTTTACCGTGTTGACGGATAACCCCGCCATATTGGCAATGTCCTGATTTGTTAGCTCCGGCATGGCTGCGCGCTTGGCGCGCAGTATATCGCGTATTATGGTCCCCTCTTGGGCAAACTCTTCGTGTTCTAGCATTTTCGGTACTCCTTCTTGGCAAATGGTATGATCTTATATCGTATTTGGTGAGTTCTCACAAGCGGCCGGCTGTGAGATATCGTTGAGAAATGCTGAGGTATTTGTTTTTACATTTTCTATTCCATCTGCTAAGCTAATACCCGTAGCAGATGTGCCTGTAACGTAGGGCTGCTACCGGCCCTGTCACCGTTGCAGCGGTGGCGGGGCCAAATAAGGAGGTGTTTCATGGCCCGAATTTAACCAGCCATTGATTAAAGAAGCATCCATCATCTAATGTATATATATCGTGTGTATATTAATTGCTCACCGGCCTTTCTGTAGAACCCAGCTTTCTAAATGTATTTTTCATAGCATAAATATCATAATTTTGCTCTTATTTGATATCCCTCATCATCCTCAAATCCCATAGATCCTACAATATCCTGACTGGTTCTCTTACTGAAATTTTCCCGGATGGGCAAGACATAATATTTAGGACTTCCTCTTTGAAAAACAAAGAATTTGCCGCGGCAAAAAAGTTAGATCGTTCTTTCGCCTTTGCCATCTCAAAAGGCAGCTTAAGTCAAGCTATTATACTTGGCTTTCCTCCATGCGGCGCTGGACAGCCCTTTTGTCTATGTGTATTTCCCACGATACACCGCAAAAATGGGAGAGCATAAGAGCAAATCCATGACTGTATGAGGAGAACACGTGAATGGCAGAGATATGGAATTACGAGACGATCAAGGAGCTTCTCTACGCTCCCGGCCTAGGCCACTATTTTACATATGGCCTTCTGGCCGCCCGAAAGATAAATTCGGTCTGGGAACCGGTAGAGTTTATCCATGACGTAACAACAGATTACCTGCTTGTGAAAAAAATGGAGGAGCTGTTCAATCGCTACCAGCTGTATCCCATCCACCTTCGAGACGCGATCGAGGATATGCTTCCATAAATTTGGAGATAAAAAAACCCAGCACTCCCCCTTCAGAGTGCTGGGTTTTTCCATTTAAACAGATCAACTTTCTGCGGACTTTCAAACCTGAACGGCAGGCACCTTTGCGAAAGAACAATGGCATTAGGCTGACAGCACTGCGATTACCAGCCTTTTTTGAGAAGCTAAAAGTCAAGAGTAAAAGCAGAAAAAACTAAAAAAATTTTTTGTGTACTTTTCAAGCGGCGGCAAGGTGGGCGGCGAACAGGTCGTTTGAACTCGCGAAGCCTAAAATTTCGCGCGGATAGTTATTGATCCACGTTTCGACGCGAAGAATATATGCGGCGGTTACTTTCCGGAAGTCTGTTCCTTTCGGCAAGAACCGCCGTATCATTCTGTTTATATTTTCATTCGTTCCCCGCTCGAATGCGCTATAAGGGTGGCAATAATAAACCTTCGTCCGCTTCCGGTTCTTCCCGTAGATTGACTTTTCAATTCCGGCGCAATCCGCGAATTCTGAACCGTTGTCAAACGTAATGCTTTTGAATATCTTTGAAAAGCGCTTTCCGTATCGGCGTTCCAGCTTATTCAGCGCCGCCACGACGCTGGCGGCTGTCTGATCCGGTATCTTCATAATGATTTCTTGCCGCGTCAGACGTTCCGAAAGAACAAACAAGGCTTCCTTCGTCTTTTTCTTTCCGCATACGCAATCGCCTTCCCAATGCCCGAAGGTTTTTCGTTCGTCAATCTCCGGATCGCGTCTTTCTATGCTTTCGCCCTGCGGCGCGCGGGCGGATTTCTTGCGCTTTACTTTTTCATATTTCCGCTTCCGCTTTCCTTTCTCCGGTAAGCTCTCGCGGCTGATCCCGAAAAATATTCCCTTGTCGATGTAGTTATAAATCGTCTTTTCGCTGATCTCCGTTTTGAAGGTCAGCCCCAGCCGTCTGATTTCTC
>OKSB01001392.1_pt1 | contig 24119 bp, 17 predicted proteins | sample 1601171 | NCBI WGS metagenome assembly OKSB01 (sample SAMEA3541496, study PRJEB24748) | human gut metagenome | biome: human gut; feature: human-associated habitat; material: faeces | place: China | collected 2012 | reverse complement strand
TGGTTCCGCAGAGCTTTTGGGGCCGTATTGTCACATTCATGCGTCTTTCTCCTCTAACAGCGCAAACAGCGCTTCTTTTTCCATGGGCACGATCTCGGCCTGTCCGGGCTGGACCACCTCAATTACGCCGATGCATCGGCCCTGTGCCTTTTTATCCAGCCCCACCGCGGCACGATAATCTTCCATCGTGCACGGAATCTCGATGGGCAGCTGAAAAGCTTTCAGCACCCGCTCCAGCCGCGCCTGCAGCGCCGCTACCGGGCGGCCTTTCCGCCGTTCCAGCTCCAGCATCTTCACCATGCCCGCAGCCACCGCTTCGCCGTGCGTATAGGTTTCATAATGATATGCCTTTTCATAAGCATGGCCCAGGGTATGGCCAAAGTTCAAAATGCCCCGCCGTCCCGTATCACGCTCGTCCTCAGCCACCACGGCGCGCTTGATGTCGATATTGCGGGCGATGATGAGCGCTACGCGGGCCACATCGCGGTTGAGCAGCTCCAGCGTGAGCGGGGTCTTCTCCAGTTCGGCGAAAAGCTCCGGGTCGGCGATCACGGCGTGCTTGACGACCTCGCCGCAGCCATCGGCGAACTGCTCGGGCGTGAGGGTGGCCAGGCACCCCACGTCGGCGATAACCACGCTCGGCTGCCAAAAGGCGCCGGCCAGGTTCTTGCCGGCAGCCAGGTCTATGGCGGTCTTGCCGCCCACCGACGAATCCACCATGGCGAGCAGGCTCGTCGGGATCTGCACAAACTTGCAGCCGCGCATGTAGGTGGCGGCCACAAAGCCCGCCATGTCGCCCACGACACCGCCGCCGAGTGCCACGATCACGTCGGAGCGCGAAAGCTCGCGCTCGGCCACAAACTCCAAAATGGCAACGTAGGTCTCAGCGCGCTTATGGGCCTCGCCGGCCTCGAAGGTGCAGATGCTCACCTCGTAGCCTGACGCCTCCAGGCTCTGCTTAACGGGCATCTGGTAGAGCGGGCCCACGTTGGTGTCCGTCACGATGACGGCCTTGGTGCCGCCGGCGGTGGCGCGCACGAGCGGCCCCGCCTGCTCCAGCAAAAACGTGCCAACATGCACCTGGTAGGGGCGTGCAGTGTCGATATCGATGGTAATCGCCATAAGCTTCGGTCCTTTCGACCTGGCGTGATGGGTGGTCTAGTGGGAGGCCTCGTCGTCGAGTGCGCGCTTAATGCGGTCGCCCTCGGCAAGGAGATTCTCCAGATAGCGCTGGTCGCGGTCCTTGAGCGCGCGGCTGTAGGCGCCAAGCGATTCGATCAGATGGTCGATCTCGAAGGCGAGCGCGTCGGCGTCGTCGATCATGAGCTCGGACCACATTTGCGGGTTGAGGTGCGCCACGCGGGTGAGATCGCGGTAGCTACCGGCCGAAAAGCCGTGGTGGACCTGAGCGGTCGGGCTCTTAACATAGGCGTTGGAGACGACGTGCGCGAGCTGGCTCGTAAAGGCGATGACGCGGTCGTGCTCGGCGGCGCTGGTCACGCTGAACTTGCCAAAGCCCAAGGGGCGTACCATCTCGCGCACCTGGCCCAAAAGCTCCAGTTTGAGCGCATCGTCCACCGCGGGCGGTACGAGCACGAGCGGGGCGCCCTGGAACAGGTCGGCGCGGGAGTGCGCATAGCCCGAGTACTGCGTGCCCGCCATGGGGTGCGCGCCCACAAAGTAAAAGCCGTGCTCGCGGGCTAGCTCAAAGGCGCGCTCGCACACGATGCCCTTGACGCCCACCGTGTCGATCACCACGGGGCCAATGATGGCCTCGGTGTCGGTGGCGTCGGCGAGCGCCTGGGCGTGCGCCTCGAGCCACTCGATGCATGCCTCGGGATAGCAGGCAAGGACGATGATGTCGCATTCGCCGAGCGTCTTGTCGTTAAGCTCTCCGGCGACAGTGCCCATGCTGGCGGCCGTCATGACATCGTCATCGGGGTCCCAGGCCAGCACGCGGACGCCCGCCTGCGCATAGCCGCGGGCAAAGCTGCCGCCGATGAGGCCCAGGCCGACGATGCCGGCGCACTTGGGGCCGCCCTGGTTAACGAGCGCGTTTCTCACTGTACCCATGGGCTACTCCATGGTCTCATGGCAGACAACCTCGCGAATGGCTCGGATGCGGCGCATGGTGTCGTCGAACTGATCGGGGGTGAGGGCCTGAGCGCCGTCGGACCATGCGCGGCTGGGCTCGTCGTGGACCTCGATCTCTAGGCCGTTGGCACCGCAGGCGGTCGCGGCGAGCGCCATGGGCTCAACGTAGCGGGTGTAGCCGGTGGCGTGGCTGGGGTCGGCGACGACGGGCAGGTGCGACAGGTGGTGCAGCACCGGCACGGCATTGAGGTCGAAGGTGTTGCGGGTGCGGGTCTCGAAGGTGCGGATGCCGCGCTCGCACAGGATGACGTTGTCGTTGCCCTCGCTCATGATGTACTCGGCGGCCATGAGCAGCTCATCGATCGTGCCGGACATGCCGCGCTTAAGCAAGATCGGAGTCTTGGTCTTGCCGACCTCCTTGAGCAGGGGGAAGTTCTGTGCGTTGCGGGCGCCGATCTGCATGACGTCGATTTTCTTGTCCAGGAAGACCTGCACGTCGCGCGGGTCCATGATCTCGGTGACGATCGGCATGTCGAGCTCGGCAGACGCCTCGCACAGCAGGTCCAGACCGGCGGGGCCCATGCCCTGGTAGGCGTACGGGGAAGTGCGGGGCTTGTAGGCGCCACCGCGCAGCATCGTGGCACCGGCGGCCTTCGCGCGGCGGGCGATGCGGATGAGGTTCTCGCCCTCGACGGAGCACGGGCCGGCGATGACCTGGAACTGATCGCCGCCGATCTTGACGCCGTGGCCGCAGTCGATGACGGAGTCCTCGGGGTGGAACTTGCGGTTGGCGCGCTTGAACGGCTCGGAGACGCGCTGCACGCGCTCGACGACGTCCATGGACTCGAGCAGGAATGGGTCAATCTTGGTCGTATCGCCCACCAGGCCGATGATCGTCTCGTTCTCGCCGCGCGAGACGTCGGTCTTCAGGCCCTTTTTCTCAATCCAGCTGACGATATGGCTGACGGCCTCGTCGCTGGCGCTCTGCTTTAAAATTGCAATCATGGTGTGCCTCTCACCTCGATGGATAACCCTTGCAAAAACGGCCCGCATCGCGAGCCGTGTACATATGGTGCATGAGAGTTTATACTATCTGATTCGCTTTTGCCTTCTAAAGTGAGCCGTTGCGCCGCGTCTTCCCCGGAATTGCAAAGCTTTTTCTTTTATTTTGATAGCCCGTGGTGCACTTGGGTATAATGCCAACCGTTGGCCCTATTAGCTCAGGGGATTAGAGCGTCTGCCTCCGGAGCAGAAGGCCGTTGGTTCGAATCCAACATGGGGCACCATCGAACGTAAGACCGTCCGAACCTCGCATGGTCCGGGCGGTTTTTCTTATACCGACGCGACGTGATGGGACGTGGTATGGCAGCAACGGATATCGAGCGCGGACTCTCGACCGCCGAGGTCGAGGAGCGCATCGCCGCCGGTAAGATCAACCGCAACATGGAGCTCAAGACCAAGTCGGTCAAAGAGCTCATCATCGAGAACCTCTGCACGCTGTTCAATTTGATCAACGTGATCTTGGCGTTCCTGGTCATTTTGACCGGTTCGTTTAAGAATCTGACGTTCCTGTTCGTGGTGTTCCTCAATACCGCTATTGGCGTCATTCAGTCCATGCGTTCCAAGAAGATGGTCGATAAGCTCACGCTGCTGACCTCCAAGAAGGCCATCGCGGTGCGCGACGGCTCCGAGGTTGAGCTCGACCTGGATCAGATCGTGCTCGACGACATCATCCGCCTGGGGCGTGGCGACCAGATTCCCGCTGACGCCGTGGTGGTTTCGGGCGAGGCGCTCGTGAACGAGAGCCTGCTGACGGGCGAGAGCGACCTTATTAAGAAACAGCCCGGTTCCGAGCTCATGAGCGGCAGCTTTATCGACTCGGGCCTGCTGCGCGCCCGCGTGATCCATGTCGGCGCCGACAACTACGTGGCCAAAATTAATAACGAGGCCAAGTACGTCAAAAAGGTCAATTCCGAGATCATGAACGCGCTTAACGCCATCGTGCGCTTTGCGAGCATCATCATGATCCCGCTCGGTTTGGCGTTGTTTGCCTCGAGTGTGAGCGAGCTGTGGGATGCCGCGGGAACCCCGGGCGATAGCGCGCTTTCGTGGTGCTTCTCCGAGCTGTTGGCTGGTCATGTGCCTTCGTCGGCGCTGCTGTCCACGGTGGGCGCCCTGCTGGGCATGATCCCGCAAGGCCTGGTGCTTCTGACCTCGTCGGTGCTCGCCATCGCCACGGTGCGCCTGGCCCGCCGCAAGGTGCTGGCGCAGCAGCTTTACTGCATCGAGACGCTCGCTCGCGTCGACGTGCTGTGCCTGGACAAGACGGGCACCATCACGTCGGGTCGCATGGAGGTCGAGGGTACGTATCCGCTGCCGGTCGAGGGTATGGGTGCGGGGGAGGGCGACGCCGCCGTTCCCGTCGATACCACGGTGCTCGATTTTGCTCTGGCTAACGTGGCGCGTGCGACTTCGGCCGATGCCAACGAGACCTGTCAGGCGCTGCTCAACTATTACACCGAACGTCCGGTCGAGGTGTCCGAGCCGCTGTCGGTCATTCCGTTCTCGTCTTCCAAAAAGTGGAGCGGCGCGTCGTTTGCACAGGGCTCCTATGTGATGGGTGCAGCGCAGTTTGTGCTCTCTGATCGTGCGTTTGCCCAGGTCGAAAACCGTGTCGCCGAGCTTGCCGATACCTGCCGCGTGCTCGTGGTGGCGCGCGTGGACGGCTTTACGCCCGATGGCGATATGGTGGGCGAGGCCGAGCCCGTGGGCTTTGTGACCATCCGCGACGAGATTCGTACCTCGGCGGCCGAGACCATCGGCTACTTTAACGAGCAGGGCGTGACGCTCAACGTGATCAGTGGCGACGACCCGCGTACGGTGTCGTCGATCGCGCGCGTGGTGGGCGTGCCGGGGGCGGACGCTTATGTGGACGCCACGACGCTCGATACGCCGGCCAAGCTCGATGCCGCAGTGGACCGCTACCATGTCTTTGGTCGTGTGACCCCGCAGCAGAAGCGCGAGCTCGTGCAGGCGCTCAAGCGCCGCGAGCACACCGTGGCCATGACAGGCGACGGCGTCAACGACGTGCTGGCGCTCAAGGAGGCCGACTGCTCCGTGGCCATGGCGGCCGGCTCCGATGCCGCGCGTAACGTGGCCGAGATCGTGCTCGTCGACAACGACTTTGCCTCGATGCCCGCCGTGGTGGCCGAGGGCCGTCGCTCCATCAACAACCTGCAGCGTTCGGCTTCGCTGTTCCTGACTAAGACGCTGTTCTCGATGGGCCTGGCGGCGCTGTGCATCGCGCTGCCGCCGTACCCTTTCGAGCCGATTCAGATGACGCTCATCAACTTCTTCTGCATCGGCGCGCCGGGCTTTGTGTTGGGCCTGGAGCCCAACAATGCTCGCGTGAAGGGGTCGTTCCTGACGAACGTGCTCAAGCGGGCACTGCCGGCGTCGATTGCGGTCATTTTGGCCGCGGCGCTCGATATCTTTGTGGCGCGCGTGTTTGGCTTTAGCCAGCTCACGCTGTCTACGATGTGCCTGCTTACGTCGTGCGCGGCGAGCGTCAGCCTGATCTGGCGCATCTCGCAGCCTCTCACGCCCTTACGTGTGGTGCTCTTCGTGTTTGTTGTCGCCGGCATCCTGGTGGGCGTTATCGGATTCCCGGAGCTGCTGTCTATTGCCAACCTGTCGATGGGCCAGATGGTAATCTTGGCTGTCATCGTGGTCTTTACCTGCTCGGTGTTCTTTAAGCTCGCCACGATGATGGATTCGCTCAAGCCGCGTCGTCGTCATGCCGCAACTGGTTTTGGCCGCGGTGTGCGCGTCCACCTGGGTCGCGGTGGCGGCAAGGTGAGCTCGACGGGTTCGACGGCCGAGCGTTTTGCCAAGCGCGTCGCCGCCGACATGGCGCAGCGCCGCGAAGATCGCACCGCTCGCGAGGCCGAGGCCCGCGCACTCGAGGGCGTGGCCCAGGCCCAGCCCAAGAAAAAGAAGGGTAGCGGAGCCAAGCGCTCTCGCGTAACCAAGTCCGCCCAAGGCATCAAAGTCTCGATGCCGAGCAAAAAGAAGAAGTAACTACGCGCCCTGGCGATGTTGAATTGGTGCCTTGCTCCTGTGGGGCCGTGGCGATGTTATGCTCTAACCTCGATTATTTGAATTGCTTCGAAAAGAGGATGCCGTGATCTGCCCGCATTGCCTTAAGACTATCGAGGACGGCGCCTCGTTCTGCCCCTACTGCAACGCCTATGTGGGTCCGGGCGATGGTCCCGAGCACACCGAGTTCGTGTTCTGTGAGGGCTGCGGTGCCCGTCTTTCTCCGCATGATCGTACGTGCCCCAAATGCGGACGCCCCGCTCCGGGTATCCTCTCCGAGGATGCGGCAGCATCCGACCTGGCAGCGGGCCGCACGGCGGGCTTTCCGCGCCTAACGCAAGAGCAGATCGATACCGAGGTGCCGCATGCGCCGGCCTCTGCCGCTGCGGTGCTTTCGGACGCCGCCGACCCCAATGAGACCTGCGTGCTGCCAGCTTTCGATAAGGATTTCGGTATCCCCAAGGTCGATATTCCCACGCCCGTTTCCCTGCATGACGATGCTCAAAAACCCAAGCGCAAGGTGCACCCCGACGAGGACGCCTATCACAAGCATAAGCGTCATATTCCCAAGCCGCTCATTATCATCGCGGTCCTTGCCGTCGTGTGCGGTGGTGCCTATTGGTTCGTGACGACCGATCCCATGGGTGTTATGCCTGGCTTCTACGACCAGTTTGGCCAAGCTGCACAAACCACCTTCCCCACGCGTCAAAAGGGCGAGGCGACTGAGGACGATACCAAGCAGGGCGATTCTGCCGAGGTGGTTCAGGAAGAAACCGTGCTCACCGATGATCAGCTCTATACCAGGCTCGACGGTCTGTATCAGACCATTGTGTCCTACGGTGACGAGGACCAGATCGGCGAGGTCATCGATTCCTTTAACAACGGTTATCTCCGAACGCCGCTGTCCACCCGTCAGGAGCTGTCGCAGAGTGCCTACGCCCTGCGCGACCAGATCAAAAAGACGCAAGATGAGCTCAACAATCTTAAGTATCAGGACGATACGGTCTATGCGGACGACATCGCCCACTTAAAGCAGCTTGCCGAGTGGATGTATGAGCGCGTTGACGTGATCTGCCAGAGCTGGGATATCTCGCTGGCCATTCCCGATGGCGAGTCGATGAGTTCCCACCAAAGCGAGATCCTGGCGCCCATCGCGCAGGGTGGCAACAGCGCGCTGAACCAGTACGACGCCAATGTGGGTTCCTGGAAGCCGCAGCAGCGTTCCTAAAATTAGTTCGCCATAGTCGGCATAACCTACGTGCGCAATTGATGTAAGCCCGTGCTTATTGCTACAATTCGTACAAATATGCTTTAAACGCACGAGGAAGGAACCACATGTTTGGTTTTAAGAAAGAGCTCTACACGCCCGAGTATCAGCTTGTCGGCGACGAGTGCGCCGTAATCGAGACGTCGAAGGGTACCATCAAGGTCAAGTTTGACGGCGAGGGCGCTCCCATTCATGTCGCTAACTTCTGCGAGCTTTCCACGATGGGCTTCTATGATGGCCTTAAGTTCCATCGCTATGTGCCCGGTTTTGTTATCCAGGGCGGCGACCCCAATACCCGCGACATGTCCGGCGCCGACGTCGCTGCCGGTCTTGAGGGCCCCGACGGCATGCCCGGCACCGGTGGTCCCGGCTACTGCATCAAGGGCGAGTTTGCCACCAATCCGCGCAACAGCCATGTCGATGGCGCCCTTGCCATGGCACGCTCCATGGATCCCGATTCCGCGGGTTCGCAGTTCTACTTCTGCCTGGGTGCCCAGCATAACCTCGATTCTGGTTACACCGTCTTTGGTACCACGGTCGAGGGTCTCGATGTGATTTCGCAGCTGCGTGCCGGCGACGAGATCGTCCATGTCGAGATCGTTCACGAGTAAAGGGGACTTCCTTGAATAGCCAGCTGATCCAACAGGGCCGCGCCGCTTACCGCGCGGGTGATTTTTCTGCTGCAGCCCAGATGCTTGGGGCGGCAAAGACTCCCGATGAGATTATGGGCGAGGTCGATCACCTTCGTGGCAACGCCTTGATGCACCTGGGCATGTATGCCGAGGCCGCCGAGGCCTATGCCGCCGCCCTCAACGACGGCACCTACGGCAAGCGCGGCGCGCTGCTCACCAACCGCGGCAAGGCGCTCGCCGCCGTGGGCGACTACACGACGGCCGCCCAGGCGTTCTCAGCTGCTACGCAGGATGCTTCCTATGCCACGCCGTTCAAGGCCTATCTGGGCCTGGGCAATGCGCTGTTCCAGTCGGGCGACTATGCCAACGCGGGAACCGCCTTCCGTCAGGCTGCCATCGACGGCGCCAATCCGGCTCCTGCCGCCGCGCTCGGCGAGCTCGGTCGTTGCTTCATTAAGCTCGGCCGTCCGGCGGATGCCGTGGAGACTTACCGCACGGCTATCGACTTTGCCGGCCCCCGCGACGACACGCGTGCGCTCAACGCCGGCATGGGTCAGGCGCTTTCTGCCGCCGGCCGTCCCTCCGACGCACTCGACGCCTTTAATGCCGCTACTGCCGATGGCATCTACCAGCTCACCTCCGAGCAGGCCGATGAGCTTGCCCGCGTGCAGGATTCGCTTGCCGCGCTGTCTGCCCAGACGGCTATGGCCACGGCTCCGGCGCCCGCGATGGACGCTCCTGCCGTCGATCCGCTCGATCCTACGGGCGCGACCGGTCAGTTTATGCCCGATCCCTCGGACACCGGCTTCTTTACGCTGTCCGAGTCCGAGATGGTCCAGCAGGACCGTCAGGATCGTAAGCAGGCCAAGGTCCGTCGTCGCCATCGCCACACGGGTCTCAAAGTCTTCATCGTGCTGCTTCTGCTCATTTTGATTGCCGCGGGCGGTCTGGGCTTTGCCTACACGCGAGGCTTTGGCTTCCCGTCTCAGGAATCTGTCGTTGCCGATCTGTTCCAGGCTGCCGGCGACGGTGACACCGCAAAGGCCGAGTCTTGCCTGGCCTCGAGCCTGTCCGAGGACGCCAAGTCGATGATCATCTCCTCGATTCCGCAGGGTGCCACCGTGTCCGTCGAGGGCATGGATCAGTCCATGACCGAGACGACCGCCAAGGTGAAGGCATCGCTGTCCAAGGGCGGCGAGCAGGAGTACACCGTCAAATTCGTGCGCTCCGACAACCATATCGGCTGGGCCGTTTCTTCGCTCGATATGGATTTCTCGGCTGCTGACAACCAGTAGTGACCTTATGGGATTTAGCTTTGCCCGGCGCTTCACCGCAAGTGAGGTGCCGGGCTTGCGCTAGTATGATGGGCTAGTAGTTTTCCAGCAATCATCCAACACATCAGGAGTTGCGTTGTTTTCTTTGATGGATATGTTCTTCGGTAGCTATGCGGGCGATCTTGCCATCGACCTCGGCACCGCAAATACGCTTGTCTCCGTGCGCGGCAAGGGCATCGTCATTCGTGAGCCCTCTGTTGTCGCCATCGACAAGAACGACGAGCGCATCTTGGCGGTCGGTATCGAGGCAAAGCGCATGCTCGGCCGTACGCCCGGCAACATCGTGGCCGTTCGTCCCCTGAAGGACGGCGTCATCGCCGACTTCGATGTTACCGAGGCCATGCTTCGCTACTTTATCGATAAGGCGTCCGAGAAGCGCTATCCGTGGACTCCGCGTCCGCGTGTTGTCGTCTGCGTTCCCTCCGGTGTCACGTCGGTTGAGAAGCGCGCTGTCTTTGAGGCCACGATCCAGGCCGGTGCCCGCCAGGCCTATCTGATCGAAGAGCCTATGGCAGCCGCTATCGGCGCCGACCTACCCGTCGAGGAACCCACCGGCTCCATGGTCATCGACATCGGCGGCGGTACCACCGAGGTCGCCGTTATCGCTATGGGCGGCATCGTCGTCTCGCAGTCCATTCGTATTGCCGGCGACGAGTTCGATCAGGCCATCCTCACGCACGTTCGTGATGCCTACAACCTGGCCATCGGCGAGCGTACGGCAGAGGACATCAAGATCAAGGTCGGTTCCGCCGTGCCGCTCAAGGACGAGCTCGACGTTGAGGTCAACGGCCGCGACGTGATCACCGGTCTGCCCAAGACCGTGCGCATCGAGAGCGAGGAGATTCGTCGCGCGCTCAACAAGCCGCTCGACGAGATGGCCAAGGCCGTCAAGGACGCACTCGACGCTACGCCTCCCGATCTTGCCTCGGACCTTATGTACTACGGCATTTTGCTGACCGGTGGCGGCGCGCTGCTGCGTGGTCTCGACGTGCGCCTGCGCGATGAGACCGGTGTTTCGGTCAACGTTAGCCCCACGGCGCTCGATAACGTCGTTAACGGCTGTGCTCGCGTGCTCGAGGCCAATGCGTTTGATGGCGGCTTCGTCCAGACCAATGCTTAATTTCCAAAAGGTGGATTCCATTTGGCACGATCTTCGGGTTTCTCCACAAATCTGAATACCAAGCGACAATCAACGGGTATGCGCCCGTTGATTGTTTTCAGCCTGATTTCGGTGTTGCTGCTCACGTTTTACATCCGCGAGGGCGAGGCAGGACCGATTCATGCCGTGCGCTCGGGCGTGACGACGATTACCTCGCCGGTGCGCTTTGTGGGCTCGGCTGTGGCGGCTCCCTTCAATGCGATCGGTAACGTGTTCTCTAACCTTACGGCGTCGCAGGACACGCTTGACGAGCTTAAGAAGCAAAACGAGGAACTGACCTCTAAGGTTGCCGAGCTCTCCGAGGCTCAAAAGACCGCCGAGCGTCTGGAGGGGCTGGTCGGCCTGCAGTCGACCTATAACCTCAAATCGACCGCTGCTCGTATCGTTGGTGCCTCCGGCGATGCCTGGACCTCGACCGTTACCATCGACAAGGGCTCTGCCGACGGCCTTACCATCAACATGCCCGTGACGAGTTCTGCCGGTGTTATCGGCCAGATTATCGAGGTATCGGCCAAGACCTCTACCGTGCGCCTGATTGGCGACGAGAACTCCGGCGTATCCGCCATGGTGCAGGACACGCGCGCCCAGGGTATGCTGCAGGGTCAGGCTGACGGCACGCTGCGTCTTGAGTACGTGAGCGTCGACTCCGATGTTAAGGTTGGCGACATCATCGTGACCTCGGGCATTGGCGGTGTGTTCCCCAAGGGTCTACCGCTCGGCACCGTCTCGTCGGTTGAAAAATCCGCAAACGACGTGTACTACACCATTGTGGTGCGCGCCCAGACGACGGCCGAGAACAACGAGGAAGTGCTGGTCATCACCTCGCTGACCGACGAACAGTCGGCCTCGGATGAGGACGTGAGCACCGCTAATAGCACGCCGCAGGGAACGTCGCGCGATGCTGCGACCAAGACGAAGGACGAGAGCTCGGATGACGGTTCCGACACGTCCGAGACGACCGATTCCGGCTCGAGCGAATAGGGGGCATGTCCATGGATCTACACGAGCAGGGGATGAGCTCCCGCACGTTTGTAATCGCCGCCATCGTGTGCGTGCTGCTGCAGGCAGGCCTGGCACCGCAGATCTCCATTGCGGGCGGTCGCGTCAACTTTATGATTATCCTGGTGTGCATAAGCGTGTTCTCGGGCGACCCGACCCGTGCCGTCGTGTGCGGTTTTTGCAGCGGCTTGTTCTATGACCTTTCCGCTGCCGTGCCGGTGGGCGTTATGTCGCTCCTGCTGACCGTGGGTTCTTTTGCCCTGGTGCATAGCGCCGCCGGTCAGACGGGCGGTACCCCGAGTGCGCGCGGCATCACGGTGGGTGCCTTCGCGCTCGTCATTAATGTGATCTACAGCATCATCTTGCTGTTTATGGGTTTGGAGACGAGCTTTGTCGTGGCGATCTTCGGTCATGCGCTGCCGTCTTCGATCCTGACGGGTCTGGTTGCCATTCCATTTTTGATGTCCGGCGTCGTGCCGCAGTCCGGTTATGGATTCTCCGCACGTGGCGGACGCCAGACGGGCATGCGCTTTAAGCCCAAGACCCGCAAGCTCAAATAGGGGAGGCCTGTAGATGTCTTCCCAGATGACGGTTATTATCGCCGGTATCGTGCTGGTTGTGGCCATCGTGGTCGCGCTGGTCATCATGCGTCGCGGCGATTCCCGTTTTACCTACGATACGCAGCATGGAACGGCCCCGCGCGCCACCGAGGGCGAGGGCAATACCGCGGCGACCGCCTTTAAGGGCCGCTTCTCCATCCTCACCACGGGTGTGGGCGCGATGTTCGCGGCGCTTGCCGTCAAGCTGTGGGGCATGCAGATGGTCTCGTCGGACTATTACGAAAAGCAGGCTAATAGCAATCAGACGCGCACCGTTACCACACCCGCTGTGCGTGGCCGCATCCTCGACCGCAATGGCGTGGCACTTGTCCAGAACCGTCCCTCACTTGCTGTCGTGGCCTACCGCGACCTTGCCGAGGATGAGGTTCTGGTTCGCCATCTTGCCAACGTGCTCGGTATGCCCTACGTGGCGGTTCTGCGCAATATTCAGGACAATTCCGAGGGCGCCCAGAGCCTGCATACCATCGCGACGGACGTCCGTCGCTCCACGGTTGCCTATATTCAGGAGCACGCCGGCGAGTTCCCGGGCGTCAAGATTGCCGAGCGTACCGAGCGCCAGTATCCATATGGCGAGACGGCATGCCATATCTTGGGCTATACCGGCACCATTACCTCCGAGCAGCTCGAGGCCCAGAATAAGAAAACCTCTGGCGATGATGATGCTTCTGCTGGCCGGATTACGTACCAGTCGGGCGATATCGTGGGCCAGGCGGGTGTTGAGAGCTACTACGAAAACCTGCTGCAGGGTATTCGTGGCGAGCAGACCGTCAAGGTCGATGCCTCGGGCAATGTGACCGGTCAGGCCGGCGCCGTGCCCGCCAAGGCCGGCTCCGACATTAAGCTCACACTCGACCTTAAGATCCAACAGGCCTGTGAGACGGCACTGGCGAGCGCCATCGAGCTTGCCAAGACCACTGGCTACAGCAATGCCGGCAACGGCGCTGTGGTGTGTCTCGATCCCAACAATGGCGAGATCCTGGGCATGGCGAGCGAGCCTAAGTTCGATCCTTCTGTCTTTATCGGCGGCGTCTCAAATGACGTGTGGACCGAGCTCAATGATGACAAGGGTTCGCACCCGCTGCTCAACCGCGCCATTAGCGGACAGTACATGTCGGCCTCGACCATCAAGCCGCTCTCGGCCCTGGCCGGTCTTGAGTTTGGAACCTACACGTCGGGGCAGACGACCAACTGCACGGGCTATTGGACGGGCTTGGGCAAGGCTTGGGGCAAGCGCTGCTGGCTGACGTCTGGACACGGCACCATGACGCTGCAGTCGGGTATCGCCAACTCGTGCGACCCCGTCTTCTACGACATGGGCAAGGCGTTCTTTTATGACGAGCAACATTCCGAGGGCCTGCAGGAGGTCTTTCGTCGCTGGGGCCTAGGCAAGACCTGCGGTATCGATCTGCCGAGTGAGGGCGCGGGCCGTATTCCCGATGCCGAGTGGAAGGAGTCGTACTTTACCGACGCCTCTGCCGAGGACCGCAAGTGGAATGCCGGCGATATGACCAACATTGCCATCGGCCAGGGCGACATCCTGGTGACGCCCCTGCAGATGGCGTGCGCCTATATGGGTCTTGCCAACGGCGGCAAACAGTACGTGCCTCACGTGTTTTTGTCTGCCGTGTCGCGCGATGGCGACGGCGATGCCTATAAGTACAACGGCAAGGGCAAGAAGAAGCGCCTGGAGGCCAAGATCAACAGCGATTCGGATTTGGCTCTTGTTCGCAACGGCATGCACGACGTGATTTACACGGCATCGACGTCCTTGGCGGCTCACTTTGGCACCCTGACGCCGCAGGTATACGGCAAGTCGGGCACGGGCGAGAAAAGCGGCGAGGACGAATACGCGTGGTTTTGCGCCTATGCGCCGGCCGATGATCCCAAGTATGTCATCGCTACGGTCCTGGAGCAGGGCGGCGGTGGCTCAGATACCGCGATGCACGTCGTGCGCGATGTGCTCGGCGTGATTTATGACGAGCCCGATACCTCTTCGGCCTCGGGCGATTCTTCGGTTCGATAGGAGGTTGCGATGGATTTTTCTCCGGCGGATCTGTTCCGTTCAACCAAGACCGGCTCTCGCAGCAGCCTGGACCGCGTCAACAAGCAACTTTCGGCCTCGCGCGGCACGTTTCGCCAAAAGGTGCATATCGGTGTGCTCGTGGCCACAGTGGCGCTCGTCGCCTACGGTGCCATCATTATCTGGTCGGCTTCGCAGTTTAAGGCCGATGCTTCGTTCTCACGCCATCTGCTGGGAATTGGTATCGGGGCGTTGCTGGCGGTGCTGGTCTGGCGTACCGACCTGCGCGGTATTTCCAATTTCTCGACGGCGTTGCTCGTCATCGACCTGATCGTGATCTTCTCGCCCAAGATTCCGGGTCTGTCCTATACGGGCGGTCTGGGCATGACGGGCTGGATCAAGATTCCCGGTATCGGCTTGACATTCCAGCCGGTCGAGCTTGCCAAGCTCATCACCATCTTCTTTATTGCCACGCTTGGCTCGCAGTATAACGGCCGCATCGATACCGTTCGCGACTACGTCAAGCTCTGCGGCATGCTGTCCATCCCGTTTTTGGCCGTCGTCGCCATGGGCGACCTGGGCTCGGGCCTGGTCGTGCTGGTCTCGGGCGCCATCGTCATCTGCATGAGCGGTGCGCGCCGCGAATGGGTGCTGTCGACCCTGGCCCTGCTCGTGGGCCTGGTGGCCCTCGTCCTGGCGCTCGATTCGGTCTTTGATTCGTTGCTCGGCCACGATGTGCTCATCAAGCAGTATCAGATGAACCGCCTGACGGTCTTTATCGACCCCGATAATGCCGATTCGGACGATGCCTACAACCTGCAGCAGTCGCTTATCGCCGTTGGCTCGGGCGGCTTCTTTGGTAAGGGTTTGGGCCATGCGACGCAGTCGGCCGGCGGCTTTCTGCCCGAGTTCCACACCGACTTCGTCTTCGCCTTCCTGTCCGAGACCTTTGGCTTTTGCGGTTCCTTTTTGCTCCTGTGCCTCTACGTGCTGCTGATCTTTTCGACGATTCGCGTCGCCTTTAAGTGTGAGTCGCTGTTCTTGCGCCTATCGTGTGTGGGCATCGTTGGCATGTGGGCGTTCCAGACCTTCGAAAACATCGGCATGTGCATCGGCATGATGCCGATTACCGGTATTCCGCTACCGTTTATTAGCTTCGGTTCGTCTTCGATGATGATTCAGCTGCTGACGGTGGGTATCGTACAATCCATATGGCGGCATCGTTCGGGCGCCGCGTAACCGCTGGAGGGGTTTGCTATGAAAATTCCCGTAGATAAGCTGACCCGCGCTTTTAAGATGGGCGCGTCCGTTAAGAAGGATTCCGATACGCCGGTGCGCGTCTCGGTCTATTTGGATTCGTCCGCCTCGCGCTTTCTGGCCGAGACAGTGCGTGACGCCTTTGTACCGCAGACGACCTCGGGCATTGTGCGCGTCGAGCGTCTGGGGGAGGAGCGAATTGCTCCAAAGACCGATACCGATGTGGTACTGGTGCTCTCGTGCGGCTCCGACCGCTTGGAGAGTGCCGTGCAGGAGCTCGTGATCGCCGGCGCGCCCGTGTGCGTGCTTGCCGAGTCTGCTGTGGAGGTGCCGTTTATCGAGGAGTCCACGCCTATGCTCGGCGTGGTAGCGGCAACCGATAAGACGTATCTGCTCGAGACGCTTGCCCGCTGGATTCTCGATCGCACCGACAAGGAAACGGCTTTTGCGGCGAACTTTGCCTTCATGCGCATCGCGGCGGCCAATCGTATCATCACCTCGTGCGCGCTCACCAATATGGCGACCGGTGCGCTGGTGTTTTTGCCGGGCGCCGATTATCCCGTGATGGCGCTGGCGCAGGTGGGCATGCTCTTTGAGCTCGCTGCCGTCTTTGGACGCGGCATTAAGCCTGAGCGCGGCTACGAGGTCGCGGGCGTGCTTGCCGGCGGTCTTGTGATCCGCGCGTTCACCCGCGCGCTCGTCAAGCAGACGCCGCATATTGGGTTTGCCGTCAAGGCGCTTACTGCCGCCGCGGGCACCTATGGCATGGGCCGTGCGCTCGTTTCGCTCTACGAGCGCGATGTCGACTACAGCCGTGCCAACGAGGTGGTCACTGCCACGTTCTCCCGCGTTCGCGATCTGGTGACCACGGTCGCGGGCGCTACCCGTCCTATGGCGTCCTATCAGGACGCATCCGATCTCGCTGCTTAGGGGTTTTCCGTTGCGCGTTCCGTATCAAGACTGCTTTCATTTAATTGAGCCGCTGCTCGCCAAGGTCGAAAAGCCGAGTCGCTATATCGATCACGAGTGGGGCACGCTTTCCAAGGCCGATGCCGACTACCGTTGCTGCCTGATCTACCCGGATGTGTACGAGGTTGGTCTGCCCAACCAGGGTATCGCCATCCTCTACAACATCCTTAACCAGGCCGAGGGCATCTCCTGCGAGCGTGGCTATGTGCCGTGGCCCGATATGGGTGACGCTATGCGCGAGGCGGGTATTCCGCTGCTGTCGCTCGAGGGTGCCGCCCCCGTCGCTTCGTTTGATATCGTCGGTCTGCATGTGCCGCACGAGATGGCGGTGACGAACTTCCTTGAGGCACTCGACCTCGCTGGCATTCCGCTGTTAGCGGCCGACCGAGGTGAAGACGACCCCATCATCATCGCCGGCGGCCCCTCGGTGTACAACCCCGAGCCGTACGCGGCCTTCTTCGATGCCATCCTCATCGGCGAGGGCGAGGAATCGCTGCTCGAGACCTGCCAGCTGCATCGCCGCCTGCGCGACGAAGGAGTCCCGCGCGCGCAGATTGTTGAGCAGCTTGCATCCATTGCCGGCAACTACGTGCCGTCGCTCTATGAGGTTCGTCACGACGAGCCCTGCTCGCCGCATGGCTACACCGTGCCGCGCGAGGGCAAGGATGCGCCGACCGTGGTCTACAAACGCGTCGTCGAGGATTTCGGCGCCACGAATCCGCTGTCGCAGTCGTGCGTGCCCTATGCGCAGCTGGTTCACGACCGCCTGTCTATCGAGATTCTGCGCGGCTGCGCTCGCGGCTGTCGTTTTTGCCAGGCCGGCATGACGTATCGCCCGGTGCGTGAGCGTTCGGCCGACCAGATCGTCTCGTCGGTGATCCAGGGCCTGGAAAAGACCGGCTATGACGAGGTGTCGCTTACCTCGCTTTCGACGACCGACCACTCCTGCATCCGCGATGTGCTCGGTCGCCTTAACCGCCGTCTGGAAGACACGGGCATTCGCGTGTCCATTCCCTCGCAGCGCCTGGATTCGTTTGGCGTGGATATGGCCGAGTCGGTCGCCGGCGAAAAGAAGGGCGGCCTGACGTTCGCGCCCGAGGCGGGCAGCCAGCGTATGCGCGACATCATCAACAAGAACGTGACCGAGGAGGACTTGGATCGCGCGGCCAAGGCAGCCTTCGAGGCCGGCTGGAACCGCATGAAGCTCTACTTCATGATGGGCCTTCCCGGCGAGCGCGATGAGGACATCGTGGCTATCGCCAACCTGGCCGATCACGTGCTGGAGCTTGGCCGTTCCGTGGTGCCCAAGGCGCGCCGCGGGTCTATCTCGGTGTCTATCTCGGTTTCGGTGTTCATCCCCAAGGCGGCAACGCCCTTCCAGTGGTGCCCGCAGCTCGATTACGACGACGTCAAGCGCCGCCAGAAGCTGCTCATCACGAGCGTTCGTAACCGTGCCGTCCGCGTGCATTACCACGATGCCGAGACCTCGCTCATCGAGGCTGCGCTCTCCCGTGCCGGTCGCGATATGACGCCGGTCATCATCGATGCCTGGCGTGCGGGCTCGCGCTTCGACGCCTGGGTGGAGCACTTTTCGCTCGACAACTGGAAGGAGGCCGCTGCCAAAAACGGCATCGACCTCAACGAGCTCGTGCACCTGCCCTATGAGCTGGACTGGCGTCTGCCCTGGGAGCACGTGAGCCCCGGCTGCTCGCGCGGCTTCCTCGAGCGCGAATACCGCCGTTCGCTCGAGGGCGTCACGACGCCCGACTGCACCCGCACGTCGTGCACCGGTTGCGGAATCTGCCCCACGCTCCACGCCAAGAATGTATTGATAGGTGATCGCGCATGAGTGAGCGCCTGACCGACAGCCCCACGCTCTTTAGACTTCGTGTTCGCTATGGCAAACGCGATCGCCTTAAGTACCTGGGCCATCTCGAAGTAATCCATACCATTGAGCGCATCGTGCGCCGTGCGGGACTTCCCTATGCCGTCACGCAGGGCTTCTCTCCGCACATGCGCGTGGGCTTCTCTTCGGCGCTACCGGTGGGTACGTCGTCGACCTGCGAGTGGTATGACCTGTTTATGACCGAGTTCGTGGCGCTCGACGAGGCGTTTGGGCGCCTGGCTGCGGCCTCTCCGGCCGATCTGGCGCCCATCGAGGCGGCGTACATCGACGTGCGCACGCCGGCGCTCACGGCTCAGCTTACGCGTCTGTCGTACCGTATCGACTTGCACCTGGACCCCGAAGCCCCCGTGAGCGCCGACGAGGTGCGTCGTGCGATCGACACGCTGCGCGCGGGTCATGGTATTGACTATGCGCGCGGCAAAAAGAGCAAGCGCTTAGACCTTGACCACACACTGGTGGGCTATGAGATCACGGCGGGGGAGCGTCCGGACCATCTGGTGCTCATGCTCGACACCCATGCCGACAACGAGGGCTCCATGCGTCCGGAGATTTTGCTTTCTGCTGCTGATGTTTTGTTGCAGGGCTTGACCCCGGGCGTCGATGCACCTATTGTTTCCACCGGTATGCAAGACCTCGTGACCATCTGCTCCTACGATGTCGAGCGTCAGAATCAAGCATGCGAGGACGACGAGGGCCGACTCGTCAGCCCCATACCTGTGCGAACTTGTGGATTTGCTCCACATACTCGTTGACGGGGGTATTTTCGCCTGCTACTATATTCGGCTGTTGCACTAACTGATGCATGAAGGGCAAGTAAACATGTACGCAATCGTTAACACGGGCGGCAAGCAGTACAAGGTCGCCACCGACGATGTCATCACCGTCGAGAAGATCGAGGGCAATGAGGGCGACAAGGTCACCCTGCCGGTCATCTTCCTCAACGATGGTAAGAAGATCGTCACCGATCCCGACAAGCTGGCCAAGGCCAAGGTTACCGCTCAGATCGTTGAGCAGTTCAAGGGCGAGAAGCAGCTGGTCTTCAAGTTCCACAAGCGTAAGCGCTATCGTCGTCTGAAGGGTCACCGTCAGCAGCTCACCAAGCTGAAGATCGTGAAGGTCCAGGCTACGTCCCGCGCCAAGAAGGCTGTCAAGGCAGAGGCCGAGGCTGTTGCCGAGGCTCCCGTCGCCGAGTAGATTACACTCGTAACGAAAGAGTAGGTATACACAATGGCACACAAAAAAGGACTCGGTTCCTCCCGTAATGGCCGTGACTCCCGCGGTCAGCGCCTTGGCACGAAGCGCTATGCCGGCCAGACGGTAACCACGGGCACGATTCTCGTCCGTCAGCACGGCACGCACATCCACCCGGGTGAGAACGTTGGCCGTGGCAAGGACGACACGCTGTTCGCGCTGGTCGACGGTACCGTTGAGTTCCACAAGGGTATCAAGCACAGGGTCAGCGTACGCCCGCTCGCGAACGCGTAATTCACCCTTCATAGAGCACATATGTGGGAGGCACTTGAGTTTTAGGATTCAAGGGTCTCCCTCTTTTTGTAGGAGGCGATTCTGTTGTCACAGTTCACCGATATCAGCCGCATTAACGTGTGCGGCGGCGACGGCGGAGCCGGATGCATGTCGTTTAGGCGCGAGGCATTTGTCCCCAAGGGCGGCCCCGATGGCGGCGACGGCGGTCGTGGCGGCAATGTCGTCATCCAGGCCGATGCTCAGCTGTCTTCGTTGATCGATTACCGCTTTAAGCATCACTTCCGCGCCGAACGCGGCACGCACGGGCAGGGTGCCCGTCGTAACGGCAAGAGCGGCGAGGACCTGATCCTGAAGGTTCCCATGGGCACCGTGGTGCGCGAGCTCGACCCCGAGACGCAGACCCCGATGTTCGAGATTGCTGACCTGGTGCACGATGGCGAGCGCGTTGTCGTGGCGCCCGGCGGTGCCGGTGGCCTGGGCAACACGCACTTTGTGACGTCGGTGCGCCGCGCGCCCGCGTTCGCTCAGCTGGGCGAACCGGCCGAGGAGCACTGGATTGAGCTCGAGATGAAGCTTATGGCCGATGCCGCGCTCGTGGGCTTCCCCTCGGTGGGCAAGTCCTCGCTCATCGCGCGCATGAGTGCCGCCCGACCCAAGATCGCCGATTATCCGTTTACCACGCTCGTGCCCAATCTGGGCATGGTGCGTGCCGGTGAGTATTCTTACGTTGTTGCCGACGTTCCTGGTTTGATCGAGGGCGCGAGCGAGGGCAAGGGTCTGGGCCACCAGTTCCTGCGCCACATTGAGCGTACGGCCCTGATCATGCATGTCGTCGACATGACGGGCGGTTTTGAGGATCGCGACCCGGTTGAGGATTACCGCATCATCAACCGTGAGCTCGAGCAGTATGGCGCCGAGCTTTCGGAGCGTCCGCAGATTGTCGTCGCCAACAAGTGCGATGCGCCGGGCACGGCCGACAAGATTGCCGACCTCAAGCGCGCCGCGCTCGACGATGGACATATGTTCTTTGCCGTGTCCGCCGTGACGGGCGCCGGCCTCAACACGCTGATGCTTGCCGTGGGCGAGCAGGTGGCTAAGCTGCGTGCCGAGTTGGCGGTCTCCGCTGAGCCGGTCGATCTGCGCGACGAGGAGTGGGAGCGCCGCCGTCTGCAGCGCGAGAAGCGTTTCCGCATTGTCCAGGAGGAGCCTGGTGCCTTCCGTGTGGTTGGTCGCGCGATTGAGCGCATGGTCATCCAGACCGACTGGGAAAACGAGGAAGCTGTCATCTACCTGCAGCATAAGTTTGCGTGCATGGGTGTCGACGATGCGCTCGAGAAGGCCGGCTGCCGTGCGGGCGACGAGGTCCGCATTTGCCAGCGCGCCTTTGACTTTGAGGGCGCTGAGGACTTCTCGGAGTACGAGGACGCTGGCGAGGACGCTGGCGAGGACGTTGCCGTTGAGGCCCTTGACGTGACCGATGCTCCGGATGAGGGCGTCGAGGTTGTCGATGCGGCGGATGTCGCGGACGATGCCGAGACCTCGGAGGGCGAGTAAGCCATGTCGCTGCGCGGTGGAATCGGTTTGCCCGAGCTGCCCATAAAAGAGGGCAAAGAGTTTCGGCTTGGCATTATGGGCGGCACCTTCGACCCGATTCATTACGGGCACCTGGTGACTGCCGAGCAGGCGCGCGAGTCGCTCGACTTGGACGCTGTGCTCTTTATGCCGGCGGGCTCTCCCGCCTTTAAACTCGACAAGCCGGTGACGCCTGCCGAGGACCGTTATGCCATGACGGTCCTCGCCACCGCCGCGAACCCGGCCTTTTTGGCGAGCCGGTTCGAGATTGACCGTCCGGGCATAACCTATACGGCCGATACGCTTCATGCCCTTCGCGACTTTTACCCGCCGCAGGTAAAGCTCTACTTTATTACGGGCGCCGACGCGATTATCGATATTGTGACCTGGCATGATGCCGAGCGAATCGCTGAGCTTGCTACCTTTATTGCGGCGACGCGACCGGGTTTTGATATCGATACGGCGCGTGCCCGAATCAAAGAGTCGGGGCTGCCGTTCGATGTGCGCTATATTCAGATTCCGGCGCTGGCGATCAGCTCGACGAACATTCGTAAGCGAGTTGCCCGCGGCATGAGCGTGCGCTATCTTACGAGCGAGTCTGTGCTCGGCTACATTCGCAAGCGCAGGCTATATGCCGATTTGGGACAAGAAGATTTTGAGTGATGGGGGCTACGTTGTCGGTAGAGGATCAGTTTGAGGGCGATGAGCGCGCGCTGCTCAAGCGCATTCAAGAGCTGCTCGATGTTCGCATGAAAGATAAGCGCAAGCGCTATGTGCATTCGCTGGGTGTTGCCGAGACCGCACTTCATCTGGCCGAGGTCTACGGCGTTGACCGCTTTGATGCGGCTGCCGCCGGCTTAATTCACGATTGGGACAAGGTTCTTTCCGATGACGAGCTCGTGGCCCGCGCGCTTCACTATGGCATCAAGGTTGCCGGCTCTCCTTCCGCCGCGACGCCGCTTTTGCATGGCCCTGTTGCCGCCTATGAGCTTCCGCAGCTTTTCCCCGAGCTGTCGCCGGCTGTTTTCCAGGCTGTCGACCGTCACACCGTGGGTGCCTGCGACATGACGCCGCTCGATATGGTGGTCTTTGTGGCCGATGCCATCGAACCCAACCGCCATGGTGATTATGCCCACGCGCTGCGCAAGATGGTGGGGGAGTCGACGCTTGACGAGTTGTTCTTCTCCTGTTTTGCGCAGGGTCTGGTCTATGTGATCCAGTCCGGGCGCTATCTTTATCCCACGGCTATTACGATTTACAACCATTACGCCCAGCTGCGCTAGCTCGGGCTATCTAGAAAGAGGTATTCCATGGCCGACGAGACCATGACCGACGAGCAGATTCTTGAAGGTGTGGAGCACAAGAGTTTCGTTGCCACGTCCGACCGCACTGCCGCCTCGCTGTCCGCGAGCGGTGTCGCCGCCGAGGATGTCGCCCGCGCCGCCGCGCAGGCCGCCTACGACAAGAAAGGCGAGGACGTTCAAGTGCTCGACCTGACTGAGCTTTCCGATGTGTGCGACTACTTTGTCATCGCTACCGGCACCAACAACCGTCAGGTTGATTCGATCGTTGACGAGATCGAGGAGAAGGTCGCCGAGGCTTGCGGCGAGCATCCGTTCTCCATCGAGGGCCGTGAGCAGAAGACCTGGATGCTCATGGACTACGGTTCGGTTGTCGTCCACGTCTTCACTCCCGAAGCCCGCGACTTCTACCGCCTCGAGAAACTCTGGGGAGACGCTCCCCAGCTCCCCCTCAATCTCCTCTAGTAGCTCATTTGAGACGGGGGTTTTAGCTACCCTCACGCATATCGCCGGGCAGTTGCGGTTTTCCGCACCTGCCCGGCTTTCTTTTTGCCCAAAGGCGGTTAATCGTTGAAGCGGGATTGGCGGCCGAAGGATAGGGCGGTGTCGCCGAACTTGTCGCGGACGGCGTCAATTGCGACGGAGAGGTCGCGTCGGTCGCTGGATTGGGCCCCGCGGTCATCGACTTCGCAGAACAGGTCGGTTTGGATACCGCCTTGGTGGTTGAAGTCGCTCATGCCGATACCTGCCAGACGCACGTGCATGCCTTCTTGCCAGATATTGTCGAGCAGCTCGAGCGCCACGGCAACAAAGATATTCTCGTCGTCGGTGGGGTGGGGAAGCCGCCGCTGCGCCGTTCGCCCGCTTCCATACGAATACTTGAGCTTGAGCGTCACCGTGGCGCCCGTTAGTCCCTGACGGCGCAGGCGGCGTCCCACTGACTCTCCCAACAACGCAATCGCCGCTTCGATGTCCCCACGCTCAGTCAAATCTTTCGCAAAGGTGCGCTCATTGCTCACCGATTTAACCTCGCGTTCCTCGTCCAGACTCGTGACTTCGGAAACCTCGAGTCCCAGCGCACGCTGGCGCATGCGTTCGCCGTTGACACCAAAAATAGAGGCCAAGGTGGATTCCGGTGCACGTGACAGCTCGCCGAGCGTGTAGATGCGCATGCGGCGCAGTCGCTCCTCGGCCGAGCGCCCGATGCCGCTCATGGCAGATACCGGCAGCGCGGCCAAAAAGCGCTGCTCGGTTCCGGGGCGCACGATGGTCAGCCCAAACGGCTTATCCCGCTCGCTTGCGATCTTTGCGACCGTCTTGTTGCAGCCCACGCCAATGGAGCAGGTCACTCCCAGCGCTGCCACGCGGTCGCTTATGCGCCGCGCAACCAGCAGCGGGTCTTCGGG
>OKSB01001367.1_pt1 | contig 24345 bp, 20 predicted proteins | sample 1601171 | NCBI WGS metagenome assembly OKSB01 (sample SAMEA3541496, study PRJEB24748) | human gut metagenome | biome: human gut; feature: human-associated habitat; material: faeces | place: China | collected 2012 | reverse complement strand
CGAAGGATTCGCAGGATAAAATGGTGTTAACCATTTTATCGAGAAATAGTATGACGGGGGACGTCAGGGTAATATTTGCTTGAAGGGAGCGATTTTTTGAAACGAAAGCAGAAGGAAACCGGAGGCGTTGCGGCGGTGTGCCAGCTTCGCACCGGGAACACCCACCCCTTTGGGGTGATGAAGGGGTTTACGCCTCTGGGCGCCGGGGAGGAGCGGATTTACCGGGAGATGCGGGAAGCCATTCCGGTGCTGGACGCCGCGGTCGCGAAAATGGTGCGGCTGTGCGGCGGGTTTGAGGTCCGGTGCCGGGACCGTGAGGCACAGCACCGGCTCAATGGTTTTTTGCAGATGATGCCCTGCGGCCGGGGACAGATGGGCATTGAAAGCTTTTTGAGCGGGTATCTGGACAGCCTGCTGACCTATGGCCGGGCGGTGGGCGAACTGGTGATCGCCGGTGGAAAACTGCGGGCGGTATGTTGGGGAGACGTGACGGCGCTGGAAGCGCAGGAGGGGGAAAATCCTCTGGAAACGGTGCTGTGGGGCACCGATGAGCATGGTTTGCTGCGGCCGCTCCCTTATCAGCAGCTCCTGTTGTTCACCACGATGAATCCCGAGCCGGCACACCCTTATGGAGTGAGCATGTTCCGGGGGATGCCGTTCCTCGCGGACATTCTTCTGAAAATTTACAACACCATCGGCGTTAACTGGGAACGCGCCGGGAACATCCGTTACAGCGTCATCTGCAAGGGCGGCGAAAACCTCGACCCGGTGACGGCGCAGGAGCGAGGGAAAGCCGTGGCGGCGGAATGGAGCCGGGCCATGGAGGACAACAAAAACGGCACGGTGCGGGATTTCGTGGCCGTGGGGGATGTGGAAATCAAGGTCATCGGCGGGGAAGCGCCGATTCTGGATTCCGAGACCCCGGTGCGGCAGATCCTGGAGCAGCTGGTGGCAAAAACCGGGCTGCCGCCCTTTTTGCTGGGGCTGAACTGGAGCACCACCGAGCGGATGAGTACCCAGCAGGCGGATCTGCTGACCTCGGAACTGTGGGCGCTGCGGCGGACGGTGGAGCCTGCCATGCGGAAGATCTGTCAGACCTATCTTGCGCTGGAAGGGCTGGACAACCGGGTGGAGATCGAGTGGGACGACATCAGCTTGCAGGATATCACGCAGGAGGCGCAGGCGGCGCTTTACCGGGCGCAGGCGGAAAAGTGTCTGGCGGATGTGTCCCAAAATGAAAATTCTTGAATGGAGGAACCGGCATGGAAATCAACAAGGCGGCACAGGCCGCAAGCAGCGGCGCACCTACGGCGGTACAGCTGGAAGCCATCAACAATCTGGCTAAGGCACATCTGACGGCGGAGCAGGTTTACGTGTTCTCCCTGCGGCTGTGCGACGATCAGGTAGACCGGGACTTTGAGCGCTTCGACAGCGCCGCACTCCCCGGACTTGCCAAGCTGTTTATCGGCAAGACGGGGATCGTTGACCATAAGTGGAGCAGCGACAAGCAGGTGGCGCGTATCTTCCAGACCGAGGTGGTGCGGGAGGACGGCACGGAATTCATCAAAGCATGGGCGTACATCCGGCGGGGGGATGCCAACGACGAGATCATCGCCGACATTGAGGCGGGAATCAAAAAGGAGGTATCCGTGGGGTGCGCCATGGGGCGCTCCGTATGCTCTATCTGCGGGAGCGACTACGGTTCCTGCGGGCATCGGAAGGGCGAGAGCTATGACGGACAGGTCTGCTGCGCCATTTTACAGGAGCCGATGGACGCCTATGAGTTTTCCTTTGTGGCCGTCCCGGCACAGCGGGAGGCCGGGGTGCTGAAGGGGCTGGGCTGCGGAAAGCCCAAGCTCAAGGAGCTGGCCGATGAATTCGGCGCGCAGGCGGAATACCGGGCGCTGTATCAGCAGGCAGAGCTGGGGAAGCGCTACCAGAAGGAACTGGAGGACAGCATTGTGCGTCTGGGGCTGTCGCTGGAGCTGGGCGTGGAAGCGCCGGTGCTGCGGAGCATCGCCAGAACCGCCGCGGCGGAAGACCTGATCAAGCTCAAGTCGGCGCTGGAAGAGCGGCTGGCGGAGAGTATGCCGCTTACGACCCAGCTGGGCGGCTGCCGGGGGAAAGAGGAAAAAGTGGAAAGCGGATTTTTGATTTAGGGATTTTACGGGGCTTCGGGGCGGCGCGGGGCTTTACGTGAATGACACTGCCGCAATACATCATAGGTTCTCCGGCGAAGGCCGGCAGCCATAAATTTACTTGGGAGGATATCAAATGGGTTATGACAATCTGAAACTGGAAAAGGGTATGTACCGGCAGGAGGGTATGAACTTTACGCAGGTGCTGGAATCTCTGGACCCCAGTGAAAACTACCGGGGCACCGCGCTGGAGGGCACCGACGCCTTTCAGCGGCAGCTGAAGCGCTTCGGCATCCGCGCCAAGGGGGCGGGTTCTTCCCCCGTGGAGAAGTTTTTCCGCACCATGGACTCCGCCGTGCTGTTTCCTGAGTACATCGCCCGCACCGTCCGGCAGGGCATGGAGGAAAACGACATTCTGCCTGCCATCACCGCTACCACCACCGTCATCGACGCCATGGACTACCGCTCCATCTACTCCATCCCCACCGACGCGGACAAGGAGCTGAAGGACGTGATGGAGGGTGCGTCCATCCCCGAGACAGCGGTGAAGACCAAGGAGCATCTGGTGCAACTGAGCAAGCGGGGCAGAATGCTGGTGGCGTCCTATGAGGCCATCCGCTTCCAGAAGCTGGATCTGTTCGGCGTGATGCTGCGTCAGATCGGCGCACACATCCAGAAGCAGCAGCTGGCCGACGCGGTGAATGTGCTGATCTCCGGCGACGGCAACGACAACGCCGCTACCCAGTACACCATCGGCACCAGCCCCATTTCCGGCACCAAGGGCACCCTCGACTACGACCAGCTGGTGGAGTTCTGGGGACAGTTTGACCCCTACACAATGAACACCATCCTCTGCTCCACCGCAACCATGACCGATATGCTGAAAATCTCCGAATTGCAGAATCCCCTCACCGGGCTGAATTTCCAGGGAACCGGCAAGCTCAGCACCCCTCTGGGCGCGCAGCTGCACCGCACCTCTGCCGTGTCCGACGGCGTGATCATCGGTCTGGACAACCGCTACGCGCTGGAGCTGGTTCGTGCCGGCGACGTGCTGGTGGAGTACGACAAGCTCATCGACCGGCAGCTGGAGCGGGCGGCCATCACCTCCATTTCCGGCTTCGGCAAGATCTGTGACGGCGCGTCCCTCGTGCTGAACGTATGACGCTGACGGAACAGGTTTTTGCTCAGGCGGCGCTGCTGGCGGGGGAACTGGACGGGCGGCAGACGAATCTGCTGCGGCTGCTGTGCGGCGCGTCCGCTTCCTCCCTGACGGCGCGGCTGCGGGAGGGATTAACGCCGGAGGACTGCAAGGCGGATTTCATCGCCGCGGCCAGTCTGCTGGCGCTGGCGCAGCTGAACGGCGTGGACGACGACGCGCAGGTGGAGGAGTTCAAGGCCGGTGATCTGACGGTGAAGCAGGGAAGCAAGAATCGGGACGCGGCGTCCCAGTGCTTGCAGCGTCAGGCAGAGCTGATGATCGCGCCCTATCTGAAAGACGGTTTTTCCTTCCGGGGGGTCTGACATGCGGAGAATGGTTGAGAAAATCATTGCTCAGTACGGTACGGATATGCGGCTTGCCAGCGGCACTGAGACGAAAACCGTCCGGGCTTTCTTCCGGGCGGTGAACGCCAAAAGCTGGCAGAGCATGGAAAGCGAGGCGACGCTCCTGGGAGAGATCTCCCGGGGGCAGTACGCCTACATCGGCCCCGTCGGCGCGCAGGTGCGGGAGGGGGATACGCTGACCCTTGGGGATAAGACGTATCTGTTCCGGCGGGCGGAGCTTTATTACTACCGCAATCAGCCGGTCTACCAGTGGGGGCTGTGCGTGGAGAAGGGTGTGAACGATACTTGGGCATCTCAATCCTAGAGCTGGTGCTGCGGCGGCTGCGGGAAGCAAAGTTCACGGCGGACGTGGCTTTCCCCGGGCAGAAATTTCCGCAGATCACGAAGCCTGTGGCGGCGGTCCACATTGAGAAGGTGGACAGAGCAAACATGGCGGTGACGGTGGAGGTCAACATCATCTGCCCCGCCGCCATGGGCGGCACCGCCTGTGAGGTGGAGGCTCTGCGGGCAACGGAAATTCTGCGCTGGTCGGGGGGCGTGTGCATACAGAACGGGTGCACCTACGACGGGATCAGTCAGGTGTACGTGGTGGCGATACTGGCGACCTTCACCTGTGTGACGGAGGCCAGCAAGTGCAGCCTCGGCCCCGGGTTCCGGGCGTACATCAACGACATCGTTCAGCCCAACGCCATCGCCTTTTCCGAGGAAGAGGTGTCGGGGGTTCAGGCGGAGTATGTTACCGGCGAGTCGGCTCCGGCGGGGGCCAGTCAGGGAAGCAGCCTGTGGTACATCCAGCTGGAAGAGCTGTTCCCCGCCGGTACGCCGGAAAAGGCGGAGCCGGTGGGCGCGTTTACGCTGGAGATCTCCACGGACGTCAAGACGGAGCTGTATTATCACTGCCGGTGGACATCCGTCAAGCGGGAATTTTCCAGAGAGGGGCTGCGGAAGACCCGGAAGGGCATCGCCATGCTGCGGCAGGAGCAGGAGGACGAGTAAATGGACAAGCTCAAGTACAAGACCTTTGTCTGGCCCCACAATCCCACGGTGTACAAGGAGGAATATCTCCGGGAACCCCAATACTGCAAGGGGGACGATGGGGAATACTACTTTGACGCCATGGGAGAGGAAAAGCTGACCATCACCGGCACCGGGGCATTCTTCGGCGACGACGCCTTTGTCCAGTTCAAGAAGCTGGCGAAGCTTTTTAAGGAGACGACGCCGGGGAATCTGGAGCATCCCATCTGGGGTATCCGGTACTGCTACCTTACCGGGCTGGAAATGACGCAGGAGCCGAAGGACAACTACGTCAGCTACCGTTTTACCTTCACCGGCGCGCAGACAAACGGCGTGGTGCCGAGGTAACGGCAAAAGACGCTTTACGGTAAAAATCCCACGCGGCCTTGCGGCTGCGTGGGATTTTTGTTTGCTCGGAAGATTCTGATTATTCCAGCTCAAACGCGCCGGTGTAGAGCTGATAGTAGGTGCCCTTCTGGGCGATCAGGTCTTCGTGGGTGCCGCGCTCGATGATGCGGCCATGGTCGAGAACCATGATGCAATCGGAGTTCATGACCGTGCTCAGACGGTGGGCAATCACAAAGGTGGTGCGTCCCTTCATCAGGGCGTCCATGCCGTCCTGCACCAGCTTTTCCGTGCGGGTGTCGATGGAGGAAGTTGCCTCGTCCAGAATCATGACGGGAGGATCGGCCACGGCCGCCCGGGCAATGGCGATCAGCTGCCGCTGACCCTGGGACAGACTGGCTCCGTTGCCCGTGAGCATGGTGTTGTAGCCGTCGGGCAGGCGGGTGATGAAGTCGTGGGCGTTTGCCAGCTTCGCCGCGTGGATGCACTCTTCGTCAGTGGCATCCAGCTTGCCGTAGCGAATGTTGTCCATCACTGTGCCGGTGAACAGGTTGGTGTCCTGTAAGACGATGCCGAGAGAGCGGCGCAGGTCGGGCTTGCGGATCTTGTTGATGTTGATGTTGTCGTAGCGAATTTTGCCGTCGTCAATGTCGTAGAAGCGGTTGATGAGGTTGGTGATGGTGGTCTTGCCCGCGCCGGTGGCGCCGACAAAGGCGATCTTCTGGCCGGGCTTGGCGTACAGAGTCACATCGTGCAGCACCAGCTTCTCGGGGACGTAGCCAAAGTCTACGTTGGTCATGGTGATGTCGCCCTTCAGCTCGGTATAGGTGACGGTGCCGTCCGCCTTGTGGGGGTGCTTCCATGCCCAGTGGCCGGTATGTTCCGGAGTCTCGGTGATATTGCCGTTTTCGTCAATTTTGGCGTTGACCAGCTGGACATAGCCGTCGTCCGTCTCCGGCTTCTCGTCCATCAGCTCGAAGATGCGCTCCGCACCGGCCAGCGCCATGACGATGGCGTTGATCTGGTTGGAGACCTGACTGATGGGCATGTTGAAAGAACGGGACAGGAGCATGAAGCTCATCAGGCTGCCAAGGGACAGCATATTGCCGCCGGACAGCACGCACAGCGCACCGCCCACGATGGCCAGAATGGCATACTGGACGTAGCCAAGGTTGTTGTTGATGGGACCCATCATGTTGGACAGGGTTCCGGCGATGCGGGCATTGCGGCACAGCTCCTCGTTGAGCTTGTCGAACTGCTCCTTGCAGGCTTCTTCGTGGATGAAGACCTTGACCACCTTCTGACCGTTGACCATTTCCTCTACGTAGCCGTTCAGCGCGCCCAGAGCCTGCTGCTGACCGACAAAGTATTTGGCGGATTTGCCCGCCACCTTCATGGTGACGAAGACGATGCCGGTGACGGTAAAGAGCATCACGATGGTCAGCAGCCAGGAGGTTTGCAGCATTCCCACAAAGACCACCACAATGGTCACCAGGGAGGAGGCGCACTGGGGGATGGACTGGGAGATCATCTGCCGCAGGGTGTCGATGTCGCTGGTATAGCGGGACATGATGTTGCCGGCGGTGTTGGTGTCAAAATACCGCAGAGGAAGGGTCTGCATATGGGAGAACATTTCGTCCCGGATGTGCTTCTGGGTACCCTGACTGACCTTGACCATCAGGAACATGAACAGGAAGGACGAGATCATGCCCACCGCAAAGATGCAGGCAAGCTTGCTGAGATATCCCCACAGGGAAGAAAAATCCGTAGAGCCATCCCGCACCATAGGCAGGATATAGCTGTCCACCAGTGTGCCGAGGGAGCGGCTGCCGGCGGTCTGGGCGACGGCGTTGGCGATGATGCACAGCAGCACCACGCCCAGAGTGGGAAGATAGGGCTTCATGTAGCCCAGCAGCCGCAGCAGGGTCTTCCTGGGGTTCTTGGCTTTGCGGCCGTCGCCGCGCATTCTGACAGGAGGCATTATTCTTCCCCTCCTTTCTGCTGGGAGTAGTAGACTTCCTGATAAATTTTCGACGAGGCCAGCAGGGATTCATGGGTGCCTACGTCTTTCACCATGCCGTTGTCCAGCACGACGATGATGTCCGCGTCCTGCACGGAGGCGATCCGCTGGGCGATGATGAGCTTGGTGGTGCCGGGAATTTCCTCCCGGAACGCCTGACGGATCATGGCGTCGGTACGGGTGTCCACAGCGGAGGTGGAGTCGTCCAGAATGAGGATCTTGGGCTTTTTCAGCAGCGCACGGGCGATGCAAAGACGCTGCTTCTGACCGCCGGAGACGTTGGTGCCGCCCTGCTCAATGTGGGTGTCGTAGCCGTTGGGGAAGCTCCGGATGAACTCGTCGGCGCAGGCCAGACGGCAGGCGTGAACCAATTCCTCGTCGGTGGCGTTGGGGTTGCCCCAGCGGAGGTTTTCCTTGATGGTGCCGGAGAACAGCTCGTTCTTTTGCAGCACCATGGCCACGTTGTCACGAAGTACCTCAAGATCGTACTTCCGGACGTCGATGCCGCCCACTTTCAAGGTGCCCTCGCTGACGTCGTACAGGCGGGGGATCAGCTGTACCAAGGTCGTTTTGCTGGAACCGGTGCCGCCCAGAATGCCGACCGTCGCGCCGGAGGGGATGTGCAGGTTCACTTCCTTCAGCGCCCGGTGTTTGGCAGTGGCGGAATAGCGGAAGCTCACGTTCTCAAAGTCGATGGAGCCGTCGGGAACCTCCATGACGGCGTTTTCCGTGGGGGAGGTCAGGTTCGGCTGCTCGGTGAGGATCTCATAGCACCGCTTCAGAGGGGCGCGGCTCATGGTCAGCATGACGGCGACCATGGACAGCATCATGAGAGACGAGAGAATCTGGCTGGTGTAGGTGAACATGGAGCTGAGCTGGCCGGTGGTGAGGCCGAGATTGGGGTTGTTGCCGGAGGCAATGACAAGGTGCGCGCCGATCCACGAAATGGCCAGCATACAGCCGTAGACGCACAGCTGCATAATGGGGTTCGCCAGAGACATGATGCGCTCGGCCTTGCAGAAGTCCTTATAAATGGTGCCGGACACGGAGGTGAATTTCTCGGTCTCCCGGTCTTCCCGGACGAAGGATTTGACCACCCGGATGCCGTGAACGTTCTCCTGCACCACGTTGTTCATTTTGTCGTAGGTGCGGAAGACCCGGTCAAAAATCCGGAACACCTTGGGGATCAGGCAAAGCAGGGCGCAGATCAGAATGGGCAGTGCCACGCAGTACACGAGGCTCAGCCGCACGCTGATGCCCATGGCGGAAACCAGCGCCAGAATCAGCATCATGGGGCAGCGGATGGCCATACGGATCATCATCTGGAAGGTGTTCTGCAATGTCGCCACGTCGGAGGTCAGCCTGGTGACGATGGAAGCAGTGGAAAATTTGTCGATATTGGAAAAGCTGAAATCCTGCACCTGATGGTACATATCGTGGCGCAGGTTCTTGGCGAAGCCGGTGCCGGCCTTGGACGCAAAGGCGGCGGACAGAACGCCGAAGGACAGCGACGCCAGAGCGCACAGCACCAGAATGCCGGACTTGGCGGCGACGACCTGCATATCCTGCATTTTGATGCCATAGTCATACAGGTCGGCCATGACCAGAGGGATGAGAACCTCCATGGCGACCTCGCCGACCATGCACAGCGGGCTGAGCAGGGCCGCCCACTTATATTCCCGGATGCACCGGGCGAGTCTTCTTATCATGTATCAGATTCCTCCTTGATTTTACGGATACAGGCGCTTGCGCCCATGTTGTCGATGGCACGCAGGAGCATGGAAGTGAACAGCTCCCGTTCCTCCGGGGAAAAGCCTGCCACCACCTGAGCTTCGTTGTCGAGAATGACCCGGTTCATGGTCTCGTGAAGCTCGTCTCCCTTGGGCAGCACATAGATGCGCTTGCAGCGGCGGTCGGTTTCGTCCGGCCGAAGCTCGATGAAGTCCTTCTTTTCCAGCCGGGACAGCAGCCCCGAAACGGTGGGGTGGCTCAGATGAAAGGTTTCCTCAATGTCCCGGGAGCAGGGCGGCTGAGACCGCTGCGCGAGGTAGCCCATGATATGCCCCTGAGCGGACGTCAGATCCATGGATGCCAGCGCGTTATCCATGGATGCCTTCATGCAGCCGCTGAGAACCTTCAATAGATACCCATAGTGATGTGTCAGGATGATCACCACCTTGTCAATAATATGTAGCGTGCTACATATTAGCATATCACTTTTCAAATTGCAAGAGGGTCATAAAAAGTTTACAATCGGGGAGTACAGGGCGCAAAACCGCCGGGATTTTTGCAATCCCGGCGGTGAATCATTATGGACGGAAGCCTTCAAAAATAGACAGCCAGCCTTCTTTCAGGGCGGTGTCGTGGTCTTCTTTGCTCCGCAGCGTCCAGCTGACGCCCTGAACCTGCCACAGCTTGCGGCAGAGCCAGTTGCTTGGCGTGCTGTTCCGGTCGGCGAATTTATAGGCGATAAAATCGGGGCGGGACAGGAAGTTTGCAAGGTTGTGGGTCAGCAAAAATTTCAGCGTGTCCGAAAGATCGGTGCGATCCCGGAAGAAATTCTCCGAAAGCTGCCCGCGAATGATGTCCGGACGGTTTTTCCGCAGCCACACGATGCACCGGGGGTCAAAGGACTCGATGCAGAATACGCCCTTGTACCCCTCCAGCATCTTGCAGGCCGTTTCGGCGAGCTTTGCGTGATTGCCGTCCTCCGGCTTCAGCTCAATGATGAGGGGAACCTTCCCGTCTACCAGCGTCAGGACGTCCGCAAACTGGGGGATGGTGTCTTCCGTGTTTTCCAGACGGTAGTTTTTCAGGTCTTGCGTATACAGGTCTTCGATGCGCCCGGCCTGCCCGGTGGTTCGGTTGAGCAGGGAGTCGTGCATCACACCGAGATTGCCGTCCTTGAGCAGATGCAGGTCAAACTCCATGCCGTAGCCGTTCTCCACGGCCAGACGGAAGGCGGTCATGGAGTTTTCGGCGGCACCGTCGCCGTGAAGGCCGCGGTGGGCATAGTTCCAGCCCCGCAGTTCCTTCATGCCCGGGTGGCTGCTCCGTCCCTGAACGGCCAGCACCCACAGCAGCGCGAGGATCAGTACAATAATAAGCAGCGTCATAATTGTCCCTCCAATGCATCAATCGTCCACATCAAAGGCTTCCAGCCCCTTCTTCGCTTCCACCTTGTTATCGCCATGCTTCACAAAGCCCATGGTGACAAAGGACGCGAACACGAAAATGGCGGCGTAGGGGAACAGGGTCTTATAGTCCACATGCTCCAGCAGCCAGCCCGCCACAATGGGGGTCATGATCTGGGCGGACATGGAGAAGGTATAGTACAGTCCCGTAAACTTGCCCACCTCGCTGCCGCTGCACATTTCCACCACCATGGGCAGACTGTTGACGTTGATGGCCGCCCATGCCATGCCCACCAGAACGAACAGGCCGTACAGCATGGGGCTGAAGGAATCGGACAGCATGGTATAGATGAACGCGGCAAAGAAGCTGCCTGCCAGCAGCAGCGTACCGAAGCGGATGGTCTTCCGGCGGCCGACCTTGCTGGCCACATTGCCCACCGGGATGTAGCTGAGGATGGCACCGGCGGTGGCGATGGTCAGGCAGGTGTTGGCCTGAGCCAGCGTCATGTGCCAGGTGCGGCCGGCGTAGACGGAGAACCAGGTGGTGACACCGTTATAGCCGATGAACCACAGGGCGATGGAGGCAAGCAGGAAGCCAAGGCTTCGCTTGACGTCCTTGGGCAGGGTTTCGCCGTTCTCCGTGACCTGGGTCAGGTTGTCCTCGGGATGGGCGTCCTCATAGCGCTTCTGTTCCGCCACCAGCTTGGGTTCGTCCACGCACAGCAGAATGACGGCAAGGGCGGCCAGCATGATGCCACCCACGATGGCGAACAGGGGCAGGTAGGAAACGTACACATCCGCGGTTGTTTTGTACAGAAATGTGGTAATAATCAGGTAAATGATGCCGCCCAGGGCGCCCATCAGGTTGATGATGGCGTTGGCCTTGGAGCGCAGGGGCTTTGGGGTGACGTCGGGCATCAGCGCCACGGCGGGGCTGCGGTAAGTACCCATGGCGGTCAGCAGGATTCCCAGACCGATGATAAAGCACACCTGTTTCCAGGCATCTGGGGAAGCGTGGAAGCTGTCGGTGAGAATGGGCAGCGCCATCATCACCGCGACGGCCGCGAGGGTGCCGAAGAGAATGTAGGGACGGCGGCGGCCAAGGCGGGAGGTGCATTTATCGGACAGTCCGCCGAACAGTGGCAGCAGGAACAGGGCGAGGATATTGTCCGCCGCCATGATCATGCCGGAAACGCTTTCTCCCATGCCGAAGGTTTCCGTGAGTATCTTGGGGATCAGGTTGTCGTACATCTGCCAGAAGGCGCAGATGGACAGAAACGCGAAACCGACCAGTACGGTGCGCTTGGTGTTGAGCTTCATTGAGGAGCCTCCGTTCCCATGTAGATATAACCGTATTATATCTGTTCTTTTGGGAGAAGTCCAGACCTTCTTGTCTAAAGAAAGCAAAAAGCGGGTAAAATAGGCGTCAAGTCCTATTTCCGGCGCAGCACAGAATTGTGTGAATGAATCGTAAATTTTCAGCCTGAATTTACCAAAGGCAGAGAAAACGACTTGCGCATTTTCCCGGGAATGGTATAATAGACAAAAGGGAATACCACAGGATAATCGAGGTTATCGACATGAAAAAGATGCTGTTTATCATGAATCCATTTGCCGGGGTGAAACGGGCGAACCGGCATCTGGCTGACATTTTGCTGACATTTACACAGGCGGGCTATGAGGTCATCACCCACATGACGCTGGGGCGGGGAGACGCCACCGCCGTCGCCCGGGAGAAGGGCAAAGATGTTGATCTGGTGGTCTGCTGCGGCGGCGACGGGACGCTGAACGAGACCATTACCGGCCTGCTCAGCGCCGGGGCGGACACCCCCATCGGCTATATCCCCGCCGGTTCCACCAACGACTTTGCTTCCAGCCTGAAGCTGCCCACCAACATTCTCAAGGCCGCCCAGACCATCGTGGAGGGCGAGCCGGTGAGCTACGACGTAGGGCGGTTCGGCGGCCGGTATTTTTCCTATGTTGCCTCCTTCGGTGCGTTTACCAGGTCCAGCTATGCCACACCCCAGAATGTCAAAAACGCACTGGGGCACACCGCCTATGTTCTCAGCGGCATTACGGAGCTGTCCCAGATTCGCAACGAGCATGTGAAAATGGAGATCGACGGGCAGACGGTGGAGGGGGACTTCCTCTTCGGCGCCATCTGCAATTCCACCTCCGTGGGCGGCATTCTGACGCTGGATCCCAAGCAGGTGGACATGGGCGACGGTCTGTTTGAAATTCTGCTGGTTCGCGCGCCGGAGAATCTGGGGGAAATCCATGAGTGCATCCAGGCGCTGCAAAGCCAGAAGTACAACTGCGCCATGCTCACGTTCCGCAGCGCCCAAAAGGTGCGGATCTTTGCCGACCCGGAAATGCCATGGACGCTGGACGGAGAAAAAGAAGACGGCCACGAGACGGTGGAGGTGGAGAATCTGCACCACGCCATCCGGCTGATGCAGAAGAAGGATGAGGATGCTTAACACCACATTGTGCTATGTCACCCGGGGCAGTCAGGTGCTGATGCTCCACCGGGTAAAAAAGAAAGCCGACATCAACAAGGACAAGTGGATCGGCATCGGCGGAAAATTCGAGGGGGAGGAATCCCCGGACGAATGCCTTCTGCGGGAAGCGAAGGAGGAGACCGGTCTGACCCTGACCTCATGGCAGTGCCGTGGCGTGGTAACATTCCTGAACGACACCTGCGAGGGCGAATACATGTACCTGTTCACCGCCGATGGCTTTGAAGGGAAAATGACCCAATGCGACGAGGGCGACCTGCAATGGGTAGAGCGGGAATTCCTGAACGCCCTGCCCAAGTGGGAGGGCGACCAGATTTTTCTGGATTTGCTGTGGCAGAACGCACCCTTCTTCCTGCTGACCCTGCGCTACCACGGGGACGCCCTAGTGGAAGCGATACTGAACGGGGAAAAGATACGCTGAGACTTGAGCCGACAGACGCGCGTCTGTCGGCTTAATATCCCTTAAAGCCTCACAGAGGAAAGCCGCCCGCAGGCGGTAAAATAAATTCGGAATCATTTTGCGTCAGGGCGTGTATCTGGGGCGAGATTTGTCAAGGGCATTTTTGCTATTCGTCGCACCTAAGCGAAAGATGATTTGCAATGCAGTATCGTTTTGTTACATTTAATTTAGGGCAGCACCGCACAATTCGGCAAGAAGTCTCAGACAGGATTTTTGTTCCAATTCAAAGTTCCGAAAATGGAGGAATACTGTATGTATTTCCCATTTTCGGAACTGCGGAAGTGGAGCAAAAAGACGGCTGAGACTCGCAGACGCAATTGCGCGGTGTTGCCTTAGAAATTATTTCCATTCTACAAGGAATGAGTTCTGCTTTCATGAAATAATGTCCTCGCTCGATTTTTTCTTCATACTCAGTATCCTATCCGCAGTTTTACGCCGACCTACCCTGTGGATTGATTCAAAATTTATTTTGGAGATTGACATTTGATATGTTTTACAGCTAAAATATTAATATGGTAAATAGTGGGCGGTATAGCCGCCAGTCATGACTTTTGCGATGCAGCGTATGAAACCATTTGGTTTGAATGCGGTTTTAGAGCAGCATCCGGACAAAGAATTGCAGCTGTACACTATTAAGGAAGGGTGACTTTTTATGGCAAAAACTCGTAGCTGGTTCAGAAACGGTTTCCTGATTCTGGCATTACTCTCCGTTGCGTTGATAGTCCCAGTTGTGTGCTTTGCAGCGGAGAGCGAAATTTCACTGCTTGATGAGTCTCAAACTGAATACAAACTTACATATGACAGCGGCGAATTTGCTGTCTCCAGTACGGGCACCCTGCAGCTGCACATCATTCAGACAGCAGATGGGGAAGATATAAGCGATCGTGTGATTTGGCTGTCCAGTGCACCAAATATTGCAGCGATTGATAAAAACGGTCTGGTTTCAGGTAAAAAAGTTGGGGAAGCGGAGATTTCCTGCCTTTCGCTGGATGGAAAGACGACCTTTGTAAAAGCTTCCATTAAAGTTGTAGCGGGGGTCGAAAGCGCCGCTCTTTCTGACAGCAAACTTACCTTGCTTCTTGGGGCGGGTAATGAAAAGGCAGCTGCTGCGTTATCGTACACGGTGCAGCCTGAAAACGCATATTTCCAGGGGGCAACATGGATCTCCTCAGATGAAAGCGTAGCAATCGTTGACGCGAGCGGCAAAGTTAACGCCGTAGGCGCAGGAACATGTCTCATTTCCGCAATATCTGAAGACAGCGGCTTTTCAACGCCTGTCAGCTGCGAAATAACTGTGCTGCAGGCTGTTTCGCAAATCAGCATTTCTGCGGAGGGTATCCTGTGGACCGGGTCAACGCAAAAAATCGTTCCCGTCATTTCCCCGGAAGATGCATCTGTGCAGAACGTGCTGTGGGAGTCCTCTGACCCGTCAGTCGCAACTGTTGACGCAAGTGGAAATGTACGGGGTCTGACTGTGGGCACTGCGACGATCAAATGTATTTCCACCGATGGAAGCGGTGCGTTTGGAGAGTGTGCCGTTCGGGTAGAGGCCAAAACACAGAGCATCGATTTTATCGAAAAAACAGTTCCATTGCTGATCGGGGCGGGAGAAGACCATTCAACTATGGTGCTCACCCTCTCTACCACGCCCGCTGACGCATATTATCAGACGGCAACATGGACATCCTCTGATGAAAATGTGGTAACAGTCGATGCGCAGGGCAGACTCCAGGCTGTAAGCGAGGGGTGTGCGCAAATAACCGCGGTTTCGGATGATCCGGACTGCAAAACGGCCGCGAAATGCAATGTTGTAGTTTCAAAAGCGGTCCAAAGCATCGTATTGGACGAAGTTGAGCAGACTGCATATACCGCCGCGACCGTTAAACTGCATGCGGATGTTGGACCGGACGATGCTGCAAACAAGAGGGTTATCTGGGAAACTTCTGACCCTTCCATTGCAGCTGTAGACGCAAACGGAAATGTGCGCTGCCTCTCTGTTGGGACCTGCAGCATCACGTGCACTGCTGCGGACGGAAGCGGCGTTGCGTCAACGTGCGAATTGAACATCATTGCAAAGGTTGCCGGGCTGTCCCTTTCTGAGAAAAATGTAACGCTCCTGATCGGAGCAGGCGATGAAAAATTAAGCACACAGCTTTCCTGTACGGTTATTCCAACGGATGCGTTATACCAGAATGTTGTTTGGGCATCCTGCGATGAGAGTATCGTCACGGTTGACCCTGATGGGACGCTCCATGCTGTTGGAATTGGCAAAGCAGTTGTCTCTGCTACGTCTGAAGATCCGGAATATACAACTCCGGCAGTCTGTAATGTAACTGTCGATCAGGCGGTAATGATTCTTGCGCTTGATGAACATGATGCAACCATTTACACCGGTGACGCATTAAAGCTCTGTGCAGATGTATCACCAGATTCAGCTACAAACAAGGGGCTGCTTTGGATGTCCAGCGATCCGGATGTCGCGGCTGTAGATACAAATGGCAATGTCAAGGGACTTTCCGTGGGCAGTGCGGAAATTGTGTGCATGGCAGCAGACGGCAGCGAAGTAACAGACAAGTGTACAGTAACCGTGCGTGCTAAGGTCAAAGGGGTAAAACTGAACCAGTCAAACCTCCAACTGGCTGTTGGAAACGGAGATAAAGCAGCAACTGGGCATATTGGGTTCGCCATACAGCCCGAGGACGCGTACATTCAGACCGTCACATGGATGTCTTCTGACGAAAGCATTGTTACAGTGGATGCCACTGGCACCGTTCGAGCAATCGGGGAAGGCATCGCAACAGTTTCTGCCGTATCTGATGATCCGGACTGCAGCGCGTCGGCCAGTTGTCAGATCGTTGTTGGCAAGGCGGTTACGTCCATTCGTTTTGCTGACGCGAAGTCAACCATGAACCTGAATTCCTCGCAGTCGATCAAAACGGAAGTTCTGCCGGCAGATGCTGCGAACAAAAAGCTCACTTGGGAATCTACCGATCCCAACGTTGCAGCCGTCGATGCAAATGGCCGTGTTTGCGCTGTTGGAAACGGGACTGCCGATATCATTTGTTCGGCAGCTGATGGGACAGGAGTAGAGCAGACGATTCGGATTACGGTAATCACACCCGTTTCAAGTATTGTCCCTTCCCAGCGCGAAGGATTTATTCTTGTTGGGGGAACAGCAAAGCTTTCTGTAACCGTCAACCCGGAAAATGCTACGAACAAAGAGGTGAAATGGGAGACAGACTCTTCCTGCGTGACAGTCAGTGCGGATGGCGTGATTACCGGAGTAAGAACCGGCACTGCCACGGTAACAGCGACTGCAAAGGATGGAAGCGGTGCTGCATGTTCGGTCAAGGTGACCGTTGAACCTGCGGCGCCTGTTGAATTATCAGACCTGCAATATGGAACAGCAATTTTTAATTATGGTACGCTTAACTTCACCTTTAGAAATCTGTGCAGTTCTGTCGGTGTGAGCGAAATTGTCTATACTGTTCGATTAAGTGGAACGGCGTTCCTTTTTACCAAATCTGAAAACACATTCACGATCAGTGGTATAACAGTCTACCCGGGCAGGACGATCAGCGATTCCAATTATTTTCCCAAATATTCGGATGCACGACACATTACGGTTACCATTGAATCGGTAACTTTGTCTGACGGGACAGAAGTCATTTGCGGAGAATCGTACTATTATGACATATCATAATCGCTTTCTGCCTGAGCAGGAAGCGTAATCGGGTCGGAGTCCGGCTCCGTAACTGACCTTACACGTCAACAGACCCGCAGTCCATGATCCCACCGCATTGCGTGTGATATGCTCCCTCTGGAGTAGGTATTCGGAATAACAAAAGTTCCGAGACTACACCAGAGGGAGCATTATTATGACAAAACGGGACGCAGAAGAAATCATCCAGACAACAGAAGGATAGATACCAGCCGGAGTTCATATGAGACTTGTTTTGTGATTTCTTTCCTTATAAATCACAAAACAGGCAGCGCCATCAGGCGATGCCTTCCTGATTAAAATTAAGATTTTAATCAGGAAATAGTATCAGGCACCCGCGTCCCGGGCAAAAGGAGACGCGGGTATCTTTTGTGTAGCGGACGGCACACAGGAAAAACGCCGGCGGGGATTTCCCAAGTGTACCGATGAGAGCACGGAAAAATGAGAAATACAAAAGTTTTTGCATCAAAAAGCTTGCCTTTTTCTGAAAATTACCGGAAAAACAGAAGCCAATGTAAATTTGAAAACGGAATTTACAGCTTGATCGGCATTGGGAAGATGTGCTACAATTTTATCAATAAAACATGAAAAATTTGGGTAATAACACAAATAACGTTGTGAGGGATCTGCCATGAAACATATTCCGAGGACAATTCAGGGGAAAGCCGATCAGATGTCGCCGACGTACCAGCAGCTTGCGCGGTATATTCTGGCCCATTCCGCTTCCGCGGCGGAAATGGATATTTCCACACTGGCCGCCGCTGCGGGCGTCAGCACCGCTACCGTGACCCGGTTCGCGGGAAGTCTGGGATGCAGCGGGTATCTGGAACTGCGGCAGCAGCTCAAAAAGGTCATTTTCAACAACTACACTTCGCTGGATGAGATCCATGGCGTGCTGAGCCGGGATGCCGCCCATCCCATTACCGATGTGGAGGATGCCCTCCGGGGCCTTCCGGGGCGGTTCCAGCTGATCGACAAGGGACTGATCCGGCGTGCTGCGGAAATGATCTGCGGCAGCCGCCGGACCCTGATCGTAGGGAATCAGATCTCCGCCATGTTTGTCCCCTACACCCAATATCTGCTGGGGAAGTACCGGGATAATGTGATGGATGTCAGCGATATGAGCTTTGAGACGGATAAGCAGCTCAGCGTCTGCGGTGCGGAGGACTGCGCGCTGGTATTTGCGCTTCAGCGCTATCCCAACGCTACGATCAAAGCCACTCATCGCCTCCACGCCTGCCGGGTGCCCATGATCATCATTTCCGACAGCGGCCTGTTTCCTTTTGAAGATCTTGCGGAGGTCATGATCCACGTGAGCTTCAAAAACTCACTGGCCTTTGCGCCGGTCATGCTGGTTTACAGCGTGATTTATGACATCATTCTGAATGCGGTCGCCCTCGATCCCGGAACCGCTGAAGAAAACGTCCGGAAGTTTGACGAATATGTTGCCCTGAACCACATCTATTACGAGAAAGGAAGATGATACGTATCAAAAAGACAGTATTGCTCATTCTGCGCGGCGGGGGGTGAAACGAAATGCGGAAAGACAGTGATCTTCTGGGGGAACTGCTGCTGCCGGACGACGTGTATTACGGTGCCCAGACGCTTCGGGCATTGCAGATGTACACGCCGTCGGAGGAGCGGATCAATCGCTTCCCCAGCTATGTATTTGCCATGGCCGCCATCAAAAAGGCCTGCGCCATTGCCAACGGAAAGATCAGCGTGCTGGACGCGGACAGATGCCGTGCCATCGTCCAGGCCTGCGATGAGATGATCGACCACCGGTTTGACGGAGAGCTGATTTCCGATATGCTTTGCGGCGGGGATCTGGTCGCCGTTCACATGAACTTCAATGAGGTTCTTGCCTGCCGGGCCAACGAGATCCTGACGGGGCACAAGGGCTTTGACGCTGTGCAGCCCAATACCCATGTCAACGCCGGACTTTCCACCTGCGACAGCACCTATACGGCCGGCCGGTTCGCGCTGTACTTTGATCTTGGCAGGGTCGTGGAAAATACACGGAAGCTTTCCGACGCCTATCGGAAGCTGGCGGATGACAACCGGGATCGGGTCAAGGTTTCCCATACCTGTTTCCAGGACGCGGCTCCCATTGCCGTCGGTCAGTTCTATGATGCTTCGGTATCCATGCTGGACCGGCATATCCGGCTTCTGGAACAGCTGCGGGAGGAAAGCCTGATCCATGCCATCGGGGGAACGGTGATCGGTACGGGGCTGGGTGTGTTTGCCGGATTCGAGGCGCACATTCAGGACGCGCTGGAGGCGTGTCTTGGCGTCCGTCCCATCGTGGCGGACTGCCCCTTTGACGACCGGCAGTACGGAGACTATTTCCTGCGGGTGTCCGGATGCCTGAAATCCCTTGCTGCGGCGATTTCCAAAATGGCGCGGGATATCCGGATCATGTCCTCCGGCCCCAGGGCCGGCTGGGCGGAGATCACCATTGCCCCGGTGCAGAACGGTTCGTCCTTCTTCCCCGGCAAGGTCAATCCCAGCCTGCCGGAGCTGATGATCATGGCCGCCTACGAGATCTGCGGCATGGACATGAGCGTCACCATGGCCGTGGAGGGTGGCGAGGTGGACTGTACCCCGTGGTATCCGGTATTTATCGTCAACACGCTGAAGGAGGCCGACACCCTGAACCGGACCCTGCCTGCCTTCGCGGAGCGCTGCGTCGCGACCATCCGTATGAACGACACACTGAACCAGTACAAGGCGGACCGGAGTCTTGGCATGGCCTGCATCGCATCTGCTCTGTTCGGTTACAAGCATGCCATTGCCGTGGCGCAGTACGCCAGCACCCATGACGTCCCCGTAAAGGACGCCGTTGTGGCGCTGGGACTTATGGATAAGGAGAGGGCATACGAGATCTTCGACCCGCTGACCGCCACGGACGTAAAAAAATCCGGCGCACTGATGCGTGCTTCCATGGAGGAGGATCGTTACTGAAGAAAGGGAGGTTTCCGAAAACAATTTGTTTCCAGAGACCGCAGACAGAATATAAGGAGGTTATACGATATGCATTTACAAAAGTCCAGGACACAGGGGCTGACCCGGGGACGTCACGCGTTTTACTATCTGATGATCGTCCTGTTCTTCGCGTTCATTCTCGCGAACATTCTCCCCAGCGGTGCCTTTACACGGGAGACTGTGGACGGGATCACCAAGGTCGATCCCAACAGCTACCGGGTGGCGGAAAAGGTCTATGCTACCATTCCCATGTTTTTTGAGTCGTTCTACTACGGTGTCGTCAACACGGCAAGCCTGATGGCACTGATGTTCTTCGTTGGCTTCGGTTTCCAGGTGCTGACGGAGATCGAACTGATCGAGACGGCTATTTTCAAGCTGACAAAATCCCTGAAAAACGTCCCCTTTGTGGTTGTTGTGATCATTCTTTTCGCGGCCTTCGAGGTCGTCAACTGGTTTACAGGCCTGTATGATCTTGGTATCGTCTTTATTCCCATGGTTGTGCCGCTGTGTCTGGCACTGGGCTACGATGTTATGACCGGCGCTGCCATCGTGCTGGTGGCGGAGTGTATCGGCTTCGCGGCGGCGCCCGCCAACCCGTGGTTCGGTGGGATCGCCCAGCCCATTGCCGAGCTACCGCTGTATTCCGGCTTTACCATATAAAACAGTGCCCATGGGCTTTCCGGCCCATGGGCACGATTGCGCTATTGCGGGGCTGTACGGCAAAACGGTGGTTCCGCGGCCTGCAGATTCCCCGGAAGCAGTCGTCATAGGAAAAGTCTCCCAACAACGAACCGTCAGGCGTGGTTAAATGTCCTGAAAGTGAAAATCTTTCGCAAAATGCAGAAAACGCTCTACGTCATTATACAGATACTGGCCGCGCTTCCAAAGAAGCACTGTGTCAAAATAGACCGGCGTGGAAAATGGGACGGCGACCAGCCCCGGCTCCCGCCGGGCGAGCGCGTCCAGCAGAAATGCCGCAGCGGTTCCGTCGGAAATGAATTGCTGGATCATGCTGAGCTGGCTGGAATAGAGCAGTACATTCGGCCGCAGCTGCCGCTCGGCAAACAGGGACAGCACTGCGCGCGACGGCGCAGTATCGGTACCAAAGAGAACGAGAGGCTCGTCCCGCAGCATGGAAATATCGACGGACGGTGCGTTGGCCAGCCGGTGTGCCGGACTGACGCACAGCATCAGCTGTGTCCGGGCCAGTCTCAGGTACGAAAACTCCGGTGAAGGCGATGCGGGAAGCGTTGCCATGGCAAGATCCAGCTCTCCCCGAGCCAGAAGCTTTTCCGCATGCAGCGAGCCGCACTCTGTAATCAATAGCGTGATTTCCGGATTCTCACGCTGGAATGCCTGATAGAGCTGCGGAAAAAAGATCGTGCCGGACATCGGCGGGATGCCGATCCGGAAACGGTTTTTCTGGTTCCTGAGATCTTCCATCTGCCATGACAGCTCGTCAAACTGGCGGATAAGCTGCTGCGCGTGCTCGCGCAGAAAGCTTCCCTCGGCGGTCAGAACCAGCCGCCGCCCCTCGTGCCGGAAAAGGTTTACCTGAAATTCGTGCTCAAGCTCCCGGATGGTGCCGGAGACCGAAGGCTGGGAGATATGCAGGAATTCTGCCGCGCGGGTCACGCTCTGAAACTGACAGACGGCAAGGAACTGCTGTAATTTGGCAATAGTCATGGCAGGCAGCCTCCAAAAATAATATAGGTAATTCCTATGATATCCAATTATATATGTATTTTACTTTTTTGTAAAGCGGCGCTATGATACACACAGAATCAAAAACAGGGGGGAAGCTTTATGGAGTATCGAATGGAACATGACGCGCTGGGCGAGGTCCCGGTTCCCGCAGACAAGCTCTGGGGCGCGCAGACACAGCGCAGTTTTCAGAACTTCAGAATCGAGCACGACAGAATGCCGGAACAGGTGATTTTCGCGTTTGCAGTGCTCAAAAAAGCGGCGGCGCTTGCCAACCGGGAGCTTGGCAAGCTGGACGAGGCGCGGTGCAAAATCATCTGCGATGTATGTGATGAAATTCTGGCCGGAAAGCTTTCGGCGGAATTCCCGCTTTCCGTCTGGCAGACGGGCTCCGGTACGCAGTCGAACATGAATGTCAACGAGGTCGTCGCCAACCGGGGAAATCAGCTGGCAGGGCAGAAACTTCTGCACCCAAATGACACGGTCAACATGTCGCAGAGTTCCAACGACACCTTCCCGACAGCCATGCATATTGCGGCCGTAACGGCGCTGCAGACGGAGCTCCTTCCGGCGCTGCGGACGCTGATCGATACCTGCCGCAGGCTCGAACAGCAGAATGAGGGCATTATAAAGATCGGCAGGACGCATTTGCAGGACGCGACGCCCATCGCATTTTCGCAGGAAATTTCAGGCTGGCGCGGTATGTTGGAGAATTCACTTGCGCAGGTGAAAAGCTCCTGTGAAGGACTTTACAGGCTGGCGCTGGGCGGAACCGCGGTCGGCACAGGGCTTAACGCGCCTGAGGGCTTTGCCGAACTGGCGGCCCGGAAGGCGGCGGAACTGACCGGCTTCCCGTTTGTCACAGACCCCAACAAGTTTCACGCGCTCACGGCCAAGGACGATCTGGCCTTTTCCCACGGCGCTTTGAAGGCGCTGGCCGCAAACCTGATGAAGATTGCAAACGACGTGCGCTGGCTGGCTTCAGGTCCGCGCTGCGGCATCGGAGAAATCCGCATTCCGGAGAATGAACCGGGCTCGTCGATCATGCCGGGCAAGGTCAACCCCACGCAGTGTGAGGCCGTTACCATGGTCGCAGTGCAGGTAATGGCGGACGATACCGCCGTTTCCATGGCGGCAAGTCAGGGTAATTTCCAGCTCAACGTCTTTATGCCGGTCATCATTTATAATTACCTCCATTCCGTAACGCTGCTGGCAGATGTGATGCGTTCGTTTGACGCGCACTGCCTGTCTGGCCTGACGGCAAACCGGGAAACAATGGAGCGAAATCTCTACCATTCTCTGATGCTGGTAACGTGTCTCAACGGCAGCATCGGCTATGAAAACGCGGCAAAGGCGGCGCGGCTTGCCTTTGATAAAAACCTGAGCCTCAAGGAGGCTGTGCTTCAGCTGAAGCTTTTGACGGAAGAAGAATTTGACCGGCAAGTCCGGCCCGAAAAAATGATCTGATAAAACAAAAAGGAGAGAATTGTATGGATTACGCAGCAGAATCTTTAAAGAAGCACTATGAGTGGAAGGGCAAGCTCGAAATGACCCCCCGCGCGGCGGTGGACAATAAGGAAGCGCTGTCTCTGGCGTACACGCCCGGCGTTGCCCAGCCCTGCCTGGAGATCCAGAAGGACGTCAACAAGAGCTATGAACTGACCCGCCGCTGGAACACAGTGGCTGTCGTGACCGACGGCACGGCGGTTCTCGGCCTCGGCGATATCGGTCCGGAAGCCGGTATGCCGGTCATGGAGGGCAAGTGCGTGCTCTTCAAGGCATTCGGCGGCGTGGACGCAGTCCCGCTTTGCGTGCGCAGCAAAAATGTTGACGATATTGTCAATACTGTCGCAATGCTGGCAGGCTCGTTCGGCGGCGTGAACCTGGAGGATATCTCCGCACCCAGATGCTTAGAGATTGAAAAGCAGCTCAAAGAGCGCTGCGATATTCCGGTGTTCCACGATGACCAGCACGGCACAGCCGTGATCACGTTGGCCGGTCTTTTCAATGCGCTCAAGCTTGTCGGCAAGAAGATCGAAGACGTGAAAATCGTGACCTCCGGCGCCGGAGCGGCCGGCATCGCCATCATTAAGCTTCTGATGAGCATGGGCCTTAAGAACGTCATTATGACCGACCGCAAGGGCGCGATCTATGAAGGCCGTGAGGGGCTGAACCCCATCAAAGAGGAAATTGCCGCCGTCACCAACCGGAACGGGGAAACGGGTACGCTGGCAGACGTCATCCGCGGAGCGGACGTGTTCATTGGCGTCTCGGCCCCCGGCGTTCTGACGGGAGAAATGGTTTCCACCATGGCCAAAGACGCGATCATCTTTGCCTGCGCGAACCCAACGCCGGAAATTTTCCCGGACGAAGCGAAGGCGGCAGGGGCAGCCGTCGTTTCCACGGGCCGCAGCGATTATCCCAATCAGGTCAATAATGTTCTGGCCTTCCCGGGCATCTTCCGCGGCGCACTGGATGTGCGTGCCTCGGAGATCAACGACGAAATGAAGGTAGCGGCCTCCTACGCCATTGCCTCGCTGGTCTCCGATGAGGAACTGAACGCGGATTATATCCTCCCGGCAGCCTTTGACCCGAGAGTCAAGGACGTTGTTGCGGCAGCCGTTGCCGAGGCAGCCAGAAAGAGCGGCGTGGCGCGCATCTGATACTGAACTCCAATTAAAATCTTAAAAAAAGATTTTAATTGCCTGAAGGGCATGGAGTTCATATGAGACTTGTTTTGTG
>OKSB01001301.1_pt1 | contig 25109 bp, 19 predicted proteins | sample 1601171 | NCBI WGS metagenome assembly OKSB01 (sample SAMEA3541496, study PRJEB24748) | human gut metagenome | biome: human gut; feature: human-associated habitat; material: faeces | place: China | collected 2012 | reverse complement strand
ATCACAGATTCCAAACCTCAAAAAATACAAGGCACATAATCGAAAATATGTCTGAGAAATTTTAAAATTTCTCAGACATATTTTTTACCCCTTGAAAACCCGTTCGAAAAACATCTGAAAAAGGCAGACAAATATAGACGCTCAAACTCCATACTTAGGAACGGTATATTTTCATTTACATCCCAAGGGTCAATTTGCATATCTTAAACCGATTTTCTTCTAATGTTTTTCCGAATTTTATTCTTACCTTTACCGCAACTGCTATCAAAAAAAGAATAAATGACCGGCACTTCTGATTTCATACGTGATTACCGGGAAGCTTTCGGCGAAAAAGCTCCGCTTCCGATATTGTTTTATTATAGTGATACTCCAGTTGCCTCGCCTGAGAATACCAACGGGTGCATGTTCAAACTGTTGGTTAAAGCAAAACAAGGACAAAACATCACACTAAGCAAAGACACAGTTACATGTGGTGGCGGGAGGCACTACGCCGGTTTTGCCCCGCTTCAAGAGCGAGTCTATACGTTTGTCTCCGAAAAAGAACGTTATAAAGCTACTCCAAAGGATGTTGCAGAGTATGTCACTAAACTTGACGTTCAACTTACCGACAAAAAGTACCTTAACTTCGTGCGTATTGACCACGCTGTTTCATTTGACAATATGGAAGGCCTGCTGTTTTTCGCCAATCCAGACATACTTTCAGGGCTGGCAACATGGGCTTACTTCGACAACAACGCGGAAGACGCCGTATCTGCACCTTTCGGCGCCGGATGTGCCACCATAATCAGTTATGCTGTACGCGAGAACCGATTAGGTGGCAGGCGGACATTCGTAGGCCTATTCGACCCGTCGGTTCGCCCTTATGTTGAAACAAACGAACTTAGTTTTGTAATTCCGGCTGTACGCTTCAAGGAAATGAGAAACACCATGAAAAAATGCTGTCTGTTTGATACGCAGGCTTGGAGTAAGATAAAACAAAGAATCTCTTTGTCTGACAATCTTTCCAAATAGCTAAGACAAAGGATATTTTGTTCTATATACTTTTTCGTACAACGATTTTACTATTTCGTCGTACATTCCTTCAATGTCATCTATGCCGGAGTACATGATTTTCAATTCCATTCCTTGTTTCCTTTCGTCATACGCCGGCTGGAAATACTTTTTATCGCACAATATGAACCCATGACGCTCATAAAAAGCAATTCTCCGTTTCTCTATATCACCAACAGGCGGTTCTACTTCCAATACGACAGGTTTTTCTACTTTCTTTAAAAGCATTTCTATAGCCAGCCCGCCTAATCCTTTTCCGCGTATGGAATTGTCTATTGCAAAATGTTCAACATATACAAAATCAGCGAAGTTCCAAAAAGTTATAAGCCCTACATTTTTAGAATCTTCCAATATAATATTGTTATGAAAAGCCGGTTCGTTATGTGTTAAGCGAATCCAATCCTCCACATCACGACGTTCGTTTTCGGGAAAGCTGTGCAAATACAACCGTTCTGCAAACCACAATTCAGATTCACTGTCAATTCTTTTTATTTCCATTTTTCTAAATTATTTATCAATAAATAATGTCTCAACCTTTTCAAGACTTGCTTGCAAGTCCTCAACTTTTGACTGGCGTACTTCTACTGTTATTTTGCAACCTTCATCGTAAGTATTTTCAATTATCTTAGATTCACTGTTCCGCAATATACGCATAACATTATTCATCTGTTCGTAACTGAAACGGAACGAAAATTTTACCGTAACGTAGCGTTCTACAATCTCGCAATTAGACAATGCATCCGCCGCTGCAGCACGATAGGCTTCAGCCAGCCTACTCGTACCGAGTTTTACTCCGCCAAAATATCTAACTACAGCTACCAGGACATTAGTTAATCCTGACGAGCGTATCTGTCCGAGAATAGGCCGCCCGGCCGTACCGGAGGGCTCGCCGTCATCATTGCAGCGAAACACATTACAATTAGCACCTATCATATAAGCATACGCTACGTGTCGGGCGTCATGATACTCGCGCTTCATTCCTGATATTATGTGCATTGCCTCGTCGGCGTTCTCTACAGGATAGGCAAACGCCAGGAACTTGCTCCTTAATTCAGAGTAAAATCCTTGGCCTGCACCTTTTATTGTACGATATTCGTCGATTAACATGTTACAAAGATACAAATACGAATCGGAATATTATCACACTGTAAAAACTTGGACAATCCCTACCATAAACCTGAGAAAAATCATATTAGATTTTTTCAATATTTTCGCGTGCGATTAAAACTGTCAGAAAAAGACGAATACAGACGCTTTTACGAATCCCTTTTGTGACGGGCCTTAAACCACTGTTTGGAGGAGAACAAAAATACAAGGCACATAATTTAAAATATGTCTGACCTATTTTAAAATATGTCAGACATATTTTTTATGGCTTGATATGCGGAACAAAAAACGCCTAATCCAATGCGGACAAAAAAGCACTCACAATTTATGAAGCCATTACACACGCTGCAAGTTGGAACAAAGAGCCCGATTCTTTACATGATTTTATCATAACTATACTCTGTCCGCTCTTCGGGAATATACCCTACCATTATTACCGGATATACATAATAAATTCTTTCGTTTGTTAATTTTTTTGGCAAATAAATATTATTTCGTACATTTGTGACACTTTGAATTTTAACGAACATACATACCTTATGTCGAAAGTTATCAATCTGCGCAAAGGATTGGACCTGAACCTCGAAGGCACGGCTGAAAACATAGTAAGCAACATTGAAGGCAAGATTACAGACGTTGCTATATGCCCCGATGATTTCACCGGATGTGTGCCACGGGTCGTTGTCAAAGAAGGCGACAACGTTAAAATAGGAACACCCATATTTGTAGACAAACGCAACGAGGCGCAAATGATTACCGCAACAGTAAGCGGTAAAGTCTTAAGTGTTGAACGCGGAGAAAGACGCAAACTGCTATCAGTACGCATAGAAAACGACGGTGAATATAGTGCTATAGATTTCAGCAAGTTTGACATTGCGAAACTAACGTCTGAAAAGGTCGTGGATTTGCTAAACGCTTCAGGAATATCAGAATTCATAAGGCAACGCCCATACGATATAGTACCAGATACCCGCATAACACCGCGAGACATATTTGTATCTGCTTTCAGCAAAATGCCTTTGGCCTCGGATTTCGGAATCGTATCAAAAGGACGTGAGGAATTTTTCTCTGCCGGTATCGAAGAATTTGCAAAAATAGCACCGGTGCACATCGGCATTTCACCTGAGCAGAATGATTCTTTTATTTCAAAAATAAATTGTGCCGACATAAACATTTTCAAAGGTCCCAACCCTTCCGGAAACGTAGGAGTACAAATAAACAACACTTATCCCGTTAATAAAGGAGACATTGTATGGACAATTGGAGCTGAAGAAGTTATATTCTTCGGGAAGTTGCTTCTTACCGGTCGATTGGATTTCACTCGCAGGATAGCACTTGCAGGAGCGGAAGTAAAAGAGCCACAGTATTATAACATAGTAATAGGTTCAAGGTTGACACCGCTTCTTGAAGGTAAACTAAAGCATACCGAACACATAAGGGTAATAAACGGCAACCCGCTCGTTGGCAAAAAAGCTGCCATCGACGGCTACTTGTCGGCAAAGTCCACTGAAGTAACAGTTATACCCGAAGGTGACGATGTTAACGAACTTTTAGGGTGGATAAGTCCCCGACTTAACGAATTTTCTACCAGTCATTCGTATTTATCCTGGCTTTTTCCAAAAAAGAAATACAATCTTGACGCACGCATAAAAGGTGGCGAACGCCATATAATAATGAGTGGAGAATACGACAGGGTATTTCCCATGGACATTTACGCAGGCTATCTGGTAAAAGCCATAATCGCTAAAGATATAGACCGTATGGAAGAACTCGGCATATACGAAGTCGCTCCCGAAGATTTTGCCGTTGCAGAATTTGTGGATTCCTCAAAACTTGAGCTACAACGCATTGTTCGTGAAGGGCTCGACTATTTACGCAGCGAAATGTCATAAGCGAGTAATAATATTTTTTTGAATCAATAAAGCCAAATAAATCAAGCTCTAAAATAGCAATGAGTAAACTAAAAAAATATCTTGATAAGATAAAGCCACAATTCGAAGAAGGCGGAAAGCTGAAACCTTTCCGGTCTGTATTCGAAGGCTTTGAATCATTCCTTTTCGTACCGTCTGCGACATCAAAATCAGGAGTTTCAGTCCATGACGCTATTGACTCGAAACGTATAATGTCGTTTGTTGTAATAGCCCTAATGCCGGCTTTGCTTTTCGGCATGTACAACGTAGGTTTCCAAAATTACAAAGCAGCAGGCGTTGAAGGCACTTTTATTGAAATGTTTTCTTACGGATTCCTTGCCGTTTTACCTAAAATAATCGTGTCGTATATAGTGGGACTTGGCATTGAGTTTGCCGTAGCACAATGGAAACACGAAGAAATACAGGAAGGCTATTTGGTTACAGGTATAATAATCCCGATGATTTTACCTGTAAATTGTCCTTTATGGATAATGGCTATTGCCGTCGCATTTGCCGTAATTTTTGCAAAAGAAATATTTGGCGGCACCGGAATGAACATCTTTAACGTAGCGCTGATAGCACGCGCGTTCCTGTTTTTTTCATATCCGTCAAAGATGTCTGGCGACGCGGTTTGGATTGCCAACGACACGATTTTAGGACTCGGCAACAAATTACCGGACGCATACTCTGCAGCAACTCCATTGGCACAAGTAAGTTTAGGAAACACACCGACAGCTTCACTTTCTGATTCTATTATAGGACTTATTCCCGGAAGCATAGGAGAAACGAGCGTTATAGCAATAGCTATAGGCGCAATAATCCTATTGGTAACAAAAATTGCCAGCTGGAAAACAATGGTTAGCGTATTCGCAGGAGGAATCATAACGGCTTCACTATTCAAATATGCAGGCATGACTCCTATTTCATGGTATGAACATATTATACTTGGCGGCTTCTGTTTCGGCGCAGTTTTCATGGCTACCGACCCTGTAACCAGCGCACGCACCGAAAAGGGTAAATACATCTATGGTTTCCTAATTGGAGTTATAGCTATTGTCATTCGCGTAATGAATCCAGGCTACCCGGAAGGCATGATGTTAGCTATCTTAATGATGAATATTTTTGCTCCCGCAATAGACTATTGCTTTGTTCAAAGCAATGTAAGACGCCGTATTCGCAGGATAAAACTAAAATAAATGTAACATGAAACTCAACACAAACAGCAATACATACATTATAGTATATTCGTCGATAGTAGTAATTATCGTTGCGTTTCTATTGGCGTTTGTTTCTAAAGCGTTAGAACCGGCTTCTCTTGCAAACGAACGCATAGACAAGAAAAAACAGATACTTGCCTCATTAAACATTCGGAACATAAACAACAATGAAGTCGAAGAACAATACAACAAATGCATTTCTTACGACAAAATCATCCGTTCCGACGGTTCTGTTGTAGACGAAGGGAACAATAAGGATGGAGCAGGCTTCAAAGTCAACATGAAAGACATCTCTGATGAAAATCTGCCTGTTTATTACTGCTATATTGACGGGCAGACTAAATACGTTATTCCTCTTAACGGTAAAGGATTATGGGGAAGTATTTGGGGATATATCGCGCTCAATGAAGACAAGAACACCGTTTTCGGAGCCTATTTCAGCCACGCAAGTGAAACAGCAGGACTTGGAGCCAGAATAACAGAGCAATCTTTTCAAGATCAATTTATAGGTAAAAAGCTCTTTAAGGAAGGCGATGAAAACATTTTACTTAGTGTCGTAAAAAAACGTGACGCAGGTCAGGAAGATTACCAATGCGACGGAATTTCAGGCGCGACTTTCACAAACGTTGGAGTCAGCGACATGATTCATGACTGCCTAACCAAATACAAAACTTTTTTATTGGATAAATAGAAAGTCCACGCATTACACAACATAATATTGGTGGCGTTTTTTTATTAAATCAGTATACAAGAAATATGGCCAAATTATTTTCTACAGAAAACAGAGAAGTCCTTACCGCACCGCTCGGAAAGGATAATCCGATAACGATACAAATTCTCGGTATTTGTTCTGCCCTTGCAGTTACTTCACAACTCAAGCCTGCCATAGTCATGGGGCTGTCGGTTACAATTATTACGGCATTCAGCAACCTTATTATATCACTTATTCGTAAAACTATCCCTAACAGAATAAGAATAATAGTACAGCTCGTTGTCGTAGCAGCTTTGGTAACAATAGTAAGCATGTTGCTCAAGGCGGTGGCATACGATGTAAGCGTGCAGCTGTCTGTATACGTAGGATTAATAATTACCAACTGTATACTCATGGGTAGACTGGAAGCCTTTGCCATGAACCACGAGCCATGGGAAAGTTTTCTTGACGGCATAGGCAATGGACTTGGATACGCATACATTTTGGCTATAGTAGGGGCTGTAAGAGAGATATTAGGTTCCGGAAGCCTTTTTGGTTTCAAATTCATCCCCGATGCCGCATACAATTTAGGGTACTTAGACAACAGCATGATGACAACGCCTGCAATGGCACTGATAATATTGGGCTGTATAATCTGGGTAAGCCGAATAATACAAAAAGACTAACATTATCAAACCACATTTACCAATAACAATACAATCCACACATAATATAATAAAATGGGACACGAAATAAGTTTGTTTATCCGCTCGATATTTGTGGACAATATGATATTCGCTTCGTTTTTGGGCATGTGCTCATACTTGGCGGTATCAAAAAACATAAAGACATCATTTGGTTTGGGTATAGCAGTTACTTTTGTCTTAGCTGTTACAGTTCCTATAAATTACCTGCTGCAAACAAAAGTGCTTAGTGCTGACGGCATATTCGGCATAGACCTTTCCTACCTTTCGTTTATTCTTTTTATTGCCGTTATAGCAGCAATAACGCAGTTGGTAGAAATGGTGGTAGAACGATTCTCGCCTTCGCTTTATGCTGCATTAGGTATTTTCCTGCCACTTATAGCCGTAAACTGCGCCATAATGGGTGCTTCGCTGTTCATGCAGCAGCGTATTGAAATGGACCCGCTCACCGACTCCAGAGCGATTACAAGCACGGGCGACGCATTCAATTACGCTGTAAGCTCCGGAATTGGCTGGCTGCTTGCCATTGTGGGATTAGCCGCTATTCGCGAGAAGATGGCATACTCTGATGTACCCAAACCGTTGCAAGGATTAGGAATCACATTTATCACCGTAGGTTTGATGGCCATTGCTTTCATGTGTTTCTCAGGATTGAAAATATAACGGTAGAAAATAGTCAAAATAATTTCCTACCCGACTTCTCCAAAACAAAATACCGTAGGTTAAGTAAAAACTTTTAAACATGGACATATCATTCATAATATCCAGCATTGAAGTATTCTGGTGTATTATCATATTAATGGTTATACTTCTTCTCATTGCTAAGAAGTATCTAACTCCAAGCGGAAACGTAACTATTACAATAAACGACGAAAAAAAGCTGTCCGTTCCACAGGGAGCCTCACTCTTATCTACACTTTCCGAAGAAGGTATTTACCTGTCGTCGGCATGCGGCGGTAAAGGATCATGCGGCCAATGCAAATGTCAGGTAACAAAAGGCGGCGGCGAACCTATCGACGTGGAGCGTGCGCACTTTTCTCGCCGCGAGCTGCTCGACCATTACCGTCTGGGATGTCAAGTTAAAGTAAAAGGAGATTTGGACATAATTGTACCTCAATCAGTATTAGGCGTTAAGAAATACGAGTGCACCGTTGTATCCAACAAAGCCGTAGCCTCTTTTATCAAGGAGTTCATAGTAGCCTTGCCCAAAGGAGAACATATGGACTTCATACCCGGCTCGTATGCACAAATCGAAATACCGGAGTACAGCATTGACTATGACAAAGATATTGACAAGGAATCTTTGGGAAGATATTTGCCGTCTTGGGAAAAATTCGGACTGTTCTCACTTAAATGTTCAAACACCGTTCCCACAACAAGAGCATACTCCATGGCAAACTATCCGGCCGAGGGAGACCGCTTCATGCTTACAGGAAGAATCGCCACTCCTCCGTTCCTGCCAAAACCGCAGAAAGGGTTCATGGACGTAATGCCCGGTATCGCCTCTTCATACATATTCAGCTTAAAACCAGGGGACAAAGTTATCATGTCAGGTCCTTACGGCGACTTCCATCCTCGTTTCAATTCAAAGCGTGAAATGATTTGGGTTGGCGGAGGAGCCGGAATGGCGCCATTGCGCGCACAGATAATGCACATGACACGCACGCTCAATACAACAGACCGTAAAATGTCATATTTCTACGGAGCACGTTCGCTTTCCGAAGTATTCTATCTGAACGACTTCCTTCAACTTGAAAAGGACTTCCCCAACTTCAAATTCTACTTGGCTCTCGACCGTCCAGACCCCGAAGCCGACGCAGCTAACGTTGAATACACACCTGGATTCGTACATCAGGTAATGTACGAAAAGTACTTGAAGACTCATCCCGAACCAGAGGATATAGAATACTACATGTGCGGACCCGGCCCAATGAGCAAAGCTGTTGTAGGATTATTGGATTCTTTGGGAGTATCGCCAAACGACATAATGTTCGACGACTTCGGCGGAAGTGAACCGACTAAGAAATAAGTAAAAAACATCATAAGCAAAAAAGCGGCTGCCCGACATTTTACCGAGCAGCCGTTTATGTTAATTAACCCCGCGACAAGAATCAAATCCCAACAACACACCTTAGTAAACCGCACAATCCGAATTTGTCCGCTTTTTCAGTATTAGTTTTCGTCGACGTCTCAAGACGCTAAAAATATGTCTGACATATTTTGAAATAGGTCGGACTTATTTTAAAATATCTCAGAGATATTTTTTCTTTGCTACAACAGGTGTATAAAGAACTGTTTTCCAGTTTTCACTGTTTGGTACAAAATACGCCCCTTTTTACATTGATTTTTACTCACGTGAAAGCACAAGATTTTGCATGAATTTCCGACGTTTTACCTTTTTCTAAATAAAGAAAGACACATTAACAAAAGCATTGCAAATAGGCTATATACAATAGCATTAATTAACCAACAAATCAAGACAAAAACTTTTTACGAGATTGAGTTTTTCGTAACTTTGCACCCGTGTATTTATAATCGGGCTATAATAAACAAAACTGAATATATCAACCAAACAACATTTATAAAATATGAAAAGTAAAATTGTCATAGCACTGACTATTTTTGCATTTGTAAGCTGCGGCAAGAAAACTGGCGGTAACACAGGTGCACCAGAGTACGTAGTAGAGACGGTTACGACGACAAGCACTGAGCAATCGACATCCTACCCCGCGACAATCAAAGGTAAGCAGGACATCGAAATCCGTCCAAAAGTTTCCGGATTCATAACAAAATTATGCGTTGACGAAGGTAGTATGGTACGCAAAGGACAAACATTGTTCCTTATCGACCGCGTTCAATATGAAGCTCAGGTTAAAAGCGCACGCGCCGCAGTTAATGTGGCAAAAGCAGCCTTAAACACACAAAAGCTGACGGTAGAAAATAAAACAGAACTTAATAAGAAACAAATAATCAGCGATTACGACTTGCAAATGGCGCGCAACACATTAGCGTCATGCGAAGCACAGCTTGCACAGGCTAAGGCAACACTTCTAAACGCGCAAGAACAACTGAGCTACTGCACAGTAGTTAGTCCCTCGGACGGTGTTGTCGGTGAAATACCCTACCGTGTAGGTAGCTTGGTAAGTTCATCAACCACAACTCCCTTGACAACAGTTTCAAACATATCAGAAATGTACGTATATTTCTCTATGACCGAGAAGCAGTTGCTGACGTACACACGTAAGAGCAACAACGTGCAAGCCGTGCTCGACAGCTTCCCGAGCGTACAATTGCAACTTTCAGACGGAACGATGTACAACGAATCCGGAAAAATCGAAACCGTAAGCGGTGTTATCGACCAAACAACAGGTTCGGCACAAATGCGCGCAACCTTCCCCAACCCGCAAAAAATGCTACGCAGCGGTGGAACCGGCTCCATTCTTGTACCAACCGTATATAATGATATAATCATGATTCCGCAAAAGGCTACATACGAAATACAGGATAAAAAATTCGTATACGTTGTAGACAAGAACTCCAAGGTAGCTTCGCGCGAGGTGAAAGTAGCCCCTCAGGACGACGGCACCAACTATATCGTAACCTCGGGCCTGACCAAAGGAGAACGTATCGTTACGGAAGGTGTAACAACATTGGAAGAAGGCATGCAGATAAAGCCGATAACAAAAGCCGAAGAAGCAAAGAAAAGAGCTGAAGCCACTACCAAAAAGGCTGAGACCGAAAAGAAATAAAGCTATTTACCGCTGAAAGCAATTGAAAAAACAAACCCATAAGTGTAATAAAATCTTTTGCGCTATGCTTTCAGTTAAAATTTAAAGCACAACAACAAACCAACAAATCGAAAACTCGATGAAATTAGATAGATTTATTAATCGTCCCGTGTTATCTACGGTGATTTCTATAATCATCGTAATATTGGGTGTTATAGGCCTGGTTTCACTACCTATCACACAATACCCGGACATAGCACCTCCTACGGTTTCCGTTTCGGCAACATACACCGGTGCTAATGCACAAACCGTGCTTAACAGTGTCGTTATCCCGCTTGAAGAAGCAATCAACGGTGTTGAAGGCATGGACTATATGACATCTTCTGCCGACAATACCGGCGGTGCACGTGTTTCTATTACCTTTAAGCAAGGTGTAGACCCTGACATGGCAGCCGTTAACGTACAGAACGCCGTTTCAACGGCACAAGGCTTGCTGCCTGCCGAAGTAACGAAAATCGGTGTCACAACCCGTAAGCGCCAGAACAGTATGCTTATGGTGTTCTCCGTATACGACGAAAGCGGCAAATACGACATGTCGTTCATTGAGAACTATGCAAAAATCAACATAATCCCGGAAGTACAGCGTGTACAAGGTGTAGGTGAAGCATTCGTTATGGGTGCTGACTATTCAATGCGTATATGGCTCGACCCCGAACGCATGGCACAGTATCATCTAATGCCCTCTGACGTTTCAACAGCTCTCGCACAACAAAACATCGAAGCTGCTCCCGGTACAATAGGTGAACGCGAGAACCAGACATTCCAATACACACTGCGTTATCGCGGACGTCTGCAAACTGAAACAGAGTTCGAAAACATAGTAATACGTGCTACACAAGACGGACAGGTTCTAAGACTCAAGGATATTGCACGTGTTGAATTAGGCCGACTAACATATGACTTTACCAACAAGGTCAATGGAAAGACGGGTGTTTCCTGTATAGCATTCCAGATAGCCGGTACAAACGCAACCGAAATTATCGAGGATATAAGCAATGTACTTGCCGAAGCAGAAAAAGGCTTGCCCGAAGGCATGCATATAAATATTGCACAGAACGCCAACGACTTCTTGTATGCTTCTATCGATGAAGTAATAAAGACCCTTATAGAAGCGTTCATACTCGTATTTATCGTAGTGTACATCTTCCTGCAAGACCTGCGTTCAACACTCATTCCTGCCATAGCCATACCGGTTGCACTTATAGGAACGTTCTTCTTCATCTATGTAATAGGATTCAGTTTGAACCTTCTTACTCTTAGTGCGTTAGTCTTAGCCATAGCCATAGTCGTCGACGACGCGATAGTGGTGGTCGAAGGGGTCCATGCAAAGCTGGACCAAGGTTATACGTCAACCCGCAAAGCCTCCATCGACGCCATGAGCGAATTAGGCAGTGCTATCGTGTCGATTACGCTTGTCATGATGGCTGTGTTTATCCCTGTTAGTTTCCTTCCCGGTACGTCAGGTATATTCTACAGACAGTTCGGTATAACAATGGCTATAGCAATCGGTATATCAGCTGTAAACGCGTTGACATTGAGTCCTGCATTGTGCGCAATATTCCTTAAGCCGCACGACGAAAACCACAAGAACGAGAAGAACAACACATTTATAAAACGTTTCCACACTGCTTTCAACTCTACCTACAACACACTGTTGGGCAAATACAAAAAACGTGTTTTGGGCATAATACAACACCCATATATAACCATAGGAAGCGTTGTCATAGGCATTGTATTACTTGTGTTCCTTATGAAGGTAACACCTACCGGTTTTGTTCCCAATGAAGACACAGGAACAATTATGGGTACAGTCGATTTGGCTCCCGGTACCTCACAAGACCGCACAGAAGTCATATTGGCACAGGTCGACAGTCTTATAGGCTCGAACGACGCAATAGAAAGCCACACGCAGATTTCAGGCTACAACTTCATAAGCGGCCAGGGTTCAAACTACGGTTCGTTCATCTGCAAACTGAAACACTGGGACGAGCGCACTATAGCACAAGCCTCCAATTTTGTATCCGGTATGCTGTACTTAAAATCACGTGAACTGTTCAAAGACGCAAAAGTACTGTTCTTCGGACCTCCTATGATTCCCGGTTACAGTGTTACCAACGGTTTCTCGCTCAACCTGCAGGACAAGACCGGTGGCTCGCTCGACAGATTCTACGAAGTAGCACAAGAATTCATTAAACAACTTCAAGCACGTCCGGAAATCTCATCGGCTCAAACGTCTTTCAACCCTGCTTTCCCGCAGTATATGATTGACATCGACGCAGCCGAATGCATGAAAGCCGGCTTGACACCTAATGACATTTTAACAACGCTTCAAGGATACATCGGTGGCCTTTATTCATCCAACTTTAACAGTTTCGGTAAGCTTTACCGCGTGATGATTCAGTCGGAACGTAGCGAGCGAATCAACCTCGAATCGTTGAATAAGATTAAGGTACGCAACGGTGAAGAAATGGCACCGATTACCCAATTCATAAAAATATCCAAAGTTTACGGCCCTAATACTATAGAACGTTTCAACATGTACACGTCTATGGCTATTACTGGTAACCCGGCTGACGGATACTCCAGCGGCCAGGCAATTCAAGCCGTAGAAGAGGTCGCAGCAAAATATCTTCCCACAGGCTACGGCTATGAATACTCAGGTATGACCCGCGAAGAACAGTCAACGAGTGGAAGTGCAACGGCTATCATATTCGTGCTTTGCTTCGTATTTATTTACTTGTTGCTTAGCGCACAATACGAAAGTTACCTCTTGCCTTTGGCTGTAATACTTTCCATTCCTTTCGGTTTGGCAGGAAGTTTCATTTTCATTCAATTATTGGGAGCTGCAAGTAATATATTGCCATTCCTTGGTGCCGCGTCAAACGACATTTACATGCAGATTGCATTGATTATGCTTATCGGTCTGCTTGCCAAGAATGCAATCCTTATAACAGAATTTGCCTTAGACAGGCGAAAGATGGGTATGAGCATTACATGGGCGGCAGTACTTGGTGCCGGCGCCCGTCTGCGACCGATTATGATGACATCTCTGGCTATGATTGTGGGCTTGCTGCCTCTATTATTCGCCATGGGTGCCGGTGCTAACGGCAACCGCTCACTTGGTGCTACTGCTGTCGGCGGTATGCTCATAGGTGTAATTTGCCAAATATTTGTTGTACCGTCCTTGTTCGTAATATTCCAATATCTCCAAGAAAAGATCAGACCAATGGTATGGGAAGACATTGACAATACGGACGCTAAGGAAGACATCGAACAATATTCAAAATAAAAGTTGAGAACAATGAATATGAAAAATAAAATAAACTTGTCCGGCACGTTACTTACACGCTTGGCGCTATTTTCAATAGCACTATTGGCGTTCAACAGTTGCCGCATATACAAAAGTTACGAGCGTCCTGAAAACATGCCTACTTCAGGCCTGTTCCGCGACACGCTAACCACGACCGGCGTGCTGACATCCGATACTATCAACTTCGGCAACACACCGTGGAGGCAAGTTTTCACCGACCCGGCCTTGCAAAGTCTGATAGAACGTGCATTGGAACGCAACACCGACCTTTTGTCGGCAGAAGAAACGGTTAAGCAAGCGCAAGCTATGCTGACTGCGTCCAAACTTGCCTACCTCCCGTCATTGAGTCTCTCACCGCAAGGTACAATAAGTAGTTTTGACGGCGCGAAAGCCACAAAAACATACAGCTTACCTGTAACAGCCTCATGGCAGCTCGATATTTTCGGAAGCATACGCAATGCAAAAGAGCAGTCAAAATCCGTGCTGTTGCAAAGCAGTGCATACAAACAAAGTGTACAGACACAGCTTATTGCTAACATTGCAAGTTTATATTATACAATGCTGATGTTGGATGAACAACTCCGCATTACGCGTGAAACCTCTGAGATATGGAAAAAGAATGTAGACGCCATGGAAGCCATGCAAAAGGCTGCCATGACGGATGCAGCGGCTGTAGAACAAAGCCGTGCAAACTATCTGCAAGTACTGGCCACCATACCTACGCTTGAACAAAGTATAAGGGAAAGCGAAAATGCCTTGTCGGTAATACTTCGTGAACCACCCCATACTATCACGCGTTCAACTCTTGCAGAGCAGCACATGTCTGAGAACCTCTCGGCCGGAGTGCCACTGCAACTGTTGGCTAACCGTCCCGACGTGCGCGCTGCAGAATATAGCCTGCGTGAAGCATTCTACGTAACAAACGCTGCATATTCAGCATTCTATCCGCAACTCACAATAACCGGGTCAGCCGGTTGGACTAACAGCAATGGTATGATTGTTAACCCTGGGAAAGTATTAACAACGCTTATCGGACAATTAACACAACCGTTGTTTGCACAAGGACGTTTAACGGCAAACCTAAAAGTAGCCAAATCGCAAGAACGCGTAGCCCAACTAAACTTTGAGCAGGCACTGTTAAATGCAGGGCAAGAAGTAAGCAATGCGCTGTACTCGTACAAATCCTCAATGGAAAAGGCAAACCTCGACAAAAAGCAGGTTGAATCGCTTACTATTACCCGCGACAGGACAAATGAGCTTTTCAAATATGATGCCTCGACAACGTATCTTGAAAAACTTACGGCCGAAATGTCGCTGCTCAATGCCCAACTCACTCTCGTAAACGACGAATACTCCAAACTGCAGGCTGTTGTAGATCTATATGCAGCACTCGGCGGAGGGCGTAACTAAACCCTAATAATTTACTAATATCAAAACGAAAACATCATGATTAGCAACTTAGCACATGTTGACCCAAGCGCAAAAATTGGGAACAACGTAACGATTATGCCTTTTGCCTTCGTTGACAAAAACGTTGAAATCGGCGACGACTCCGTTATAATGCCGTATGCCGGTTTGTTCAACGGAACAATCATAGGCAAAAGAAACACGATATATTGCAACGCCATGATTGGAGTTGAGCCGCAGGACTTCCATTATAAAGGAGACGACAGCAAGGTTATCATCGGCGATGACAACAAGATACGTGAAAACGTAGTTATTGCACGTGGCACTTACACAGACGGAGCTACGAGAATTGGCGACGGAAATTTCATAATGGAAAAAGTACACATTTGCCACGACGTAGTTATCAACAACCGTTGCGTTATTGGTATCGGAACTATCATTGCAGGAAACTGCTTCATTGAAGACGAAGTAATCATGTCGAATTCTGTTGTTTTACACCAAAACAACAGAATAGGCACGCTTGCTTTAATACAAAGCGGTTGTCGTGTACAAAAGGATGTTCCGCCTTACATAATTACCAGCGGTAATCCTGTTACATACCACGGTGTGAACGCTGTTATACTTGAGCGCAAGCATGTTGGCGACCGTATAATGCGACATATAGCAAACGCCTACAGACTGATATTCAGCAGCGACACAAGTTTGCAGGACGCTGTTATAAAAATAGAAGAGCAGATTCCCAAAAGCGATGAGATAAACAAGATTATAGATTTTGTAGGTAACTCCAAACACGGTATAATCCAGACAAAATTTTAATTTCTCATCCTGATATAAAAAGAAAATCCCAGAAGAACAATCTTGTATGTTACTTTCGGGATTTTTTTTGTTATACTATTAGCAAAGTACTCTTGTACCATTTCTATAAATTGCACATAAAAAAGCAACAAAAAACAGGTTTGAATTTTCCGGTATTATTTGTCTGCATTTCCGAAGAATTTCCCGGACGTGTTTTCACAGGGGGAAAAATATGTCTGACATAATTCAAAATACAAGGCACATATTTTAAAATATGTGCCTTGTATTTTTTCTTTTCTCAGCCCTCGGTGTAACGTGCTGAAAATGAGTGGTGATTTTGGGTGTCGTATTTTGTCTGTATTCCGTTATTATCGATGGGCTGTTCCAGACCGGTTTTGCAGTGTATGCGCCTTGTGAAAACGAGCGCGAGGCATAGTATAAATGCTCCGCGCCCGTATGTAACATATCTTATTTCGTGTAAAAGAATCTTATTATTTGGTTCATAAGTTTGTTGCGCTGTTTTGAAGAACGCAATGACTCGAACGGGAATCCTAATATTACCGTTTTATATTTACCGCCACATGCAACTCCCGCGCTAAGGTTGTTCTCGGGATACCGCATTATGGTATAACCTTCGGGTGTCGCGGGTTCTATGGCGTCGGGTGATTCTACCACATAGCTCTCGGAGTTCAACTCGTTGAAGTAATTGTATTCTCCATCAAACTCCTCAGCCGGCGAAGCCACGCACCAGACTGTTCCGTTAGTGGCGGCTCTTGAGTTGCGCCACTTGTAGCGCAGCACCTCAGTTGCAAATTTTTTGTCGCTTTCGTTGCTTTTTGTTACGCGGCTGCACCATAAATCCGTGGCAACAAATGCCCCTGAAACAAATATGTTGCCGCCATTGTTACAATATCTTGTTATAGCATTTTGCATGGCATGTGAGAATGTTTTGAATTGTAAGGGGAAATATCCTCCTCGTCCCATTTTTGTTTGGCATTGTTTACCTAAAACAAGGTCTACAAATCCGTAGTCTTGCATATTTACAATGGAGTCTTCAACAGCTTCATTGCTACAGGAGGTAAACGACAGCCCTGCAGCCAGGATTGCCTTGCCATGAACAGCAGGATAATCGAAAGTGTTGCCGGCTATTACTCTTCTTTCGTAGTTGCCGTAGCTATCTCCAAAGCCGCCCGAATCATCATCTGTCCATGGCACGCTGCGTCGGAATTCTTTCATCTTGCCTACGTAGCTGAAGTCGTTTATGTAAGGAACACCGTGGTCTATGTCGTCCAGAAAGCCGGCCAGGGATGTGTCGGCAGGAGCGGGAGCAACAAAATCGGCCGGTGCACTTATTCTGTCAAAACCATTTACAACGAGCACGGGCTCTTCAATATTTAAATAGGAGCTTGCTGTAGATACGCTTCTTCCTACGGACAGTATTTCAGACGGAAAACTTTCGCCGCCTTTGTTTACGGCCGTTACCTTAAAGCTGCAAACAACGTTTGAGGGAATCTTAGTTTTGTATGATTCTTCCTTAACTAATGTGCCGTTGTCGAAATCACCGTCGCCGATTCTAGTGTACACAATATATTCTTCGGCTTTGGCTGTAGGTTCGAGCGTGTCTTCAACGGCTTTCCATGTCAGTTCTATTTCGTTTGGCTCTTTTCCTGTAAAACGTATTGCCATATGGTCGACAGGCAGAGGCTGCACCACGTATGGTTCGTTGTATTGCGACGAAATAAATCGCAGTATGCCTTTGTAGATTGCGCGGCTTACTGTAAAACGGAAACGAGGGTCCAGACCGTAACGCATGTCGGCAAAGTTTGAATGCGAAAGCAATTCCAAAAGCATTGCCGGCACCTTGGGCGCCCATGCTTCAAAGTAAGGCTGGTTCCACATGCCTCTGCGATTCCATTCGGGGGCGTAGAGTTTTCTTATATCATTAACAATGTAACTTTGCACTAAATCACATAAATCGTGAGAGATTAGTCGGCTTGCTCCATTGTAAAATTTTCCGTCGTAGCCCTTGTTTGAGTATATGCCGAGTGTGCCTATTATTCCGTCATTTTTAGTAGACCCGGCGTCGGAATGAAAAGCGAACGACAGGTCGATAGGAATATTCAATCCCGGCTCGTCCGGGTTTACAGTTGAACCTCCAGACATATAGTTTACCCATAAGCCACGGTTTCTGTAGTCATCGTTATAGTCATTCTCTCCGCCGGTGGGGGAGTATATAGTGTCGGGTATTCCCGCCCATTGCATCCAATACCGTGCACCTTCGGCAAAGCGGGGATAGCCGCTTGTTACGGCGGGATAGTTGGCGTGAATTGTGTCTGATGGCGGGTTGCGGCGGGCTATGTTTCCTATGCCGCCGCCGAATTTAACTGCGTCTGCGGTAACGACTGCTTTGTTGCTTGACGAAAGGTTTGAAAGCGTAACTTTGTTTTCGTCGGATAGTCCTTTGTCGAACTCGAATGTGCCCAAATAAACCCAGGTTCCACCGCCCATTTGCTGGTTCACGCGGAAAGAGGTCGTATTACCTTTATGATATACTGTATATAGCGCTTCGTCCGTGCTGTTGGGAAGTGTCTGGTAGGAAACATAAACAGCATATTTGCCGCTTTCTTTGATGTTCGGTTTCCATTCGGCTGTGCTTGGCTTCCCTTTTTTTATGGTGTTGGTCTGGCGGAAAGAGCCTTCTTTGAACGGATTTTGAAAATCGGTATAAGCATTGCGGAGTTGGGCAAAACCTTTGCCTGTTCCCTGCAACCAGTTTGAATCGCCGGAGGTCTCGGTGTAAATACTGCCTTTTGAAACGTTAAAATCGTTGTCTACTATAATTTCGTTTATTTGAGTGTCTCGTTCACGAGGTATCAAAACGTTAGCGCCTGCGTTTTCAAGCATTGGTACTAGGAATGGCATTACGTAGCTTCGGGTGTATAAATCTTCTACGGTTTGGAAAATACGGGCTCTTTGCCATTCCCAGCGTGTGAGTTTTGATTCATAATAAAGTCCATGGCTTGGCCATACTGATATGTGTTTGCCTGCAAGTCCTCGTGTTGGAGTGTTTGCTGTCGATATGTTAGAAACGAGTGGCTTTGTTTCGGGACGTGTGAATACTTCGGCGTTCTTTTCTCTTTTTTTGCGTAGAGCCAAAGGTATCAGCTCGTTTATAAGTTGTCCCTGTGTGTAAATTCCGCATTTTTTCTTAGCCAGCTCTTCGGGGATAAAGCTTTGCAGTTTTTTGTATATTTCTTTTACGTTGTTTTCCCTGAAAGGTATGTATGCGCAGTTGCTTGAAGCGTAAAAACATACCGAATCGTCATTAACGGTAGCAGTGTCAATTCTTATGTTTCCTATCGAAGCGTCGCGTTTTCCTATTTGAGTTAGGAGCTTTCCCAATTCAAGGCTACTTTTATCAAACTCGTTTTGAGCCTTTACTGTCTGCGCAAATAAAGTAAAGGCAACAATTAGACCTGTCAGGCATTTTGAAGTATTCATTTGCTTATGTTATTTACTGTAGTATAGTGTATAGGCGTATGATAAACATATCTGATGATGGTTGTATAAGAGGATGGAGATTCAGGTAGGTATGTTTTTCTTTGTTATTTTATTTGTGCCATTAGACCTCCGGAAAAATATGTCTGAGATATTTTGAAATATGTCAGACATAATTTAAAATAGGTCAGACATATTTTTTTCTTAGGTATTACCTTATTTATATATAAGGTATGGAGCCCGCTGCTTTTTGAACTTGGTTACATCGTCTTGCCAGCGTGCTTTTATTTCGTCGGCATCGCAGCCTTGCTCAATCATTTCGCGTACGTAGCTGCAACCTGCAAGCAAATCGAAAAACGAAGTAAAGAACTTGCTTCCTATGTTGAGGTTCTTGTAGGCGTCTATTACGTAGCTCAAGTCAATTCCTTGTTTGCGTATGTACTTGTCGTCTGTACCGCTTAGGTCAACACCGTAGCATTTCTTTCCGAGCAGAGGAGGATTCTTTGCCCCGGATATGCTTTGGGGCGTGAAGCTGTAGTTGCTACCCTTGTAGTCGGGGTGACCGTATACCTGGAAAGGCAACGATGTCCCACGTCCGAGGCTCATAACCGTACCTTCAAAGAAACACGTTGAAGGATATAGATAAATGGATTTTATGTTAGGAAGGTTGGGAGAGGGAGGTATCGGCAATTCATAAAGAGTGGAATGCTTGTAATTTTTGCAAGGTATGACAGTTAGTTCGCATTTTCTTTTGTCCGTTAACCAGCCTTCGCCGTTTATCATCAGCGCTAATTCGCCCAAGGTCATGCCATGCACAATGGGAATTGGCAGCCAGCCAACGCCCGAACGATATTTCATGTCGAGTATGGGACCGTCTACATAAAATCCGTTAGGGTTAGGACGGTCGAGCACGATTACAAGTTTGCCGTATTTTGCACAACTGTCCATAAGTCTCCACATTGTTATATAATATGTATAGAAGCGCAGCCCTACGTCTTGTATGTCTACTACCAGAATATCGAAGCGTGCGGCAGTTGTAGAGTCAATTCCTTCTCTTCCGAATTTGTACATGGATATGATAGGAATATTCGTCTTTTCGTCCACCGAGTCGCCCACGCGTTCTCCCGCGTCGGCTGTACCGCGAAACCCGTGCTCGGGCGATAAAATAGTCGTTACGTCGAATTTGTTTTCTTTAAGTATGTCAACTATGTGTTTCCCGTTAGCCAGTCCTGTATGATTTGAATAAAGAGCAATCCTTTTGCCCTCGAGCAAATGGAAATAAAGCTCCGTGCGTTCGTCGCCGGTTATGACCCGTTTTGCATTGGCAAGACTGAACAAAGTCAAAGCCATAAACAAAATTGCCAGCCTTTTATTTAAGGATTTGTATGCGTTACATTCCATATTTTTCAACAAATTCTTTTACTCGTTTAGTGTATTCTTCGGGTGCTGTTTCGTATGATTTGTCGTGTTCCGCTCCGGGCACGACCCATAGCTCTTTGGGTTCCGGCTTGGCCTTGTAAAGTTCGTAAACCATGGTAGTTGGCACGTATGTGTCGGCGTCTCCATGTATAAAAAGCATGGGAATGCTGCTTTTCTTTACCTGTTCAACAGACGAGGCTTTGCTGAAATCGTAATTGTACAGTTTCTTTGCTTTCTCGCTGGCTGATTTTAGCAGTGAGGTTCCGGATATTTTATAGTTCTTCTGAAGCACATGCTTGAACTCGTCCCAAACCGAAGAATACCCGCAGTCTTCAACCATGCACTTTACGTTGCTGCTCAGTGTGTCTCCCGACATCATCATCACTGTTGCCGCTCCCATGGAAACGCCGTGAACCACAATCCTTGTGGTGTCGCCGAACAGTTTGGTGGCCACGTTTATCCATAGTTTTACTTCGTTCTTTTCCGATCATCCCATGGTGTAATGTTCGCCGCCGCTGAGACCTGACAGCCTTAGGTCGGGAAGCAATATGTTCATACTCAGGTCACGGTTGTACATGCGTCCCAAATGTGCAACACCTACAGACGAAGAAGTGTGCCCGTGTACTACAATGGCTGTATTGGGGCTTGCTTTTGGTGCGCGCACATAAAGAGCGTGCAGGCTTATACCCTCGGCGTCGGTAATGAAAGTATCGTGAATGGCATGTGCGTTCAGCAAACTGTCACGCCATGTCCCCACAGCCGGATAACGCTCTATTTCCTGTTTCCAGGCTACGGCCGTGTCTTTTGAAGTGTTCTTCGGTTTCAAAGCAACGTCGAGCAATTTTGATGTTACCAGAGATGTCGTGCAGGCCGATGGCAGTGTTATTAAGGCAATAACAAATATACAGTATGAAACATTTATTACACCTTGTGGTATGAAATTCTTCCTATGCATTATATATGTACTTTGTGAATTATCTTATTTTTATTGTAAGGTTCTCTGTGGCTGCAATGGTATTGGGGAATACTTCACGTGCCTGTTCGAGCAACAGTGATTCGTCCTCATATCTTGAAGAATAATGTCCTATGACAAGCTGCCCGACGTTGCTTTCGCGTGCAACGGTAGCCGCCTGCCGCGCCGTTGAGTGCCCCCTCTCATTGGCCAGTGCTTCCAAATCATCGGCAAATGTGGCTTCATGGTATAGAACGTTTGAACCGTAAATGATGTCTTTCAATCTTTCGGAATATGCCGTGTCAGAACAGTAGGCGTATTTCCGTGGGCGGTATGAAGGTGTCGTCAGTTTTTCCGAGGGCACGGCCTCGCCGCTGGGCAGAATCCAGTCAGCCCCTTCTTTTATGTCCTTAATGGCATAGTACGGTATGTTGTAGTAGTCTATCATATCCTTGCGTATGTGCGGCAGCACAGGCTTCTCGACAAAAAGGAAACCGCTGCAAGGTACACGGTGGTCGAGCGGTATCGAATAGACCTGTAGCGAATTGTCTTCGTAAAGCAATTTGTTCTTTTCCGTATCGACAGGGTGGAACGTTATTTTGTACGACATCCCGCGGTTGAAGAAAGCTATGTCGTTTAACAGTATCTTTTCCAATTGTCCTGGAGCGTAAATGTGCATTTCTGCCGTCCTTCCCAACAATTCCAAAGAGGAAAGCAGACCTATCAGGCCGAAGCAATGGTCGCCGTGAAGGTGCGAGATGAAAATGTTGTTCATGCGTGTGAAGCGCATATGATTCCTGCACATTTGCATTTGGGTGCCTTCGCCGCAGTCAACCAGGAACAACTTGTCGCGGAAATTAATGATTTGCGCGCTTGGAAAATGCCTCGTCGAAGGTTTCGCGCTTCCACAGCCGAGTATGGTTACTTCGAATTTCTCCATACTGCAAAAGTACAAAAAACCTAACGTTGCGGGTAGTTCTGGTTTATATATTTTTAATACGTTTCAACGATTTTTATCACGCAAAACCCTCCGCTCCGAAAGTCCAGTAAACACGCGGTTTTATACCTCGAAAAATAGGTCTGACATATTTCGAAATACATCGGACATATTTCAAAATACAAGGCACATATTTTTTATTTTCTGCGGGAGGCGTTTTTCGGTACCCGAAAACAAGCGTGCCAAAACCGAAGTAAATGTAAAATAATATTAATATTTTGTTTCCCTGTCTTGTCGCTCGTGGTGCAAAAAGCAAAGTCTCGTAAGTTTGAAAAGAACGTTTCTTTTATAGTAAAAAAGGAGTGCCAAATATACAAAAATCCATTAACTTTAAGCCGTGGAAGAAGGCACGTAGCAGGTATGATGTTTTTGAAATAACATTATATATTATTAGTATGGTCGGCTTAAAGGATATTGTTAATAAAGGAATCAAGCCGGTATTGAGGCAGGCGGGTTTCAAAAGTAATGGGCAAAATTTCCATCGTAAAGTCGGTGAGGTAGATTGGTGTATTAATATTCAGAAGTACAGGCGGATAAGTGATAAAGGGTCTAACAGCTTACTTTTTACGGTCAATGCAGGAGTGACTTTTGATGAATACCACGAGGTATTCTATTCTACGCAAAGTGTTCCTACGGAAAATTGCTGCCCGTTACGTGCGCGGCCCGGACAATTTATATGGAATGGTAATCCTTGGTTCTCTTTCAGAATGCTTTTGTACAGTATTGGTTCCCGGTCGGGATTCAAGGGGCGGGAGGACTGGTGGTTTATGCTTTGTCCGCACAAAAATCCCAAGTACCTTTTGTCAGCTGTCAATTTATTATTATCAAAAGGCATACTGCCCGAAATGCAACGGTTTAAAACTAAAATGGATTTGCTGGGCTATATTGAAAATGGAAAGACAAGGCCGTTTGACGTCCGTCCACGAAACATAGTCCGCCTTGTTCTATTAAAGTCCGTCGGAATGATGAAGGAAGCGGATGTCTTGGAGGCGGAACTTAACCAAAATCCGCGGAATGAAAATATCGTGCGGAGGATAAATGCAGTTTTGTGATGTGTAAAGAATCAACGTGTATGGAAAGATGGCAAATAATAGTAGGACCATGCGATATACAACACCCGTAATCGTTGCTATGGCAGTAACATTCTTGATGGCGGAATTATCATGTGTTAGTAATGTGAAGTCGCCTGCCGGGATATATGTAAGCGAGGCTAATAGCAAAGATACCTTGTGACTATATCCTAATGGAAAATTCAGGCAAGTTGTTTATGACAGTAAGAATGTACTGCTATATGCGTGCACTTACGATTGGGGTAAGACGACCATGGACATTCGCATTGATTCCATACTCATGTATGTGGACAGTACGTACGGTTATGGCAAAGAATATCCGTTGGAAGGCGGACAATGCACCGGTTTCAAAGTCCGAGAAGTAGGAGAGAGTGTTGTTCTGTATTGGAACGATTTTCCGGACATTCCGGAGAAGTCAATAAACTATGTCAGAATACATGATCTGGAAGATTAGATGTTATTTAGAAGCAAATATAAAATGGTAACGGAAAATTCCCTATAATAAAGGAAACAAAATATAAAACCTACCTATTGGCAGAATTAAGTACGCACTTTTAATTCTGCCAACGGGTTTTATTATTAAAAAAAACGCCTGGCAGGTTAGGAAAATTGCGTGCTGGCCGGGTGTCCTTTCCCGGTTCGGGGCGGAGGCAGCGGCGTGCCACGTCCCCGCGTTTTCGCTTTTTTAGCGGTGCGGGTGCTTTTTGCTTTGTGTTTTCTTCCGTGTTGTTTTTCGTTGTCTGCCGGCCGGGGTGTGTTTTTTCGTGTTTTTTCCGTAATTTTTTTGCGTGTGTTTATGTTTTTGTTTTCCAGGGTTGTGCGGTGTGTGGCGCGGGTGTTTTGCTTGTCGGTGGTATAAAAAGTTTGAAAAAAGTCATGGAAAAGTTTGGCTGTTTGGTCTGTCGGTTGTACTTTTGCACTCGCTTTCGGGAACGAAACGCCGCCGCAAGGCGGAGCCCGGGGGCGGGAGTTCAATGATAGTATTACATAAACGATAAGTCAAGGGGAACAAAGACATGCAGTCCCGTTGCTTTATGTAACGGGTATATGCGTTGTTCCAACCGTCGTTCCTTATATATGGAACAGAATATATCTTGATAGATACGCCAGGAACAGAGAAAAAATAAAAGAAATATATTTTACAATGAAGAGTTTGATCCTGGCTCAGGATGAACGCTAGCTACAGGCTTAACA